>Ga0209605_1004127_pt1 | contig 12125 bp, 9 predicted proteins | sample AD_UKC035_MetaG_FD_184408 | JGI IMG/M metagenome (GOLD analysis project Ga0209605, IMG submission 184408) | Active sludge microbial communities of municipal wastewater-treating anaerobic digesters from USA - AD_UKC035_MetaG (SPAdes) (version 2) | ecosystem: Engineered > Bioreactor > Anaerobic >...
GGATCGCTATTTCCAGGATGAGAACTCGGGCAACATCGACAAGCTCGTGCCTGAGGGCATCGAGGGTCGCGTGCCCTACAAGGGTGCCGTGGGAGCGGTGATCCACCAGCTCATCGGTGGCCTGCGCGCGTCCATGGGTTATCTGGGTTGCGCCGACATTGCCAGCATGCATGAGCGCGCGCAGTTCGTGCAGATCAGCTCGGCGGGTATGCGCGAATCGCATGTCCATGATGTTCAGATCACCAAGGAAGCGCCCAACTACCAGATCAGCTGATCTGGCGGTTGCGAAACCCCGGGCGGCTGCAAGGCCGCCTTTACTTTTTTCACGACGCTAGAGACGCTCGCGCCCATGGCTCACCAGAAAATCCTCATCCTCGACTTCGGTTCCCAGGTTTCCCAGCTCATCGCCCGCCGTGTGCGCGAGCAGCAGGTGTACTGCGAACTCCACCCCTTCGATGTATCGGACGAATTCGTGCGCAACTTCGGCGCCCAGGGCGTGATCCTGTCCGGCGGCCCGAACTCGGTGTACGAAGCCGAGGACTGGCGGGCGCCGCAGGCCGTGTTCGAGCTCGGCGTCCCGGTGCTCGGCATCTGCTACGGCATGCAGACCATGGCCAGCCAGCTCGGTGGCAAGGTCGAGAGCTCGAGCAAGCGCGAGTTCGGCTATGCCGAAATGCGCGCGCGCGGTCACTCGAGGCTGTTCGAGGGCATCGAGGACCGGACCAATGCCGAGGGCCATGGCCTGCTCGACGTGTGGATGAGCCACGGCGACAAGGTCACCGAACTGCCGCCCGGGTTCAAGGTCATCGGCAGCAACGAATCGACCCCGATCGCGGCAATGGCGGACGAAGCGCGCGGCTTCTACGGCGTGCAGTTCCACCCCGAGGTCACGCACACGATCAAGGGCAAGGAGATGATCGCGCGCTTCGTGCACGACATCTGCGGTTGTGGTCACGACTGGAACATGCCCGACTACATCGCCGAGGCGGTGCAGAAAATCCGCGATCAGGTCGGCGACGAGGAGGTCATCCTTGGCCTGTCGGGTGGCGTTGATTCGTCCGTGGCGGCGGCGCTGATTCATCGCGCAATCGGCGACCAGCTCACCTGCGTGTTCGTCGACCACGGCCTGCTGCGCCTGAACGAAGGCAAGCTGGTCATGGAGATGTTCGCCGGCCGCCTGCACGCCAAGGTCGTGCATGTCGATGCCACCGAGCAGTTCATGGGCCACCTGAAGGGCGTCACCGACCCTGAGCAGAAGCGCAAGATCATCGGCCGCGAGTTCGTCGAAGTCTTCCAGGTCGAAGCCGGGAAGCTCCCCAACGCCAAGTGGCTTGCGCAAGGCACGATCTACCCCGACGTGATCGAGTCGGGTGGTGCCAAGAGCAAGAAGGCGCACACGATCAAGAGCCACCACAACGTCGGCGGCCTGCCCGAAACCCTCGGCCTGAAGCTGCTCGAGCCGCTGCGCGACCTGTTCAAGGACGAGGTGCGCGAGCTCGGCGTGGCGCTCGGTCTGCCGCACGACATGGTCTATCGCCACCCCTTCCCGGGACCGGGCCTGGGTGTGCGCATCCTCGGCGAGGTGAAGCAGGAGTATGCCGACCTGCTGCGCCGCGCCGATGCGATCTTCATCGACGAGCTGCGCGCCGCCGACTGGTACGACAAGACCAGCCAGGCCTTCGCGGTGTTCCTGCCGGTCAAGAGCGTGGGCGTGATGGGCGACGGCCGTACCTACGAGTACGTGGTGGCGCTGCGTGCGGTGCAGACCCAGGACTTCATGACCGCGCACTGGGCGGAGCTGCCGCACAGCCTGCTCGGCAAGGTCAGCAACCGCATCATCAATGAAGTGCGTGGCATCAACCGGGTGGTGTACGACATTTCCGGCAAGCCGCCGGCGACGATCGAGTGGGAGTGAAATCAGGTCCTTCGGGGACCATCATGACTTATCGAAGATGTTTAATAACGTTCTGATTTAAAGGGCGAGTCTTCACGGCGGCTATCGGTGGCTATCGCCGACCAGCATTACGGATTGGCGGTGGATACCGGAGGCTGGATGGCCTGTCGCCGCTGGAGACCAGCCTTACGTTGCGACAGATGGAGTGGGTGGCCACCCACCCGACCATTTAGCGGGCGTTGTGAACGATCCACACCACAATCAGCAACCTACGCATGGCGGTAATTCGTTCAAGGGTCTGATCTCTTAGGGGGATCGGCCGGCGTGGCGTTAGTTGATGCGCTGGGGCCAGCGCAACTCGAAGCAGGCCCCGCCTCTGCTGGAGGGAAAGCAACTGGCGTCTCCCTGGTGGGCGCGTGCGATTGCGGATACCACCGCCAAGCCGAGACCGCTCCCCGCATCTGTGGCCGTATCGCCGCGGTCACGCATCCTTCGGAATGCTGTGAACACTTGTGACGTGGCGTCCGGCGGAATGCCTGGTCCCTCATCTTCCACGCGCAGAATGCACCATCCGTCCTTTTGTCGCGTCTGAACGAAAACCTCACCTGGCACTGCGTGCCGACGAGCGTTGTCCAACAGCGCCAGCAAAGCCTGGCGAATGCGCACGGGATCGCACATCGCCCACTTGGCGTTCAGGTCAAGGACCAGACGTTGATCCGCTTGCCGCTGGGCATGCCGGCAGAAATCCACCACCGATTCTACCTCTACGTCCAGATCGATCTCCCGGATGTGGAGATGCAGATGACCGCTCTCGGCCAGGCTGACCGCGCGCAGATCTTCGATAAGCCGGGCCAGGCCGTCGACCTGTTGGAGCAGGCTATGGAATTGGGACTCGTCGGGCTTGAAAACGCCCTCTGCCAGGCCCTGCAAGCGTCCTCGCAAAATGGTCACAGGGGTGCGCAGTTCGTGGGCGATGGCTGCGTTCCAGAACGCCATTTCATCTGTTTTAAGCTGCAGTTGGGTGGCAAGTGCGTTGAAGTCGTCAGCCAAGCCGGCCGCTTCTCCCAACGAGCGATCGCCAGCGATGGCGCGCGCTTCCAGGTCACCCTGCGCGACGCGCCGGATGCCATCCGTCACCGAATTCAGCGGGACCAGGATGCGGCTTGCCAAGTGCACCCCCACCACGATCGCAAACGCCAGACCCGCTAACGTGGTGGCGATGATCCAGATCCACTCCGGTCCAGTCGGGATCAAAGTGTGTTGGTCGAATATCTCCGGCCAGTAGCTGACGGCAAAGAAATAGAACACGTAAGAGGTCAGCACCACCAACAAGGTGACGGCGAACGCGATCGCCATCATCGTCAGCGCGATCTGGCGGCTCAGGCCCACGAGCTTCATTCCGTGCCCCACAAGCGATAGCCAACGCCACGAATGCCGACGGGAGTGCCTTGGATACCCAACTCCTCCAGTTTTTTCCTCAGCTTACTGATGTGGCTGTCGACCGTGCGCTCCTGCGAATCTCCCTCCGGTAAACAGGTCGCCAGGAGTTCAGCGCGCGTACAGACCCGCTTCGGCGCTCGGGCCAGATGCGTGAGCAGCCTGAACTCGGTAAGGGTCAAGGCCAGGCTGTGCGTTACGCCGTCTACTTGGACGGTGGCCTCGTGCTGGTCCAGATCGATCTCGAAAGGCGGCACCCGCAGCACCTGGATGTTGCGGCTGGTGTCGGCCATCGAGCGACGCAACACCGCTTGCGTGCGTGCGACCACCTCCGCAGGGTTGAAGGGCTTGACCACGTAGTCGTCGGCGCCGAAACGCAGTCCCATTAGCTTGTCGATGTCCTGGTCCATCGCGGTCAGCATGATGACGGGCGTCTCGCCGCGATGACGGACTTCGGAGAGCACCTTCCAGCCATCCATCTTCGGCATCTGCACATCGAGCAGCACTAGATCCGGCTTCAGCGACAGGTGCAGGTTCAGCGCGCTGCGTCCATCGGCCGCGTGAGCCGTGCGCAGACCGGCGCGTACCAGGTAGGCCTGAAGAATTTCGGCGATCTCGGGTTCATCCTCGGCGATTAGCACGAGTGCCTGGTGAGCCGCGGTTGCGCAGGGCGACTGGGGGGAGGTAGACATGGGTGGAGTTCGAAGTCAATTCAACGTCTCCATCGTATCTCCACATACACGCATCACAAAGACCACTGTGCTGATCCAGACTGACGTCCTGTCCGCTGGCGCCTGTGCGCCCGCGCGTGAAGGAATCGTTATGAAGATCGAAAAGTGCTGTCGCTTTGGAGCCCTGCATGTTCTGGTGCTGGCCGCCTTGGTTGGCTGTGGAGCAGCCGCCGAGCCTGAGATTGGTGCTCCTGCTCCTCTGGTGACGGTCGTGACCGTCGCTCCGACCAGGCTGGATCTGACTGAAGATCTGCCGGCGCGTGTTGCGCCCGTCCGTATTGCCGAGATCCGGCCACAGGTCAGCGGCATTGTCCAGCGCCGGCTGTTCGAGCAGGGCGCGGATGTTCGCGCCGGCCAACATTTGTTCGAGATCGATCCCGCGCCATTCCGCGCCGAGGAGGAAACAGCTGCCGCTGCCTTGCAGAGGGCCGAGGCTGCCCTGGCGCGCGCAAGCACGCACGCCGAGCGGCTAGAGCCGCTGGTCAAGGCCGATGCGATCAGTCGTCAGGTCTATGACGACGCGGTTTCGCAGCGTCAGCAGGCGGTGGCCGACGTGGCGCAGGCGCGCGCCACCCTGTCGCGCCGTCGTCTCGATCTGAAGTTCGCCACGGTGGAGTCGCCGATTTCCGGCCGCATCGATCAGGCCTTGGTGACGGAGGGGGCGCTGGTCTCCAGTAGCGACAGCATGCCGATGGCGCGCGTGCAGCAGATCGATCAGGTGTACGTCGACGTGAGACGCCCGGCCAGCTCACTGGAAGCGCTGCACGAGGCCATGGCGGAGCAACCGTCACCCCAGGGGGGCCTTCTCGTGTCCATTCTGCGCAGCGACGGCTCGCCCTACGAAGTGACGGGGCGCATCCTCTTTTCAGGCATCAACGTGGATGCCAGCACGGGTGACCTGCTGCTGCGCGTTCTAGTGAATAACCCTCAGCAGCGCCTGCTGCCGGGGATGTTCGTGCGCGCCCGGGTTCCACGTGCCAGTTACCCGCATGCGATCCTGGTGCCGCAACAGGCGGTGGTTCGAATCGACGGCAAGCCGCATGTCTGGACGGTGGACGATAGCGACAAAGCTCGGTTCGTCGCAGTTGAACTGGGTGAGGTCAGCGAGGGGCAGTACCGCATTGGGTCGGGGTTGAGCGCAGGGCAGAGGGTCGTGGTCGCGGGAACTGAGCGCCTTGCCGAAGACGTTCAGGTCAAGGTGCAGGAGTCGCAAGCACTTGCGCCTGCAGAAGCCGCAGCACTCGCGCGTTGAGCGGTCGGAGCCATTGCCATGCCGCAGTTTTTCGTCCATCGCCCGGTGTTCGCCTGGGTCATTGCACTGTTCATCATCCTCTTGGGGTTGATCGCCATTCCGCAGCTGCCGATCGCCCGCTTTCCTTCCGTAGCGCCGCCCTCGGTGAGCATCTACGTGACCTATCCCGGCGCCACGCCGCAGGCCATGAACGACTCGGTGCTCAGCGTCATCGAGCGCGAGCTCTCCAGCGTCAAGAACCTGCTGTACTTTCAGTCGTCGTCCGATACGTCCGGTACCGCGGAAATCAACGTCACTTTCAAGCCCGGCACCGATCCGGAGTTGGCGCAGGTGGACGTGCAGAACCGTCTGAAGGCCGTCGAGGCACGCCTGCCGCAAGCGGTGAGGCAGAACGGCCTGAGCGTGGAGTCGGCATCGTCGAACTTCCTGATGATGGTGGGCCTGAAGTCCGCTGACGGCCGGTACGACGGTACCGCACTGAGCGACTATATGGCGCGCAACGTGGTCGAGGAATTGCGCCGCATCGAGGGCGTGGGCCGGGTGCAGTTGTTCGGCGCCGAACAGGCTCTGCGCATCTGGGTGGACCCGAACAAGCTCACCGCGTTCAGCGTGTCGATGGGCGACATCAGTGCCGCGATTGGCCAGCAGAACGTGCAGATCGCCCCAGGCCGCGTGGGCGATGCCCCCACGACCCCGGGGCAGCGAGTCACCGTTCCTCTGACCGTGCAAGGTCAGCTGGAAACACCCGAGGCGTTCGCCGCCATCGTGCTGCGCGCCAACGCCGACGGCTCCAAGGTCGTTCTAAGGGATGTGGCCCGTGTCGAACTGGGTGCCCAGTCCTACGCCTTCTCCACACGAGAGGATGGCAAGGTGTCCACGGCGGCAGCGGTTCAGTTGTCGCCGGGCGCCAATGCGGTGCGCACTGCCGACGCCATCCTCGCGCGCCTGGACGAACTGAAGAGCACCTTGCCGGCGGGCATGAGCTACTCGGCGCCATTCAACACGGCCCCCTTCGTCAAGATCTCGATCGAGAAGGTGGCGATAACCCTCATCGAGGCGATGGCGCTCGTGTTCGCGGTGATGTTCCTGTTTCTGCAGAACGTCCGCTATACCCTGATTCCAGCCATTGTGGCGCCGATCGCACTGCTGGGCACCTTCGCGGTGATGCTGGCGGCGGGCTTCTCGATCAACGTGCTGACCATGTTCGGCATGGTGCTGGCGATCGGCATCATCGTCGACGACGCCATCGTGGTGGTGGAGAACGTCGAGCGCATCATGGCCAAGGAGGGGCTCGGCCCCAAGGAAGCCACCATCAAGGCGATGAAGGAGATCACCGGAGCAGTGATCGCCATCACCCTGGTGCTGACAGCCGTGTTCATTCCAATGGCATTTTCAAGCGGATCGGTCGGGGTGATCTACCAGCAGTTCACGCTGTCCATGGCGGTGTCGATCCTGTTCTCCGCCTTCCTCGCGCTGACGCTGACTCCGGCGCTGTGTGCGACCCTGCTCAAGCCCGTTGATCCAGCGCACCATGAAAAGCGCGGCTTCTTCGGCTGGTTCAATCGTAAGTTCGAGCACATGACCCAGCGCTATGAGTCCGGTGTTGGCCGTCTGCTGACCCGTAGCGGGCGGGTGATGCTGGTGTTCGCCGCACTGACGGTGATCCTGCTTCTCGCCTTCCGGCAATTGCCTTCGGCATTCCTGCCGGAAGAAGATCAGGGCTACTTCATGACAACGATCCAGTTGCCGGCGGATGCCACCGTCGAGCGCACGCTGGACGTTCTCAAGACCTATGAGGAGCACGTCGCTTCACGACCCGGCATCGAATCCAACATGTCGATCCTGGGCTTTGGGTTTTCAGGTTCGGGCCCGAACGCAGCCATGGGTTTCACCATGCTCAAGGACTGGAAGCAGCGCAACGGTGCGACGGCACAGAGCGAAGTGGCACTGGTCCAGGAAGCCATGGCCGGCGTCAGCGAAGGCAGCGTGATGAGTCTGATGCCCCCGGCCATCGATGATCTGGGCACCAGTTCGGGCTTCACGATGCGTCTGCAGGACCGTGCCAACCAGGGGCACGCGGCCCTGAAGGCGGCAGAGACGAAACTTCTGCGATTGGCCGCACAAAGCAAGTTCGTCACCGGCGTCTATCCCGAAGGTCTGCCCGCCGGTACCAGCATTCGCCTGGACATCGACCGGATCAAGGCCGAAGCCATGGGGGTGTCGTTCAGCACGATCAGCGAAACGCTGTCGACCGCGATGGGTTCGTCGTATGTCAACGACTTCCCGAACGCAGGCCGCATGCAGCAGGTCATCATCCAGGCGGATGCGCCGGCGCGCATGCAGATCGACGACGTGTTGCGGCTATACGTGCGCAACGCTCTTGGGGGCATGGTGCCGCTGTCGGAGGTGGTCACGCCCGTGTGGAACGACACGCCGCTGCAACTGGTGCGCTACCAGGGTTTTCCTGCTGCACGCATCTCCGGTGCAGCTGCCCCCGGCGCTTCCAGCGGACAGGCCATGGCTGAAATGGAACGGCTGGCGGCGCAACTGCCGCCCGGCTTCGCCGTGGCCTGGACTGGGCAATCGCTACAAGAGCGCGATTCGGCTTCGCAGGCCCCCATGCTCATGGCCTTGTCGATGCTGGTGGTGTTCCTGGTGCTGGCCGCGCTGTATGAGAGCTGGTCGATTCCGCTGTCGGTGATGCTAGTGTAGTGCTGCGCTCTTGAGCGCACTTAATTGACAACTTCCGCTATCATGCTTCATGCATGCGGAGCGGAGGATCGAATGCGGGTTGCGCCAGAGATTGTTTTGACCGAGGACGAACGCGCGGAGCTGATGAAGCTGACGAGTTCGCGGCTCACGAGCGTCAGGTTGTCGCAGCGCGCCCGCATTGTGTTGCTGGCCGCCGAGGGCATGCAGAACCTGCAGATTGCGGAACATTTGGGCATCGGGCGGATTCAAGTGGCCCGCTGGCGTGGGCGCTATGCCGAGATGCGGCTTGCGGGGATCGAGCGCGACTTGCCACGGGGTGCGCCACCGAAGAAGGTGGAGTTGGCGCAGTTGGTGGAGCTGACCACGCAGAGCAAACCCGAAGCGGCTACGCACTGGAGTAGCCGCAAGATGGCGGCGAAACTGGGCGTTCACGCGACCACCATCTCGCGCCATTGGAAAGCGGCCGGCTTGAAGCCGCATATCGTGCGTGGTTTCAAGGTCTCGCGCGATCCGAAGTTTGTCGAGAAACTTGAAGACATCGTCGGTCTGTACATGGCCCCGCCCGAACACGCCTTGGTGCTGTGCTGCGACGAGAAAAGCCAGGTGCAAGCGCTGGATCGCACACAACCGGGACTGCCGCTGAAAAAGGGCCGGGCAGCCACCATGACTCATGACTACAAGCGCAACGGCACGACGACCCTGTTTGCCGCGCTCAACGTGCTCGATGGGCAAGTCATCGGCCAATGTCAGCAGCGGCACACCCACGCCGAATGGTTGAAGTTCCTGAAAAAGATCGACCGTGAAACGCCCAAGGACAAGACCTTGCACCTGATCGCCGACAACTACGCGACACATAAGCATCCTGTCGTGCAAGAGTGGCTGGCCAAGCATCCGCGCTTCGTCATGCATTTCACGCCTACCTCGGCCTCCTGGCTGAACATGGTCGAACGCTTCTTTCGTGACATCACCACCGAGCGACTGCGCCGTGGGGTCTTCACCAGCGTTCCCGAACTCATCACCGCCATTGATCAATACATCGCTCACCACAACACTGACCCCAAGCCCTTCATCTGGACCAAGAGCGCTCGCGACATCCTGCAGAAGGTCATCCGCGCAAACAGCCGCTTAAGTTCCAAACAAAATGCAGCACTACACTAGTGGTACCGCTCGGCTTGATCGGAGCTGTGGCCGCGGTCCTGCTGCGGGGTTTGCCCAACGACGTGTTCTTTAAGGTCGGCATGATCACCGTGATTGGTCTGTCGGCCAAGAATGCGATCCTGATCGTGGAGTTCGCCAAGCAGTTGCGAGATCAGGGAAAGGGGCTGGTCGAAGCCGCGGTCGAAGCGGCGCGGCTGCGGCTGCGTCCCATCCTGATGACGTCACTCGCATTCGGCCTCGGGGTCGTTCCTCTGATGGTGGCCTCTGGCGCCAGCGCCGAGACCCAGCATGCGATCGGCACGGGTGTGTTTGGCGGCATGGTTACCGCTACCGTGCTGGCCGTCTTCTTCGTGCCGGTGTTCTACGTCGTAGTGATGGGGTTGCAGGAGCGCTTCGACAGCTGGAGGGCATCGCGCCACCCAGCCCTCCAGCAGGCACGTCAAGGACAGGAGGGCTGATGCCATGAGATGTTTGACTCTTCTCCTCACGCTGTTGCTGTCTGCCTGCTCGTTCACTCCAGCTTTGGTCAAGCCCGCGGCGCCCGTGCCTGCCGTGTTTCCCATGGCTCCAACAGAGCCCGGGGCCATCCAGGCAACGGACATCGGATGGCGCACCATGTTTCCTGATGCGCGGCTGCAGCGCCTCATCGCAGTGGCGCTGGAGAACAACCGCGATCTGCGCCTGGCGACCTTGAACGTCGAAGCGGTCCAGGCCCAGTACCGCATCCAGCGTGCAGCGCGTCTGCCCGGCATCGATGCAAGCGGTCAGGCGATGCGCCAGCGCACTGCGGCTAACGGACCAGGCTCCCCGTCCCAATCCGCAGGCGTCACCGAGCAGGTCGGTGTCGGCGTCGGACTGAGCGCATTCGAGCTCGATCTGTTCGGGCGTGTGCGTTCATTGACCGAAGCCGCCTTGGCGCGCTATCTGGCCACCGAGGAAGGGCGGTGCACCGCCCAGATCGCCCTGGTGGGCGCGGTGGCCGATGCCTACCTGGCCGAGCGCCTGGCGCTGGAGCAGCGCGACCTGGCCGAACGCACGCTGGCCGATTGGCAGCAGTCTCTCGATCTGGCCCGCTTGCTGCGGCAGGCCCATCAGAACAGCGGGTTGGACGTGGCTCAGGCGGAAGGTCAGGTCGCCACGGCCGAGGCCGATCTGGAGGCGCGCACCCGGGCGCTGGCACAGGCACGAAATGCGCTGCATCAGCTGACGGGCGCCGATCTGCCGGATGACCTGCCTCAGGGCTTGCCGCTCGACCGCGAGCCGGTGCTCTCGGTATTGCCGGCTGGTCTTCCCTCGGATCTGCTGATGCGGCGGCCCGACATCCGACAGGCCGAACAGACGATGGTCGCGGCGAATGCGGACATCGGCGCCGCGCGCGCGGCCTTTTTCCCACGCATCTCGCTGACGGCATCGCTGGGCTATGCCAGCCCGGCCATGAGCGGGCTGTTCGACAGCCAGCACCGGGGGTGGAGCTTTTCGCCGCAGATCGTCCAGCCCTTGTTCCAGGGTGGGCGGCTCCGCGCCGAACTGCGTGTGGCCGAGGTGCGCAAATCCAGCGCCGTGGCCGAGTACGAGCGTGCCATCCAGACCGCGTTCCGCGAGGTCGCCGATGGCCTGGCCGGACAGCAGACTTTCGGCCGCCAGATTGCGGCACAGCTGCAGGTGGTGGACAGCGCCGAGCGCCGTGCCGAACTGTCCTATCTGCGTTACCGCGCCGGGGTCGAGGGTCGGCTGGAGTTGCTGGACGCCCAGCGGCAGCTGTATGCCGCGCGGCAGACACTGCTGGACCTGCGCCGCGATGCGTTCGGCAATGCCGTGGGGCTTTACAAGGCCCTGGGCGGAGGCCTTGTGGCAGAGGCGGTGGAGCCGACCGGATCATGACGGGGCAATTCGATGGTCCTCGCACTGTTCCGCCGGCGCACATGCCCCAGGAGGGTAGTGGGGTCCGCTGGCGAGTCTGGCCGGACTTCTTTCCTTGTCGCTGCTTGCCTTGGATTACCAGTCAGCCCGGCATGTCGAGTTGAGCACTTGATGTGACTGTATCGAGAAGCCGGCGGGAAATGTTCGCGTGCCGTGCTGAACATCAAAGAGGAAGCAAATGGAAGTCATTGAAACCGAACGCCTTGTTCTGAGGCGATTTACCCAGCGGGATGCCGCTGATCTCTTCGAGTACCTGCACCTGCCCGTGGCAAGCTGCTTTCTATCGCTCGCGCTTGCAGACATCAAAGACGCCGAGCGTGAAGCGCTGGAGCGCAGTACGCACGAAAGAACTATCGCTGTGTGCTTGCGCGCATCCGGCAAGCTTATCGGCGATCTTTTCGCAGAGCCGGAGGACGACACCTTCTCGGTGGGCTGGAACTTCAATCCCGGCTTCGGCGGGAAAGGCTATGCCTATGAAGCTGCGGCGGCGCTCTTCACCCACCTGTTCACAGAGCGGGCGGCGCGTCGGCTGTATGCCTACGTGGAGGATACGAACACATCCTCCCAGCGGCTTTGCGAGAAACTAGGCATGAGACAGGAGGGGCTCTTCAGGGAGTTCATCTCCTTTAGAAGGGATGGCGGAGGGGTTCCGATTTATGAGAACACCATGCAATACGCCCTTCTTCGAAGCGAGTGGCTATCCCAATGCGGCCACCCACGCGTCAGGGGCGAGTCCAAGTGTCAATAGACGACGTGCAAGTGTGCTGCGACAGCAGGAAAACAACTTTTCATCCGGCTCCAGGCGACCTTGTGCCGGGGGAAGGGCCACTCGATGAGATGGTGAGTGGGCAGCAGAGGAACGGGGTGCTCCAAGGCAAGCGTGAGCACGTTAGGATGCGAGCCTGGCCCCTACCCCAGCCGATCAGGCCTCGGCGCTTGTCGGCGTCGGGGCAAGAGGAAGCGCGAGGTAGAACGTGGCGCCTGCGCCCGGGCTGCTGTCGGCCCAGGCGCGGCCGTTCAT
>Ga0209605_1004129_pt1 | contig 12120 bp, 8 predicted proteins | sample AD_UKC035_MetaG_FD_184408 | JGI IMG/M metagenome (GOLD analysis project Ga0209605, IMG submission 184408) | Active sludge microbial communities of municipal wastewater-treating anaerobic digesters from USA - AD_UKC035_MetaG (SPAdes) (version 2) | ecosystem: Engineered > Bioreactor > Anaerobic >...
AAACGGCCGGCTTCGTCATTCGAACCCTCGACTACGGGGAATCGGACCGGATCGTGTCCTTCTACACGGAAGAGCACGGCAAGATCCGGGGAATCGCCAAGGGGGCCCGGCGAAGCCGGAAGCGCTTTGTCAACGCCCTCGACATTTTTTCATTTTCCACCATACGTTTTTCCCAGGGCGACCGGGGCGGCCTCGCCTTTATCGAGGGGTGTGACGTGACCCGCCATTACCCGCGCATCCGGGGTGATCTCGACAAGACCCTGACGGCTTCGTACCTCATCGAGCTGGTGGATCTTTTCACCGTGGACGGAAAGCGCAACACCGCCCTCTTCGTTCTCCTCCGGGACTTTCTTGATCTTATCGAGGAAAGCGACCCCACGGAAGCCCTCCTCAGGTTTTTCGAATTCCGGCTTCTCGGGCTCTCGGGATACGAGCCCCTGCTGGAAAAATGCGTGGCCTGCCACAGGGGCATCGACGGAATCGTCCGACCCACCTTTCGTCTTCTCGACGGGGGAATCCGATGCGAGTTCTGCACCGTTCCGGGGGAGAACGATCTTACGATTTCCCCGGGAACCGTCAAAACCCTCCTCTTCAGCAGAAACATGACGGTGGAAAGACTCCCCCGGGTCGCTTTTCCCCCTCCCTCGCTCCAGGAAAGCCGCCGGCTTCTCCACGGAATGATCCACCACATCCTCGGAAGGGAAATCCGTTCGCTCTCCGTCCTCCAGTCCGTGAGCCGGATCCTCCTGTAATTTCGCTTGACAGGCCCTTTCACCGATGCTATTTCCCACCGATCACACCGATGAAACCCCGAACGGGGAAGGAGGCTCCCGTGACCTTTCAGGAACTCATCTTTGCCTTGGAAAAGTACTGGGCGGACCAGGGATGCATCGTTCAGCAGCCCTATGACATCGAGGTGGGGGCGGGCACCTTCAACCCCGCCACCTTCCTGCGGGCCCTCGGCCCGGAGCCCTGGAACGTGGCCTACGTGGAACCTTCCCGAAGGCCCACGGACGGCCGCTACGGCGAGAACCCCAACCGCCTGCAGCACTACTACCAGTACCAGGTCATCATGAAACCCTCCCCCCTGGAGATCCAGGAGATGTACATCGATTCCCTCCGCAGCTTCGGGATCGACCCCCTGGCCCATGACATTCGCTTCGTCGAGGACGACTGGGAGTCGCCCACCCTGGGCGCCTGGGGCCTCGGCTGGGAAGTGTGGCTCGACGGCATGGAAATCACCCAGTTCACCTACTTCCAGCAGGTGGGCGGCTTTGACCTGAACCCGGTCTGCGCGGAAATCACCTACGGCATCGAACGAATCGCCATGTACCTCCAGAAGGTGGACAACGTGTACGATCTCGACTGGGGACACGGTATCAAATACGGCGACGTTCACCACAAGGGGGAAGTCGAATTTTCCACCTACAACTTCGAGAAAGCGGACGTCCCCATGCTGAGGACGCTGTTCGACATGTACGAGGCGGAATCCATCGCCATGGCGGAGCTGAAGCTGGTGCTGCCGGCCTACGACTACTGCCTCAAGTGTTCCCATGTCTTCAACATCCTCGACGCCCGGGGCGCCATCAGCGTCACCGAGAGAACCAGCTACATCGGGCGGGTGCGGAATCTCGCGAGACTCTCCGCCGAAGGCTATCTGAAACAGCGTGAGGCCATGGGGTATCCCCTCATGGGCCGGTGGCCGAAGAAGCGCTGACCCGAACGAACGACGAAGTCTTCGTAAATATTCATTATCCGACGATTTCGTAAAAAGCGCCAGAGGCCGGGCGCACGAATCCCGAGGAACGAGGCGTACATGACGGTACGCCGCCGTGACGAGGGATGAAGGGCAACGCCGCACAGGGTGTTTTTTACGAAGCCATCAATAAAACGGGAGCATTTCAATGGCAAAAGAACTCTTACTGGAAATCGGGACGGAAGAAATCCCCGCGGCCTTTCTGCCCAGGGCCCTGGGCGACATGGAGACCCTGATCCGAAAAACCCTTGCGGAGGAACGGATCCCCTTCGGGACCGTCGAAACCATGGGAACGCCCCGCCGTCTCGTCGTAGCCGTGTCCGCCGTGGCGGAAAACCAGGAGGACGAAATCCAGGAAAAACTGGGGCCGGCGAAACGGGTCGCCTTCGACGACCAGGGCCGGCCCACGAAAGCGGCCCTCGGGTTCGCCCGGGGACAGGGCCTCGACATGTCCGAACTGGAAACGGCGGTCACGGAAAAAGGGGAATATCTCGTCGCCCGGAAAAAAATCTCCGGCAAGGCGACCAGGGACCTTCTCGCCGACCTGCTGCCGCGGTTCATCACCGCCATTCCCTTCCGGAAGTCCATGCGCTGGATGAACCTGGAAATGCGGTTCGCCCGTCCGATCCACTGGATTCTCGCCCTCTTCGGCGGCGAGGTGGTTCCTTTCCGGATGGAAAACATTCACAGCGGCAACAGGAGCCGCGGACACCGCTTCATGGCCCCCGAACCCTTTGAGGTGAGCGATCTGGCGGACTACCTCGTCAAGACCCGGGAGCGCTTCGTCATCGCCAAGCCCGGCGAGAGGCGGGAAATCCTCATGGACGGGGCCCGGGCGGAAGCGACCGCCACATCCGGCGAGGTTCTCTGGAATGACGATCTTCTCGAGGAGGTCGCCTTCCTGACCGAATACCCCTCCGCCGTCTGCGGCACCTTCGAAAAAGAATACCTGGCACTCCCCCGGGAGGTCCTCATCACCACCATGACGAAGCACCAGAAGTACTTTCCCGTGACGGACAAAAGCGGGAATCTCCTTCCCCACTTCATCACCATCAACAACACGGTGGCCCGGGACCCGTCCGTGGTGGCCCGGGGAAACGAGAAGGTCATCCGGGCCCGCCTCGCCGATGCCCGGTTCTTCTTCGAGGAAGACCAGAAGAAGCCCCTTGAGGAATACCTGCCGGAGCTGAAGAGTGTCGTGTTTCACAGCCAGCTCGGGACGTCCTATGAAAAGGTCATGCAGTTCCGGGAACTGGCCCGGTACATCGCGGAAAGGGTGAGGCCCGGGAAGGCCGGCACCGTGGACCGGGCGGCCCTCCTCGCCAAGGCGGACCTGGAAACCCAGATGGTCTACGAGTTCACCGAGCTTCAGGGCGTCATGGGCCGGGAATACGCCCTCCTTTCAGGGGAAGATCCCGTCGTGGCCAAGGCCGTGTACGAGCATTACCTCCCCGTCGCCGCCGGCGGCGACCTTCCCGAAACGGACGAGGGGGCCATGGTGAGCATCGCCGACAAGATGGACACCATCGCCGGCTTTTTCGGCATCGGCCTCGTCCCCTCGGGAACGGCGGATCCCTATGCTCTCCGGCGGCAGGCCCTGGGAATCATCAATATCATCCTGGCGAAGGCCTATCCCCTCGACCTGGGTGACCTGGTCGACAAGAGTCTCGAGATTCTCGGAAGCAAGGTCAAAAAACCCCGGGAGGAGGCCAGGAGAGAGATCCTCGATTTCTTCCGGGGCCGGTTCGAAAATCAGCTCGTCTCCCAGGGGCACCCCCTGGACGCCGTCGTCGCCGTCCTGTCCAGGTCCTCCACCGACCTGGTCCGGTCGATCAAGAAGATCGAAGCCGTGGAAAAATTCAAATCCCACCCCGATTTCGAACCCCTCGTCGTGGCCTTCAAGCGGGTGGTCAACATCCTGAAGGATTTCAGCGGCGGCTCCGTGGACCCCGCCCTTTTCGAAGAGGCCGAGGAGAAAAACCTGCATGACGCCTTTGGGGCCATCCGGGACCGGGCCGGCGAACTCATCGAGGCGGACCGGTACGAGGAAGCCCTCGTCGAGATGGCCCGCCTCCGGGCGCCGGTGGACGCCTTCTTTGACACGGTCCTCGTCATGGCCCCGGACGAAAAGGTGCGCTTCAACCGCCTCTCGCTCCTGCAGGGCCTCGCCGGGCTTTTCTACCGGGTCGCCGATTTCTCGAGGATCGTCACGGAGCGGTAGGTCTCCAAAAAAACCGACGTCTTATGAAAAAACCCCGGCTTCGGGCGAGATCGGCCCTTTGCCGGGGTTTTCCTTCGTTCAGACCGCGCAGGAGGCTCTCACGGACTTTTGACGATTTCTCCGTAGAATCCGGGTCTGCGGTCACGAAAGAGGTCGTTGTACAGGTTGATCGTCTTATCCGTTGCCAGGGCCGGGTCGATGTCGACAATCCCCACCGTCTCTTCTTCCTCCCCCGCCCGGAGGAGAACCTCAGAACGGAAATTCACCGCCTGGCTCTTGCCCGTGTAGGCCAGGCTCTTGCCGCCCCGGTTTTCCGTCCCCGTCCGGTTGCAGGTCACGGCGAACAGACGGTTTTCCAGGCACCGGGTTTTCATGGCCTCCTGGCAGTAGGGCAGAACCAGGTTGGCCGGGTGGCCGATGACCTGGGCCCCCTTGAGGGCCAGGACCCGGGCGGCCTCGGGAAAGAACCAGTCGAAACAGATCATCACGCCGAGCCGGCAGTGTCCGATGTCGAAAACGGGAAACGCCCCGTCCCCCGGGGTGAACCAGATCGTCTCCTCGAAAAAAAGATGGACCTTCCGGTACGTTCCGGCATAGCCCCGGGGCGACACGAGGACGGCGGAATTGTAAAACCGGTCTCCCTCTCGCTCGGCCACCCCCCCCAAAAGGTGCATCCCCTTTCTTCGAGCCAGGCGGACCAGGAATTCCGTGGTCTTTCCGGCGGGAATTTCCTCCGACAGGCGACCCACTTCCCCGGCGCTCACGAAGAGATAGCCCGTGTTGAAAAGTTCCGGAAGGACGAGAAGATCCGCGTCGACGGCGTCAACAAGCCTTTCTACCGTTTCCAGGTTCCGGTCCACCTCGCCGAACCGGGGATTGAACTGGACAAAACCGACCTTCATGAAAGACTCCTCTCTTCCCCTTTTTCACAAGCCCGATCCGAAGGGAACGGGAACCCAGTATACGGGTTTTTCTCTTTCCCATCGAGTTTTTTCCCGGGTTCCTCACTTAGCCCCTGCCCCGGATCACAACCGGAACCGCTTCCGCTCCCCCATGCCGAAACAGGCATCGACGGAAACCTTCCCCCCTCCCCCGGTCCGGATCCACCCGGAAAAGCGGCCGAAAGGAGCCCGGTAATCGATCCGCGCGACGAGGAAGTTCCTCTTTTCGGCGACTTCCCACCGGGGATGGAAATCCACGTGGACGGAACCGCCGTCATCCCGAACGGACCAGACCTCCTGTCCCCCTTCGCGGGTCCGGTTGAAGCGGACCGGCGGGAGCGGGATCATTTTCCCGTCCAGCCAAAGGCAATTCTCGTTGTATGCCTCCGGGCAGAGGACCTGGTTCCGGGTCAGGTTGAACCCCAGAAGCCCTTTTTCGGGAGACCGGACGGCCCCGGTCACCCAGTCGAAGGCCATCCGGTATGGGTAAAAGCCCTTGTGATCGTCGATGATGGCGAAGGTTTCCTCTTCCCGGAAGAGGATTCTCCGATCCCCCTCAATGAGATGCCCTTCCGCAGGCATCAGGGCCTTGTGGGAATAGAGGGCCCGGTTTACGGCGAAGGGCTGGCAGATGACCATGGGCTCCGTGACGTGGCGGAACCGGACGGACAGCGTCACCGGCGGCTGGCCCCCCGTCGCCGGGATGATTCCCTCGACATGGATCCGGTTTTCCGCCAGGCGGTTCTCGATCCGAAGGCGCGCGCCCCCGGACCGGCACCGGGAAACGCTTTCCTTCATCCCGTTGCCGAGGCGCATGCGGAAGGGAGCGCATTCCAGGAGATATTGCGTTCCCATCCCGGAGGGAATATCATGAATGACGAGGACCAGGAGCCTTTTCCAACGGATGTTGTAAACGGCGCCGAGAACGAAGACGTCCCGGCTTCCGACCTGGAAGGCCTCCCATTCCTTCAGGCGAAGCCTCTTGAACCAGGCGGGAAGAGGAACGGGGAAGATTCCCGGTCCATCGAGCATGTTGACGAACGTAAAGGGGGTGTTGAACGTTCCGAACTGAAACCGGCCGTCTTTAACGGGTGACGGCGGTGCGGGCGTGACCGCCCGTGGACGTCGATCCAGGCTTACGAGGGAACACCCCTTCTTTCTTCCATTCATGGAAACACCTTCCAGGTCCGGATCGGGTCTTACGTGTCACCCCTTTTCTTTTACGACAAAAAAAACGGACAGGCAAGAAGGGGGAAAAACGGGAAGCGACATGAACGTGACGGAAATAACGGTCCGAACGGCCCTGGTCCGTTCAGGCATTCCCGGGGTGGACTACGGGATCAACCCCTACCTGGGCTGCGGCCACGGGTGCCTTTACTGCTACGCCGCTTTCATGACCCGGTACGCCCGGCACCACGCCTCCTTCCGTTGGGGAACCTTCGTGGAGGCCAAAGTCAACATCGTCCAGGTCCTTCGGAATGAACTCTCCCGAAAGCGGAAGAAGGGCACGGTGATGCTGTCCACCGTCTGCGACCCCTACCAGCCGGCGGAAGTCCGATACAAGCTCACCCGGGGCTGCCTGGAAGCCCTCCGGGAGTCCGGCTGGGGCTTCGACATCCTGACCCGATCCCCCCTGGTCACCCGGGACACGGACATCCTGAAAGCCGCTCCCGGTGTTTCCGTGGGATTCACGATCCCCACGGACGACGACTCGGTACGAAAAATCCTGGAACCGAACGCCCCGCCCATCGAAAGCCGCCTGGGCGCTCTCCGGAAACTCCGGGACGGGGACATTGACACGTGGGCCTTCATCGGACCCATGCTTCCCATGGACCCGGCGAGGCTCTGCAAGGCCCTCGATCCCCTGGTGAATCACGTCTTCATCGACAGGCTCAACTACCGGTCTAAAGTGGCGTGGCTCTTAAGTAAACACGGCTGGGAATACGCCCTCACAGAGCGGTACGCCCTGGACACGGAAAAAGTCCTTCTTCGCCTCTTCGGCGGAAAAGCCGACAGCGTCTCGTCGCGTCCCTGAAAACTCCCGACTTCCGGGTTTTCTTCATCGAACGCTTAAAGAGCAGTCCCCCAGGCTTTCAGCCTTTCTGCCGTCTTTTCAGAATCTGGATGCCAATGCAGCTGAAAACCTCTTCATCCCGCTGGTTTCGGCTCGAATAGCGGAACCGCACCGTTCCCCGGTCCGGTCGCTTTGCTGATGCAGTCGTCTCCAGAACTTCCGCTTCCGCCGTCAGGGTATCGCCGGGCATCACAGGTTTCGTCCACCGGACTTCATCGAATCCCGGGGACCCCAGGTTGTTCGCCAGGATCCCCGACATGAGAAGAAGCCGGAAAGTCAGGGCCATCGTGTGGATGCCGCTGGCCACGAGACCCCCGAAGATGGACTCCCGCGCCGCTTCCACATCGGTGTGGAAAGGCTGGGAATCGAACGTCATGGCGAAATCGATGATCTGGCTTTCCGTAACGGTCATGCCGGGCGACCGGAACCGGTCGCCGGCCTTGAAATCCTCGAAATACAAAGACCTCATTGTCCTTTTCTCCTTCGGCATATCCGCCGCCGGGATGTTCCGCTCTTCGAATTCCCGGGTCAGACGGCCGGGACACCTTATAGGTTTGTTTGAGGCTGTCCGACAGGGCCCTGAAAGTCAGGCTATAGAATTTCCCGGAATCTGTCAACACGAGCGGGGGCAACACACGAGCCCGGACAACCGGCCCGCCCGCTTTCCCGGTCGCCGCTTTCCGCCGGCCGGCCCCGTGCCTCATGGATGAAAGTTACCGAAATGAACTAAGATAAAGGGGTCGTTGCCTCATAAAAAATGTTACTCAAAAAGAGTTGAGGCAATTCGCCGGCCATTTTGATCTTGACAGAAGGGCTCCCGGTCAACTATAGTTCGCCGCCGAATCACGGCGCTGATTCGTGAATAACCTCTTTCCTGCCGGGTTTTCGGACATTTCCTCCCCCGGCCCACGGGATCGATGAACGACATTTCGACGAAAGCCCGTTTCCTTGTCCTGTCGGACACCCATGACGACCCGGCGGCCATGGAATGGACCCTGGATTTTCTCGAAAGGGAACCCTTCGACGGGGTCATCCACCTGGGCGACTACTACAGCGACGCCGACATCCTGGACCGGAACGGCCACCGCCTCATCCGGGTACCGGGCACGTGGGACACCTGCTATTATCCCAACCCGGAGGTGGAAAACCGCAAGTTCATCCGGGTAGGTCCGTGGCGGATCTTCCTCACCCACACCCCCCACAGCCATTACAACGACCTGGCATCGGACATAAACCCCGAATACATCATCACCCGGGGCGAGGCGGACATTTTTCTCTACGGACACACCCACATCGCCGAAATCCGGCGGAAAAACGGAATGATCTTCATCAACCCCGGACACATGACGGGCGACGAAAGCCGGGGCTGCGGCATGTCCTGCGGCCTTCTTGAGTTCGATGGAGATAAGCTGAGTGCCGAGATCATCCGAATTCGGGACAACCGAGTCCGCATAAAAGGGGCATTTCATAAAGATCCCCTGAAAATGCCCACGGGCATCTGAACCCGCCGAACACCCTGATACACCGCAATCAGGAATCGCCTCACAAAGACAAGGCCTGACGGCAAAACATACCCTGCGACCTTCTTTTTTTGCAGCGATAGAAGCCGCAGTGGCCGAAGATGAAGGTCGAGAAAGGGGCGGGACGTGTCTGCGAGGCGAATTAACCGCCTTTTCACAACGGTTCCTTTCGATGCGAAACGAAAGCAACGCCGTGTGTCTGAGCCCGAAGGGCGAGTTTACGGCGTTGCCGTGGAGCGAGAAACGGAACCGTCGAAAAGCGGTTCCTGAGCCGGCAGACACGGACGCGCCCCTTCCGGTTTTCCGACGAAAAAAACACAACGGGCCTGATTTGCCGCTGCACCGCAATGACGAAGGATGAAGGACGGCAATAAAAAAGAGGGGCCCCGGTCCTCTTCGGCCGGGGCCCCTCTTACGTTTCAGAAGGAATGTCCTTTACAGGAGCTCGTAGATGCCGGCGGCACCCATGCCGCCGCCGATGCACATGGAGACGATGCCCCGTTTCGCTTTCCGGCGCTTCAGTTCGTGGAGGAGCTGGGCCGTCAGCTTGGCGCCGGTGCATCCCAGGGGGTGGCCTAGGGCGATAGCGCCGCCGTTGGGGTTGATGTCGCCCTTCCAGTACCGTTCCTCGATCCCCAGCTTCCGAACGGAGTAGAGAGCCTGGGAGGCGAAGGCTTCGTTGATTTCGAAGACATCGACATCATCCAGGGTCAGCCCCGCCTGTTCGAGCACCTTGGGAATGGCGTAGGCCGGTCCCACGCCCATTTCATCGGGTTCGCACCCCGCCACGGCATAGTTGGCGAGACGGGCTACCGGTTTCAGCCCCCGTTCCTTCGCCTTTTCCGCCGACATGAGAAGCGTGAAAGCCGCCCCGTCGGTCATCTGAGAGGCGTTTCCCGCCGTGACGGACCCGCCGTTCTTGAAGGGTGATTTCAGCTTGCCCAGGGAGTTGAGATCGGTGGGCCATCGGACGCCGTCGTCCGTGTCGAAGACGACCTCTTTCTTCACCCACCTGTTATCCTTGTCTTTTTCATGCTTCCAGGCCTGGATGGGGATGATCTCTTCCTTGAATTTCCCCGCCTTGATGGCCTCGTGGGCCCGGCGGTTGCTTTCCACGCCCATCTTGTCCTGATCTTCCCGGGAAACATTGTATCGGGCCGCCACGTTTTCCGCCGTGATGCCCATGGAAACGTAGGTGTTGGGACGGTCCCCCCACTCGGGATGGGGCCGGAAAATGGACCCTCCCATGGGAATGTGGCTCATCGTTTCGACACCACCGGCAATGACGACGTCGGACCACCCCGCCCGGATCTTCGCCGTGGCGTCGGCGATGGCCTGAAGCCCGGAGGAGCAGAACCGGTTGATGGTCATTCCACTGGTCGACACGGGCAGGCCGGCCCCGAGAGCCACCACCCGGCCCAGGTTCATTCCCTGCTCCCCTTCGGGGAAGGAGCAGCCGCAGATGAGATCGTCCACGTCCTCCGGCTTCAGCGCGGGAACCCTCGCCATGAGCCCCTTGAGCACCTGGATCCCGATTTCATCGCCTCTCGTTTCCGCAAGACCACCCCTGCGGTACCGGCCGCCCGGACTCCTCACGGATTCAACAATAACAGCATCACGCATGATTATTCCTCCTTATGGTCAAAGTGTTCGTTCCTGAATTTCCTGGACACAGGCCGTCTTCATCAGTTCCTCAGGGGTTTGCCCGTCGTGAGCATGTGCATGATCCGATCCTGGGTCTTCTGCTCCCCGGCGAGGCTGAGGAAAGCCTCCCGCTCCAGATCCAGAACCTGGTCTTCCGTGACGTAGGTCCCTTCGGCGCACTGCCCGCCGGCGATCACTTCGGAAAGCTTCATGGCCACGTGGAAATCGTAATCGGAAATGTAATTCCCCGCCTTCATGTTGAAGAGGATCGACTCGGCCATGCCGACGAAGTTTTCGCCCATGACGGGAATCATGGCCCTTTCGGCTTTCCGGTAGAACCGGGAAAGGCCGAGGACCACTTCCTTGGCATCGGAAATCTGGTGATCCCGGTTCAGGCTGATGGTGTCGGTCTTCCGGACGTACCCGAGATCCTGGGCCTCCACGGCGCTTGTGGCCACCTTGGCCATGCCGATGTTCTCAAAGACCTTCTGGTAGAAATGCTGGAGGTTGAGTCCCCCTTCCACGGCGCCCTTTGGAATCCCCTCGGTCATGCGCACCATGAGCTCCTTCGTTCCGCCGCCGGCGGGAATGACGCCGACGCCGACCTCGACAAGGCCCATGTAGGTTTCACCGGCCGGCTGGCACCGGGTGCCGTGCATGGCGATCTCGCAGCCGCCGCCCAGGGTCATGCCCGCGGGGGCGGTCACCACCGGTTTCTCGCAGTACTTCATCCGCATGTTGGCGTATTGGAACTCCCGGATCAGCTTTTCCAGGAGATCCCAGTCCCCCTTCTGGATGGCCACGAGGACCATGAAGATGTTGGCCCCCACGGAGAAATTCGAGCCGTGGTTGGCCACCACGAGTCCCAGGTAATCCTTCTCCACGATATCGCAGGCATCGTAAATCCCCTGGATGATGTCCTGATCGATGGCGTTCATCTTCGTGTGGAACTCGAGACAGGCCACACCGTCACCGATATCCACGAGCGTGGCCCCCAGGTTTTCCCGGATCACCTTCTTCCTCTCCTTCAGGGGCGGGAGGAGGATGATCTTGGGTTTCGCATCCATCTTCTCATACTGTTTCGTATTGAAGTCGTAATAGTATTTGCCGTCCTCCTTGCTCACATAGAAGGATTTGAAGCCCTTCTTGAGCATTTCCTGGATCTTCTTCGGAACGGGAAGCTTGAGATCCTTCATGACCGCCACGGCCTCGGCAACCCCCACGGCGTCCCACATCTCGAAGGGGCCGAGTTCATGATTGAATCCCCACTTCATGGCGTTGTCGACAGCCACCACGGTGTCGGCGATCTCGGGAATCCGGTTGGCGGCGTATATGAAGTTCCGGCACAGGTACTCCCGGACGACCTCGGCGGCCACGTCCTTGCCCTGGAAGAACGGTTTCAGCCGGTCCGCCATGTCTCCTTCGACCTTTTTCGCCGCCGAAACGGAGTCGAACCGGGGCTTCGCCGCGGGGCGGTATTCCATGGTGTTGTAGTCGAGGACGAGCTTCGCTTTTTTGCCCTTTTCGTCCTTGGTCCGCTTGTAGAAGCCCTGTTTCGTCTTGTTGCCGAGCCACTTCTTTTCCATCATCTCCTTCATGAAATCGGAGGGGACGAAGTAGTCCCGCATTTCGTCGTCGGGGACGGCGTTGTACAGGTTGTTCATGACGTGGTAGCCCACGTCGAGGCCGACGAGATCGAGGGTGCCGAAGATGGACGACCCGGGACGGCCGACGGCCTTCCCGATGACGGCATCAAGCTCGTCCACGGCAAGGCCCTTGTCAATCATGATCCGGATGGCGTTGGAGATGTCGAAGACACCGATCCGGTTGGCCACGAAGTTGGGGACGTCCTTGCAGATGACCACGCCCTTCCCCAGAACGTCCTCGCAGAACCGGGTGACATAGTCGACGACCTCTTTTTTCGTTTCCTTTCCCGGGATCACCTCGACGAGCTTCATGTAGCG
>Ga0209605_1004136_pt1 | contig 12110 bp, 12 predicted proteins | sample AD_UKC035_MetaG_FD_184408 | JGI IMG/M metagenome (GOLD analysis project Ga0209605, IMG submission 184408) | Active sludge microbial communities of municipal wastewater-treating anaerobic digesters from USA - AD_UKC035_MetaG (SPAdes) (version 2) | ecosystem: Engineered > Bioreactor > Anaerobic >...
AAATGCGGGGTGAAGTGCTTCGTATGAACATTTCTGCTAAATTTGAACTTTGGTGCTTCGATTGAAGTGTAGTGCTAAAAGTCCCGCACTTCGCCAAGCCCCGAACCGTTATAGCCAATGGTATGACGACAGAAACACAACATATTAACAGCGTGACAAAAGAACTTTTAGACAACGGTTTTCTTCACCTGACTGACCAGACCGAAGAGCAATTAAACGAGTTAATTAATTCGTTAGGACAGATTATTTTCACAACTGACGTTGTTGTGAAACCTGAAAGTAAAGGAATGGTAACTTCTGCTCGTGGACTTGACTTTCACACCGACCACCACAAAGCCAAATACATAATTTGGTATTGTTACAAACAAACCGATTTAGGTGGCGACAGTATTTTGATGGACGCAGAAAAAATTTACCAGCAACTTTCAGACGACTATAAACAACAACTCCAAACAATTGAACTTTTTGAACATAAAATATTTCCGGACGACAAAGAGAGTTATCCGTTTGTAGCGACAGACGAAAATGGCAATAGAAAATTTTATTATTCATTTTGGCTTGTAAAGAACGAAGACAAACAAAACCCTGCAATGCTTGAATTTCAACGACTGATTAAGCAAACCGAACCTATACGAATGAACTTGAAAGAGCGGGACATTCTTGTTGTGGACAATCACAGAGTTTTTCACGGCAGGACACCAATTGAAGGAAGCAAAGACCGTTTCCTGAAAAGATTTTGGCTAACAGCAAACAATTCATAAATCAAAAAAATAACGCAAAATGGAACAGACAATTTTAATTTATCCAGACCCGATTAGCGTAGAAAGAGTTTCTTACCTAATCAATCAAAAGGGCATTGACCCTGTAATCGCTAACATTGACCTTGAAATGGTTAAGATGAAACTTCGTGAACAAGAAGAAGGCGAAAATTGGACACACGAACAATGTGACAGTGCAGAAATTGAATACAAACGCTACTTGCACTTATGCAAGAAGTTTGGAAAAGGAATTGTTCCAAACAAGATTATGGACAAGTTTTGGCATTACCACATTCTTGATACAAGAGCGTATCACAAAGACTGCGACACGGTATTCGGACATTACTTACACCATTTTCCATACTTCGGTATGCGTGGCGAACAAGATGCAATTGACTTGAAAAATTCATTCTTGCAGACAAAGGAAAAATATCGTGAGACGTTTGGTGAAGAAATCGCAAGAGACGAACACACAGACTGTTGGCACGACTGTGAAAATCGTTGTTGGCACGCTTGTTCAGACGACAAATGAAAAGAACCACTGGCTATAACACGGGTTTTGCGTCAGGCGGGGTGACGTGCAAAATTGGAGCTTTGTGCTTCTATTCAAGTGCAGTGCTGGTTAACAGTTTTGTGCTCCGAAACCCGCCCGAACGCAAAGCCCGAAAACGTTACCGGAAACCCTATTTGACGACACTACCATCATTAAACAGACAAACTTTGACAACATTTTTGGACGACTTTGGACAACTACCGACACCGCTTCCAAAGGCAACCGCTTCAAGAAAAAAAATAAAAAAAATTGCCACCGCACGAAAAAATTCTATTGCCACCCACATTGCTCACATTTGCCTTTGCCTGCAACCGCACAAAGCCAACCCGAAGGCAAAGTCAAAAGAGAGCAATTTCCCAACGCTTTATCAAAACCACCAAACCGGATAATTTCGGATAATCAGTAAAACCCGAACTTGCAGCCGATTTGGAAACAGCTTTACAAATACTCATAAACAGCATCGTTTCAGGACTACTTCTCAGTCTTGTAGCTATTGGCTTTACCTACATTTTCCGGGTAACGAGAGTGTTTCACCTTGCACATGGAGGCGTTTATGTAGCAGGTGCATTCGCTTGTTGGTGGATGCTGACAAAGACAAACAACTGGTTTGCTTCATTTGCTTTCGCAATTGCAGTTGTAGCAATACTGATTTGGGTTGTTGAAAAGACAATCTACTTACCTCTCAATAAAAAACAATCCAACCAAAGTATTTCATTGATTGCATCAATGGGTTTGTATGTGGTAATCGTAAATATTTTGGCTTTGCTTTTCGGAAACGAAAACAAGACAATTGAAAATTCATTTTCAGGTTCATTTGAATTGGGCAATATCATTTTCACCAAAGTTCAAATGATTCAAACAGTAATTGGAATTGTGGCTACCGCCACTTTCATTATTTATCTGAAACTCACCAAATCAAATTTGGCATTGCAAGCCGTTTCAGACAATGAAACTATCAGCAAAGTTTTTGGCATCAACACAGAAAAAGAAAGGGTAAAAGTTTTTATTGCCGGAAGTGTGTTGACCTGCATCGCTGCCATACTTAAAACTTTAGAAGTTGGCATTGACCCGCAAGCCGGTATGGGCATCACATTGACAGCAGCAGTTGTTACAATCCTTGTTTCAAGGTTAAATGTGTTATTAATTATTGCTTTCTCAATCGCATTGACAATACTTCAAAATTCCGTTGAATGGTTTCTAAACGCACAATGGAGAGATGGGATTACATTTCTTCTTTTATTGTTGGTGATTTTATTTAGAACGGAAGGCATTATTAGTTACAACCTTAGGAAAGACAGAGCATGAACTATATTCTCCACATATTAATAATGCTTGAAATCTACATTCTGCTTGCAATAAGTGCAAATCAGAAAGTTGGTTTATCAGGTTTGTTGAGTTTGGCACAGGCAGTTTTTCATGGCATTGGAGCTTATACGGCAGCAATCACAATTACAAAATTTGGTTGCTCATATTGGTTGGCATTGCCGTTGGCAATGCTCACTTGTATTATGGCTGCTTTGGTTTTCAGTTTTATTGCAGGAAAAGTGCGAGACCTCTATTTTAGTTTAGCAACGTTGGCACTTCAAATCATTTTTTTTTCCGTTGCCTACAACTGGATTCCTGTAACAAATGGTTCATACGGCATTTCAGGAATTTCAAATCCTGAAATTTTCGAATTAAAAATAAACACGCCCGGCAGTTTTGCTTTGTTCGGTGGAGCTTGGGTTTTAGTAGTGATTCTATTTTACAACTGGTTTCTGAAAACTCCAATCTGCCGATTGATACAGGCAACCAGAGACGACCAAATTGCAGTATTGAGTTTGGGTAAAAACCCAAACCATTACAAACGTATCAGCATTATTCTTTCGGCAGTTATTACAGGAATCGCAGGAACGCTTTACGCAACATATACCACATACATAGACCCGACTTCATTCAATTTAGATGAATCCATTTTAATTCTAAGCATTGTTTTAATTGGCGGTGCTGGAAGAATAATTGGACCAGTTACCGGTGCAGTCATTTATATTCTGTTACCCGAACTTTTAAAATTTATGCAAATGCCTGACGGCATTGCAGCTAACATGAGAATGATATTGTTCGGTTTACTATTGGTGCTGATTGTTCGTTTTAAACCCAAAGGGATTTTTGGTAAATATTTAATTCAATGAATGAGATTTTGAACATAGAAAACCTGAACAAATCTTTTGACGGTGTTGCACCAGTCAAAGATGTTTCGTTTGCTGTGGACAAGCATAGCATTGTGCTTATCACAGGCGAAAACGGAGCAGGGAAAACTACTTTGTTCAATCTCATTACAGGATTAGAAAAACCAACAAAAGGAAAAATTACTTTCAACGGAAGCAACATTGAAACAAAATCTGCTTTGCAGATTTCTCAATTAGGAATTATCCGTTTGTATCAGCAACCACGACTGTTTAAAAATCTGTTGGTTTGGGAAAATTTAGTTTCAGCAGCACATCACAACATTGGAAACAGTTTTGTCAATCTCATTTTCAAATCAAAAACAGCAAGACAAGAGGATGAAATACTAAAGCAAAAAGCTTTTGACCTACTCACAAAATTTGGTTTACAGGATTTGAGCAACCAAACAGCCGGAGAACTTTCTTACGGACAACAAAAACTTATTTCATTTTGCATGATTGCCATGAACGGAACTCAATTGGCTTTGTTGGATGAACCCTTTGCAGGGCTTAACCCACAGACCATTGAACAATTCAGCAGCATGATTTTACAAATGAAAAAAGAAGGAATCACTTTATTAATCATTGAACACAACATCAACAAAGCGTTGGCAATTGCCGACAGCCACATTGAAATGAAAGACGGAAAAATTAACACCATAAACGACATAGCAACTGCATGAGTGAATTGCTCCACATAGAAAACCTTAGTTCCGGCTACAACGATAAAACCGTTTTGCAGAACATTTCCATTTCTGTAAGCAAAGGCGAAGTGTTGGCGGTGATTGGGCAAAACGGCTGCGGTAAAAGCACTTTGCTCAAAACCATTGCAAGGATAATTACGGATAATACAGGGGACATTACCTTTGACGGCATGAAGCTAAACAACAAAAATACATGGGACTTAAAGCAACAAGGCATATCATGGTTTGTGCAGGGTGGAATGGTATTTCCGACCATGAAAGTGAGTGAACATATTGAATTGGCTTTAAAGGCCAAAAACAAAACAGAAACTGCAAGCATTAAAGAAGAATGCCTCTCCTACTTCCCTGCATTGGCAAACTGCCTGGACAAACGAGGCGGCAATCTTTCAGGCGGACAAAGGCAGATGCTTTCATTCGCAATGTTGCTTTCGCAACAAACGCAATGTTGGCTTTTAGACGAACCAACAGCAGGACTTGCGCCCGAAGCTGTAGAAGAAGCAGTTGAGTTTTTGAAGAAGATGAAAGAACAAAAAAATAAAACCATGATATTAGTGGAGCATAATTATCAGGTTGCTTTTGAGTTGGCTGACCATATTGCCATAATCAAAGAAGGAAAAATGTATGACAGTTTTCCGAAAACAGAATTTCTAAAGGACAATTTTTTAAACACGCATTTGTATAACTAAAACAAAATAAAATGACAAATAAGTTTTTTCAATTCATTATAGCGATTGCATCAAGTGTATTGCTTTTAAGCAGTTGCAACAACTCATCTGAGACAATTAAAATCGGTTCAACTCTTGACCTCACTGGTCCAAATGCGGTTTATGGTGAGCAAGTTAAACAAGGGCTTGATTTAGCCATTGACGAAATAAATAATGCTGGAGGTATTGAAGGCAAAAAGATTGAAATAAAATATCTTGATTCTAAAAGCGATGCAAAAACTGCTGTTACGAATGCACAACAACTTATATCTGTAAATGGAAGTAAAATCCTAATAGGCGAAATTTCAAGTAATGCAACACAAGCCATGATTCCAGTAGTTGAACAAAATAATGCATTCCTGTTCGCTCCTGCTTCATCAAGCCCAAAGCTAACGGGTATAAGCAAGAGCTTTGCCCGAAACTGGCCATCTGATATAGCAGAAGCCGTTTCAGCGGCAAAATTTGCAAGAAGTGAATTTTCAGCAAACACAGCAGCCATCATTTATGTAAATAGTGATTATGGAACTGGTCTTAAGGAAAAGTTTTCAAAAACATTTGAGAATGGCGGTGGCAAAATCGTATCAGCAGAAACATATACTGTTGGAGCAACTGACTTCAAAACCGTTTTACTTAAAATTAAGGCAACTAATCCTGATTGCATTTACCTTGCGGGTAACCCCAAAGAAATGGGGGCATGTATAAAGCAACTCCGTGACAATAATCTTACGACTAAAATCATTTCAAATACAGGATTTCTTCAAACAGATTGCCTTTCACTTGCAGGTGCAACAGCAAATGGAGTAATAGTGCCAACCCCTGAATACAGCCCAAATGATTCTACCAAAAGTAAAGTGTTTGACTTTTTCAAGAAATTTAAAGCCAAATACACTGTTGAACCAACAATGGTTAATGCTAATGCTTATGATGCCATTTATCTTATCAAGGAGGGCATTGAAAACAAAGGATATGATGCACCTAAAATAGCTGATTTTATTAGAAACAAGCAAGGTTTTGATGGGGCAACGGGCTTAGTAAATTTCGTAAATGGTGATGTTGAAGTTGGAATAGTTTTTAAAATTATTAAGGACGGTAAACCTGAAATATACAATCAATAGTATGATTCGACTTGAGTATAGATTAAAAACAATGTCCACTGTAAATCGGGAGTTGAGCAAACGCCCTGACTTAAAACAGTTTTTGCTGGGCAACAATAAATTGAATGACATTTTTCAATTACCCAATGATTTAGGCAGTGAAAGAGTTGGAGAATACAGAAAGGCATATTTTGGAGTGGGTGATTCAGAATGTTACAAACTGAACCTTCCCAACAATAACCAACTGTATTTGAAAATGGAATACACCAATGCGATGGGCAACAATCACTATTCAAGATTTTGGATAGTGCATTTGTTTATCTGCGAAGTGTTGGGCTTAATTACACCCAGGGAAACTAAAATAATAGAAGTTACAAGTGGGAGTTCCGGTATTGCATTAGCAATGGCATGTGAAGTTTTAGGATTTGATGTGACAATTCTTGTCCCTGAAATACTACCGGAAAATAGAGTTCAGCCAATGATACGGTCAACAACAACCATCATAAGGGTTAAGGGATATATAAACGACTGTATCAGAAGGTTAAGAGAAATGCTTAAAGAAGATGATTACTTTGCCACTAACCATTCAGAAGAAAAAGCTGACATAATTACTTATGTATTCTCCAGAATTGGCTTTGAATTAGAGAGAGATATTCCCTACCCTATAGATTATGCCATACTTGCTATGGGAAACGGAACTTCAACAATGGCAATTAGCAGGGCTTTAAAGGAAACAAATCCTGACATTCACATTTCCGCCTACCGACCAAAATTTGAAGACAATCCAAATGAAATTGTTTTTGGATTAATTGCTGCAAACATTGATTGCAGACACATACCTTTAGCTATGGAGTATATTGACGAATTAAAATATACATCCGGCATTGATTTAGAAACCCTGAAATATCATTATCGCCACGATACTGAAATTAAAAACCTCGGCTACAGTTCATTGTATGGAATATACCTTGCTCGTGAATTATCAAATAAGGTGGAAGGAAAAAAAATTGTTACATTAGGATATGATAAAATAGATAGATACTAACGATGATTAGCACAAATAGACTATACCGTGAAATATTAAGTAAATTCAACTTTTCAATTGTTGGTTATGGTTCTATTGATGAAATAGTTGATGATTTCTTTGAGTCAATGGTAAATTCTTCTGTGTTGTATGAGAAGAAACATCTAGATTTTGTTTCGTATGCGTATGCAATTTTAAAAAATATTGACCCCTTTGAATTAGACACTTCAATTAAAAGCGAGTTTTTCTTCAACACTTTCAAAGAAAGAAGTTTTGAATTGTTTATACTTCATGAATTTTATGCTTTTAAAAATCATATTCTGTCTAAATGCAAAGGATTAGCAGATAGTTCTACAACCAGCTTGAAATCTGCAGAGCTTTCCTCTGAGTTGTTTCGTTTCCCGACTCCTTTTAGAGTTATTACTACCGATGAAGAATATACGACTGTAAAATATGACCAACATCGGGATGTTCTCACGTTCGAGATTCCTATTACGACAATTTTTAAAGGCAAAAAGCAAGATGAAACTGTATTGCAGTTCACAGAAATTCATAAAAGAAAAGTTTATCTAAAATTTGAAGAGGCTATAAAACAAGGTAGCTACTCTCTATTAGTAAAAAAGGAAAATAATATATACACTGTTCAGAATTCCGAGTCTATTACATTTTACAATGAAGATTTTGTTTGTGAGAATTTAGAAGAACTTGTTTCAATCGTAGCCTCAAAATTTAAATTGCTTAATCAAACAAAAGAGTATTTTTTCTTCAATGATAATTTGAATGATACCACTCTTAATGAGTGGGTAATGTTTGTTCTATCACATGCTTTTCTATCATACTTTCTAAATGGCTGGATAGAGAATATTCCGAGCATAATTAAGGATGAAGGAAACAATGCAGAAAAAAGATGTCTTGGTGTTATGATAATAGGGTATGAAAAGGAAAACGAAATTAGTGATGACGAAAGAGCCATGTTGAGAATTATTGCAGATAAGGTAAGTTCTGGAATTTCCACGCAAAACTTATTGAACAATCATCTTGAAAATAAATTACGGCAAACTTACCATGACAAAACTAACTTACGAAAAGACTTCGTAGAAACATGTAAAGCACTAGACGAGAAAACATCTCTTAAAGCACTTGAAATAAATTCATCAAATACAAAAACAGATAAACTTCATGGAAGATTGAAAGTAGAATCCTCTGACAAAAACAGCATTTTAAATATTATTGATTACAAAACATTTGGGCATTCGTTTAAAGAAAAGATAAATGAGTGTTTTAAACAAGATATATTTAATAAAAACTGTCTTATCCGCATTAGAAAAGATGATGAAAAAAGAAACCAACACAATGTAAAGTTGCCTAACTATACATTTTACAAAGTAAACGAGGATGAAAATCTATTACTAAAACTAATGGACAGTCAGAGTAGCAACATTGACTTTGTAAACCTTGCACTTATAGAAGACGTTCTCAATGTATTTGATGGCATTGGAAATTATTCTTTCAGTTGGAATAAAGAAAATCGATACTTGGACATTGGGGGTAGTAAACCTTTTGACCTTGCTAATTTTAATAAGCGTTTTATTGAAGAAAGAACAGGAAGCATATTCAATAAAGTGATAAAGGAATTGAGCACACCTTTAATTGCGCAGGGTAATTTTATAATACTCTGTTGTGAAACAACAGAAATTTTCAATTTGGAGAAATATTTAGAAAATAAGGACTATTTAAAAAGTCGCCCTGCACAATGTGATTGCCAAAACTTTACACTCAGATTTCAATTAACACAAGCAAATTAACATGGCTAAAATTATTATTTGGGATAGCAACACAACCCGCGCAGCTGAATACCAATCCAAATTTGCAGGGATTGCGAATGAAATTCTAAAGGTAACTACCTCTAAGGATGATTTAGATGATTGCAAGCTTTTTTTTCGTCATTCAAATGATAGTATAGACGAAATTGAAAACGATACCCGTTATGTTGATTCTATAAAATTTGAGTTTAGCGGTGGAGGATTAACTCCTGAAATCATAAAGAATGGATTTCCATTTGAGGCAAAACTAGAAAATTGGAAAGATGTTTTTCGAGTTTTAGACATTTTAGACAAAGAAGATTTTACCATTGATGATGTATATTATATTCTTGGCCTTGACCCCAAACTTGAAAAGCTGTTAGAACCGTTTGCAACCGCAAATCCATTAATGGATAACAAAGTGTTGAGGGAAGCTAAAGAAGCGTTGCACACATACATAAAAAGCAAGTCATAATGCAAAGGATTTTTATATCAAATAATACAGAAATAGCATCGGATAAATTTGTAATTACTTATGATTTTAATGCGGCCAACTTGCCTGTTACAAATGAGCATAAAAGTGGTAATACCATTTTTATAATTGATTGTCATTGCACTTTTAAAGGAGCAGAAAAAATACAACAACAAGGTGGCGTAACTATTTACCGCTATTTGCTAAAACATTTTGAAGGAAATCAAGATAAATTAAAAGTAGTCTTCTACTCACCTATTGCGAAAGAGGATTTAGTAAAACTAAAACCAGAAAACTATGTGTTGAAATTATTGCCGTTTGTGGAGTGTAATTATGAAGTAGGGCAATTTGAAAATGAGCTAACCAAAATTGTTTTAGATAATAAATTTCCGCAATTTAATAATGCATCGGAGAATTTGTTAAGCGGTTGGGCAGCAAACGGAGCAGAACCAATTCAAACGAACGCAGATAAAAAACCACTAATAATTGATGACCAAATAATAGAATGGAAAGAAACTTATAACCAACTTTTTGGCAAAAATGAATATAATGTATACAGCAAGGAAGAAATAACTGTAAGCATAGAAAATATTAGGGCTAATGAGGGTTACGACTTATTTTCAGGGATAAGAGATAGCTTATTCGTGATTTCAGATTTTTACCTGACTGAAAACCATGATTCGGATTTGTGGAAGGACAGAACGGTTTACAAAACAATTTCAGGATTTCAGTTATATGCAAAAGCAAAATCGGTTTTCAGGTGCAAACCGTGGATGCTCCAAACAAGTAGTAATAGAATTTACAATTACGAATTATTTGATGATTGGGGTATTGACAAATGGGTAGTTAAAGACATACGCCCTGATGTTAAACTAAATGAGAAAATCCAAACATATCAGCAGTTCAATAGTGGGATTTTGCTACTTAAAAACTTGACATGGATGGATGAACTTTGGAAAAAGTTTATGCCTTTGGAAAAGAAACTAAAGTCTAAGAGTGTTGATGAGTTGCTGAAAGAAAAGTGGTGGGTAAAAGAATTATTTTATTACTACGATTCAAAAAGAAACAAGAATTTCAATAGCAATCAATCTGATAGTAATTATAGGATTGACTTTTCAGATACCGCACTTAAAACACAAGTAGAAAAATCACTTAATTTCATTGTAAGAAAGACTATCGTTGATACTCTTCTTGGGATAAGAAGACAATATAGAAAACCATTTCAGTATGAAAGAAACCGCTTAGGTGTTGATGATGTAACGGTAGAAGATCTGACAAATCTTGATGAATTTGCCTGTTATGCAGGTATACTATACTTATTTACTGTAATTGAACTTATTTACAGAATCAATACCTATCACCCCCAAAAAGATATGAATCTTACATGGGGTAATGAAACACAAAAATCAAGGAAAAATAAGCAAATAGAAGAAAGTGACCCCGGAAAACTTCTTTATAAAATACGAAACGATGTTACGCATATTGATCGCCCATTTTCACCAAGCATTGAGCATCTAAAAGTTTATGTAAAATGCGTTGTTGATTTGCTTCTTCTTAAAGATAGGAACACAAAATCATTTGATTTTTTAATTAAAACATTGAACAATTCATTCTATCCTGATAAAAATATTATTGCCAATTTACCTGACACAATAACACAATAATTTAATGTCTGAAATTCCAATAGCAATTTATCATGTCACTAATGAAGATGCTAAAAGTATTTCTTCACATGAGATACTATACTCAAAAGAAAGCATCAATACCGTAAAGGATATAGAAGGGTTAATATGGTTAATCAACCTTCATATAAATTGGAATGGAAGGAAACTTAGTAACAATTACGGCTTTGATATTGCAAACTTTATTAGAACAGAAAAGAAATCTAAAGCACCAATTGTTTTTTACAGCCCAGTCCCCAAAACTTATTTTGAAAAGAGAAGCGAAAAGGAAATTAAATACAAAATTCTATTTGGCAGGGGTTCTGCATTTTTGGAAACACCGTTTAAAGAAACCGATTTAATCAAATTGGCAGAAAGCATTGAACCGTTGAGCAATGCAGCTTTGCACGATGTGGCAACTATGCTTTGCGACTTAAAAGGTATTGTAATTGATAAGTTGAACCATGATTTAAAATTTGGTTCAGATGTAAATAGTGTTTTCACAAGCATTAGCCCTTATCTTTCTGCATATCAGAAGCAATCAATACAGATGTATGAGTTTGCAGAGAAGTTGAAGCAAAGAAAAAATGCAAACGACAGTAACGGTTTTTTTTCTGATAAGCAACAATTTATAACGCTTTGTAATATGCAATTAACTGCTTCGGGCAACCTTGTAAACGTAGCAGGTAAACCCAAGCACAAAATTTTAGTAATTGATGACAAGGCAGAGGAGTTAAGAAATATAGTGGAGAATCTTGCAGCCGACTTTGATATAGTTCAGGCAAACCGAGCGGAACAAGCAATTGAACAAATAAATAAAGACTCGGCAAATAATATAACTGCAATCGTTTCCGACTGGCGTTTATATGAGCAAGAAAATCCGAACCAATGGCAACCGTTGCAGGGTTATGAAATACTTGATTTTGCTTCAAAGAATGGCATAAGAGCATTGTTCGCACTTACTTCACAGGCGGATTTTGTTGTTCATCACATCCGCAATCTCATGGGTGTTCGTTTTTCCATGTTCAAAAAGGAAAATCTTTTAACAGCAGAACAATGGAAAGTATTTGCCGATGTATTGAATGAGTCGTGTGAGCATACAATCCAATTGCGGGCTTCCTTGCCTGATGATTC
>Ga0209605_1004139_pt1 | contig 12102 bp, 10 predicted proteins | sample AD_UKC035_MetaG_FD_184408 | JGI IMG/M metagenome (GOLD analysis project Ga0209605, IMG submission 184408) | Active sludge microbial communities of municipal wastewater-treating anaerobic digesters from USA - AD_UKC035_MetaG (SPAdes) (version 2) | ecosystem: Engineered > Bioreactor > Anaerobic >...
AGTTGACGAACTCTTCGATTTGGGATAGCATGGGGAAGCCTCCTGTGAGTGAGAATATGGGCTGGAACCTTTATTCTACTCTCAGGAGGCCACCTCCTGAGGAGGCGGTTAAGATAAGTGTTCCCAGTTAGGACGCTTCCTCAGCGCCGATTCGATCATCCCACAGCAGCAGGGGGTGCAAGCCTGGGACAGATTCGCCTATGTCAACAATAATCCGCTGCGGTATGTGGATCCGTCAGGACATCAGGCGACCGATTTTGGGTCTGATTGTACTACTATTTCTTCCTGTGTCTCACCGATTTCGACGCCGACACCACCTTCAGCGTTGCCAACACCGGCCACCGTGGAAACCCCACCTGCTGCAACACCTGTCCCAACGCCCACGGATTTGGGCCGGCACATAGTGGAGGGTGCTCCGTTTAGATACTATGATCCATGGTCATCGGATCCTGCTGTAGGGGGAACAGGAGAGATGTCATTTACAATTGACCCTAGCTCTGTGGGTTTTGGCCCTGGCGACTTGGATACAGGATTGGCCTTGCCTTCAATAACCTTGAATCTTGGGCATTTTGAGGGTAGAAAATCGGGTGTGATCTATCCAACACAGTTGATACAAAGAGCACAAGGCCCCAGTAGAACCGAATACATAGTTCTTGATGATTGGTTAGCGCTAGACATAGAAACCGTTCAATTTGAGTCGAGATGGGTTCCCCCTTCTGATCCAATTATTGAATTTAAATGGGATTACGGTCGTCTGTTTAACATTAATTGGGTGTGGCCGTGATTGGATATGGTCGGTGTTGAAAATATGTGAGTTGTTTAGATGCTGTTTGTTTTGAAGAACGCTTCTGGTGGTTTATCTTTGCAGTCATGCTTGGAAAAGGAATAAGCCGTTAGAGTTTAATTCTAAGATGGCTCTGTTTTGCGTCTTGGAGTGGCTTTCTCGTGGTATAAACAGGCAAAGTCTAATTATAATTTCACTAACTACTTGTAGAGAAAGCAGAGTTTGCGGAGCGATTTTTTGACTTTTGCGAATTTGTGTTTTTGTCAAATGAAAAACCGACCACTTTAATCACGAAAAACCAACCACCTCAGCAGTTTGAATGTTAAAAATTCACAACGAAAAACCGACCATTTTCACAACGAAAAACCGTCCAGTGGCAAAAACATGCCAACATGGTAGAATCGCGCCGCTCGAGCGGAGGATAGGGCAACGCTGAGGAGCGACCTGAGCGCCGGGAGAGCGCCGTTGTCAGGGCAGAGGGCCGTGGGTAACCATCGCCCTCTGTTCTTTTTGCCCTGACAATGGCCCGAAAAAAAGCGATAAACCTGGTTGTCACCCATTTTGGAAACGCTCCCGAAAGCGAAAGGACTCGCCCACCAATTCCAGGATATGGGCATGGTGCGTAATGCGGTCGAGCAAGGCGGCGGTGAGGCGTTCGTCTCCCAGCACCTGAACCCAGTCAGCGAACTTGAGATTGGTGGTCAGGATCAGGGCCAGGCGTTCATAGATCTCAGAGCAGAACGTGAACAGAGCGTGTGCGCCGCTGGCCGAAAAGGGGATAAAGCCAAGTTCGTCGAGCACGATCAAGTCGTGCTTGAGCGCAGCAGCGATGAAGCGGTGCAGACGGTGCTCATCTTGGGCCTGGAGCAGCTCGTTGGTTAGCCCGGCAGCCGTCCAGAAGCGGACTTTGCGTCCCTGGCGGCAGGCAGACAAAGCAAGTGCAATCGCCAGATGAGTCTTGACGCATCCATTGATCTACCTCCATAGGTAAAGACATTTTCCGCTCAGGTTAATGGGGGGGATTTCAGCATCCCGTTTCTGCGCTTGTTTTTCTCCACTCGCTGACGCAAAAGATCGATCAGTTGCTCATCGTTGCGGATCAGGTAGACCCCTGTCTGTAGCCCACGAACCACATCGCTCGCTGGGATAATCCCTCGGTAAATGAAGCGGTACGTCGAGCTTTCGTTCGCCCCGATCCGTTTGGCCAGACCGTTGACGGTTAGATAATCGCCCATTTCATCTGCGCCGCGCAGTTGCTCAAGCGGCAGATACCACTTTCGGGCCAGGCGAATTTTCATCACACTATCGGCAGTCACGTGCGCCGAGCGTGCGGAGTGGAAACCTTCCGTGGTAAGTTGTTCAGCCATCTGCCTGTCATTGTACCCCAATCCCCACAGTTCTTGAATACGCGCCACCAGTTGATCAAACCGGCTCACATCTCTCTCCCGGTGAATCGGGGTAAGGCCGGTGTGATCGGTGAAACACCCCGAAATCCATACTACCCGCACCTGAACCTGATCGGGAGCAGGGTGCCGGATAATCACTTGCTGGATCAGGCTGCGGAGGAGTTCTTTCTTCTGGCAATTGGATAACGAGGGCCATAGCTCAGGCAGTTTGCGGCTCACTTCTCGAAACAGGTCGCGGAAAGCCGGTGGGATGGTATCCGGCATGGGAATCTGTTGGAAATGGTGATAGTCTTCTTCCATCTGCCGGAACTGTTGCAGCTTGGCCTCCCAGCGGTGTTCCAGTTCCGCAGCCACCAGGCGATTCTGAGGATCCACCGCATCATACTGCCGTTGCGCCAGGTGAGCTTCATATTGAGCGCGCTTCAATTGATCCTGCCACTGTCGCTCCAGCCGGTCGCGATCGGCACGTTGGGAAGCCAGGATGGCTTCCAGGGCGTCCAATTGGGCCGGTTGAATGGCTTCGAAGAAGGCTTTGACCACCAGATCGTCGATCACGAGGGATCGTACCGAGTTGCAGTCGCTGGGAGCCACGGTTGTTCGAACGAGACCCCGGCAGGTATAACGCGGGGTGTGCTTATAAACCGTCTGCATGTGATGACTACAATTCCCGCACACCACAAGCCCCTGCAATAAGCCCGGCCCATCTCGCACAATCCCCTGGGCCTTTTGGCGCGACTCGATGAAGCGCAAGCCGTTCTGCCGGATGCGCTCCTGGTTAGTCAGGTATTGTTCCCAAGTGATGTAGGCCGGGTAAGCATCTTGCTGTAAATACAGCCAATCGGTCATAGATTTGCGCCGGTTGCCTGACGCTGGTTGCCCAGATTTGCGCAACGTCGGATCGTTCTGGCGACGACCATAGGCAAAAGCTCCAGCATAAGCAGGATTGACAAGCATTTCTGTTACAGCCGATTCGCTGGCCACCTTCCAAAGGAGTTGATTGGCCTGGGGGCCAGCGTTTTGACGCCGCGGGAACAGAATCCCATGTTGCCGCAAGTACCGCATCACTTTGCCGGCGCTGCCTAACTCTTCGAATTTGGCAAACACCAGCTCAATGATGTGACGCACTTGATCATCGGGGTCCTTCACCACACTGCCATCCGGTAAGCGTACATAGCCGGTGGGTAAGCGTTGGCGATAGGCGCCCCGTTTGACTTGGTTCATCCGCCCGGCCTCCAGCCGTTGGCGGAGCAGATGGAGTTCAGCTTCGCTCATCGTTCCCTTGAGACCCAGGAGCAGGCGGTCGTTGTACAGCCGCGGATCGTAAATGCCATCATTGTCGGCAATCAGCGTACCAAAAACCGCTGCCAGGTCGAGTAGCATATACCAATCCCGGTTATTGCGGGCCAGACGAGATACCTCGTAACCAAAGACAATCCCGCCATGGCCCAAGGATATTTCAGCGACCAGTTCTTGGAAACCGGTCCGTCGGGTTACTTCACTCCCAGACCGCCCCAAGTCGCTGTCAATTACCCGGATCTGCTCAGTTGACCAACCCAGTTCTTGAGCACGCTGCTGAAGACGGTACTGGTACTGCTGGCTTTCCTGGTTTTGCGCCACCTGTTTGGGTGTGGATTGGCGTACATAAATAAAAGCCAGCCGCTGCAGATGCGCCGAAGTAATTTTCGGATGGGAAAGTCGGTCACTCGGATTCATGACCGGCCTCCGGCTTCCATTGCTCGGCGATCTGACAGCAAATCTGCACGATCGTCTGCAAAACTGTTTTCTGCTGGGCCGCCGTCAGCGTTTCCCAAATCGCTTGTGTCGGGACGGTCGCTTCTGTCTTGCCAAGCCCTTCCGATTGCTCCATCTCCAACCTCCTCGATCTGCGCCTGGATGCGCACAAATACCTTGACCAAGTTGTGGAGAGATGATAAATCCACTGGCAGTGGAAAGGCAACCGGTGGTGAAGATGCCAGATCGGTGGAGTTGATAGGAATCAGCCGCTCCACGCCATTGCGAAGTTGCACCAGGCAGCAGGGCACCAGTTCTTGTTTGTTTTTGAGGTGGAGAAGGGGGAAGGTCTGGTCGAACAAGGGGTGACAAGGATCGACAATTGTCACCGTTTCTGGAACTGCAAACGTTCTTCTTTTTGAGGCATTAAGCCGGTTGGGTTTTGCCAAGCCCGGGGTTGCCAATGAACACAATCGGCTCCCGTTTGTGGATGTACTCGCCGCGAGACAGATCCAGCACCTGAGCTTTGTTGAGGGTTGGCAGGGCAGAGAAGTCGAAGTCGGCCAGCTCTTTGAGCACCGGGAAGCGGGCTGTCTTGACCCGTTTCTGGATGCGGCTTTGCTCGCGCTTGTTCACTTCTTGTTCGGCCAAAGCCAGCAAGTAGCGGGTGTAATCCAGATTGTTGCGGGCTGCGTCGGTGGCAAAAGCCTGGTAATTGCGCGCAAAGCTGGGTAGGCGCAGCTGACGCAGGTAGGATTCAAGCAAGTCGTTGTGTTCCATACTCACTTTGCCACCAGACGATCATATTGCTGTAGATTCACCGGCTGGTTTCCAAAAGCAGCCAGGCTGGCGAAACGCTCGGTCTCCAGCATGGGGAGTTGCGGCTGTGTGTGCTGCAATTGGCGCAGACACAACCGCACCCCATCCAGGCTGGCAGCGCCCAACTCCAGCGCAGCATGCACCGCCTGTTCGACCTGGTCGGCCGGATGCTCCCGGTGCAGCTTGAGCACGGCGATGAATTCTTTCACGCCACGCCCTTCTGGCAAGCGGGTGCGCAGTGCCTCCAGCAAGCGGTCGTAATCCTTTGGCCAGTATTTGCGCCAATAGCGCAGCGGCTTGGCATGTTCAAAGGCTCCGGGACGTTGTTCTAACAGGCTCAGGTAGTGCAATGGATCCAACACATCCTGTTCACGCCCAAAACAGCGCGCATGGGCAGCAATCACCTGGTTGCCCAGGATGATCTCAACTTGAAAAGGGTAGGCCCGCAGCACCAACTGGTCGTTGCCATGCTCGACCGGAACGGAGTAGCGGTTTGTGTCGAGATCGACCTGGCTGTATCCGTTCGGTTTCACCGGAGAACTGACACAAGCCGGGAATAACTCACCTGGCAAGGGCAAGAACCAGCTACGTTCATCGGCCAGCAGATCGAACACGCTGGGGCGCTGACCGCGCACCCGCCGGTGCAGGTTTTCCTGGCAGGCCTTCCACAGCATGGCATTCAACTCTTCGTAGCTGTTGGCTCGCAACAGCGGTGTCATGAAGTTGCGCTGAACGTACCCCACATCATTCTCGACGCCGCCTTTTTCGTGCCCTTGCGCCGGGTTGCAGTAGTTGCTCTCGAACAGGTAGTAGCTGCGGAATTTCTTGAAGCTCTCCTGCTCCTGCCGGTTTCGGCCAGCCAGGATCTTGTACACCGCCGTTTTCAGGTTGTCATAGGTTAGCCGCCGCGGGATACCGCCAAAAAAGCGAAATGCCTGGTTGTGTCCCTCGAAAAACGCTTCTTGTTTCTGGAACGGAAACGCCATTACAAAACGCGCTTTCGAGTAATTCAACCGCAGGGTGAAAAACTGCACCGTCACCCGCTCCCCGGCCAGGATCACTTCCGCCTCACCCCAGTCCACCTGCCCATCCTGCCCCGGATCGAATTCCAGCGGAATGTACTTCTCTTTGTACTCATCCTTCCGCCGCTCCCGGCTGACATGGTTATGCACCGCACCTTCGCTGCCAGTGTAGCCTTCGCCGCGGAGTAGCTCAAATATCCGGTGCGCCGTGTAACGCTGCTTCCGTTTCTGCTGCTTGCTCTCTTTCAAGAGTTCGGCTATTCGTTGTTTGTAAGGTCCAATCACCGGCGCTTCACGCGGTCTTTCCAGCGTGTAAGGCATCGGCGCCGCATGCACGATGGCTTTGCGAATTGTTCCTCGATCGTAGCCAAGCTGTTTGTGGATCGCCCGGATGCTCAGCTTGTCTATAAAATATGCCCGGCGTATCGCTTCGTAGTTTTCCACCGTTCTCATCTCCTTACCTCCAGATCCGTTATGGTACCTGGAGATTGAGCTTCGGTGGGTGGCTTTTCAATGTTAATTTTCAGCCAGGGTGGTCGGTTTTTATTTTACAAAACACACCCTGGGCTCTCTGACCTCAGCGCTCAACATGGAGTATCTGGACACGCTGCTGGCTGAAGCAAATAACACCCCCGTTGAAATGGAGAATACCTGGGTCATGCTCAAACAAAGCCGCATCCGGCATTGGCTAGAGGCAGTGGGTTACAAGACAGTTGCCTTCGATACCACTTACGATTGGAGTCGTTTATCGGATGCGGCCATTTATTTACGATTGGGCAGTGACGCAGAGATCTTGCAGGGCTTAACCCCGTTCGAAACCATGTTGATCAAAAGCACGGCCGGGCTGATCCTGGCTGACTCGCAAAGCCGATTACTGAGCAGCCAGTTTGAACAAATCAACTTCCCATACAGCTACTTCATGAGCAGCCAACGCTTCATTTTGTCCTTATTGGAAGATGTCAGCATTGGCCCCGATCACCAAGTCATCCCCGAAACATCACCGGCCTGCCTGGGCCGGTGAAGCAGCAAAACACGGCCAGCGTTTATTCCGGAGCTGACATCTCCTGAAGTTCCCCCCATTCCTCCATTAACTGATCCAGTTCCTTCTGCACGCGCATATATTCGCTGCCCAACTTTTGTACCTTGACCGGGTCGGCAGGTGGGTTTTCGAGCTTGCGGGCCAGAACCGCCTGCTCATCTTCCAGGCCGGCGATCAATCCTTCCACCTCTTTCAAACGCTTGCGGCGGCGTTTCTCATCCAGGCTGAGCCCCGTTTTCTGCAGGGTCACCTTGCTCTTGGATTGAGATTCGGCCAGCCGGGCAGATTCACGCGCCGCCTCTTGTTCAGCCTTATATTGGCTGTAGCTGCCATTGAAGACCCGTAAAGCACCCTGGGGCTCGTCAATCTCCCAAACCTGGGTTGCCAGCGCATCGATCAGGTAGCGATCATGCGATACCAGCAGAATGGTGCCTGCAAAATCAGCCAGCACCTCTTGCAGCACCTCTTGAGAGGGGATATCCAAATGGTTGGTAGGCTCATCCAAGAGCAGAAGGTTAGCACCGGTCAGGGCCAGCTTGGCCAAAGCCAGGCGCCCGCGTTCGCCGCCCGAAAGCACGCTGACCGGCTTGAAAACATCATCGCCGGTGAACAAGAAACGTGCCAGGTAGCGGCGGATATCAGAGAGCAGCATTTGCGGCGCCACGGCATCGATCTCTTGGGCCAGGGTACGCTCAGGGAGCAGGTCTTCGTGCGCCTGGGCAAAATAACCCACGTTCAAGCTGGCCCCCAGCATTACATCCCCATCCAGGGGGGGAATCTTTTCAAGGATGGTCTTCAGAAAAGTGGTTTTACCAGCCCCGTTGGGGCCGATCAAGGCGGCACATTCCAGCCGCCTGAGCTCAATATCTGGGGCCGTGAACAGCAAATTGCCCGGGTAGCCCACCTTCAGGTCGTAGGTGCGCAGCACCAGCTCGCCGCTGCGCAGGTCGGCCCTCAGATTCAGGTGCAGGTGCGGCGGGCGGCTGGAGGGCAGGGAGAGGGCGCGCACGCGGCGTTCGGCTTCCTCCACCCCCATCAAACTGGTGGTGGTATCCACCTCTTCGCTCAGTTCTCCCCAGGCCTTGCTCGTCACCGCCTCGATGCCCACCTGCTCGATTGCCTGCAAGCGGCGCGTCAGGCGGCGCAAACGGCCGCGGGCCTGGGTCACATTTTGGCCCGAAATGTTGCGCTTGATATATTCCATTTCTTTCAGCAGGCGTTCCTTCTCAGCATCGAAGATCTCCTGCCTGTGATCCCAGCGCTCTTGGCGGGTTTGCACATAAGCCGTGTAGGTGCCGTGATAGACCTCAAAGCCGGCGCGCGTCATCTCCCAAATGGTATTGACCACGCGATCCAAGAAATACCGGTCATGAGAGACGATCAGTGTGGCCCCCTTCCATTGACTGAGATGTCCTTCCAGCCATTCCACGGCCTCAATATCCAGGTGGTTGGTGGGCTCATCCAAGATCAACAAATCTGGCTCAGAAAGCAGCAGACGCGCCAGCAAAGCACGTGTACGCTGTCCGCCTGAAAGATGCGGCAGGGGATAATGGAATTCATCTGTCTTGAAGCCCAGCCCACCCAACACCTGCTGGATGCGGCTGACATAGGTGTACCCGCCGGCGTGGTCAAATTCGGCCTGCAGCTTGCCATAACGGGCCAAGACCGTCTCGGCCTGGGCAGGGTCAGCCATGTCTGCCTCTAGCTGGGCCAGCTCGGCCTCTTGCTCACGCAGTTTAGCAAAGGGCTTCAGGCACTCTTCCCACAGGGTATGGGTGGCATCAAACCCGGCCTCTTGAGGCAGGTAACCGATCTGCAAACTGCGCGCCCGGGTGACCGTGCCGGCAGAGGCTTCTTCGTAACCTGCCAAGATGCGCAGCAGGGTGGTCTTACCGATTCCATTCGGCCCCACAATGGCCACGCGCGCCCGGTGGGGGATGCTCAACGAAATCTTTGAGAAAATATCTACCTGCCCAAACGATTTAGACAGGCCAACAGCAGTGATCAGCGACATACCTTGGCTTTCCTGGAACCAATCAATCTCTTCTAGCGTCTTTCTTTGCAGGCTCAAAACTTGCAACCATAACCAGATACCTATTTTACCCTACCCTGCTCAATCTACGCCTCCATGTTATAATCACGCATCAATGAACGAGAATAAACCTACCAACCCTGATACTGTACGACCGCGCCGCCGCAGAAATTCCATGCCCCCGGTGGCGTTGGGGCTGTTAATTGCATTCATTATTACGGCCCTGATCACCGGTTACCTCACCTACCTGGCAGTGCGCGAGGCGATTGCCGCGCGCAACCCACTGCCCACCCAACCTGCCCTTACATTGGTGGATGGCACGCCCAGCACCGCCTCGGCAGATGTCAATCTCAATGTTCCGCTTCAAGCAGCCAGCGGGCCAACCCCAGAGCCCTGGGATGGCGCCAGCCGCGTGACCGTGCTGATGATGGGCCTGGACTACCGTGATTGGGAAGAGGAAGGCCCCTCCCGCACAGATACCATGATCCTCTTCACCATGGATCCGGTGGCCCGCACAGCAGGCATCCTCTCCATCCCGCGTGACCTGTGGGTCAGCATTCCTGGCTTCGACTACGGCAAGATCAACACCGCCTATTACTTGGGCGAGCTGTATGAGGTTCCAGGAGGCGGGCCAGCCCTGGCGCTCCAGACCGTAGAAGACCTGTTGGGCGTGCCGATCAACTACTATGCCCAGGTGGACTTTACGGCTTTCGAGAGCTTCATCGACGAGATTGGGGGCGTTGAGATCGAAATAGCCGAAGAGATGAGCGTGGACCCCATTGGCCCCGATAACACCGTGTATCTCAATCCTGGCCTGCAGGTGCTCGACGGTCCCACGGCCCTGGCTTATGCCCGCAACCGCGATACCATTGGCGGCGACTTTGACCGTGCCCAACGCCAGCAGCAGGTGATCCTGGCTATTCGCAGCAAGATCCTGAACCTGGATATGCTGACCACTTTGATCAGCAAGGCCCCGGTTTTATACAACAGCCTTTCGGCGGGCATCAACACCAACCTCAGCCTGCAAGAGATCATCCAACTGGCCTGGCTGGCCCAACAGATCCCAGCCGAAAACATTTCCCGCGGCGCCATCGGCCCAGATCACGTAACCATCACCATGTCGCCAGATGGTCTTGACATCTTGATGCCCGACCCCGACCTGGTGAGGGCCCTGCGCGATGAGATTTTTACATCCACGGGTGCGGTCAGCCCGGCGGCTACTGTTGTGGTCGGCGACCCGGCCAAGCTGCGGGCAGACGAGGCAGCTACCGTTTCGGTGCTAAATGCCACCACCACGCCCGGCCTGGCAGCATCCACCGCCAATTACCTGGGTGAGCAAGGCATCAACGTCACCATCACCGGCAACGCATCCGAAGTTTCTGCCTCCACCATCATAATCGACTACAGCGGCAAACCGTACACCGTTCAATATCTCGTAGAGATGATGAACATTCAATCCAGCAGCATCTTTAATCGCTATGACCCCAACAGCGAAGTGGATATTGCCATTTTGCTCGGCGATGATTGGGCTGCTGAGAACCCGATGCCATGAGTAAAACCGATATGCGTAAGACACCTCCCCTGCTTAAAGCAGGCCTCTTGATCCTGTTCCTGGCCGGCGCGGCTTTCTTAGCCTATTTCGCCTATGCCAAATCCCATGACTTTTGGGTATCCTACGATGTCACCGACCTGCCCGGGTTGGCCATCGAATACAAACCCACACCCACAGCCAACCTTGAAGGCACCCCTGCCCCCACCGCTGAGCCCACCAAAGCCATCAGCAGCGGGCCCGAAGCCCTGCCCTGGGATGGCGCCAGCCGGGTGACCGTGCTGCTCATGGGCCTTGATTATCGTGATTGGGAATCGGGCGATGGCCCACCCCGCACCGATACGATGATCCTGCTGACCATTGAACCGCTGACGATGAACGCCGGTATGTTGAACATCCCGCGCGACCTGTGGGTCAATATCCCAGATTTCGATTACGGCCGCATCAACACCGCCTACATGCTGGGAGAAGCTTACCAGGTGCCCGGCGGCGGCCCTGCCCTGGCAATGGCTACCGTTGAAGCCCTGCTGGGTGTGCCGATCGACTACTATGCTCAGATCGATTTTTCGGCCTTTGAAGATTTTGTAGACGAACTGGGTGGCATCTCAGTTGACGTTCCGGCTGAGATGAGCGTTGACCCCATTGGCAACAATAACACGGTCATCTTGCAGCCCGGCCGCCAGGTGATGGACGGCGCAGTGGCCCTGGCTTATGCCCGCGCCCGCCATACCGAAGGCGGCGATTTCGACCGCGCTGCCCGCACCCGCCAGGTCATCCTGGCCATCCGCGAGCGCATCTTGGGCCGCGGCCTGCCCGATGTGCTCGGGCGCGCCCCTGCCATCTACGAAAAGCTGGCAGCCGGCATCCATACGAATATGTCGTTCGAAGATGCCATCCGCCTGGGCCTGCTGGCCCTTGAAGTGCCCGAGGACGAGATCCGCCAGGGTACCATTGCCCCACCCAACCAGGTGCTGCTGGCCAAGTCTCCCGATGGCACGCAAGATATCCTCAAACCCATCCCCGACCAGATCCGCCTGCTGCGCGATTACATTTTCGCATCTTCCGATATGGCCAGTCCCTCCAGCCAGGGCCTGGATCTGCAGACCCTGATGCAGACTGAAGCCGCCCGCATCCAGGTGCTGAACGGGACTTACGTGGAAGGCCTGGCAGCCAGCACCCAATCGTACCTTCAATCCCAGGGCGCCAACGTAACCAGCACGGGCACCGGCGAATATACCACCTATACCCGCATCGTCGATTACACCGGCAACCCTTATGCCATGCAGTACCTGGTGGAACTGATGGGCATCACGCCGTACAATATCCGCGTCCAGTATGACCCAAGCAGCGATGTGGACGTGGCAGTGGTGCTGGGTGAAGATTGGGCGGCCAACAACCCCATGCCGTAGCGGCGATCTCCGTCGCTGCTGCTGTAATCATCACGCAACGCGAATGTGGAAGTACTAACCGGCTCTGTCGAGCACATCACTTACTATAACCCCGAAAACGGTTACAGTGTGGTGCGCCTGCAGCCAGACCAGCGCCGCCTGCCCAACCTGGGGCGCGATGGCCTGGCAACCATCACCGGCAACCTGCCCGAGCTGGCCCCTGGCGAATACCTGCGCCTGCAAGGGAACTGGACCAACCACCCCAAGCACGGCATGCAGTTCCAGGTTGAGTTGTGCGAACAAACCCTGCTCGCCACCACGGCGGGCATTCG
>Ga0209605_1004140_pt1 | contig 12101 bp, 8 predicted proteins | sample AD_UKC035_MetaG_FD_184408 | JGI IMG/M metagenome (GOLD analysis project Ga0209605, IMG submission 184408) | Active sludge microbial communities of municipal wastewater-treating anaerobic digesters from USA - AD_UKC035_MetaG (SPAdes) (version 2) | ecosystem: Engineered > Bioreactor > Anaerobic >...
CGGACGGGAATGGGGGACATATTCAGAGTGTAGCATAGAATTTGGGCGGCACAAGAGGAAATGGAGGGGACTGGGGAGGGCGGCGGTTTCGGGGTATTCGCCGCTGACGGCGCTGTCGTAGACCGTCGTCCAGGTCGTCCCGTCTGCGCTGACCTGGGTCTTGGTGTTGTGGTAGGTACGCCCATCAGCAGCGTAGTGCCACACCACCACCTTGTCCACATGATACACCCCGCCCAGGTCGATCTGCACGTATCGCAGCCCAGACGGGCTGGCGGAGGTGAATTCGCCGCTGGTGGTGCTGCCGTTGTCGGCCCACAGGTCGCCGTTCGTTACCGCCAGGGGCTTGCTCAAGGTGACGCCGCTGGCGGTGGTGACTGCGGCACTCGTCAGGCAGTTTTCATCGTTGTGCCGCTGGCAAGCCTTTATGCAGAGTACCAAATAAATCAAGGTGTAACACTTTTGACTGTTGGGCAGTTTTGTTTTATTAGTTCTACTAATAGCTCACGATCTTCCATGTCTGATGTAAGCGTAATCATAGGATTAGGCCCCATTTGGAACATTTTGGCCAAATACTTATGCCACCAAGTAAGCTCCTTTACTTTTATGACCCATACCGGCTGCCCCCAACGGTCCTTCTGCGGTGCTATTCCTAGGCTAATAATATCCTGCCAGGGTATGAATTTCCAAAATAAAAAAGGGCCAAAGGTGGTTATTCTTAGCCCGCCTTCCATAATTCGGATCGTGTTATATTGATTGATCTGCGCAAGGAGCAAAGCCAACCCATAAACGCAGGCAATAAACACAGCAACATAACTCACCACCATAGAAAGAGAAACAGGAAGGCCACTCACCAATGCCCATGGAATGATGACCAGGCCAGGGATGAGCGCCACAAGCAGTATCAGCAAGATCAGGATCATAATGCCAGGTAAAATCGACAAAGCGATTCCTTCCTTCCCATAAGAAAATTCCTTCAACTTGCTACCTCCTAAATAGATCCACAAAGGATTGAAATAATCCGATTACATCAAGGGTATATCCAGCACCGGAATAAATTCCTATTTCGGGCTGCAGTACACCTACTCCAACATAACTGGTTTCTGGTATTGAGCCATCGCTGTTTGCAGTTCCAATCGAATAATCAACCTCAATATTCATTCCTAAAGGCGGGACAGGAGCATCACCCCCAAATATCGTTGCCGTTGGACCTCTGTAAGATGTTCTGCCTTGCACATTATTGGAGAACAGCAATCCTCCTGTTGTTCCACCACCTACGCTACCCGCTTGTCCACCAGGAGTAATGAATATACCTAATTCTTTATTGCCGGCAAAATATAGAGTGTCGATATTCCAATCTCTTCCCATTAACGTAGTTTCAACGCGTATTCCAATCCCTTGATTTTCATTCAACAGTTTTACTGTTGGGCAGCCCCCGCCATAGCCATTTGAACAGTTCTCATAGTAGTGTTAGTATGTTAAAGAGCGGCCCGCAGGGACGTCTGTGGGTTGCGGCCGGGCACGTTTTGGGGTACGCTATCCATGTTCAGCAGAACGGAGCGCGTACTCCGGGTACGCTGCGCAGGGCCAGCCGAGGACGAAGTATGGGATGGGCCAGGATCAAGCTGACCAAAGCCCGCAGTAGTGTTTGGCTGCCCCGTTCGGCTTCACTAAACTGGGACGAGCGCACACTGACGCTCCAAGCCCGTATCTGTGTGTGAAACAACGACCCTAAAACGAAACGTGCCCGGCCTTCCCGGCTCAGGTTGATCCGGTACACTCAGGAGTATACCGCCATGTTTACAGAAAAACCAGCCCCCCTGCGCAGCGCCGCTGCGCTCCGCTTCTTCGGCCTCGATATCCACAAGCACTACCTGGTCGCCATCGCCGTGGATGCTGCCGGTGAAAAGGTCTACGGCCCGCGCCGCGTGGCCTGGCCCGACCTGGAGGCCTGGCGCAGCCAGGCCCTCACCCCCCAGGATGCCCTGGTGATCGAGATGACGACCAATACTTGGCAGGTCTACGACGATCTTCTGCCCCACGTGCACTCCATCACCGTGGTGCACCCACCCCACGTGCGCATGGTCACCGAGCCCAAGGTCATGACCGATAAGATCGCCGCCCTCAACCTGGCCGTCTTGCTTGCCAAAGGCATGCTCAAACCCATCTGGATCCCGCCCCCAGAAGTGCGCGAGCGCCGCGCTTTGCTGGCCCAGCGCTCTAAGATGACCCGCAGCGCATGGAACAGGGCTTTGAATGCCGGGGCGTGGGGCGACTGGACGCCCGGCAGGTGGATCACCAGGGCTCCGTTGGCCTGGTAGGCTTTGCCGGTGTACGGCTCGCCGTTGATTTCGATTTGGATGTTCATTGTTCTGTGTCCTTTCTGTGAAATGGAATGGGCCCCGGCATCACTCTGCCGGGGTTGAACTTGGATTCGGTTGGGGTGTGTGGAGAGGAGTGCTGGGAACGACAACGATTAACAAACGTGTATGTAAGCAGTTACTTTGTACAGGGTGATTGATATGGTATTATCTGGGCAATGGTGGTTGAAAGGCAAACCAAGAGCAAACACAAACAATCCTGATTCATGAAAGGGAAAGAACATGTTCCCCAAAACCAATATCTTAATCAGTGGGATAGTGGTTATATCTCTCTTGCTGTCCACTCTTCCGGTACAACCAGCGCAAAGCGGGCAGATCAGGCAGCCAGACGATCTTTCCGTTTCTGGCCGGGTTACAGATGGTTACGGAAATGGACTGGGTAATGTAACCATAACGGCAACGCCTGGCTATCTGGTGTTTTTGCCATCTGTCCTTGCCAAAAACACCGGGTTGCTATCCCTACAACAAATTCCTCAGCGTGCCGAAGAATCAATTTTGAGCTTTCCAACAGCAGTCACGGATGAAAACGGATTTTATTCTTTTCCTGCACTCCCTTCTGGTAAGTACAGGTTAATACCAGACAAAGGTGGTATAGAATTCTCCCCCAAAGTGTTGGTTGTAGATCCGTCTACAACCAACAGTCAAGATTTTGCGGTGTTAATTCTCCCTCCTGTCATCCCTGAGATCACAGAACCGATATCCGCGGATACAAACCAGTACCTTGAATCGGTTTCTCCAGATGGAGCGGTCTTTACATTTACCCAATCCACACCTGAATTAGATGAGTTGGCAGTGGGAGATATTATGGTCAGCGCACCCGCAACCAGCGCGCCAGATGGATATTTGACCAGAGTCGTTGGTATCACCAATCAGGGAGGGGCGGTTGTGGTGACCACATCCCCGGCGATACTGGAAGAAGCGGTCCAGGATGGGTCGGCATATTTTGCCAATGTCTTGGACCCATCTGCGGTGAACACAATGTCAGCCTTGCCGGGTGTAACCATGCTGCCCGTGGTAGACCAAACTCCTCTGACATTTTATTTTGAACTGAATGATGTGGTAATTTACGATGATGATGGTGACCCTTCTACGACAAATGATCAGGTAAGAGCAAATGGGTCAATCGAATTTGAGATGGATTACGAGTTTTACATCAATGTGCAGGACTTTCAATTACAGAACCTGACATTTGCCAACCACAATACGTTAAGAGATACGCTGGAGGTTTTTACAGAAGTCGAACTCGCCAGCCTGGAAGAAGAGGCGATTTTAGCGAGCCAGGTATTCACACCCATAACCTTCTTCATTGGGCCGGTTCCTGTGGTGGTGGTGCCACAGCTGGATGTGGTTGTGGGCGTGGATGGCAGTATCAAAGTGGGCATATCCACCAGCGTATCTCACGAATTATCCATGCGCGCCGGGGTGAGTTATGACCAGGCTGAGGGCTGGCAGCCAATTAGTGAACTGACCGCCCACTATTCATATATGCCGCTTCAACCAACTCTGGATGCGTCCCTGAAAGGATATTTTGGCGCACGCTTCAATCTTTACCTGTACGGGCTGGCGGGGCCTTACGTCAAGGTAACGCCATTTCTGGAATTGAAGGTGCAGCCGTTGGATACCCCCCGGTGGTTATTATATGGCGGGATTGATGTGCCGGCAGGTTTTCGCGTGCCGGATGAAGTGGCATCGATCCTTGATCTGGACGAATATGAGATCTTGTCTTTGGGCGTGAAGATCATTCTGGCACAGGCCCCACCGGATGATCCCGGCACCATCGTGCTGATCCCGGCCGGTACATTCCAGATGGGCTGTGATTCCGAGCATAATGGCGGCTATCCATGCGGTTATGATGAACTTCCCTTGCATACAGTGTATCTGGATGCCTACTACATAGATAAGTATGAGGTGACCAACGGCCAATACGCGGAGTGCGTGGCGGATGGAGCCTGCACAATTCCAGGCCATTTAGGTTCCAATACCCGCATCCACTATTACGATGACCCGCTCTATGCAAACTACCCGGTAATATACGTGAGCTGGGATCAGGCCACACAATATTGCACGTGGGCAGGCAAGCGCCTGCCCACTGAGGCCGAATGGGAAAGGGCAGCTCGCGGAACAACAGCACAGGCTTATCCCTGGGGAGATAACGCCCCCACATGCAGCCTGGTTAATGGGTATATTGACAGCATCTATTGTGTTGGAGATACCAGTGCTGTGGGCAGCTATCTGGATGGGGCCAGCCCCTATGGGGTGATGGATATGGCCGGTAACGTGTGGGAGTGGGTGAATGATTGGTATGATAGCGGTTATTACAGCACATCCCCCGATACTAATCCGCTCGGCCCAGAAACCGGTACAGAACATGTTTTACGGGGCGGAACGTGGTACACAAATGATATTGGCCTGCGCACTGCTTTCCGGGATAGGCAGGTCCCTACCTACCAGTATGACCTGATTGGTTTCCGTTGTGTCAGCCTGCCTTGATGTTTAGATTGCGTTTTTGGAGCGGTGGGGAAGTGCAGTGCATGACCTGCTTGATGGGTGATATCATACGGGATGTGATTACCTTCCAGAGCGAGAGGCGGCCTGAGCGGCGCGTGCTTGTGCGAAAGATCATCAAGAGAGATTGCTGGGGCGGGTGTCAAACACCCGCCCCAGGTCGCGCTTATGCAGCGATCAGTACATCGATATCTACCAGCGCCTGCTGCGCCAGCCAGCGCTCGATATCGCGGCGGGCCTGCTCGGGGCTGAGCGCCCCGGCGCTGACCGCGCAGAGCGTGTGCGCCAGGGCGTCCGCGCCTAGTAGGGTGCGGGCTGGGTCGGCATGGCAGGCCGACTGCGCATGGTCTTTGAGGCCATAGTAAAGCGGTGATTCTATCTCACCCTCCCCAAAAAACAGCAATCCCCGGGTGTACCGGGGACTGCTGTTTAGCTCTCTACCGCCTGGGTGTAGACGTTGAACTGGGGCGGGGATTCGAGGTGTTTTTTGACGGCGCACAGCTCGGCCGAGCGCACCAGCGAGGCGCGGTACTTCTCGGGGAAGGCGGGCGGGGTCTGGATCTCGAGGTCGATCTGCTGGATCATGCCGGTCAATGGATCGGCATGCATGCGCTGGACGATGCGGATGCCCTCGGCAGACAGGCCGCGCTGCTTGCAGAAGCCCAAGACGTAGATGCCGGCACAGGTGCCGATCGAAGACAGGAAGACGGCAAACGGCGTGGGGGCCGAGCCCTCGCCGCCGCCCTGGGGGGGCTGGTCGGTCTGGATGGTATAGGGGCCAAAGTGGGCGTCAACACGCGCACCACCAGGGAAGTCGATGATCATTTCCATAATGTGATTACTCCTCCAATAGTGCTTTAGATGCAGGATGGGGCGAAAGGTTACAAGCCTATGGACAGGGTTGGGCTGCCCTAAAAGACATTCTTAGGACAGCCCTTTTTGGAGGAAACCCCTGCATGCGCAAGCTCAATTTCCGGCTGGGGCAGGCAGCGGCTCCACTGCCTGGCTGCGCCGCCAGAAAAAGGCCCAATACAAGATCACTGAAACGAGGTACAAGAGGATGGTGCCGATAAAAGGCGGGCCAAAGCCATAGCGCACCTGCAGCCAGCCGCTGATGGCCGGGCTGAAGGCCCAACCGAAGTTCCACGACATGCTCACCAGGCTGGCCACGGTGGCGCGCGCCGAAGAGTCGACGTGCTCCATCACAAAGGTCTGGTAGATAGGGCTGCTCATGTTCATCAAGGCCACGCGCACGTAATAGGCGGCGGTGGCCATCCAGAACCAGGGGGCGAAACCCAGCAGGATCAAGAAGGGGATGGAGAGGGCCTGGGTGATGACCACCACCTGGATCTTGCCCATGCGTTCTGCCAGGGGCGGGGCCGCCAAGAGGCCGAGGCCCATGGCCAGGGAACCCCAGGCAAAGAGCGAGCCAATGACCTGGTCTGACTGCTGGTGCACGTTGCGAAAAAAGACGTTCATGAAGGGCATGATCAGGCCGGCACCAATGGAGGTGACCAGCATGGGCAGGATGAGCATGGTGAGGGTTTTGGGGTGGCGGGCAGCGTAGCCAAAGGGGTTGAAGACCGTGCGCTGGATGGTTTCGAGGCGGGGCATGCGCATGAGCAGGAGGGGCAGCAGGCCGAAAGAAGCCGTGATGGCCACGATCAGCAGGGCGCCGCCGTAGGCCTGGCTGCTCATCTGGCCGACCGCCTGGCGCTGCGCCACCCAGGTGGGCAGGTAGCCGCCCAGCCAGTTGCCGACCGAGGCCGCCACCATCTGCAGGCCCGAGCCGAAGCTGAACAGGTAGGTGCGCTCTCTCTCGCCGCTGTTCTCCATCAAAAAAGGGCTCATGGTGACGCCCGCCAGGCTTTGGGCGATGCCCGAGACCATGTTCATGGCAATCAGCATCTCACGCTGAGGCCACAGCACCATTGCGGCAATCGTCCCGGCGGTGAAGGCGCTGGAGATGATGAGAGAGGCCTTGCGGCCCAGGCGGTCGGCCAGGTAGCCCATGGGCAGGGCGGCGAAGAGGGCGGTCATGCTGCTGGTGGTCACCAGGTTGCCCAGCAGGGCTTCGTCGTAGCCCAGGCTGAGGACGAAGAAGTTGAACAACAGGCGGTAGACGCCCATCGAAGCGCCAACGATGATGACATTTAGCAGATACAGGCGGGCGTTGGGGCGGAACTCTAAGAGGTGGCAGGCGTAATCCACCAGGCCGTTCTTGAGCGCCCGCTGCAATTTGCAAAGCAGGTCCAACATCACCTATCTGCGCTCCAAAAAGTCTTGCAAGGCAGCGAAGGTATCCTTTGCCACTTCGACCCGGCTGGTATAGCGCTTCTCGCCCTCGGCTTCGAGCTCAACATGCACCAGGCCCGCCAGGCGCAGGGCGTTCAGGTGATGGATCATGGTGGGGGCGCGCAGGCGCAGGCGGCGGGCAAGCTGGGCCGGGGTGAGGGGTTCTTCGGCCAGGTAGCGCAGCATCTTCAGGCGGGTGGGGTCGGCCAGGGCTTTGAGGGCCCGCAGCATGGCGTCGGGGATGACCTCTCCGGGCACCAGCCCCCTTTCGGCCGGGCGGCCGCCGAAGAGCATCAACATGCTGGCAACATCCAGGTGCCCGTAGATCACCAGGGGCGTGCTCCAATAGGAGGGGGCCAGCACCACCTGGGCAGATTCGTGCAGGGCGGCAATCTGCACGCCCTGAGAAAGGGTCTCTACCAGTTGGGCAAAAGGCACCTGGCTGGCAAGCTCTTGGGCCTGCTGGCGGGCGGCCTCGAGCACCGGCTGGATGCGGCGCTCTTCTTCGGCGAAGAAGGCGGCCTGGTAAGCCTGCAGGGCAGCCAGGTAGCGGGCGCCAAATTCACCTGGGTGCGACCAGCAGTTCAGAATATTGACCAGCGCCTTGGGTTTGGCCACCCAGCCGCGCTGCTGAAAGAGGCTGCGCAGGGCCTCCAGGTCTTCATCATTCCAAGAGCCCCGCTGGGCAATATTGTTCAGGCGCTCTGTCGTATCAACTTGCACGTCGGCAGTCAGCGCCAGGGCGGGCAGGCGGTCGGGCTCAGGCAATTGTTCCAAGGCCCACAAGGCCGTGGCGGCATCTTTGGGCGCCGGCAGGCGGTAGATCCAGGCCAGCGGCGTGCCAAACAGATCTTGAGATTCTTCGAGCACGCTGCGGTGAACGGCGGGGATGCGCGAGCGCACGCCGGCGGCCCAGGCCCGGCGCAGGCCGAAACGATCGGGGCGGTGAAGGACGTGCAGGCTGGCAAACAGGTCGTAGGCGGTGCCGCAGTCCCAGGTGACAAGAGGCGTAGATTTGGAAGAGGTCATTGTATTCACCCACAAAAAGCCAATAATGTTAGACAATTATCTAATTAGATATTAGTCTACATTTCCCGCCTTGTCAAGAGACTCTCAAAGAAATATGCAAAACCAACCTCATACCAGGCAAAACCCTCAATGGGGATTGCCATATATGGGGGGTATGGCCCAGGCGCAGAAGGGGCTAAAAGCAGCGAAAACTGTGGATAACTCGCGAAAAACTGTGGATAAAGCACCTGAACTGGGGAGAACTGGTCTATTTTGTTCTTTTTGAGGGGCTGGTGACACCCCCAGATATGGGGGCCTGTTTTAGGCAGCCCCTAATAGGGGCTGCGGGTTGTGGGATGGGGATAAACCGCCACTTATCCAGATATTTCTCCCGGGGTGGGCTGGGGATAACTCGAGGCCCTTACTCCCCCAAATGTGGGGGCGCACCCGAGCCGTCCCCCTGCTTAGGAGACTTTGTTGACCCACACGGGGCGTTCTCCACATATCCACAGGCCCTACTACGAAGACTATAGATTGATTCTACACAATTAATAGGGTAGATAACTATACCATCCGTAAGAGGCCGGGCTCAGGCGCAGCCCCTTACGGATGGAAGGGATCAGTGTTCTGTCATCTTGGCCACGGTCACCCCGTCGCCGCCTTCTTTCTCGCTGCCCGACTCGAAGGATTTGACGTGGGGATGCTGGCTGAGGGCCTCGCGCACAGCCAGGCGCAGCTTGCCGGTGCCCTTGCCATGGATGATGCGCACCCAGGGCAGGCCAGCCAAGAAGGCGGAATCCAGGTAGCGTTCGAGGGCATCCAGGGCCTCGTCGGCCCGCTGGCCGCGCAGGTCCAGCTCGATGCCCGGTGAGGCGGGGGCAAAATCGGCCAGGGCGGCGCGCTTGGGTTTGGCCACGTCGCGGGCGGTGGGCAGCCGGCCTTCAGAGGTGGAGGCGGCTTTCTCGCCTTCACCGCCGGCCAATACCAGCTCTGCCAGGCGAGAGCGGATGCGCAGCACGCCGACCTGCACTTCGGCTTCTTCTTCGCTGATGGAAGTGAGCACGCCCTGCATGTTGAGGGCGGGCAGGCGCACCTTGTCGCCCAGGCGCAGGGCGCGGCGCAGGGAGGTCCCGCCGACATCGGCATTCAGCCGCTCGATGGGGGCGGTGACGGTTTCAGCGATCTCTTCGACCTGTTCTTCCAGGTCGCGCAGGGCTTCCAGGGGTTGGCGGGCGCGCAGCAGGGCGCGGCGGGTTTCACGCAGCTCGTCTTGCAAGCCGTCGACCTGTTCTTTGGCCTCGCGGCGGGCCTGTTCGAGCACCTTCAGGCGTTCGTCTTCGATCTTTTCCAGGCGGCTGCTCAGCTCGGTGCGCAGGCCTTCGGCTTCGCGGCGGGCTTTTTCGGCCAGGCTGCGGGCCTGGCGAGACAGGTCGCGCTGGCGGTGGATCTCGTCCAGCAGGTCATCTGAACGCAGGTCGGAGGGGTTGAGGTCTGAGCGGGCGGAGGTGATGATGGGATCGGGCATGCCCAGGCGCTGGGCAATGGCCAGGGCATTGGAGCGGCCCGGCAGGCCAATGGTGAGGTGGTAGGATGGGCGCAGGGTTTCGAGGTCAAACTCGACGCTGGCGTTGACCACGCCGGGGGTGGAATGGGCAAAGGTCTTCAGCTCAGGGTGGTGGGTGGTGACGAGGGTGGTGATGCCGCGCTCGAGCAGGTGCGAGAGCAGGGAACGCGCCAGGGCGGCCCCCTCTTGGGGGTCGGTGCCGGCGCCCAATTCGTCCATGATGACGAGGGAGCGGCGATCGGCATTCTGCAGGATGCGGATGATGTTGGTGATATGCCCCGAGAAGGTAGACAGCGACTGCTCGATGGATTGTTCGTCGCCGATATCGGCATAGATGGCGTGGAAAGGCTGATCTCTGAGCCGGAATGGGCGGGGATGTGCAGGCCAGATTGGGCCATGAGGGCCAGCAGGCCCACCGTTTTGAGGGAGACGGTCTTGCCGCCGGTGTTGGGGCCGGTGACCACCAGGGCAAAGGTTTTGTCATCCAGCTCTACATCGATGGGGACCACGGTCTGCGGGTCGAGCAGGGGATGGCGGGCCTGGTAGATGCGGATGATGCTGCCAGGGTGGCGGCTGTTGGCGGGGGCGCTCTTGGGGATGGGGTGCAGCGTGGGCTGGGTGGCGAAGAGGTGATCGGAGTACTTGGCGCAGGCAAAGCGCAGGTCCAGCTCGGCGATGGTATCCACGGCGCGCAAGATGGAGGCGGCCTGGATGGCGGTTTGCATGGAAAGGTCTGCCAGGATGCGGCGTTCCTCGTCTCGCTCAGCCAGCAGCAGCTCGCGGTACTGGTTGTTGTGCTCTACCACGCCCAGGGGTTCAACGAAGAGCGTGGCGCCGGAGGAGGATTGGTCGTGCACGATCGATTTGATGCGGCCTTTGAATTCGGCTCGCAGGGGGATGACATAGCGGCCATCGCGCTGGGTGATGATGGCCTCTTGCAGGTATTGGCTGCTGTTGGGGTCACTCACCAGGCGCTGCAGCTTGGTCATCAGGCGGTCGTGGGCCACGCGCAGGTCGCGGCGGATGGCAGAGAGCTTCTCAGATGCGCTGTCGAGGATCTCGCCGCGGTCTGAGATGGCGCGGGTGATGGCATCCACCAGGCCAGAGGGCCCCGGCAAATGGCCGGCGATGATGCTGAGGTGGGGGAACTGGTTTTCGAGGCGTTCGAAGGTGCGCGCCAGGGTGCGGGCGGCGACGAGGGTGGATTTGATATCCAGCAGGTCGGCCGGGGCGAGCACGGCGTTGTGGGCGGCCAGGTCTACCACCTGGCGCACGTCGCGCGCGCCGCCAATGGACAGGTCGGGGCGCGTGCTGAGCATGGCCACGGCTTCGCTCGTCTCAGCCTGGCGGCGCACGGCCTCTTCGGGATTATCGGTGGGCAGCAAGGCGCGGGCCTTCTCTGCCGAAGCGGCAAAGGCACAGTAAGATGCCAGGCGCTCGAGGATCTTGGGGTATTCAAGGGTGTTGAGGGTTTTCGTATCCATCAGTTCTCACAAGGGGCGGGTTTTTGGTCCCGCTCCGGGTTGATCCTGTGCTTTCTATTTTGATGAGACAACCCTGCACACCCAACAGTTTTTTGACAAGCCGGGTTTACAGAATTGCTCTTAGAACAGCCCCAGCCGGGCGCGTTCTTCGTCGATCACCGCTTCTTCCAGCTTTTTGAAGAGCGGCCCGGGCTGTTGGAGCTTTTGCCCGGCTTTGAGCTGGCTGGGCTCCCATTTTCCGCTGGCCTGGCCGGCGCGGTAGCGCAGGGTGCTGTGCACGCCCAGGGCATCTGATACATCGGCGACGTACTGCTCGCCGAAGAGCGGCTGGGGATAGCCAAAGAAGCCGTGCAGGCGCTGGCTGCTGAAGGGGATGAAGGGCGAGAAGATGGTCTTGAGCGAATCGATGGCGCGCAGGGCGGTGTAAACGGTGCGCCCGGCAGCGGCCTTATCGGTCTTGATCTCGAACCAGGGGGCGTTGGTATCCAGGTATTTGTTGACCTCGCTCGCCAGGCGCAAGGCCTCGGTGAGGGCGGCGCGCAGCTTGACAACCTCCAGCAGCTCGCCCACCGATTGGAAGCCTGCGTTGACCGTATCCAGGATGGCCTGGTCTTCAGGGCGCAGCTCGCCGGGATCGGGCACCACGCCTTCCCAATGTTTGTAGCCAAAAGACAGGACGCGGTTGGCCAGGTTGCCCCAGGTGGCCACCAGTTCGTTGTTGTTGCGGGCCACGAACTCTTTCCAATCCCAGTCGCTGTCGCGCAGCTCAGGCATGTTGATGGTGAGGTAGTAGCGCAGGGCGTCGGCATCGTAGCGGGTGAGGAAATCCAGCCCGCCCACGGCCCAGTTGCGGCTGCCAGAGATCTT
>Ga0209605_1004155_pt1 | contig 12064 bp, 10 predicted proteins | sample AD_UKC035_MetaG_FD_184408 | JGI IMG/M metagenome (GOLD analysis project Ga0209605, IMG submission 184408) | Active sludge microbial communities of municipal wastewater-treating anaerobic digesters from USA - AD_UKC035_MetaG (SPAdes) (version 2) | ecosystem: Engineered > Bioreactor > Anaerobic >...
CCTGTCCTCGTCGAACTCTCCACCGACCCCGGCAACATGGTGAAGGAAAACACAAAAAAGGTTATGATGAAGGCAGGGATGTCGAAGGCAAAATCGACAGCTCCAAAAAGGATGATCGCACCCAGCGCGACATGCGCAAATATGCCCTGCTGCGCCTTTGCCGATCTCGATATCCCGTAGAGGACGCCGGCCATATACCATAGGGCGCACAGCAGGCCGATCAGGCCGAGCTCGACGAGTATCTTCGTTACAACGCTGTGAGAATACTGCGTGTATACCCCGCCGTCGAACGACCTCCTGTACGCGTATTCAAATGCTCCGGGGCCGTAGCCGGCAAAGGGCCTTTCCTTGAAGGCGCTGATACCGTTTCTCCATATCTCCGTCCGCGTGTTCAGCGTGGTGATCTGCGCCTGGGTGATCTTTGACTTCTTTTCCAGCTCGGCCCTCACTCCGGCCTGCACGCCTTTCTGGCCTGCAAAGAGAAGTCCGTAGAGGCATGCGCCGGCAAGGACCAGTATCCCCAACCCTGAAAAAAAGCCCTTCAGATCCTTTTCGGTCACCGTCATCGAAATGTAGAGAAGCATCTCAATGGCGGCGATCACCATTGCTATCCGGGACGTAGTAAGGATGATCCCGGTAATGATGACTGCCGACATCACGATGTAAGGGACCTTTTTTCTTATAACCCCGCAATGGAGGGCGGCGGGGAGTACGCACGCCAGATACCCTCCCAGAGCATTGTGGTATGAAAAAGAAGAGGTCGGGATGGCCTGCCCTCTTACGATCTCACTGAAGACGCCGCCCTTGAATATCTCAAAAAGGTTCGGGAACAGGACGGCAAACTGGATGATGGCGCAAAGGGACGAAGCGAATGCTCCTGCCGCAATCGCCTCCAATAATCCTTCCTTTTTCGCCGAGAAGGCATACACTGTAACACAGCACCCTGCCAGCAAAAGAACGCTGATCTCCCGGAGCGTGGAGAAGAGGCTCCACGTATAGGCAAGGCCCGCAGCGTTCATCGCCAAAAAGGGGATAAAGAATATCATGAACACAAGCAGGGACGTGCGCGTATCCCTCTCGCGGGCGTACTGCAGAAAAACCGCGGCGATCAACAGGATGATAAAAGATGTCTCGATCCAGAATTTATCGATATTTACATAAAAAAGGTTGAGATGATTATTGCCGAGAAAAGGGATGAGGAAAAATACGATTATTGAAAAAAGCTTCTCTAACGCTGCCATCCAATCCAATTGTACTCCGCAGCGCGCTGCTTGGCAACCTTATTTCTTTGCCGGAGCAGCCTTTTGAGCAGGTTTTTCAATCGGTTTTTCTACGTTTGCGCTCAAGCCATAGATGATCTCTCCCCCGTTTCCGTCGGATATCTTTACCTTGAAGCTTACCTTGCCGGAAAAATCATCCTTTACCGGCCACTGGACAAGGCCTGTAGCGCTGTCGATCGTCATGCCCTGGGGGGCATCCTCCAGTGCGTAGGTCAGCTTATCCCCATCGGGGTCGGTCGCCTTGACCTGGTATTTCATGATGTTTCCTTCGAACACCAACTGCTTGTCTTCGGTCACCTTCGGCGTCGAGTTCTTTATCTCCGTGGATAACATCCTTGGAAGACCTACCATCTCTCCGAGATAAGGTGTGATCTTAACAATAATCCGATCCCCTCTTTTGAATCCGCTGATACTGTCACCACCACCTTCAACGGGCTGGCCGTTTTTTGTCCATGCGTACCGGAACAAAACAGGTATGTTTCCTATCATATTTCCTTCTGCCAAGACACGCAACTTATCTACATTATCAACGGATTCAACCTGTAATTTCGCTTTCGTAACAGACGGCACATCCGCTTTCGCCTCGAAGGACTGCGCTTCATCCGCAACGACCTTGCCTGCAGCAGTCTGAGCGGCCTTCAACGGAACGACCTCTTTCTTCTCTGCACCGGAGTAAACCATATAAGCGATAAAAGCACCCAGAAAAACGACGATAAAGATTATCGACTTGGCGTCGAAAAGCTTCTTTTTGGGCGGAGGCACATACTTTATTCTTCTTCGGATTTTAGTAGGCATAGAGCACTTCGAGGTTAGCCCTTTCGGCAGGGTTGTTCTGTCTTTCTCCCTGTACACCTATAGTATACATATAAGGAAAATGCTGTGTGGTAATGATACCTCCTGCCGACTCTGCCGCTCCCATCCCTTCAAGGACAAGGCCGCTGGTATTGGTGTTCCCTGCTGCAGTATCTACGATCTTCGCATAGACATCGAAGGGCTGCGCAGGAGCGGTACCGGACAGGGTGAACTTGATATCAGGCGATGTCTTGACGTCTAACGTACTGTCGCAGCCTGTCCATGGTGGCGCACTCAGCAGTTTCTTGCTGAAACAACTGTTTGAGGTTGCCACGTCACCTACCTGTGCTACCGAGACTGCGGTTATCACACTAAAGGATGCCAAGACATCCGACAGGCAGGAACCTGCTGAGCAATTAAGGGTTGTCAGGTTTACTCCGCTAATCGCCAGGGGGATGATTTCTTTTGTGAGCACTTCCAGCGCGCCGATAGAGGCTTCCTTGGAGGTCGCATATTTTTTCTGCAATGCGGTGTATTCCGTCCCCCGCATGACAAAAAATATGATCACCGCAATCATCGCAGACGACATTACAACGATCGCAAGTACCATCAAAAGCGCTATACCCTTTTTCCCCGGTTGTTGTTCCACCGAGAGCTCCTCCCTAATACAGGTCTTTTGGCTTTGCAACAAGCGTATACGTCTTCCACCTGTACCTGTTCCATTCCGTTCCGACATATGTCGCCAGGTCAAAATTTCTCCCGAGGCCGTATTCTCCCATAGTAATAACCTGATTCGGATAGCTGTACCCTGTATCCCGCTGCCCTTCCTGGGCAAGGATATAAACCCTTACCTCTTTGATCTGTTCCCGTATCTGCTGAGCGGTTAAGGCAGCAAGGCTGTTTACCTGTGAATCGACGGCACCGTCACCGTTTGTATCGAGCCTGAAGATGACCTGCATGTCTGCTACGCAATCTATCACGGGTAGTTCTGTCAGCGCACCGTCATCTTGGTTGACAACCCCTTTATATAAGATACCTGTTCCCGGTGCACAGTGGGTGGGTATGTCAGCAGGCCTTTTGACATAATAATCGGTCCTGTTAAAAGGCATACTCGGATCCGTACTGGTGCTCACACCGTAAATCAGATACCTCTCTCCTGTTTGGGTCGGCTTGAATGCTGCAGGAAAGTTGGACCCGTTATAAGCGCAGAAAAAATCTGTCCCATCCATAACAAGAGTAGGCTGGGTCATAACATCGACCCTTGGCCGAATGACGATGACCCTATCGCCGTTTTGCAGATTAACTGACGCAGGGGTCCATTGCTTTGGTTGGCCACCGGTCACAATATACGTCCACTTCTGTGCAGCGCTATTAGTGCTTGCTGTAATGGCCTTGATGACAAGGTAGTCAGAGACGTTAAAGCCTGTATCATTACCAACAAGAAGCGCCCTTGGTATACCTGCCGATGAGTCGTTGTAATTTATTGCAGGTGAAGTTGTGGCCTCGTTGTAGTTGATTGCATTTTTAAAGGCCCAAGGCAGCCCATATCCCGCATGTTCTATATCATACCTCAACAATTCGAGGCCGATAATCCCTTCCACCTGCGATTCGACGATCCTTGTCTGCTGTCCCGACTGCTTCAGGGCAATGGTAAAGGTGTTGCTGCTCATAACGACAACGATCGCAAGGAGAGTTACAACGATTAGAAGCTCGATCAGACTGAAACCTTCCTGCTTCTTCTTCACCAATAGTTTTTGCTTTGACATTTTAAACATCTGTACTCATCACCGACGTTATACTGTGTGAACGCTGTACGCCTCTATGGCTCCAGTTCACCACAACCTGCACTGCAATGCTATTTCCCGAAAGATTGCTCACGGTCCACTGAACATTGAATGTTCTTGTAAGATTTCTGAAATTTCTCGTAACGCTGGTCGAACCGTTTGCGAGAGAGGAAAAGGCGGTATTTCTAAGGTCGTTCATCTTTGCCTCTGCGATCCTAACCGATTCATCGCGGGAGATGTTGTTCAAATTATGCTCCATTGCAATAACAACAGCCTCAAGAATAGCGAGCATGCTTATGGTAAGGATACAAACAGCGACCAGCACCTCAATAATTGTAAAGCCTTTGCTATTGCGCGACACAATTCGCTGCACTGCATACCCCCTGAATCGTTAGTTTTCCGAGGATAATCCTCGTGGTTGCAACTTTGATGCAATCATAGGAAGGGTTCGCTGTCGAATAAACACAAATCGTTCCCTGCGTATTTGCAAGACCCCTGGAATTAAATTCAACAGGATTATTGCCATTCCATGTCATTGCCCTGTTGGTCACCGTTGTACCAAAAAATGAATGCGGCTGTCGTTCCTTGCTCGCCGCCTGTGTATCTGATCCCATATTAAGCACACCGTCTTCATTGGTATCTTCATAGATCATATACTGACCGTCAACGTTGAGATTCACAAAAACAGTCCTGTTTTTGTTCATCGCCATGATCCTCGCGCTCATCATGTCAGCATACATTTCCCTTACCTGGTTCTCGAGCTGGTACTTGCTTGCCAACCCCCTCAAGTTGACAGCAGCTATGCCTGAAAGTATCCCTACTATTGCAATGACTATCATTAATTCAATAAGTGTAAAACCGTTCTTTTTCATTTTTCCTGTATGTGCAATATTCTCCTCATGGGCCGTGGGCCTATCAGAACCGACAATCCCTGGCCTCTCGGCGGCACACCCTGAATACCCGTAGTCCTTCGTGATCCTTTCTCTGTAAAGATCGATCCCAGGGATAATTCTTTGATCTCTCCGGTCGACACCTGAAAGATCGCCTTACCCGACAATGCCGATGCCGCTCCCTGTGCGCCGGTCGCATAATTTAAGGCCCATATGTACGTGTTCCCTCCCAGTGCACATGGATCAGAAGACGGGGCAAAGGAGGTAAAAAAGACAATACCGCTGAAGACTGCAAGCGGGTCAGTAATGATCCTTTCAGCCTTGTAATCGGTGCTCGATGCATCAAGGGTGATATACCATCCCCGTGAACCTGACGCAAGGGCCGCCTGGGGACTTGAAGTCTGGTCTGTCAGATTTGCCAGTGTGACCGAGTCTGAACAGGTACCATCAATGGTATTGTACGTGGTATAGCATGGTTCCCTGATCCCGTAGAGTGCCCTTTGTCCGTCAGCATCATCGATATTTGAACCCCAGTTCGTTCTGTAATAAAATCTGCCGCTGCCGAAGTAAAGCCATAGGTTATTCCTTTTCCGGTCTTGTAGTTTCGCAATCGCGCTCGTCACCGGACCGATGTCGTCAATTACCGTGCTTATAGTCCAGTTCGTGGGATCAGTATCATGATTTGTCAGAATCCTCAGGACCCCTCCTTTTGTCCATGTACCCGCAGTTGTATCCTTTTTAACATAACCAAGGTAGACCGCATCATCGCTATAACGGCCCGATGCCGCTATGCCGCCGCCTCTGTCTGCATCAAGTGTGCTATTATAGAGAGAACCGCCGAAGGCATATGGGATACTCGTGTCGATGGTCCTCAGCAGCTGGCCGTTATAAAGATCGACAATAAATATCCGCAGGTTCTGGTCTGACCTTGCAAGGAACTGGTGCCACGTCGTATCGATCGGCCCTGTGGGGCCGGAGGAAAATACAGCAAACCAGCGGCCATTTTTATCCATATCCCCTACCCTTACAATGGCAGGACCTGTTGTTGTAAAGCCAAGCTCAGGATTGGAAAATTCCCACAAAAGGGTCGGCGTTGTCGGGTCAGTTACATCAAGGGCAAAATATGAAGAATACCCTGTATTATTGATTGGCGTATTCACGCAATCAGTCGTTGAGCTATTGCAGGCAGTGCCCGCGTTTCTGCATGCACCCCCCACTCCCATCCCACCGATAAGGAGCGATTTCCAGCTGTTGACACTTTTAGAATATGTGGGGCTCTGGGTAGTCCCTGAACCTCCGTATACGCTCGCATCGACAAGATAAGCCGGATTATCAATGAAATAGATATGGCAGTAGTCCGGATTACCCAAATATTTCAGATAGGGTAAAGCGTTCTTGGGTATGAAGCTCCAGAGTTCCTTGCCGAGGTCAGATCCTGATAGTTTCGCAACTTCAAGCGCTGCCTGTCCGGTCCAGGTTTGTTCGAGCTGGCCAAGCTTGAATGCGTGAAGCATCCCATCATTTGCCCCTGCATAAGCCATACCATGCGCCCTGTAGCCGGAAGTCTGGATATACTGCAAATAGCTGTAATCCTGGTATCCATCTGGCGGCGGCATGTGATAGCTGTTAATCGGCACAGAGGCCTGAATACGTGGCGTCGATGAGACGATATCGCCAAGCTTCCAGATGTTTGTCGTCCCGCTTATTGTTACACTGCGCGAACGGTACCCTGTCTGATCGTAACCGTGAACATAATTAATTATCTTCGTTGCCTCTGCATCATCGGCGGCATCCATATAGGTCCTCAACGTCGAAGCATTGGAAGTGGAAAAATCCCCTGACAGAAAACTGCTACCGTCAGTCGTAGTGTAGATCGTTCTTGGAGTTGCCGAAAGGTCTCTCTGCCACAGGAGCTTCCCAGCCTCCCAGATATTGGCGATATTATCAATATCAATAGAATCAATAGCGGTCCCGTCCGGGGTCCCATCTCCGTCTGTATCCGAGTATCTCCGTACCTTTGTCTTGTTTGCCACGCTATCAACATAGAACTGGATAATATAGTCATGGATAAGATGGAGTATCGTGTTGGCTTCCGTATCCTCGCGTATCTGGCTGTTGGAGAGGTAGGGGTCAATGTAGTACCACAGGTTCTGCATCTCGCCGATCCACGTGACCTCGCTCGTTCCTATCAGCCTTTTCGGATAGAAGATCGCCTGCAGAAGATTCGCCCCGCTGCCCTCGCTCGACGCAAGAACTGATGCGGCCGTACCTGATGATGATTTGGTAAGGATATCCTGGAAGAATTTGGCGAAACCGGTCTCGATCTGGGAAGGATCTGACGATGCGAGGAGGTAGTTGTCAGGGAATCCGTCATTGTCTGAATCCCACTCGGACTGAATATCGGGGACATAGTACCCATCTGCATTGGGTCCATTTACATCGTTAAAACCACCATATTTGGCAGCAAGAAAGAGCATGCTTTTTTTACCGACGAGCATCGAGGTATTTGATTCCTGCGTGTCGATCACATAAAAAGTAATAGTCTGTTTCCCTTCAAGGTCCGACCGTACATCTGTCGTGTGGGCATAGTATGCGAGACCAGAGATATAGTAAGAATTTGACTTCGGTGCATAAGGGGCAGTGCCGGATGCCTTTGCCAGATCCGTAAATGTTTTTGCCGTGTTTGCCCAGTCGCATGTACCCCCTACAACACATCCCACGTTCAAGGTTATGGTGCTGCCGAACTCATAGTTCCCAAGTTTGTTGGTCCATGTGGAGGAATTGATTGTTGTATCCGCATTACTGGGCGCCCCAAAGTCATTCCCGCAACTCCCCCCCGGAGAGCTCGTATATGACGTCCCGGGTACCCTTTTGTCGCACCATGGGTTGGCATCATTTATACCAAGCACAACACCTGCCTGGCAGCGGTAGAGGTAGGGGTCACGCCAGCTTCGTCCCGAGCCTGGACAAAAATAGGTGAACCCATCGTCCGTTGTCGTCGTCAATCCATTACAGTAAATGTCGGTTGAAGGGCCAAGGTTCTTGAAATACCGGATAATCTCATAGTACATCTCACTGATCGGATCGTATGACTTATAGCCGCTGTTATATCCGAATTTGTTAATGTAGTTTATGATACCGCTGTTGCCGCCTGTAATACCATCGGGGTTACTGATAAAGGTACCGTTGGCATTGAGTTCAGCCTCGGGATTGGTACACCCTGCTTCTGTCGTGCAGGTAACGATGCTCCCGCCGCTGTCGTGATATTTCAACCCATAGGGGATCTTATTCGCGATCCACTTCATATTAGACCTTAATACGCCGCCATCCCTGTTGATATTCGCATTTCCTGTCATTGCATAGGACATGAGGGCAAATCTCATCCTCGATGCGTACCGCTGCAGAAGGCCTTCCGGTTTATTGTTCGACGTGTTGCAGTTTGTCTCAAAACCTGAGGCAGTACTGCACACTTGGACCTGAAGTTTAAACGCTGCGGTCACGTTCGTTGCGCCAGAAGTGGTAGGAAATCGCGTCTCGCCGCTGCCCGTTTCCTTCACGGTACAGTTAGAATTACTGCACACCGAAAAACCGTTTACCTGACGTACGATATATCTCGTTGAGTTGTTGGCATACGGCGAATAAAGGCTGGCAGATTCATAAGGGATCTGCTTCATGGGGTACCACGAATCACCTGTACCAAGGGTCTGGCGCGCCCCAAGAAGAATTGTATCGCTCGATGTGTCGGTGCTCCTGTTCCCGCCTGTAAGCGATCTTCTGAACCCGTCCATGGCAGTCATCGTTGCCCAGTTCAGCAAATTGCCGCTCCACTGGCTCGAACATTGATGGTTCGTCGCGTCGCCTGCGACTACGAACTTATCCCCATCGTAGGTATAACATTTTAAAGGATTAAAGTACCCGATATACTCTGTTGAATTATTGTAACAATAGTTCGGGCTTCGATTTCTGCTGATGTGCCTTCCGCTGGAAGTGGTACGACAGGAAGATGGCGAGCACCCGTATGGCGGATCGTCCGTTGCGGGATCACCGGTACAGGTGATATCAGGGTACATAGCACCCTGCATGGGCGTCTCTATGGAGAGCATGATCATTACGTTAGGCGGTACGGAGATAGAAACAAACGGAGGAATACTGCAATAATCGTTCATCGCAGCTTTTACCACATGAGGGCCGATGGCGCATAGCATGAAAACAACGGGCAATAGAAAAACTGAAGTAATATGCCTTCTCATTGCTGTACCTCCAGGATAACTATCCATGTAACATACCCTTGCTCAATATATACCCTCGCCCGGTTAATGAAGCTTACCGGGATAATCGTTGCAAGTGTAATATCAAAGTTTCTTTCCCCGCTGACAGTTACCCGCACATACCTTGCAAGGGGATATTCAATACCGTTTATAAAAAGGGAGCTCTCGTTGATGTAATCTACCCTGCCGGATATTGTCTGTGCACCTTCAGAACTGAAGGTAAAAGAAGGAAACGACAGCGACACCAGCATAATGGCCGTCACCAAGATTAAAACATGCCTGAGATTTGCTGTATGTAAAATATCTTCCCGTCCCCTTTTCATATGTACTCCTTCTGTTACCATACTATCTCCCCGTTACCATATCAATGACGTAGCGCACAAAAAAATTACCTACAAAAATATAGAGTAATGCACCCAGGGAAAGAAACGGCCCGAAAGGGATGGCATACTTGGTCCCTTGCCCTTTTGCGAGCATAACCGGTATTCCGACAACGGTTCCCAGCAATGAACCCGCCATGAGGCTAAACAGGACACCTTTAATACCACAGAAGGACCCTATCATTGCAAGGAGCTTTATGTCCCCGCCGCCCATGCCCTCCCGTTTTGCGATGAACTTGTACCCTATGGCGATGAGGAAGAGGACCCCCCCTCCGAGGAGCACCCCTAACAGGGAATCAAGTATGTTGAACTTAGGGTAAAGCGCCTTGAAGGCAGGCCTGAAGATCGCGAAGAAGAGGCCGGCGGTCAGCCCGCCTATGCTTAATATGTCGGGAATGATCTGGTGGTCCAGGTCAATGAAAGAGATAACAATAAGCAGCGCGGCAAAAAATAACGAAACGAAGAACTCAAAGGTCAGCCCGAACTGCCTGAAGAGGACAAGGCACACGACGGCGGTGAGAAGCTCGACAAAAGGGTACCGTCTGGATATCTTGGCGCCGCAGTCCCTGCATTTTCCTCCCAGCAAGATGTAGCTGATGATCGGTATGTTATCGTAAAACCTTATGGGATGTTTGCACTGCGGACAGTTCGACGGCGGGGCCGTGATCGATCTGAGCTGTTTCAGGAAGATGGAAGGCAGCTGGGCTATGATGATCTCTTCTTCATCACCAACCTCTTCCTTGGGTAACCTGTAAATACACACATTAAGAAAACTACCTATTACTGCACCAAATATGAAAACAAATATATTTGTTAGTATGCCCATGTTCTGTATGCATCATTTGACTTTCGTAATTGCGCCGGTCTGATCGATCGTCCAGGTTTCATCGTCGTACACTTTATCGTTATTGAGATCTCCATCAGCCTGAGCAAGGAATTTCCCGGAATCTGCTGTTTTGATACTGAATCGATATCTTCCCTGAACGGGTCTCCACTGAGAAAGTTTATTAATATCATCAGTATACGCGCCATATTCCATTTTATGCCTTTCCTCGGCATCCCGGATCACGAAAAGCTGGGTCTTTGCCTGGATCCGGTCCGGCCTTTTTGTGCGCTTGGCATGCATCGGAAGCGCGATCAGCACGATTGCCGACATGACCACGATCATTATCAGCAACTCTATGACTGTAAATGCCTTGTTCTCCATAGGCCCTAAAAAAGTATGGGGGGTTGCCCCCCCATACTTGGTCGCAATTAGTTCTTTGGTATGTAGGTAGAATCCGTATTGCCGTTCCATGACCATGTCTGCAGGTTGCTTGCAGATGTCAGATTGAGCGTGGTCCCGTCAACACCGCTGCCGATGTTTGTCATTGTTACCTGGATTATGACCTCATTGGCAGCATTACCGTTGACGCTAATAGCAGAAATGTACTGGGTCGGAACCGTCACGCCGAGGTTGCCGGCGATGTCGGCCGTTGCGAGAGCGAGAGAGTCAACCCTGCCCTTCTCAGTGTAGTATGCGGCTGCCGCGGTCTTAACACCGCCGAGAGCGTGTACTACGCCGCCGACCTTGGACTTTTTCGTGTAGCCCGTGTAGGCCGGGATCGCGATAGCGGCCAGGATGCCGATGATCGCGATAACGATGAGCAGCTCAATCAACGTAAAGCCCTTGCTGTTTCTTTGAATCTTCAACATAAACACCTCCTAGGATTTTATAAATAGTAATACTATTTACGCTATTGTATCACATTTTTTCCCTTTGTAAATGATTTTTGTCACATTTTTTAATGAGAAAACATAATGTTACACTTTATTTATTGCAGTATTTTCTCCTCAAAAACCACAGCGAGCTCCCCGTACCGTTTCAGCCATTCCGCATCTGAAGGCGGGATGCCCTGGTATGCATAGCGGAACAGTATCCCGGCCTCCCTTTTCTTGCCGGTTCTTACGGCCGAATCTATCAAATAATACAGGTCCTTATATGTTGTTTCAACGGAGTAGACATCCATGGCCTTTACCAGGGTATCGTAGGCGTCTCCGAACCTTTTCTGTTTATAATAGACCATGCCGATCTTGCGGTATATCTCGGCGACATCCCATCTCTTTAGCGCCATTCTATAATTTTCAATGGCAGGGTCAAGCTTCCCCATTTCCTGCAATACATCCCCCTTCAGTATATATCCGGTGGCGGACTCAGGATAATTCATAATAATATTATCAATATAGCCTATTGCTGCCCCATGTTTGCCTTCCCGGGCGTAAAAAACTGAAAGGCAATTGTTCGCGATCGCATTATCGGGGTAAATCTCCGAAATCTTGAGCAGCTCTTTCATCATCGGCGAGTAGTCGCTTAGCATCTTTATTGACGCAATGCTTGTCTGGGCGAGGGCGAAGGGGTCGAAGGATGTTATTCCGTATTCCGCCGCCACGGAAGGGTGCTTGTTCTGGTTTGCATACAGCACCTCGCAATCATCGAAGAAGACTATCTGGTATCGCTTAAAAGACTTCATTACGTCCCTGGTGAAGGTGTTCTTTATTGAGACGGTGATGAACGACGGGTCGTATCGGTCAATAAGCCTTTGGAGAAACAGCCTGTTCTTGAACGCATTATTCACTACGTAGAAATCCTCGTTCGTGAAAAGGAAGGGGACCTCCATGTCCATCATGATC
>Ga0209605_1004159_pt1 | contig 12061 bp, 4 predicted proteins | sample AD_UKC035_MetaG_FD_184408 | JGI IMG/M metagenome (GOLD analysis project Ga0209605, IMG submission 184408) | Active sludge microbial communities of municipal wastewater-treating anaerobic digesters from USA - AD_UKC035_MetaG (SPAdes) (version 2) | ecosystem: Engineered > Bioreactor > Anaerobic >...
GGCCGAAGCTGTGAGAGTCACTGAGCCGGGACTACAGCGTTGTGCCGGTGTAGTTGTAGGAGCTGCAATTGGTGCGAGAACATTTGCAACAACAGGAACACGACTGCTCGGACAAGCAAAGCCTGCCTGAGCATAATATGTTGTTGTTGTACTAATGCTCGGGGTATTGAAATTTGTGCCTATGCCTAAAAGATTTCCTGCAGTTGATGCATTATACCAAAATATACTATCTGTAGAATTTGCACTAAGAGAAACAGAACCTGTTCCACAACGATTCCCATCAGTAACAGTTGGTGGTGATGAATATTCAATTATTGAAACTGTTCTGGTTAAATTATTGTTTTGCGGGAACACATCATTAACATTTTGACTAGTGCAGCTAAAAGTATATTGTCCAGGACTACTTAAATTTATCGGAGTGGAAAAGGTGAGGGTGTCCAATTCTCCCGGAGGAACTGAGCCATTATAAGTCTGGTTCAGAGTTTGCGTGATAGGTCCTGTTATATTTATAGTTACAGGAACATTTGGAACGGTGTCCCTTCCAAAATTTCGAATAACAACTTTTATTTGAACACTATTGTTTGTGCAACTTCCATGGAGAGGTTGTGTCAAGTCGGCAACAGTGATATTTGTTAAATAGTCACCTATGTTACCAAGGCTATTTGTTTTCACTACATAGGCGTCTTCGGAATTAAATCCGAAACTACTTGAATAGCCAACAAAAATATAACCGCCATCAGATGTTTGCACTGCACTATAGCCGTGATCATGATTGTCTCCTCCATAAGTTTGTGACCATAACGAATCGCCTGAGGAGTTTGTTTTAAGTAACCACATGTTTGGTTCAAGTGCCCCTGAACTTCTGCTTGTCCCACTCAGAACAAAGTTTCCTCCGGAGCTACGATAAACCTGGTGAAAATCATCCTGAGAATTTCCTCCATAATATTTTGACCACAATACGGTTCCTCCTGAATCGGTTTTTACCAGATATCCATCATTTCCCCCTAGTCCTCCAATATCATCTGTACCACCGGCTAGAATATAAGTTCCGTCAGATTGTCGGATGATATGTTCGATATTGTCTGTGCCGCCGGTGCCGAATTTTTTTGTCCATGCAACACTACCTGAACCGGTCAACCGAACCATATACATATCCAATCCCGCTCCTCCGTTACTACTTTGACCACCTATGACAAATCCTCCGTCCGGGTGGATTACAACGGTATTCGCATCATCAAATCCTGAATTACCATATCGTCTGGTCCATAGCGTGTCACCCGAACTATTGGTCCGTATTAGAAATGCATCATAGTATGCAGCAGGAGGTGATGTCGTATAACCCGCAATGGCAAAACCCCCATCAGCTGTTTGGACAATGTCTTGTGCCCTGTCTTTTCCGGTACCGCCCCAGGTATTACTCCATTCGATATTTCCTGCAGGATCCATTTTTAAAAAATATGCATCATCACTTCCTGCACTGTTACTCGTTGAATAGCCACAAAAGGCAAATCCTCCGTCAGCTGTATTGATTACTTTGTAAAGTAAATCTTTTCCATTGCCCGCCCTGTTAATTCTTTTTGTCCACAGTGTATCTCCGGCTGTAGTCATACGAACGACATAAGCATCAGTATCATTTACAGTTGAATCAGATGTATATCCTGCGATCATATATCCTCCCGCCGGCACCTCAACCACGCAACGGAAGGCATCTGTACTTTTTTTAGAGAAAATTTTTTCCCAGGTGCTTTGCGCATTAAGCGAATTGATAAATAGCAGGGAAAGGAGGAAAAAAGCTGTAAGTAGGAAATGCTTGTTCATTATCAATCACGGTTTAGACAATGGCTCATCCATGTGTCAGGATGAGTTACTTAGATAAAAACTCTAATCAATATTTTACTGTATAACGATCCGTTTTGTTACAGAACCCAAGGGAGTTTTAGCCAGTAAAAAATACACACCTTTTTCCTGTGAGGAGAGATCAATACTATTCGGAATTTGGTTGTTGTTCAGAAATGAATTTGAATATATCGACTGCCCAAGCATATTGAGAATTTCGATCGAATTCAACAGTACAGACTTCTCTGTTTGAAAGAAAATAACCCCGGAAGATGGGTTAGGATATATTTTTAGCCCAAGTTGTGCTGAAATATCATCAATACCAACAAGTTCATTTGCATAAATGGTGTCCGAAGCCTGGCAACCATTGCTGTCAGTTACCCTAACGTTGATCAAAGATGTCGCAGTTACCGTAATCGTCTGAGTGGTTTCTCCGGTGCTCCACAAATACGATGAAAACCCGGATCCTGCATCAAGTAGCGCAGGGGCTTGTTGGGTAAAATTGATAGTGTCAGGACCGAGATCTAAAACAGGAAGTGAAAAGACTGTTCTTGTTGCGGTGAAATTATTGTTAGGGGGACAAACATTATTAAGGTTAGCACTCACACAGTTGAATGTATAATTCCCTGCCTGACTCAAATCTATCCTTGTTAAAAATGTTAAGGTATCCAGATCACCCGGATTTACGATTCCGTTATATGTTTCGTTAATTGTCAGATTGTTAGGACCGGTAATTTCTATGTTTACAGGAACGTTTGGCACCGGGTTTCTTCCAAAATTTCTTATCACAACCTTTACCTGTACATTAGAAGAAGCACACAATGTCGGTGGGGGATTTGTGAGGGCTGTTACAGAAATATAAGTGAGAGTATTGTATATATTTCCCAAACTATCAGTTTTTACGATATAAGCATCCTCCCCATTGAAACCAAAGCTACTGGAATAGCCGACAAAAATATATCCACCATCTAATGTTTGTACAGCTCCATAGCCGTGATCATGATTGTCTCCACCATAAGTTTGGCTCCAAAGCGAGTCACCATTCTCATCTGTTTTTACCAGCCACATATTAGGCTCTAGTAGGCCTGAGCTTCTGCTGGTGCCACTAAGGATGTAGCCATTGTCGGTTGTACGGTATACCTGGTGGAAGTCATCCTGTGAATTTCCTCCGTATATTTTTGACCATAAGGTATTACCGCTGCTGTCAACTTTCACTAATATTCCATCATTCCCACCAAAACCTACAGGGTCATCAGTACCACCTGTCAGTATGAAAGAGCCATCAGAGAGGCGAAGGATGTTTTCGATATTATCTGTAGCAAGGGATCCGAATTTTTTCGTCCAGAGGGTGTCTCCGGTTTCGTTTGTTCTTGTCAAGAACATGTCAAGTCCATTCGCTCCATTAGTACCTTGTCCTCCAATAATAAATCCATTATCCGGCATAAGTACTATCGCGTTGGCGTCTTCGAATCCTCCGCCACCGTAAAATTTGCTCCAGAGTGTGTCACCTGTAGCGTTTAGTTTTAGGATAAATGCATCATAGTATAATGCCGGGGACGTAGTACTGTAACCTGTTATTGCATAACCACCGTCAGGAGTTTGGATGATATCTTGTGCTCTGTCTTTACCTGCACCGCCCCAATAGTTGAGCCATTCTATGTTTCCAACAGAATCCATTTTCAGAAAGTAGGCATCGTCATTACCTGCTCCGTTATTTGTTGAATAACCACAAAAAGCAAAACCGCCATCAGAAGTATTGATGACTTTATATAGAACTTCTTTTCCGTTATTTGGTCCATTAATCCTTTTTTTCCAAATGGTATCACCGGCTGTTCTCATACGCACAACAAATGCATCGGTATCACTGACGGTTGAGTCTGCGGTATAGCCTGCTATTAAGTAACCACCTGTGGGAACTTCGATGACACAACGAAATGCGTCAGTACTTTTCTTACTGAACAGTTTTTCCCAGGTAATTTGAGAATCTGCAGAGAAAGCCAACAGTAAGCAAAATAAAAACAGTAATGAAAAGGCTTCTTTTTTCATGAATAAACTAGTTAGGAATAAATGGACAAACCTGCCTCGGGCAGGTTTGTCCATTGTCAATTTTTCAAAGAAATGCTTATTGAAGCAGAATTCTCTTGCTCAATATGCCGTTATCAGTATTCAGGCGAAGGAAGTAAACTCCTTTTGCTTTAGAAGATAGATCAACGGACTTCTTATAATTTCCGGGGCCATTATGTGTATCGATAAACACCGATTGCCCCAGCAAATCAACTATGCTAAGTTGAATTGTTGAATGAATGTTGTCAATACCAAGCTCGAATATACCACTGGATGGGTTAGGATATAAACTTATATCAATGTTGTTATTGAGGTCTTCAACTCCTGTGATCAGGTTTACAACAATTGTATCTGACCCCTGGCATCCATTCACATCAATTACGGTAACATGAATTACTGCAGAAGCATTTACGTTGATTGTCTGGGTAGTTGCAGTCGTACTCCATGCATATGAAGTGTAACCACTACCTGCATTCAATGTTATCGTTTGCCCGGACACGATATTTATGGTGTCCGGACCAAGGACTACTGAAGGAGGTGTATGAATAGTAGCAGTAACAGGTGTGCGCACACTCGAACAAGTTCCGTCATTTGATTCAACATAAAAAGTAGTCGTTGTATTGAATGTATCTTGATAGCTTGAACCTGTAGTGACAATCGTGCCACCGGTAGGTGCGCTGAACCAAGTGATCGAATCCGGTGATGCTGCAGTTAAAGTTAGTGATGCAGGTCCGCAATTGCTTGCAGGAGTAACTGTAGGTGCCACCGGCCTTGGGTTGACGGTAGCGGTCACCGGTACAAAATTACTAAGACAGCCTGATATGCCTGCTACTGCATAGTATGTAGTAGTAGTTGACAAACTAGGTGTTGTGAATGTGTATCCTGTACCTAAAAGAGTACCGTTAGGTGCATCATACCAAGAAACAGGATCAGACGATGTAGCCGTTAGATCAACTGTACCATTGCCACATCGATCTGCATTGTTAACTGTAGGATCTGCAGACGTTGTTGCAATGACAGCATCTACCGGAACCCTTGTGCTGACGCAACTGGTTCCTGCTTGTGCATAATATGTTGTCGTTGCAGAGATAGAAGGGGTGGTGAAAGATGTACCTGTACCAATCGCTGTTCCTCCTGAAGCGACATCAAACCAACTGATCGGATCAGGTGAAGTTGCGCTAAGTGTAACGGTTCCCGGCCCGCAATTGGATCCGGATGTTACTGAAGGCGGAGCTGTAATATTGATTTGTGCAGTAACGGCCGCGCGCGCACTATTGCAACCACTGTTTGATGCCTGCGCATAATAGGTTGTTGTAGCAGAAATGACAGGTGTTGTATAATTTATCCCTGAACCGATTTGGGTTCCGCCGGTGGCTGCTGACCACCAGGTAACAGGGTCTGTAGATGTCGCAGAAATTACAACAGTACCTGAGCCACATCGCGATGCATTATTAGCTAGTGGTGGATCGACTACAGTAATCGTTGCAGTAACAGGAACGCGAGAACTTGCACAAGCATTTACTGCCTGAACATAGTAAGTCGCACTGTTCGAAAGAACAGGAGTTGTGAAAGTCGAACCACTTCCAACAAGCACTCCGCCTGTTGATGCGCTATACCATTCGATAGGACTTGCAGAGTTTGCAGAGAGAGTCACCGATGCCGGACCACATGCACTTGCAGCGGTCACCGTTGGTGGAGCTGTACTGTTAATAATAGCGTTGACGGCAACCGGCGAGCTAGGGCAGACAGTTCCCGCAACAGCATAATAGGTTGTTGTGCTGTTCAGGTATGGTGTTATAAAAGAATTTCCTGATCCTAAGAGTAATCCGTTTGATGTTGCATCGTACCATGAAATTGGATCAGCAGCAGTAGCTGTGAGAGTCACATTTCCCGGACCACAATTAGTGACGTTGGAGGCAACCGGTGCCGTTGATGTGCTGTTAACGATTGCCTGCACTTCCATCCTTGTAGGACAAGATCCAACTTCAAGGAAATAAGAAGTGGTGGATGAAATTGATGGAGTGGTAAAGCTAGAGCCTGTGCCAAGTTGAGATCCTCCACTTGAAGCACTATGCCACGAAAGTGATTGAGACGAGTTAGCTGAAAGAGTAACTGTACCTGTTCCACATCTTGTTTGATCCAAAGCTGTTGCTGCACCGGTACCGATCATTGCACTTACCGGTACGCGATTGCTTTCACAATATTGGTAAGGAACGAATACTTCCCAGTCATAAAAATAGTAATAACTATTAGAACCACCGCTGGAGCCATAGATCTCCAATACTTTTGATACAGCATAAGGGTATGCAGCGCCGGAATTATTTCTGAAGAGTGAGCCACTTCCTGATCCTAAGCCAAGCTGGAAATCATTTCCCGGGGGAACGCTAAAGTCAAGATAAACTCGGGATTCCCCGACCGGAACATTTACAGTTTTAGATTGCAAAACTGTCCCGCCTGAATTCCGAAGTTCAATAGTTCTGTTTCCTGCAGAGTTGGCATAAACTTTTACCGAAACAAGTTTCCAATTTATACGACTGTCAAATTTCAAATAACTACTACTGCTTGTTGAACCGGAGCCTATGGTATTATCAACTGCACCTGCTTTGCTGCCTTTGCCTTTAAGTGCTTCAACATAGTAACCTGTGCTTGAAGATAAACTTGGAGTCGTGTAATCTTTACCCATATATACCAGATTACCACCGACTGGTGCGTCAAACCAAAATAAAGAATCCTCCGGTGCTGAAGGTGTTGCACTGAGATCTACGCTTCCTGATGTGCAACTTATACCTGAAGTTGTTGAAGGGTCAACGACCGGATTTACGACTTCAACAGTAAGGTAGCTGGTGTCGTTAGAATATGAAATATCATTTGTGCGATGAGCAATGGACGCAACCAACTCATAGGTTCCTGCCGTTGGAAATTCAATTGTTTCAGCAAATGTCAGGTTTGCTGAAAAAGCAGGTAGCAAAGCTGATGTAAGTGTATCCTGAATAGTTTTGATAACAGTAGATCCATTCTTCACGACAACCGTAAGAGCCAGGTTTACTTCATTGGTGTTTCCGTAATTTGTAATATTTAGGGAGACAGGAACATTCAAACTCCGGCAGATAGTAGCTCCGGGAACTGAGAAGTCATCTATTGCAACATCTTTAGTTACACCGCCTGTTGGAGCCAGTTTTACGAGGGCATAATTGGAAGTGTTACTTGAATTTCTGAAATAACCAACTTCGGCAAATCCACCGTCGGAAGTTTCTATGCCGCGATATGCGTGGTCATGATGAGAAGTTCCATAAGAAGAGTTTTGCCATTCAATCATTCCGTCGTAATCAGTTTTAACCAAATAGTAATTCGGGTTGATCAGACCAAAGCTTCTTGTAATACCTGCAATAATGAAACCTCCGTCAATTGTGTTCTCAACAGTTTTTCCACCATCTTTTTTGCTTCCTCCGATGGCTCTGTCCCAGAGAATGTTTCCAGTATCATCGGTTTTAATCAACCAAATGTCTGTATCACCTAATCCATTCGGAAGTTGATCAGCATCTCCAACAAGGATAAAACCTCCACCGGGGACATTCTGTACATGGTGACATTCCTGAATTCCCGGATTTGCATAATTCTTAAACCACTGCACATTGCCAAGGTCGTCAGTCTTTACCATATAAAAGTCGCCATCCTCTCCGGCGTAGGAATAAGATTGTCCGGCAAGAATGAATCCGCCATCAGGAGTTTGTTGAATGGAGTTCCCAATTTCGAATCCGCCTCCACCAATGTTTTTTGTAAACTCTGTATTTCCAAGTGAGTCAACCTTTACCAGATAGAAATCATAGTATGCTGTTCCGGCTCCATAATTTATTCCAAGAGCTGCGTAACCACCGTCGCTTGTTTGTATAACTGCTTCGAATTCCTGTAGGTCAGAGTTTCCGAAAGTTTTTTGCCATTGAATATTTCCAAGTACGTCTGTTTTGATAAGCCATCCATCATTGCCTCCGGCACCATAAGTATTAGTAAATCCGGCAATAATAAAACCACCGTCTGAGGTAATGCGGATCATATTTCCAAAATCAAAATCAGCTCCGCCATAGGATTTGGTCCACATGATGTTTCCATATGCATCAGTACGTACAACCCAGGCATCTGACTGCCCATTGCTGTAAGTGTCTGATCGTCCAACCATAATAAAACCACTATCAGGCATCTGTTCCATCCAGCGACCATCTTCATTGTAGACACCGCCATATTCTTTACTAAAGACAATTTGTGCTTCAGAAGTGAAGCTGATTGTCATCAATAGAAATAGTACCGAGTAGGAGAGAAATTTCGTCATAGAATTTTGGGTATAGGCTTGAGAACTTGGTAAAAATAGTTGATTTTTGGGCAAGTATTCTGGAATTATGGTGAATTTTGCTAATACGTTGGCGAAAGCCACTATGCGCAAGATGGATGTGGTTAAAGAATGCCGGGAATCCGATCGATAAGATTTTTATGACATCCTGTCAGCAGTTTTTTAAAAGAAATTGGAGGAATTTCTACAAAATATATAAGCAAAAGTTGGAATATTCTTATAATTTAACATTCAAATTCGTCAAATTTAAGCCCTTCATCCGGGTAATGATTATATTTTCTGTGTTAATGACATTATAGATTTTGCAAATGTAATAAACAGAAAGCTAAATGACTAATAATCAGAAATGTGAAGGCATTAAAATTGAGAATATAAATTCTCACCCCACAATTGATTTGAAAGCTGGTCGGATTTTCAAAGAGTAATTCCTGAACCTGAAAGAGTCAATACAAATCAGAGGTCAGCTTCACGATAAAGGCCGGTAAACATGATATTCCATGAACGTAAAACCGGATATTTCAGACACTGGATGATTTAGTGCTCCTCGGTTTTCTTATATGTTTCGGCAAGCTTCTTCTGGATCTCGCCGGGAACGGGGCTATATTCTGCAAATCTGCCGGTATAACTACCCCTTCCTTGTGTGATCGATCGCAGTGATGTAGAATATTTGTCTAATTCAGATAGCGGAGTACGTGCTTTTATGATTTGGTAATTTCCTTTTGCATCCATTCCCATAATAATAGAACGGCGGGTTTGGAGATCGGTCACAACATCTCCCATTAATTCTTCGGGAACCATAACTTCCACTTCATAAATTGGCTCAAGAATTTTTGGATCAGCCTGATGAAATGCTTCCTTAAAAGCCATCATTCCTGCAATTTTGAAAGAGATATCGTTGCTGTCTACCGGATGCATTTTTCCGTCATAAACAATAACGCGCACATCACGTACATAAGATCCGGTGAGCGGACCTTCCTGCATTTTTTCCATGACGCCTTTCTGAATTGAAGGAATGAACCTTTGATCGATCACACCACCAACTATGCAATTATAAAAAACAAGTTTACCGCCCCATGGTAACTCTATCACTTCTTTGTTTCGTACACTATGTCCATTCGGCTCCTCCATACCTTCATGATAAGGTTCTATTTTCATGTATACCTCACCAAATTGTCCCGCTCCACCACTTTGTTTCTTATGCTTGTATGATGCGCTTGACAGTTTTTGAATTGTTTCTCTGTAAGGAATTCTTGGTTTAGAGAATTCAACATCCAGTTTATAAATTTTATCAAGCCTCCACTTTGTAACAGCCAAATGCAACTCACCTTGAGCACTGAGTATAACTTGTTTTAACTCTCTGGAAAATTCTATAGTGAGCGTTGGATCTTCCTGATGAATTTCACTAAGCACTGAACCAAGTTTTTCGTCATCTGATTTATTATTTGCTTCAATGGCTACACGGATTCTCGGCTCAGGAAAATGAATAGGGTCGAAATTATATTCCTTTCCTGCAGCACAAAGTGTTTGATTTGTTTGTGTATCTTTTAATTTAAGAGTCGCTCCAATGTCGCCGGCGGAAAACTTGTTTATAGGATTCCTGTTTTTTCCGTCCATGATAAACAACTGGTTCAAACGTTCCACTTGTCCGGTGATAGAATTCTCTAAATCTATTCCGGCATGAATTTCCCCGGACATAACTTTAAAAAAGGAAAGCTTACCAAGATGTGGTTCTATTATAGTTTTGAAAATAAAAATTGCCGGTGGTCCTTTAGGGTCACAGGGCAGATCAGTGCCGTCAACTAACTTTTCAGGGAGTAGTTCTGTCGCTGATGGCGCAACATTGTCAATGAAGCCCATTAGTCGGCCCGAACCCATGTCTCTCTTAGCAGACAAAGCGAATACAGGATATACATCATGGTGCAACATTCCTAGTTTTAAACCTCTCCGGAGTTCATCCTCATCAAGAGAGCCTTTTTCAAAATAGAGCTCCATTAATTTCTCATCATTCTCGGCAGCCTTCTCGACCAATACATTGTGAAGCCTGTTGGCTTTTTCTAATTCTGATTCGGGGATTGGTAATTTTTCAGGCTTGCCTCCCTGGGCAGGAAATTTATACATGACCATTTTTAACAGGTCAATAATGGAGTCGAATTTGTCACCTTGCTCTAAAGGGTACTGCATCACGGTAATAGCTTTCCCAAATCTTGCTTTAGCCATTTCGACGGTATTGTCAAAATCAGCTTTGCTATGGTCAAGGTGATTGATAGCAAATATGATAGGTTTTTGAAACTTCTCCACATAATTCCAGATCAATTCTGTACCAACTTCAACACCGTTCTCTGCATTGAGCATCATAACAGCCGTATCAGCAACACGTAAAGAAGAAATAACTTCACCTATGAAGTCGTCGAGTCCGGGAGTGTCAATGATATTTATTTTAAAATCTTTCCACTCAGTATGCATAGTGGTAGCATACACAGAACTTCCTCTCTCATGTTCAATTTCGTGATAGTCGGAAATTGTGTTTTTTTCTTCAACCGTTCCTCTTCTGTTAATAAGGCCGGCTTCAAAGAGCATCGCTTCTGCGAGTGTAGTCTTGCCGGATTTCGAAGCACCTACCAGTACAACGTTCTTGATATGTTTATCGTCGTATACTTTCATAAAGATGGATTTTTAAGGGTTAAAAAATCTTTGAATCAAAGCAATGGATTTCAACCTAAAAATAAGGCATTATTTGGATATATAACAAGGTATTAGGGCATAATCTGTACTATTTTTCCGGAAATCAGCCATAGTAACCGGTTTCAGGCCCCCTAAACCGGTACTTTTATTGATTTTTTATAAAATAAAAGACGAATCACCTACATTGTATTGTCTAAAATTATGTGCCATGTCAAAGAATAAAAAGAAGAAAGCGATAGATATTGCCAAACGATTACAAAGAAAAATAGCAATACAACAGGGCTATTATGATGGGCGTTTTAAGGAAAAAATAATCCCTGATAAAAAGAAAGAGGCCAAAAAGAAATGGGCTCGAAAAAAAGGTAGCGAGGATTAAAAGTGATAGCCAATTCCGGCTTGAAGAATCCTCGGTGCGAATGTCAGCTTATCAGAATGATAAAGTGATTCCTCTCCTGTTTCAAACTTTAGCAATGGATTTTCATCGGCAAACCAAAGAATAGAACCATTCAGCCCTATCACCCATCCGGAATCCGCTATTCTCCAGTTCCAACCAAATGTAACTCCCAATGACTTTACTGCCTGATCTCCCAGGATATTACTAAGTCCTAAGGTGTCTTTTGCAAAATTACTCAACTCAAAATTTGTTGCATACATAAATGAGCCTGTGATACCTAATATTGCTTCATGGTTTGTGTGCCATGGCATCCCAAACATTTTGTAGTTGTCATTATTAAACGAAAATGTAATTGATGCCCTAGCAATACCCAACTGCGAATCGGCAACTTTATAATCCCGATCTTCATGCTTTGCACGCAGTTCCGGCTCAGCACCAAGGGCTGATATATGCAATACAATATCCGTAGTACGCAATCGTATCATGTCTATAGAAAGTACTGCTTCAGCAGCAGTCGCATAGTATGTGTTTACGGCCCAATGATTATCATAATCAGTTTTAAGTCTTAGATTGGAAGCCAGATCTCCATTATTTGAAATGATCCCGCCACGTACACCAAAAGAAATAGGACTGCGTTCCGGGACAGTAACCTGAGCAGAGCTTGTTGTTTGTGAAAGAAAAAAGAATGTATAGATTAAGATATAGTGGATATTCTTCATGCTTGTGCTACTGGTCTTGGTTGT
>Ga0209605_1004163_pt1 | contig 12056 bp, 9 predicted proteins | sample AD_UKC035_MetaG_FD_184408 | JGI IMG/M metagenome (GOLD analysis project Ga0209605, IMG submission 184408) | Active sludge microbial communities of municipal wastewater-treating anaerobic digesters from USA - AD_UKC035_MetaG (SPAdes) (version 2) | ecosystem: Engineered > Bioreactor > Anaerobic >...
ACCTTCCGGCGCGAATACCTGTCGTCACGGCATCTGCGGCCCGCCGCAAGCTCGTCCGCCATGCCGGGCAGCTCCGGCGCCTGACCGCTGCCGGCCCCCCATCCTCGAGACGTCCGGTCCCAATCCGGTTGCCGGCCGTGACGGGCACGCGTGCCTGTCGTGTCCAGGCCGGCGCCGCCGTCGGGCCCAAGTGCAGTGTTTCGCGCCTTCGGGTGCTTATAGCGAGTCGCCAAGGGGCCAGCTGCGCGGCGCGTGGCCGCAGGCATGGTGGAGCCATGTCAAGGCCACGCCACAAAGCAGATGGTCCCTTGGCGGCGCGCCCTGCGGGGAGCCGGAAAACGGCTTGCGGCAGCGTTGCGCCTGTTGCCAAGGCCGCCAGCATGGGCTGTGAGCCGCGCCTTGCCGCAAGCCTGTTTCTGGCTTCCATAAGTGCCTCACAGCGCGAAACACTGCAGTAGGAACAAAACAGAGCTCCAGCGCACAACCATCAAGCGCCAGCAGCTCATGATTTGATAGTATCTCGCCCGTGATCACCGCCGCCGAATTCATTGCCAAATGGGGCCCTGGCGGCAGCGCCGCGCAGCTCAACGAAGAGCAGGGCGCGCAAAGCCACTTTCTCGACCTGTGCCAGCTGCTGGGCGTGCCCCGGCCGGGCGACGACGTGGGCGACGAATACCTGTTCGAGCGCCAGTCGCTGGTGCTGGGCCAGGCGCGCGGCTACGCCGACGTCTTCTACCGCAACCACTTCGCCTGGGAAAACAAGGCCCCCGGCAAAAACCTCGACGCCGCGCTGCGCCAGCTGCAGCAATACAGCCTGGCGCTGTCCAACCCGCCGCTGCTGGTGGTGTGCGACCGCCTCATCCTGCGCATCCACACCCAGTTCAACGGCCACCCCAGCGAGACGCACACCGTCCGCATCGACCAGCTCGACCAGCCCGACAAGCAGCAACTGCTGCGCCGCCTGTGGCTCGATCCGGGCAGCTTTCGTCCGCGCCAGACCAACCGCGACATCACCGAAGCCGCCGCCCGCAGCTTTGCCACCCTGGCCGAGCAACTGCGCCGCCGCGGCCACCACGCCGACGCCGTGGCGCACTTCCTCACCCAGTGCCTGTTCTGCTTCTTTGCCGAAGACGTGGGCCTGCTGCCCGGCCGCATGTTCGAGCGCCTGGTCGGCAACCGCCAGCTCACCAGCGACAAACTCAGCGCCGGCCTGCAAAGCCTGTTTGCCACCATGCAGACCGGCGGCCTGTACGGGCCCGACGACATCCCCTGGTTCAACGGCGGGCTGTTTGCGCACAGCGCCGTGCCCAAGCTGGAAATCATCGACATCACCGAACTGCGCAACGCCGCCAGCCTGAACTGGAGCGCCATCGACGTCAGCATCTTCGGCACCCTGTTCGAGCGCGGGCTCGACCCCGCCAAGCGCAGCCAGCTCGGCGCCCACTACACCGACCCGGCCACCATCGAACGCATCATCGGCCCCGTCATCACCCGCCCGTTGCTACAACAATGGGAGCTGGTGGCGCACGACCTGCAAGCGCTGGCGGCCAAAATCAAGCGCAAGGGCGACGCCGCCTACCACAAGGCCCACCAGCGCTTCGTGCAGTGGCTCGAACAGCTGCGCGCCTTCCGCGTGCTCGACCCCGCCTGCGGCAGCGGCAACTTTCTGTTTCTGGGCCTGAAGGCGCTCAAGGACATCGAGCTGCACACCATCACCGAAGCCGCCCGCCTGGGGCTGGACCGCGAGCAGGACCTGGTCACCGGCCCGCACAACCTGCTGGGCATCGAACTCAACGAATACGCCGCCGAGCTGGCCCGCGTCAGCGTCTGGATCGGCGAAATCCAGTGGCGCATCGCCCACGGCTACGCGCCCAAGACCAACCCCGTGCTCGAACCGCTGGAGCAGATCGAATGCCGCGACGCGCTGCTGGCGTGGGAAGGCGCGGACGATGACCGGCACGCCGTCGAGGCCGCTTGGCCGAAGGCGGATGTGGTGGTGGGCAACCCGCCGTTCTTGGGCGGCAAGAAGTTCGTTAGCGAACTGGGCGAGCTCTACGCCGATGCCTTGCGCCGTGTATTTTCCGGGCGCGTCCCCGGCTTGGCGGATCTGGTGACCTATTGGTTTGAGAAAGCGCGCCAGCAGATTTCCGACAAGCAGTTGCTTGCCGCTGGGTACGTGGCCACCAATTCAATCCGCGATGGCTTTGGTCGCGAGGTGCTCAAGCGCGTGGTTGCCGATGCGCCGATCTATGAAGCCTGGGGCGACGAACCGTGGATCAACGAGGGGGCTGCCGTGCGCGTATCGTTGATTGCGTTCTCGCAGCACGTACCGCCACAGTGTCGGCTCGACGGCCGCGGCGTCGATGGCATTGCACCCGACCTTGGCGAGCTATCGGCCACCAAACTTGACCTCACCCAAGCCCAAAAGCTGCCCGACAACGTCGACCTCGCATTTCAGGGCACCACGCGATCCGGCCCATTTGATATTCCGGGCGCCACGGCCCGCCATTGGCTCCTGCAACCCAATCCGCACGGCAAATCCAACGCCGACGTTGTCCGGCCCTGGTCGAACGGTTTGGACATCACGCGCCGGCCTTCAGACACTTGGATCATCGACTTCGGCACCAGCATGAACAGTGCAGATGCTGCCCTGTATGAGTTGCCGTTCCAACACTGCCAGCTACACGTCAAACCCACACGACTCAAGAACCGAAATCCACGACTCGTAGCCCAGTGGTGGCATTACGACGGCGTGCGGGTGAAGATGCGCCAAGCCATGGCGCCCTTGCACCGCTACATCGCCACCACCATTACCGCCAAGCACCGAACCTTTGTCTGGCTCGACACATCCGTTCTGCCGGATGCCACCTTGGTTGCCTTGACGAGAGAAGACGATGCGACATTTGGAGTTTTGCATTCGCGAATGCATGAACTTTGGTCGCTGGCGGTTTGCTCTTGGCTCGGTGTTGGCAACGATCCGAGATATACGCCAAGCTCCACACTCGAAACCTTCCCCTTCCCCGTCGGCCTCACCCCCGCGGACACCGCACACCAGCGCACCGAGCAGCTGGAGAGCGGCGCGCTGATTCCAGCGGGGTTGGCCGAAGATTCTGAGTCTAATCGGCCTCCAGCGCTAGCCCAGCAAGCGCAAACAGCTATCAAAACCATATCAATCCACGCCGCTGCCAGCGCCATTGCCGAGGCCGCGCTCCGGCTCGACACGCTGCGCCGCAGTTGGCTCAACCCGCCCGAGTGGACGCGCGCCGTGCCCGAGGTGGTGCCCCTGGGCATGGACCATTCGCCCTACCCCGACCGCATCGAGCCCCGCCCCGGCCTGTCGGAGCAAGACGCCAAGGCACTGCAAAAGCGCACCCTCACCAACCTCTACAACCAGCGCCCCGCGTGGCTGGCGCAGGCGCACGCGCAGCTCGACGCCGCCGTGGCCGCCGCCTACGGCTGGGCCGACTACACGGCCGACATGCCCGACGACGAAATCCTGCGCCGTCTGCTGCAACTCAACCAACAGCGCGCCGCGGCCGCCTGAGGGTGGCCCGGCGCCCGGGCCCACGCGCCCGGTCCGCTGCGGCCTGGGGCCGCTCGTGCGCCGCAGCGACGGCCCCTGCCACCGGCGGCGCTCACCCCTGCCCGGCACGCCGATCACGGCGCGGGTGGGCCGGTCCGGCGGCCGGTTCCAGGTTGCAGCAGGCGCAACCCCCATGTCCTGGGTGAGGTGGCGGGCCACATCGTGTTGGCCAGCCCGGGCCGGGGCGCTGGTGACGCCGCGAATTGTTTCCAGCGGGGAAACAGTCCATTCACGTCAGAGGTCTTTTTTCAACCGGCTATCGGTCGCAAACTACAGCCCATCGAACGACGCAACCCGCGCATCGATTCACCACCGGCCCCGGCCGGCCACCGTTTCAACCTGTAGGAGAAAGACCATGACCTCGACCAAGTTCAACGCTTCCATCGCCACCGTCGCTGCTGCCCTGCTGCTGTCGGGCAACGCCTTTGCCGGCGCGCTGCAACCCGCCACGGGCGAAGGCCCGTTCTTCAACGAGCAGCCGGTGGCCGCCAGCAGCCTGCAGCGCGCCGACGTGCGTGCCGACGCGCTGGGCCACATGCCGGCCAGCGGCGAATTTGCCAACCACGCCGAAGCGCCGCGCGCCGACAGCGCCACGACGCGCGCCGAAGTGCGCCAGCAGACGCGCGAAGCGATCGCCCACGGCTTTCGCCCCGCCGCTGGCGACGCCTGATCGGCGCCATGCCGGCGCGCAGATCGGGCCTTGGGCCTGACCGCGGCGCCGCCATCACCCCAACCCCACACCCCGGCCGGGCCTGCCCGCCGGGGTGTGTTCGCTTTGCTCATGTTTCAGGCACGGACCGGCGGGCTCGGCTTGCACGTTGTCTCGATTGAGATTAAGATTTATCTCGATTGGATAAACCATGTCTGCGCGTACTGCCACCCCCGAGTCAGCGTTTCCGACCGCGCGCGAGCGCAGCGCGGCCTATGCGCTGCGCCCGCTGGCGCCGGGGCAGGGCGGGGCGTTTGCCTTGTCGGCCATCGAGCGGGCCGAGCTGGTCAAGCGCGGCCTGCCGGCGCGCGCGGTGCAGGAGATGAGCGCCGCCATGGGTGTGCCGCGCGAACAGCTGATGCGCGCCGTGGGGCTGGCGCGCTCGACGGTGGAGCGCAAGCTGGCGGCGCGCGGCCGGCTGTCCGAGAGCGAGAGCGAAAAGCTGGTTGGCCTGTCGCGCCTGATCGGGCAGGTGGATGCCATGGTGCGCGAATCGGGCGCGGCGCCTTCCGGCTTTGACGCCGCGCGCTGGTTCGCGGCCTGGATGGCCGAGCCGGTGGCGGCGCTGGGCGGCCTGCGCCCGCAGCAGTTGCTGGACACCGCCGACGGCCGCGAGGCGCTGGCCACGCTGCTGCTGCAAATGCGATCGGGCGTGTATGCCTGAGGCCGGCGCGCAAGGCGAGCCTGCGGCGGCGCCGGCGCTGGCCTTCTGGCGCATCGCCACCGACACGCCCGACCACACCGCCGACGACCTGAGCGGCCAGGGTGCCGAGCGCGCCGGCGGGCGCTGGAATGCGCGCGGCACGCCGCTGGTGTACGCCAGCAGCTCGCGTGCGCTGGCCTGTCTGGAGACCGTGGTGCACCTGGGCGGCGGCCTGGCGTTGCCGCTCAACCGCTATCTGGTGTGCATCGAGCTGCCGCCCGATGTGTGGGCGGCGCGCACGGTGTTCGACGTTGCCGTGCAAGTGGGTTGGGACGCGCTGCCGCCGGGCCGCGTCAGCATCGCCTGGGGCACGGCGTGGGCGCAGGGCGGGGCCAGCTGCGTGGCCGAAGTGCCCTCGGTCATCGTGCCGGAAGAAGCCAATCTGCTGATCAACCCGCGCCACCCCGACGCCCGGCGCATCCGCGGGCGCAAGCTGCGCCGCTGGCTGTACGACCCGCGCAGCGCGCGCTGACGGGCGCCGGGCCCGGGCCAGGCCGGCCCGCAGGCCGATGCAGGTGGCGTGGGCGGGCACGTGGTGGGCTGCGCCGGCGGGTCAAGGCCAGCGCAGCCGCCCGAGGCTGGCGGGTTCAGCGCACCTGGTTGAACAGACCGCGCGCGGCCGCCAGGCAGAACGGCGGTTCGTAGCTGCCGTGGTAGTTGCCGTAGTAGGTGGCGTAGGCGGCCGATGTCGGGTCGGTGGGCGCCGGACCGAAGGTGGCAGCGATGGCGTCGTCCACATCGACCGAGGTGAAGTTGCTGACGTCATTGGCGATGAAATTGGCCATCATCGGGATCTGGTGCACCGCCTGCACCACGGTCGGGTCGCCGGAGCCGCCGCACAACAGCACCGGGGCCTTGGGTTTCCAGTCGAACAGCGTGTTCTTGACGGCGTCGATATTGATGGGTGCCTTGTCGTCGGCCTGCATGGCCTGCAGAAAGGCCGGTTGCATCAGCGCGTCACGCGCCTGATCGGGTGTGCCGCCAGGCAGCTTGCCACCGCCCACCAGGGTGGCGTAGCTGGCGTTCGGGCCGGGCAGCAGGTTGTCGATGGTGGCGGCGTAGGGCGGTTTGAACACCTGGTCGGCGCTGGTGTAGATGTTGCCGTACACCTTCTGCCAGGCAGTGATGATGAAGGGCACGAAGAACTGGTAGCCGGCGATGGCCTGCGGCACCTTCATGGCGCCAGCCAGGTTGTAGGGGCCGGCCAGATGGGCACCAGCCGCCACGTTGAATTCGTTGCCGTAGTCGCGCTCGGCGGCGCGCTGCGCCGCCATGGAGGAATGGCCACCCTGCGAGTAGCCGCTGAACATCACCTTGCCCGACAGCTTGCCGCCCAGCGCCGCAGCGGCATGGCGCGCTGCGCGCACCGAGTCGATCACCGCCGTGGCCTCGGAGTCGGCGTGCAGGTAGGGGTGGAAGCCGTAGGTCGACTTGTTGTAGCCCAGGTAGTCGGTGGCCACCACGGCGTAGCCCTGGGCGGCGAAGAAGGCGGCCAGCAGCAGGGTTTCGGGGTCCTGCGGGTTGGCCAGGTTGCGCGACTTGTTGACGTCGGTGCCGCGCGCGTAGGCCAGCAGCGGCGCGGCGTTGGTGGCGCAGGCCGAGCCGGCGGCGCCGCTGGGCAGCAGCATGACGCCCGAGGCGTTGCTGTGCTCGCCGGCCTTGGCGCCGACGGTGGCGTAGTTCAGGGCCACCACCTTGACATCGCACACCGCCGCCCCGGTGAGCGTCTGCAGGCCGCTGGCGGCGGTGGCGCCGTCGATCTGGGCGGTGCTCAGCGTGGTCAGCGTGGCGGCCGGATCGATCAGCTCGCCGCGGCGGGGGCCGGAGTCACCGGAGCCGCCGCAGGCCACCACCAGGGCGGCGCAGGCCGCGATGCAGGACAGTCGAAACAGGGTCATGGCATGCCTTTCTTGCGGGTAAGGAACGTAACAAGACCCGCATCGTCGGCGCAGCGCCGGGCAACATCCATAGGGAATTACGCGGCCATGCCGGCGCCGCTGGCCGGCCGCGGCGGCGCTATTCGGCGTAGCGCTGCATCACGTATTCGCCCGGCGCGGGATACAGCGCGTGGCGGGCTGGGATGGGCCGGGCCTTGACCGGGGTGCTGGAATGCGCGGCCAGCCAGGCCTGCCAGGCCGGCCACCAGGAACCTTCGAAGGACTCGGCCGTGGCCAGCCACTCGTCCATGCTGAGCCACTGGCTGCCCTTGGGCTGGGTCCGCAGGCGGTAGCTGCGGCGCGGGTGGCCGGGCGGCGAGATGATGCCGGCGTTGTGGCCGCCGCTGGTCAGCAGGAAGCTGATTTCGGTGCCGGTGAGCTGGTGCAGCTTGTATACCGAGCGCCAGGGCGAGACGTGGTCGCGTTCGGTGCCGACCAGGAACACCGGCATGTTCAGATCGCCCAGCGACACGCGCCGCCCGCCCGCCGCGTAGCGGCCATTGGCGAGGGCGTTCTTGAGGTAGAGCGCCACCAGGTATTCGTGGTGCATGCGTGCCGGCAGGCGGGTGGTGTCGGCGTTCCAGGCCATCAGGTCGTTGCCCTGGTCGCGCTCGCCCATCAGGTATTCGCGCATCTGGCGCGTCCACACCAGGTCGCGCGAGTGCAGGAACTGGAACGAGCCGCCCATCTGCTTGCCCGACAGGTAGCCCTGGCCCTTGGTGATGTGGCCCAGCAGGTTGATCTGGCCCTCGTCGATGAACAGGCCCAGCTCGCCCGGCGCATGAAAGTCGACCTGCGCCGCCAGCAGCGTCAGCGTCAGGGGCGCGGGCAGGTCGGTGTAGCCGCGCATGCCGCCGTCGCGCGCCAGCGCGCACACGGCGATGGCCATCAGCGTGCCGCCCAGGCAGTAGCCCATGGCGTGCAGCGGCGCGCCTTCGGCGTCCTGCCGGGCTGCGCGCATGGGGTCGAGCACGCCCTGTTTCAGGTAGTCGTCCATCGACAGGTTGCGGTCGGATTCGTCCGGGTTGCGCCACGACACCATGTACACCGTGTGGCCCTGGCCGACCAGGTAGCGCACCATCGAGTTGTGTGGCGACAGGTCGAGGATGTAGTACTTCATGATCCACGACGGCAGGATGAACACCGGCTCCGGGTGCACCTTGTCGGTCTGCGGGGCGTAGCGGATCAGCTCCACCAGGTGGTTGCGAAACACCACCTGGCCCGGCGTCACGGCCACGTTGCCGCCGACCACGAAGCGGGCGCGCAGGGCCTGGTCCTCGGGCGTGGGCACGCCGCTGACGTCGGCGGTCAGGTTCTGCATGCCCTTGACCAGGTTGGCGCCGCCGGTCTGCAGCGTGTGCCTGAGCACCACCGGGTTGGTCAGCAGGTGGTTGGCCGGCGTCATCATGTCCAGCCACTGGCGCGCGAAGAAGCCCACCAGCTGGCCGTGGTGCGTGCTCACCCCCGGCACCTGCGAGGCTTCGCGCCAGAACACCTCGGCGTTGCGGAAGGCGGTGCGCCAGCGGTTGAAGGGCCACTGGGCCCATTCGTCGGCGCGAAAGCGCGGGTCGTCGTCGCGCAGGCCGACGCCGTTGGTGCTGCCGTCTTCCAGACGCGCGGTGTCGATCGCCAGTTGCGCCGCCAGCGTGGCCAGCTCCAGCTGCCGGCCGGGCGAGGCCGCCAGGTGCCAGGCCCAGTCGGCCAGCGCCAGGCTCAGCGTGACCGGCGACAGGTTGTTGTAGAGCGAGGCCGCCGCGCTCTGCGCCAGGCGATCGAGCTTCTGGGTCGGGGTTTCCGCCGGATCGCCGGGGTTGACCGGATCGCTGACGTAGCCGGGGTGCGCGGGCGCGGGCTCGGCTGGGCGGATGCGCGGGCGGGCCGGATGGGTGGCGGGAGCGCTCTTACGGGCCATGGCGGTTCTCGTGCAAGGTGCGGAATCGGACGTAGGGGACCAAAGACAAGAATACCGGAGCGGCCCGCTGGACCATTGACTTCGGTCAAGACGCCACCGGCCACCTGCGGCACGATGGTCGCACGAACCGCCGCAGAGCGTGAGAAATGTTGCATCATGGGAGCCCACCCCTGGGGGCGTTGGCCAGTGGCCTGAACAACGCCCCGCATCAAGAGGATCCGACCACCATGGTTCACTGCAACGCGGGCCGCACGGGGCAGCTGTGCGGCGGCGTGACCCAGGACCGCCGATGACGGCGGCCGACGTCGTATTCGACCCCGTGGCCCTGCAGGCCGCCACGCTGGACGTGGTGGCCGCCACCCACGGCACGCCACGCCTGATCGCCCAGCGCCAGCAGCAGCGCGTGCTGCGCCTGCTGGAGGCGGCGCGCGCCTCGCCGCTGTACCGCGAGCGCCTGGGCACCGAACGGGTGCGCGGCTCCGACCTGTCGCGCCTGCCGCCGGTGACGCGGCACGAGCTGATGGCGCGCTTTGACGACTGGGTGACCGACCCGGCACTGCGGCTGGACGAATTGCGCGACTTCGTCAGCGACCCCTCGCACGTCGGCGAGCCCTGGCTGGGGCGCTACGTGGTGTGGGAAAGCTCGGGCACCAGCGGCAAGCCGGGCATCTTCGTGCAGGACGCGCAGGCCATGGCGGTGTACGACGCGCTGGAGGCGGTGCGCCACCGGCCGCCGTGCGGCCGCGGGCGCGGGATGTTCGGCGCCTTCGCCGCCTTCGACGTGCTGGGCGTGAGCGACCGGCACGCGGTGGTGACGGCCACCGGCGGGCATTTCGCCAGCATCGTCAGCTTCGAGCGGCTGCGCCGCATCAACCCCTGGCTGACCTCGTCGGGGCGCAGCTTCAGTCTGCTGCAGCCGGTCGACGAGTTGGTGCGGGCGCTCAATGAGTTTCAGCCCACGGTGCTGGGCACCTACCCGACGGCGGCGGCCATGCTGGCGGGCGAGGCCGAAGCCGGCCGGCTGCGCATTGCGCCACGCTGCATCATGACCGGCGGCGAAACCCTGGGCAAGGCGGTGCGCGACCGGCTGGTGCAGGTGTTCGGCGCGCAGGTGCGCAACAGCTACGGTGCGTCGGAGTTCCTGCCGATCGCCTGGGAATGCCCGCACGGCCAGCTGCACGTGAACGAGGACTGGGTGCTGCTGGAGCCGGTGGACGAGCAGATGCGCCCGATGCCGCCGGGCCAGCGTTCGCACAGCGTGCTGCTGACCAACCTGGCCAACCTGGTGCAGCCGCTGATCCGCTACGACATGGGCGACCAGGTCACCTGGAGCGGCCAGCGCTGCAGCTGCGGCTCGGCGCTGCCGGTGATCGAGGTGCGTGGGCGCAGCGACGATGTCATGCAGGTGCCCAGCCAGCGCCGTGGCGAGACCGTCAGCCTGCTGCCGCTGGCGCTGTGCACCGTGATCGAGGAGGAGTGCGGGGTGTTCGACTTTCAGCTGCGCCAGCACGGCCCCAGCACCCTGGTGCTGCGCCTGCCCCTGCGCGGCGAAGCGGCCGTCGCCGCCATCACCCGCTGTGCCGATGCCCTGCAGCGCTTTGCCGCCATGCAGGGCGCGCGGCCGATCCGCGTGCTGGGTGAACCCGGCTGCGACGTGCCGCGCGGGCGCAGCGGCAAGGCCTGCCGGGTGGCGATGGAGGGGTGAAACCCGGTTCAATAATGATAGCTTCCGGCGCTTGACTGGCAAGGCCTGAGGCACGAAATCACCTCAAGATCACCTGCCTTCGGCGGCCGACGCTGCCGGCGGCACCACGCGCGCCTCGCGGATCGGCAGGTTCAGCAGCGCGGCCAGCGCCGCCAGCGCGATGTCGGCCCACCACATCCATGTGTAGTCGCCCAGCTGGGTGATGGCCAGCCCGCCCAGCCAGGCGCCCAGAAAACCGCCGATCTGGTGGCTCAGCAGCGTCATGCCGAACAGCGTGCCCAGGTAGCGCACGCCGAACAGCTTGCCCACCAGGGCGGCGGTGGGTGGCACCGTGGCCAGCCAGGTCAGGCCCAGGCCGATGGCGAACAGGTAGAACACCCAGGGCTCGCGCGGCAGCAGCAGATAGACCAGCACCAGCAAGGCCCGGCTGCCGTACATGAGGGCCAGGATCATCTTGCTGCGGTGGTGGCCCACCAGGTGGCCGACCCACAGGCTGCCGACGATGTTGGACAGGCCGATCAGCGCCAGCGACCAGCTGGCCACCGAGGCCGGCAGGCCGCACAGGTCCACCTCGGTCGGCAGGTGCGTGACCAGGAAGGCGATGTGAAAGCCGCAGGTGAAAAAGCCCGCGTGCAGCAGCAGGTAGCTGCGGTCGCCCAGCGCGCCGCGCAGCGTGGCGCGCAGGCCGGCGTCGGCGCCTTCGACGGCGTCGTGCCGCGCCGGCTGGCCGCGCGTGAGCTGACCGACCAGCGGCAGCGCCAGCAGGGTGATGACGGCCAGCGAATACATGGCCCCCATCCAGCCCTGCACCTGGATCAGCAGCTGCGCCAGCGGCGCGAACACGAACTGCCCCAGCGAACCACCGGCGTTGATGACGCCCGAGGCCGTGCCGCGCGCCGCCATCGGCAGGCGCTGGGCGGCGGCGCCGATCAGCACCGAAAAGCTGCCCGCGCCCGAACCGATGGCCGCCAGCAGGCCCAGGCTGAACACCAGACCCCAGGACGAACCCATCAGCGGCGTCAGCGCGTTGCCCAGCGCCAGCAGCACGATGCCGGCGATCAGCACCGGTCGCGGCCCCCAGCGGTCGGCCGCCGCACCGGCCAGCGGCTGAATGGCGCCCCAGGTGAACTGCGCCACCGCCATGGCCAGGCTGATGCTGGCCATGCCCAGCCCGGTGCTGCTGTTGATCGGGCTCAGAAACAGGCCCAGCGACTGGCGCGTGCCCATGGTCACCATCAGCACGCCGGCGGCGGCCAGCGTCACCGCCAGTGCGCCGGGATGTCGGAGTGGTTTCAGCATGGGGTCCTTCTGGCCTCTGGCCGGGGCCGGGCGGGGTGCCCGGATACTATCAAAACAATAGCTGCTGGCGCTTGCCAGTCATGCGCTGGGGCATGATTTTGTTCATGTTCCAGGGCGCCGTGACGGGCTGGGCGGCCGTGCCGCTCGAGGGGCCCGGCCCGGCGGGTGTCGGCCCCGCCGCAGGTGCCGTCCACCCACCCAGGCCGCG
>Ga0209605_1004169_pt1 | contig 12026 bp, 7 predicted proteins | sample AD_UKC035_MetaG_FD_184408 | JGI IMG/M metagenome (GOLD analysis project Ga0209605, IMG submission 184408) | Active sludge microbial communities of municipal wastewater-treating anaerobic digesters from USA - AD_UKC035_MetaG (SPAdes) (version 2) | ecosystem: Engineered > Bioreactor > Anaerobic >...
GTGAGGCACTGGCTGTCTTCTTTGGCGTGAGATATGAACGATACCGGCCGGATCGGATCAAGCCGATGGACCTGCTCAAGAATCTCAAACGTGAATTTGTCGAGAGCAACAGTTGGCTGCCGATTGATGATGGAACTGAAGGGTTGATGGTGCTAACCCTGGATCCCGAACGTATCAGAGCATTACGTATCGTCAACCAGATTTTTCCAAAGCGCAAGATCATCTACGCGGTTTGTACCCGGCGTGAATTTCAGGCCATGCTGGATCTGTTTTATGGCGGTAATGAAACCGAGAATCTGGGTGGCAGCATCGATGAAATGCTTTCCAATCTGGGTGAGGGCGATGGCGGGGAAGAAACCAGAGAGACTGATACGGATGAAGCTTCCGCTGCGGCGGATAACGAACTGGTCAAACTGGTCAACCGCATCATCATGGATGCCTATAAAACAGGTGCTTCGGATATTCATGTCGAACCCTTGCCGGGTAAGGGGAAAACCAGTATTCGCTTCCGCAAGGATGGTTCACTGATGCCCTATATCGAAATTCCAGCCAGTTATCGCAATCCGCTGGTGACCCGTATCAAGATCATGTGTGATCTCGATATTTCAGAAAAGCGTAAACCGCAGGATGGCAAGATCAAGTTTCGCAAGTTTGCGCCTCTTGATATCGAGCTTCGGGTCGCGACGATTCCTTCGGCTGGCGGTGTGGAAGACGTAGTGATGCGTATTCTGGCGGCTGGTGAGCCGATTCCACTGGAAAAAATGGGATTTACCTCCTTCAACCTGGAACGGCTGAAATCGATCATCAGTAAGCCTTACGGGCTGTTCTTCGTCTGCGGTCCGACGGGTTCCGGTAAAACGACGACGCTGCATTCCATTCTCAAATATCTGAACCGGCCGGAAACCAAAATCTGGACGGCGGAGGATCCGGTTGAAATTACGCAGAAAGGGTTGCGTCAGGTGCAGATCAACCCGAAAGCCGGCCTGACATTCGCCACGATCATGAAATCCTTTCTGCGGGCAGACCCCGATATCATCATGGTGGGTGAAATGCGTGACAAGGAAACAACCAGTATCGGCATCGAGGCTTCGCTTACCGGACATCTGGTTTTCGCAACCCTGCACACCAACAGTGCACCCGAATCCATCATCCGTTTGCTGGATATGGGCATGGATCCGTTCAATTTTGCTGATGCGTTGCTCGGGATTCTGGCACAACGTCTGGCCAAGCGACTGTGCAAATGTAAAAAACCTCACGTGGCCAGTCGGGAGGAAATTCGCGCGCTGCTGGTAGAGTATTGTGAAGAACTGAAGAATATCGGGAGCTTCAAGGCCGATCCTGATGCAGCCTGCCGTGAAATCGAATCTCGCTGGGTTCAGCAGTATGGCGATGAAAACGGGCAGATTACCCTGTATGAGCCGGTTGGTTGTGAGCACTGTACACAAACGGGCTATGCTGGCCGGGTGGGTTTGCATGAATTGCTGACTGCCACCGACGCACTCAAGAAAAATATACAGGAACACGCACGTGTTGCTGAAATGCTGGTAACCGCATTGCATGACGGTATGCGTACCCTGAAACAGGACGGGATAGAAAAAGTGTTGCAGGGAATTACCGACATTCATCAGGTGCGGGCGGTGTGTATCAAATGATGTCGTGGCAGTGGTGTTTTGTTAGTGTGAACATGCCCTGCTGGTAATTTCAGTACAACCGGTTCCTGCTCTTGTCCTGCTGGTAGCCATGAATGTCTGGCTTGCAGCATGGCTGGATAACCGGCGTGGTTTTCCCCTAATTCCTTCTTTTGCTTTGAATAGATTCTGCTAGTCTTGCTGATGCAGAATGCATGCTTCGGGATGATGTTCTTCCAGGCTCACAATGGTGCTCCCCAGGCAGCCTTCCGGATATTTCCGGGTGATTACGACGATTGCAGTGAAGTTTCAGGAGGATAATCATGCAGATTTCAGATGACAAAAAGATATTACAGCTGGTCAAATCTTCGACTGCCAGTAAGAAGAGGGCGAGGGGGACGGTAAAAGGCCGGAATCCGGTGACCGGTGCAGATGAGTATGGTCAACAGGTCGAGCAGTACGCGCGTCGTATCCGGGAGACCAGTGATGTAAACGAGATTATCAATATTCTGGATACCGTGCTGGGAGAAACCCGGAATCTGCGTTACAGCAATGAGGTATATAGTGCGCAGGAACAGGTACGGCTTGCAGAAAAGCAGATCGAATCACTCAAACTGGAGCTGGAGCAACTGCGGGAGCTGATACATTACGATCCCATGACTGGCGCATTCAATCGGCGTGGCCTGGATGCTGTTTATGTGCGAGAGGCGGCGCGTGCTGACCGAAACGAGAACACACTGTGTGCGGTTATGCTTGATCTGGATGACTTCAAGCAGATCAATGATACCTATGGTCATCAGTTTGGTGATGATGTTCTGGTTCATTTTGTGACGGTTGCAAAGAAATCATTACGGCCAAGTGATGTGGTCGCTCGCTATGGCGGCGAAGAATTTGTCATATTGTTACCGGATACCACAATAGAAGCAGCGGTCTGGGTGATAAAACGTTTGCAGAATAATTTTTCCAGGAAAGTGTTATCGGATATAGAGGGTAATTCTGTTCCGATTACCTTTAGTGGTGGTATTGCCTCCCGACAGTTTCATGAGGGTCAGCAATCTTTGCTCAAACGTGCGGATGAAGCGCTGTATCAGGCCAAACAATCTGGGAAGAGCCGTGTGATGATCACGTCTATTAATGAGTGATGTTTAATGGAGAATATTTTCCTGGGCAAACAGCCGATTCTGGATCGGAATCAGAGTTTGGTTGCCTATGAGCTCCTGTTCCGAACAACGGAAGATAATCAAGCAAAAGTTTTAGACGGTTTCCGCGCTTCAGCCAATGTAGTGGTAAATGTATATGGTTACCTTGGGATTCAGCGGGTACTGGGTAATCTACGCGGATTTATCAACATCAATCAGGAGCTGCTTCTGGATGATGCAGTTTTGTTGCTGCCCAGTAAACATGTGGTGCTGGAACTGCTGGAAACGATTTCTGCCACACCTGAAGTAGTGCAGCGTTGTATCGAGCTGAAACAGATGGGATACCAGCTTGCACTGGATGATGTGACCCGGATTGATGACAGAATCGAGCCATTGCTCCCGATCATCAATATAGTCAAGGTTGATGTGCTGGCGCTGACTGATAATGAAATCAGCGACTTGATCCAGAAACTGAGAGCATGGCCGGTCATCCCGCTGGCAGAGAAAGTGGATAGCCCAGAACGTGCCAGAATGTGCATGGACTTGGGGTTCGAGATGTTTCAGGGTTATTTTTTTGCCAAACCTGTGATTGTTTCCGGCAGCAAGATCGGATCCGGGAAATTGTCTCTTCTGCGATTGTTGTCGCTGGTGATGTGCGATGCAAAAATCGATGAAATAGAACAATTGCTCAAACGTGAACCGGGTTTGAGTTACAGTATTTTGCGAATGGTCAATTCGGTCGCGGCGGCATTGCCACAGAAAATCGATTCCATACGGCAAGCTATTATTGCAATGGGCTACCAGCCCTTGAAACGCTGGGTTCAGTTGCTGCTGTATGCCGCGAACCCTGCTGGGGAACTGAACGAAGCCAATGCGCTGATGCAGACCGCAGCCATCCGCGGAAGATTAATGGAGCTGATTGCGATCATTGATCGCCCGCATGATAAGAATTATCAGGACCGGGCTTTCATGACTGGAATAATGTCTTTATTGGATACGCTGTTTGGCATGGAAATTCAGCAGATTGTGGATAAGTTGGAAATGCCAGATGAAGTAATTCGTGCCTTGGTACATCGGGAAGGCCGGCTAGGGTGTAAGCTGAGACTGATTGAAGCCAGAGAAAGAGGAAATGCAGAGCAGCTTGAGAAAGCTATGGCGGAGCTCGAATTTCTCGATCGACCTGATCTGGTAAGAGCAGAGCTTGATGCCCTGGATTGGGCTAATCATATCAATCAGCCAATTTCATCCTGATTAATACAGAATTTTTCCTGTGTGGAGGTTCTGTGTATTATATGAAGCACAATCTCTTACATCAGATTGGATCAGTATTGTTACTGAAATAGTTACTTCCATTGTAAAAAAATCTGGGTTAGAATCATCTTTAGCTTTATGGGTTTATGGAGATAAGAAGGCGCATAAAGTGAGTAATGCCGGGTACCTGGACTTGAAAATCACCGTCCGTTTCCCGCGCGAATGGGAGTTTATCCGAGGCAGGATAAAGAGTTTAATTACTATATTAGGAGGATAAAGCATGGGATACAGTGATCCAGCGACAACCCAAAGAGAAATTGAAAAAAATAGTGCGGCGTGGAAAGTAATTTTGGTTAGTACAGCAGCTTTTATTGTAATCGGAGCTATAATCTGGTTCGGTGGAATCGGCGGCAAATACTAATATTTACCCCTTGTACCATATTCAGGCAATCTGGGTCCCGTTGGGTCCAGGTTGCCTTGTTTTTTGGGAAGCCGATTTTGTTAAAATTGCTGCCTTATCCGTACGGGCTCAGTAACTCTCACTAAGTTTTCCTCTTCCTCCTTCTTAAGCAATTCTTCTTTTTCACACCTTTGTCATTTTTTGTGGGTCAACCCATACATCGAATTGTTCTGCGGTGACATAACCCAGCCTGATTGCGGCTTCTTTTAATGTCAGCATTTCATGATGGGCTTTTTTGGCTATTTCTGCTGCTTTGTCGTAACCAATGTGAGGATTGAGCGCGGTTACCAGCATCAGAGACTCCTGTAAATGCTGCTTGATTCGTACTGTATTGGCCGTAATACCGGCTGCGCAATGGGTGTTGAAGCTTTCTGCACCATCTGCGAGCAAACGTGTACTTTGTAAAAAATTGTGAATGATCAGTGGTTTCATGGTATTGAGTTCGAAATTTCCCATGGCGCCTCCCAGATTGATTGCAACATCATTGCCCATGACCTGACAGGCAAGCATGACAACTGCTTCCGATTGGGTAGGATTGACTTTTCCGGGCATGATCGAACTGCCGGGTTCGTTCTCCGGGATAAGGATTTCACCAATACCGCAACGCGGGCCGGATGCCAGCCAGCGGACGTCATTGGCAATTTTGATCAGTATAGCTGCTAGTGTTTTCAGCACCCCATGCGCATGGACCAGTGCATCATGCGCGGCCAGTGCCTCAAATTTATTGGCAGCTGTTATAAAAGGATAGCCGCTGAGGCGTGCAATTTCTGCCGCGACACGGCGTGCAAATTCCGGATGGGTGTTGAGACCGGTACCTACGGCTGTCCCCCCCAGCGCCAGTTCGAGCAGATGCGGCAGCGCAGATTCGAGATGAGCCAGGCCATGATCGAGCTGTGAAACATAGCCTGAAAATTCCTGCCCCAGTGTAAGCGGGGTGGCATCCTGCAAATGTGTGCGGCCGATCTTGACGATATCCGAAAATGCTGCCGATTTGGAAGATAATGTTTTACGTAGTGCTTCCAGTGCCGGAATCAACCGGTTGCGGATGGCTTCCACGGCAGCAATGTGCATGGCAGTGGGAAAAACGTCATTGGAAGATTGTCCTTTGTTGACATGGTCGTTAGGGTGCACCTTGCGACCTTTGCCCCGTGTACCGCCCAGAATTTCCGAAGCGCGGTTGGCCAGCACCTCGTTCATGTTCATATTGGTTTGTGTGCCGGAACCGGTTTGCCAAACTACCAACGGAAATTCACCGGCGTGTTCTCCTGCCAGCACTTCATCGGCAGCGGTGATGATTGCCCGGGCGATGTTCTCGTCCAGTAATCCCAGATCATGATTGATACTGGCAGCGGCGCGTTTGACCAGCGCCAGTGCGTGGATCAGAGCTGACGGCATGCGTTCGCCCGAGATATTGAAGTTGTTGAGCGATCGTTGTGTCTGCGCACCCCAGAGGGCGCTGGCAGGCACCTGTACTGTGCCTATTGCATCATGTTCTTCGCGATACTGGTCCATGGTAGTTTTCCAGAAAAAGTTAGCGGGTTTTGTGGAAAAGAATGATCAGCCGTGGGTATTGAATTGCTGTTCAAACACTTCGAGTAATACTGGTGGCTGGGGCTGCCATCCTTTCTTACGATGTTCCGCGACGACATTGGTGAAAATACCCCCGCGCACATAGAATTTCGAAGTCAGCCGGATAAAACGGGGTTTCATGGCGGCCACCAGATCATCCAGAATCCGGTTGGTCACTGCTTCGTGGAAAGCGCCTTCATCACGGTATGACCAGATGTAGAGCTTGAGACTCTTGAGTTCGATACATTTTTTGTCGGGAATATAATCCAGCGTCAGTCGTGCAAAATCCGGCTGTCCGGTTTTGGGGCAGAGGCAGGTAAATTCCGGTATTTCCATGTGAATCCGGTAATCACGTGTCTGGACGGGATTTTCGAAGGTTTCCAGTTGTTTTGAAGGCTGTGTGGTCATGGTTTCCTTGGTTCTTTCAGTTCCTGGTTTTTCTAAATCATTTAGAATAACCAGTTAGCTCAAAATTATAACCTGTTACCTTCCAAATTGCGCCTGACCGAAATCAAACTGGCCGGTTTCAAAACATTCGTCGATCCTGCGGTGGTGCCTGTACCGGGGAATCTGGTCGGAATCGTTGGGCCGAATGGTTGCGGCAAATCCAATGTCATCGATGCGGTACGCTGGGTGCTAGGGGAATCACGCGCCTCAGCATTACGGGGGGAGTCACTGCAGGATGTGATTTTCAACGGATCCGCCACGCGCAAGCCGATCGGCCGGGCCAGTGTCGAACTGGTATTCGATAACAGCTCGGGCAAAGCGGCGGGCCAGTGGAAATCCTACAGTGAAATAGCCATCAGGCGCGTGATTCAGCGCGATGGGGAATCATCCTATTACATCAATAATATTCATGTGCGCCGGCGGGATATCACCGACATGTTCCTGGGAACGGGTGTCAGCGGGCGCGGTTACGCCATCATTGAACAGGGGATGATTTCCCGCATTATCGAGGCCAGGCCGCAGGAGCTGCGCACTTTTCTCGAAGAAGCAGCCGGCATTACCCGATACCACGAAAAGCGCCATGAAACCGGGCTGCGCCTGGCTGATGCACGTGGCAACCTGCAGCGTGTGGACGATATTCTCGAGGAGCTGGACAAACAGCAACAGCATCTTGAAGCACAGGCGGAATGTGCGGTCCGTTATCAGGATTTGCACAGGCAGTTGACTGCCGCGCAACATACACTCTGGACGTTGCATAAGCAGCAGGCCGCCGAATCACGACACCAGGCACAGGCAGAGGTTGAACGCTTGGTGCAGGAAATGGAAACCATCCGATCCGGTATGCAAGAAACAGGCGAAAAGCTGGATGAGTTGCGCCTGTACCACCGGGTGGTGAATGATCGTCAGCATCAGATTCAGGGAGCGTTGTATGCTGCCAATGGTGAAATTGCGCGTATCGAACAAAACATCCGGCATATTCGTGCAAACAGAGAGCAGCTCGATCGTCAGCTTGCTGAAGCTGAACTGCAACTGCAGAACCACGAGCAGCAACTGAACGAAGTCAACGAAAACCTGACGTCCTGGCAGGATAAACTGGAGCAGGCGAAAAATTGTCACTTGTCCTGCAAAGAGGAACATATCGTGGAAGCCGGGAAGCTGCCGCAAATGGAATCGGCTGCGCAAGCGGACCAGGTGCGGTTGATCGGGTTGCGGGAAAAGCTGGCGCTGGCCAGACAAAATGAGAAATTGCTGCAAAACCAGCAGGCGTATGCCGAAAAAACGTTGCATCAGCTGATGGCGCGTCGCGAACGCCTGCTGGAAGAGCAGTCGAGCCAGCCGGAGATCGATCCGGTGCAACTGGATGAGTTGCAGATGGAATCTGCGGAGCTTGCTGCCATGCTGGAGCAGAAGCAACATTCACTCAGCACACTGGAAACGCAGGCGTATACCGTACAGCAGGAACGTGACGCGATCCTGCAAATCATTCAGTCGCTCGAGCGGGATATGGCTCGGGCAAATGCCCGGTGTGATGTTCTGCAACGCTTGCAGGATCAGATCGAAGATAATCAGGAGTTGAATGCGTGGATGGCCAGACTTCAGTTGAATCTGTTGCCGAGGCTATGGCAGCAGATTTCGATTGAATCAGGCTGGGAAACGGCGCTGGAAGCCGTGCTGCGCGAGCGTATCCAGGCAGTCACCGTGGACCGGTTGGAACAGATGCTGGAGTGGGAAGCACAGCGGCGGCCATCGGCAAAATGGGCCGTGTGCGAACTCGTGCCGGATCGATCAGTGAGCAATGACAATACTGTCAGGCCGGATCAACGAACATGGAAGCCACTCAGTACATTACTGAGTTGCCGCAGCCCGGCGGTGCAGGCCGTGCTGGGAAACTGGCTGCACGGTGTGTTCGTCACTGACAGCCTGACAGCTGCGCTGGCTGACAGATCGCTGCTTACCAGCGGAGAGATGCTGGTAACAGCGGAAGGACACAGTATAACCAGTTGCGGAGTAAGCTACTTTGCGCCTGATTCTGCAGTGCATGGTATCTTGCAGCGTCAGCGCGAAATTGCTCAAATCAGGGAAGAATGCGAACAAATCGGGCAGTCTGTTTTATCCCGGCAGCAGGCGCTGGCTGCGGTGGAGCAGGATGATCAGCAGATCGCGGCGGATATCGTACAACTTCGTAAGGTGATCGAAGAAATCAGAACGCAGCAGCACGACCGGCAAATACAGATCGTACGGTTGACACAGCAAATAGAGCGTGTGGCGCAACAGCAGGCTCAACTTGAAATCGAACTGGCTGATCTGGCAGTGCAGATCGAAGAAGAATCATCACAGAAACAGCAGGCGGAAACAGAGCTCGTTGTGTGTGAGGCGGAAAGAGTAGAGCTGGAAGCTCAGGTAAATCAGGCAGAATCTGCCTGCCAGTCATCCGGGCAGGCACTGGCATCACAGCGATCACGGGTGCAGCGTTTATCGGACAGGTTACATGAAACGGCTTTCGGTGAGCAGGATTGTCAGAACCGAGTCATCGATTGTGAACGGCGTATCGGTATGATTACCCGGAACAGCGTCGTCCTGACTGAAAACATGCAAAAGTTGCAGCACGCTCGCGCTGATCTGGATGAATCGACACTGACGGCAGATACAGTACATTGGCAGATACAGCGCGATCAGCATGAACAGGCACTGATGGCAGTTCGGCACGAGCTGGAAAATATGGACGATACATTGCGGGAAATGGAACAGGCCCGGATGTATGCTGAACAACGGCTGCAAGAATGTGGTGAGGCGGTTGGTCAGGCGCGGCTCCGTGAGCAGGAAGCGGAAATGACCGAAGCCCGGTTTGCAGACAAGCTGGCGGAATCAGGTGAAACTATGCTGGAAATGGTGCCGCAGTTCGTCAATGAATCGCCAGCAAAACTGCAAACACGTATCAACCGGCTTACCGGGGAGGTCACTGCTCTCGGGCCGGTCAACCTGGCAGCGTTACAGGAGCTGGAGGCATTGAAATCACGCCGGATTCATCTCGAAGAACAATCTCATGATTTACGTGAAGCCATTACGACACTGGAGCAGGCCATTCGTCAGATCGACCGTGAAACCCGGGAGCGTTTGCAGGAAACATTCGATCAGGTCAATCAGAATCTTGCCGGGTTATTTGCTTCCATTTTTGGTGGAGGGGTTGCGGAGCTGGTGTTGAGTGGTGAGGATATTCTGGATGCAGGTGTGCAATTGAATGCTCATCCGCCGGGTAAGCGGAACAGTTCCATCCATCTGCTTTCTGGTGGAGAAAAAGCATTGACGGCACTGGCGCTGGTATTTTCATTGTTCCGGCTGAATCCGGCACCGTTCTGTCTGCTGGACGAGGTGGATGCGCCGCTGGATGACAGTAATTCGGTACGTTTTTGTGAGCTCGTCAAGCGTATGTCCGGAGAGACTCAGTTTCTTTTCATCAGCCACAACAAAATTACCATGCAGATGGCGCAGCAGTTGATCGGTGTAACCATGCGCGAGCAGGGAGTTTCCCGGGTGGTGACGGTGGATATCGGTAAAATCATGGCCGCCGGGGATTTGCCCGCAAGTGTCTGATATTCGTTGATGAACTACTTGAGTGCGTGCAGAACGATTATAATCGTGCCAAAGGGGGATAACAGTTTATGAGTGATTTGCAGATCAGTCTGGTTATTATCGGTGCAGTCATTATTGTCGGTGTCGTCATATTCAACAGAATTCAGCTGGCACGCTATCATCGCAAGGTCCAGAATGTATTCAGGCACGAGCACGATGATGTTCTGCTGAATGATGAGCGTAAACCAGTGTTCGGCGGTGGGCGGATCGAGCCGCAATTTGGTGATGAAGCGCCATCAATACCGGATGCTGCTGTGGGTTCTGCCAATACCCCGGTTGATCGGCAAATTGCGGATGACCAGCCAGCAAAAGAGCCTGGTGTGCAGAGGAAAACGGCCGGTATCGACAGCATGATCAATTACATTGCTGATATCCGCGCCAATTCACCCATCCCCCACGAGAAGCTGATTGATCTGCTGCAGCAGAAGTTTGACTACGGCAAGCCAGTACGCTGGTTCGGTCTGCAAGAAGGGCAGTCGTGGGAGGAAATCTCGCTCGATACGCTCAGCCCCAGGAATACTTATATCCAGTTAAAAGGATGTTTGCAGCTTGCGGATCGTTCCGGACCGGTCACTGAAATCAATCTGTCGAGATTTCGTGATATGGCTGAAGATTTTTCCGCACAGGTTCAGGCGGAAGTCGAATGCCCCGATATTTCAGAAGCACATGCCAGAGCAATTGATCTGGATAAATTCTGTGCCGATGTCGATGTGATCATGGGGATCAATATCATCAGCAAGGATGGTGGTGCCTTTGTCGGGACCAAGATTCGCGCGCTGGCAGAAGCTTCCGGCTTCCGGCTGGAATCCGACGGTGTGTTCAAATATCGTGACAGTGAAACTAATGAGGTAATGTTTTCACTGGGCAATTTTGAGTCGGCCCCATTTTTGCCTGCCAACATGCGAACACTGACTACCCACGGCATCACTTTTCTGCTGGATGTTCCCAGAGTCGCAAATGGTGAAAGAGTATTTGACCAGATGGCGCATATTGCCAGACTTTTTTCATCGACACTGAACGGTATTCTGGTTGATGACAACAGGGTGCCGTTAAGCGAGAACGGTGTGAAAAGAAGCCGGCAGCGACTGGCCGATATCCAGTCCAACATGGCAGTGCGTAATATTGCTGCGGGTAGTGAGACAGCGCTGAATCTGTTTGACTGACAGTATCCGTAACTCGTCAGCCGAAATCGAACCGTGGATGAATCCGGGACGAAATCCAGATTTCCGATCCGGGTTCAATTGGAAGCCAATAAACGGTATTACTGGTGCCGATGTGGACTCAGCCAGTCACAGCCATTTTGTGATGGTGCTCACCGGGGGACCGGGATGAATCCTGTAGTATTTGTCGTCAGAGAAACCAGTCCAGTCTGGCTCTGTGTCTGTAAGGAAACAAAAAATATCCCTTTTTGTGATTGTTTCCGTACTGACTGAATCAAGAAGATTGGAACTTTAGGAATTACTGTGGTTGATTGGTGGTTCTACCGATTCCTGATGATAATTCCGCTTAGATATCGAAGTCTGATCAAACATTGCTTCAAATACCAGCAGTTTCTGGTTGGGTTTGCGCCGATCTGCCACACGTTTATTTCCTGAAGGATTGCTTTGATTCTGTATCCTTCTGTCATTCCGCGGGTTATGTTCTACAAAAGGACGCAACTGGATGCCGCAGCGTTCGTTTATGCGCTTCTGAGCTGAAGTTACGAAATTCTCGATTTTATCTTTTATTGTTCTGACATCTGCATCCAGTAAACGTATATTGACGACGACGGCGTATTGGTCTTCGTCGCTTGATGACGGGGCTTTATTTTTGATTACATGTACCAGTGAGTCCATGCTGGGCCTCAGTTCCTGTGAAAGCATACGGACCAGGTTTTCCGCTTCCTTGGGAGTATAGCTGCCC
>Ga0209605_1004178_pt1 | contig 12005 bp, 11 predicted proteins | sample AD_UKC035_MetaG_FD_184408 | JGI IMG/M metagenome (GOLD analysis project Ga0209605, IMG submission 184408) | Active sludge microbial communities of municipal wastewater-treating anaerobic digesters from USA - AD_UKC035_MetaG (SPAdes) (version 2) | ecosystem: Engineered > Bioreactor > Anaerobic >...
TGCGTGTACAGCGACGGGCCGCCCGCCACCGCCGCCACCTCGTTGGTGTAGGGCGCCAGCGCAACGTGCGCGGCTTCTTTGTTCCGCGCGGTGACTTGAGGGTTGTTCCAATCGGGCATTGTGTCTGACATAGTCTTCTCACCTCACTTGTCTTTGAGTGATCGGAATCGAATGATCAGTGTTTAGGAGTATACATCGGGCGTGGCATATATCAAACTAACGTTAGGGCAACGTCCCGCCGGGATCGGGATAGAAAACCACCATCCAAAGACGTCCACTTTTTTCGTCCAGGATGAACTGCCAGCGATTGGTCGCGCTGCGGCCCTCAAGATAGTACAGCTTGGCGTCGGCGGGGAGTGTGCGATTTTCTGGTTTGAGAACATCCAACCACGGCATGAAGAATTCGGGATCGTCAAAGCCATAGTCGTAAAGAAAGTCGGCCACCGAATCCGCACGCAATCTAACGTGAGCGACTACGTAAAATTCCGTGTTGTCGAAGGTGTCTACCTGTGAAAAGCCCATCGGCAGCAGGATGCCGGTGGTGCGTTGAATGTATTGTATATCAGGGTTGAGTCGAAGGAGCATTATGCCGACGCATACTACGGCAAAACATATCATCGTCAGGGTGACAATGGCGATCAGCCATATTCGATGTTTCGTCACAGAGGTCATTGCTTCTCTCAACGACAATTCCATTGCCATTTCCGCTTTGTGGGGCCGTACAGGCAAACACACTCTCCATCCGGGCGTTCGTCGCCCGGCTCGTAGCAGACGCCTTCGTAGGTGCAGTGGTTCTCAAAGCGGTATTCATCCCACAGAGCGACCACAAACCAGGCGGCCGCGAGGCAAAGGATGGCGATCAGGGCGACGAGGGTGTAGATGATTAGAGGATGGCGTCTTGAATTAGTCTCTATGGTCATAAGGTTGTTTGCTCTCAAATAGGCGCATCTGCATTTGCGATCCGGCCTGCTCAATGACCTTGTCAGGGATTGGCAATTTTTCCAAAGCGCGCGGCTCTACTTTGATGGCCCCATCGCCATAAGATTTTCCAATCATGGCAAGATTGGCAGTAGTATCGGGGTGATTAAGAATCTCCCACAAGCGTTCATTATAGTCTTGATCGTCATACTTGGGATAGACACACAGAAAACCCGTGAGAGGAATAATCCTTGCTGTATTGCGGATAAACCTTGAGTTCCGTCGCCCCAAATACGAGAACAAAAAAGGCGGTGGGGTACGCGATTCGGTTTTGTACCAGGGCTTGCGCTGAGAAATGAGGGGCTTTTGAGGTAATCCCAGAGCTTCACCTTTTTTTAGATAGGTTTTCAAACTCTCTGGGTAAGTGTCGAAGTCGTCGCCGTTTAAAGCGAGCAAAAATGTTGGTCGTCCTCTGGCTTCGAGTGCATCTAGTGTGGCTTGTGTAATTTCTTCAGAGGGCACATCGCGTGTTCGCCCAACGGCTCTGGTGAAGTAGCGCTCTGGAATGTGGATTTGTTCTATTTGTTCCGCCGTCATGAAAAAGAAGTCGTTGGCTCCGGTTGCTACGCCACGAACGATGCGTACAAAATCCCCCAGAACGTATCTCCCTACTTTTTCGGTCATTGGTGGTCTTGACAAGCCGGTAAGCAATCCTTCGGATAAAGTCCGTTGTGTGATGGTCAATCCAGCGGGGGTGCTCTTAAAGCCGGAACGTATCCATAATTTGAAAGCTGCGGTTTGTGGCTCAGAACATTTGACCCACAGAAAGCACTTTTGGGGTGGCGCGTTGCGAATGAAAAATACTAACGGATTTGTGTCTATGTTGGGGAAAGGGGAAGCTTCGGGAGTAAAAGCAACTACTGCATCGAGCGCGTAGTTTGCCGAAATCCAATGCCACAAGTTACGTGCGAACTTACCTTCGCATGTATCGGCCGGCATAATGAACGCCAGTCTACCATTTTCTCTTAGTAGGATCAGGGCGCGAATCAAAAAATAGACGTGAAGCCCCGCACGTCCATCCAGGGGCCTTCCTATGGTTTCCAGACTTAGCTGTTTAAGTTGCTGCTTAGTTTCAGCCGATAGGCGATGATGGCGAATATAAGGTGGGTTAGCTACGATAGCCAGAAATTTGTTCGTCGGGGGCTGCAACACAAAATCACCGATTTCGACTCCCACCAGATCGCTTCTATTTAGACCTTGCTCAAGTCCCTGCTCTAATGCAGTGGGATCAATATCCATGCCAGAAAGGATGACCGGCACTCCTTTTTCCCGCGCGATAGTTGTTGCCGCACGGAAAAATGCTCCCGCGCCAACGGCAGGATCAAAAACTTCACCACCTGCATCGGCAAGAACGTATTCAACCATTGCCTCAGCGACCCAATCTGGCGTCCAGAACTGCCCCTTTGTACGGAGTAATTCTCTGGCTTCGCCTGACGCGGAAATTTTGTAGGCGTCAGTCTTGCTCATCGGACATCTTTTTCAGGATGGCTATGGCTTCCTCTGTCAAAGCCATAGTTCCGCCTTCAAAATGCACGTAAGGTAGGATGTGACCATTCTTATCAACGATGTGCTGGGCGACCAGTCGAGGCTCTTCGCGTGCTTCCCCTAATGGAAAGCCATAGTGATAATAGAATTTGTAAAGCAACTTTTTGGTGGTTGCGCCTCCGGGCGCTTGGAATGTCTGCTCGGTCGCTTGGATGTAGCCTTCCTCAATGAGACACTGTGCCTTATCGAGTGCGATACCGAAGGCCATATCATAGAAAACATGCCAGATGTGAATGGGGACGTGGTTGGTATTCTGCCATGCTTGGAGTGGCCCTCGGTCTTCTTCCTTCAAAATGATGGTGGGGAGGACCGCATTCTTCTTCAATCCCGGCTTGCCATTGAGTCGTTTTTGTGGCTTTAACTCAGCGCCATAATCCGGCATCATTTTCCCTTTCCAAAGACTATTCTCACATTCTATGGCGACGATGGCTTTTGACAATAGTTCGCGGATAGTCTCATTTTCCTCAACCGTAAAGGGTAGTTCGGATAAACCGCCGAGTGCCGTAATCAGTTCTTCAACCGCGGATCGGTCGCTATTTTTGAAGACTAACAAATCGGGGCGTTTTATGGCGCCCAACCCGGCGGCTTCCAAGCGCTCAAAGTAGAGTTCAAATGCCCGTACATCATTGTCAGGGGCAGTACTGCTTGGCCCATAGGGGATTGCGAAAAACTCAGCAGTTTCATTGACCGCATAAATGAGGCGTTCTTCGCTCCACACGCCTTGTGACCATCGCATCAAAAAATCACTGCCGCGCAGACGGCGTGGGTTGAGCAAGAAACTTGCCCATTCAACTGACGTTATTCCTCTGATCTCAAACTCAATGGCTTCAGCCGGAACACTTAGAATTTCTTCAAACAAATGCATGTGTCCTCCTTCAGTCTTCCCAATTTTACCCTGTTGTGCAGTTTTTAATACATCTCCGCCGCATCCCTCGGCAGTCCTTGTACATGACGCAAATGCGCCGTGACCCGCGCGTCGTCGCCGTGCGGGTACTCAAAGCCGAAATGTTCAGCGACAACCAGGGCGACTTGCCGAAAAAGCTCTCCCATTGCCAACAGCGCTTCCCAGGTGTGCGTAGTGTCGGCGTCGGAGTAGGTCTGTAGCAACAGCGCCCACAGTTCCGGCTCAAGATACCGGTCAAGATATTTCCCGTATTTGCCGGGACTCTGGGTGAATCCGGTGCGCACACCCACGTACCACGCGAGCATTTTCATCAGTTGCTCACGCACATAATGATCCTGGAAATGTTTCGCGTTGGGTAATTCCTCACGCCACAGCGCCTTCGCCACGTAAGGGATGACCCACCAGAACTCGTTGCAGCAATCGGCGAAGGCTTTGGCGGTGGGCGGCTGGGGGAGATAGTCGCGGTCGCTGGCGGGCGGAAATGGCGGGATGATGCCGTCTTTATCCAGGAGCAGGATGCTCTGGCTGTCCGCCGCGTAGGTTTTCCATAGCGCCAGGGTATCAAAACTCAAGTCTATGCGATTGCCGTCGCTGAACTGCATCAGATACGTGAAGTGCCCATCGTTGTCCGGCGGCGGGTCCTCTATCTCCTCCGGCATTTGCAGGATCATCAGCTCGCCAAAGCGTTGAATCCATGCAAGGTTGTGCCAGAACGGGGGCACGTCGGTGACGATGTACACGATGTCGAAATCCTGGAAGAAATCCTTGGGCGCGTTGGGATTGGCGCGCGAGCCATTCATAATCACCGCGCGGATGCGGTCATCCTGACGGGCCGTCTCTAAGATGAGATCAAGCATTTCTTGTTCGCTGCGCATAGTAGGCTCCCTTGAAAATAGCCACAGAGATCACAGAGTTCACAGAGAAAACCCTTTGTGTCCTTCGTGTCCTTTGTGGTGAAAATTTTCATCCAACCGCTGGTGAACCGCCGGTTAATGATGAATTCCTCTGAAAATAAAAGACTATTTCACGCAAAGGCGCAAAGACGCAAAGTAAAAAACAAAAACTTGGCGAGCTTGGCGTCTCTGCGGTGAAAATTTTCATCCAGCCGCCGATTTGAGAATCTCCTCAATTGCGGCCAGCTCTTCCTTCGCAAGCTCCATCTTCGCCAGCGCGCCGACGGCGTCCTCAACCTGCGCGACTTTGCTCGCGCCGATCAGCGCGGAGGTGACGCCCTTGTGCCGCAGCACCCACGCGAGCGCCAACTGCGCCATTGTCTGCCCGCGCGCCTGGGCGATGGCGTTGAGCGCGTGCACCTGCGCCAGCTTTTCGTCGGTGATGTGGGCGGGCCGCAGGAAGCCGTGCGCCTTTGCCGCGCGGGAGTCGGCGGGGATGTCGCCGCCGAGGTATTTGTTCGTCAGCAGGCCCTGCGCCAGCGGCGAGAAGCAGATGCAGCCGACGCCTTCTTCGTCCAACACGTCCAGCAGGCCGTCCTCGATCCAGCGCCTGAACATATTGTAAGCCGGTTGGTGGATGATGCACGGCGTCCCCAGGTCGCGCAAAATCTGCGCCGCGCGGCGCGTCTGGAGCGGATCGTAGTTGGAGATGCCCGCGTAGAGCGTGCGCCCGCTGCGCACGGCGAAATCCAGCGCGCCCATCGTCTCCTCCAGCGGCGTGTCCGGGTCGAAGCGGTGGCTGTAGAAGATGTCCACGTAGTCCAGCCCCATCCGCTTGAGGCTCTGATCCAGGCTGGCGATAAGATATTTGCGCGATCCCCAGTCGCCGTAAGGCCCGGCCCACATCCCGTAACCGGCTTTGGTCGAAATGATGAGTTCGTCGCGGTACGGCGCCAAATCCTGCCGCAGAATCTTGCCGAACGTCTCCTCGGCGGAACCGGGCGGCGGCCCGTAGTTGTTCGCCAGATCGAAGTGGGTGATGCCCAGGTCGAACGCGCGGCGCACGACGGCGCGACCAGTCTCGTAGACATCCACGCCGCCAAAGTTGTGCCACAGCCCCAGCGAAATCGCCGGCAGCCTCAGTCCGCTGCGCCCGCAGCGGCGGAACGTCATCGCATCGTAGCGTTTTTCGTAAGCGATATACATTTCTTTGTCCTCCGTCGGAAATAGCTATGGGCTGTCAGGTGTTAGCTGTCAGCCGTTAGTGGAATCGCCGCTGACGCGGCAAAGGTAAAAAAGACACGTCTCTGTATCTCTTCAAGGATCACGGCTTGCGATTCGGATCGCGGATCTGACCGGTCTGAACGTACTCAGCCAGGTAAGGATTCACCGGAATGGGACCAGGGAGGCGCACTAACAATTCGCGAAGAATCGAATATGCGTCGAATAATGACTTTTCTCTAGCAAAAACCTGCAATTCGATCTTCTGGCCGTAGGAATCTTTAACAATGAAAGTCCAATAACCTGGAGAGTGGCTAAGATATCCACTGGTGGAAGAACGGTGGGAACGAGGCCGCGTCCATTTGCCATCCATCGCAACGATATCCGTTAATCGCAACGTGGTATCTCCCTTCGCATCCCTATACGTGATGGCCTCACGGCTCAATATCACCCGTTCATTTCCGGTCGGTCGTTTTAGAAACGTGAACAATACTGGAAGAAAAGATAACCCTGCGCCAAATATGACCACCAAAGCTATGACAGGGAGAACCCAACCTGGTAAAGAAGCCCCCGCCTTCGAGAGATTTGGCAATACCTGGGGCAACACACACACCAGGGATCCGATCGAGAAAACAACGGCAACGATAAGGGCAAGTTTGAGAACCATATCTTGAACGGTGACCATCGCCATATTGGGAGTGTAGGTAATCTCATCTCCTGAAGTATAACAACTATTTGAAGGAGGATTCGCAACCGGGGCTTGCGGCTTCACCACAAACTCCGGGGATTTACCGGCCTGAACATAAGCGATGATATTCGGATCAACCGGCACAGTTTCAGGAAGGCGCGCCGTCAAATCCCGGAAAATTGGGCATGGGTCGAACAAATACTGCTCACCGGCGGAGTCGAATTCAAGCTTTCGACCGTCACAGTCCTTTATAGTAAAAGTCCAGTAGCCTGGGTGAAGATCTTCATTCCTTTCATACGGCGGCGTCCAAACACTTTCCAGCGCCACAATATCCTTCAAACGCATCGTGGTTTCGCCGTTCGCGTCTTTGTACATGATCCCGTCACGCCCCAACATCACCCGCTCATTCCCGGTTGCGCGTTCTCTAAACGCCGAGATTCCAGACGAAATACTCTGGTACCCAAAGAACAGCGCTCCCAACAAAAGCACACCCAAAAAAAGCCAAACCCCCAGCGGCACATTCTTGATGGATGTTACCGTGATGAAGATAAAAAAGAAAAACCCTCCGGCAATGATGGTGGAAATCACAATAGCCAAAATGGGTGCAATCGCTTGAAACCAAACCATTTTGCGAACTGGAGTATAAACTATAAAGTCGTCTATAATTCTTCTCCCTTATTGAAGGATCACTGCTTGCGATTCGGATCAAGAAGCTGACCGGTCTGAATGTACTCAACCAGGTAAGGATTGACCGGGATGGTATCAGGAAGGCGCGCCAGCAAGTCTTGAAAAATCTGCGCTGCATTAAACGACTGTTCGAAGTAGCCAACCCTGAACGCAATCGTCCGGTTACGCCGGTCACGGATCGTAAAGGTCCAATAGGCCGAAGGGATACGCACGCCTCCATACGAGAGTCGCCACTGCGTCGGCGTCCATTTGCCCTCCAACGCAACAATGTCACTCAAACGCAGAACCGTCTTGCCGCGCGCGGTGCTGTATGTGATCGTGTTACTACTCAAAATCACGAGATCATTCTTCCCCGAACGGGTCTTATATAACCGCACCCCGATTGTTACATTAAAAGCCCCTATAAGAAACCCAATGAGCGCAAAACTCATTCCCGCAAACGAGAAAGATGGCGGCTTCGCCAACAACGGAAGGATTGTAAGCAATAGCCCGATCAGGAAAGATACACCCCCTACAACAACTCCTGTCCCAATCGCAAAGAAGGAAATAATATCTCGAACTTCTATAGCGGAAGGATCAGACGTATACACAACAGGATCCATGAGCAGCTACCTCCAAATAGGCGGAACGGCGAATTGCGAATTGCAAACCACGCTTTCACGCTTCCCCAAATATAACATTCCTCACGATAAGAACTTAGCCTCCAACTCCGCAATCTCCGCGTCGCCGATAGGCGCCAACGCGCCCAGGGATGTTGTGTGAAGCACAGCCTGTGCGCTGAACTCGGCCACTTCCATCCGATCAAAAGCCTGCAACAAGGTCGCGCCGGTGGTGAGGAGCGCCTCGTTCTGGATCAACAGGGCGGGCGTTGCTGGCGAGAGAGGCGTGGCAACCTGTTGCCATGCCCCAAACTGGACGCCGTAAGGTAGCAGCGGGATGTCGCGCAGCATGATATAGCTTTCGGGGATGAGGCGCGTGTCGAGCGGTTGCCCGGCGACGCCGAAGGCCATCACACCGGGCGGTTGGGCCATGAGGATCGCGCCAATATCGGGGTGCGCCGCGTAGATCGCTTGATGCAATCGCGCCATACGACTGGGCGTCTTGCCCTGCTCGCCTCGTCCTTCCTGGATCAATACGAGGTCCTCAATCTCAAAATGCAGCCGATCCTGACCGTGCGGGGTGATGAGGAATGTGCGCGCATCCACACGGGCGGACGCATTGCCGGCTGCGCTGGTCATCAACTGCCGCTGATAGGCGCGGCGGGTGAAGGCGACGATTTCCTGGCGCAACTCACGTTCGCGGCCGGTGTGTGCGGACGGGGCGAATGTCGGGAGCGTCTCTTCTTGCTGCGCCAGAGCGAGTTGTTCATCACTCAGCGGCTGCGCCTGGTTGTGCGTCCTCGCTGCCGCGATGAGCGTCCGCGCGCAAAAGTCCAGCGTCTCAAAGCGTTGAAACGCGGTCAGCAAACTTGCACCTCCGGCGACGATGCCGTGATTTTCCAGCAGCACCGATGCAACCCCCTGCGCGAACGTTTCGGCGATAATCGCGCCCAGTTCCAGGCTGCCGGGCAGGCGATAGGGCGCGTAGCCTACCGGCCCGCAGAGCGCGTGGGTCTGGGCGAGGATGCGCGTGTCGGGCGTCTGCCGCGCCAAACTGAACGCGACCAACGCCGGCGGGTGCGCGTGGACGATGGCGCGAAAGTCGGGGCGCTGGGTATAAATGGCGCGATGGAAGGGGTACTCTGAGGACGGTTTGTGCGGGCCGACGATGTTGCCGTCCGGGTGTACGCAAATAATGTCAGCGGGCCTGAGCGTGCCCTTGTCCACCCCAGCCGGCGTGATCCACATATCGCCGTTCTCGTCCAGGATGGAGAGGTTGCCGCCAGAGGTGGTCGTCATCCCGTAGTGGTAGATGCGTTCCATTGTCGTCACGAGCTGATCGCGCGGGTGCAAAAGTGAGAATTTCATAGATCAATGCCTCCTTGGGAAGTAGGGATTAGGGAGTAGGGAGTAAGGGTAATCCTATACTTCATACTCCTTACTCCTTACTCCCTTCACAAAAAATCAAATATTTACCAATACCTTGAGCGCGCCGGGCTGCGCAGCGCGATCAAAGGCGCGGATGGCCTCGGACAGGGGATAGCGGGCCTGGATGAGCGGGCGCACCTGAACCAACCCGCGTTCCAGCAAGGAAAGCGCCGGCGGGAACGGGCCACAGCGCGAGCCGATCAGGGTGATTTCACGCACCACCAGCTCTGAAAAGTCCGTGGTAAGTTGCTCGGCGTAGGTGGACTTGAGCACCATCGTCCCGCGTGGGCGCACCAATCGCAGCGCGGCGGCGTAGCCATTGGGATTCCCGGTTGCCTCGACAACAATGTCCGCGCCGGGCGCGATGGCGGTTTCATCCAAAGTTGTGGCGATTCCCAGGCCGGCCAGGATGTCCAGCTTGTCTCGGTGATGGCCGAGCACGATGAGGTCGCAGCCGGTGAGCGCCAACACCTGCGCACACAGCAGGCCGAGCTTGCCGTCGCCAATCACGACGACGCGGTCGGTGGGCGCGAGGTGCAGTTGCGTGGGAATTTCGCAAGCGGCGGCCAGCGGCTCTGTGAAGACGGCGACGTCGTTGGGGACAGACTCCGGCACGGCATGCAGGTTGTGAAGGGGGAGGGTTAGGTATTCCGCCAGCGCCCCGCCGCGCTCAATCAGGCCCAGGGTGGCGCGGGCCAGGCAATGTGTGGGATACCCCATGCGGCACATCCGGCAGACGCCGCAGGTAATGTTGATCTCGCCGACGACGCGGCGACCCTCCCAGGCGGGAGCGTCCGGCGCGGATGCTACGATGCCGACAAATTCATGGCCGGGGATGCCCTGGAAATTCTTGTAGCCGTGAAGCAACTCCAGGTCTGTCCGGCAAATTCCGACCGTTTGCACGCGGATCAAGGCTTCACCGGGCAACGGCGTAGGTGGGGGATAATCTTCGACAATTCTCAGGAACTCTTGCAATACTAAAGCGCGCATTTGGCGAGGCGCTCCCTTCTTTCGTTCTATGAAGATTATACCGGAGGCAATAAAAAAGCCCAATCAACCGATTGGGCTTGTAATGGGTCGTACAGGATTCGAACCTGTGGCCCTGGGCTTAAAAGGCCCCTGCTCTACCGGGCTGAGCTAACGACCCGCTTGACGGCGATAGTATAACATGACCGGACGAGATGTCAACCGAATTTTTCACCGCTGAGACGCAGAGAACGCTGAGTTTCATTCCAAAATTTATTCTCTAACCGGATTCTGGTAATCAGTATTGTCCACCACAAAATCGCTGCGCTCTTGAGGGCGATACGTTGCCAGATACCATTGTTGCGCGGGGATGTAGCGGGCGTGGTAGCGATCCACGATGCCCGGCCCATAGCGGGGAACATCCCGCACGGCCACGCGGCGCAATACCTCATCGAAGGACACGTGCAGGAAGATGCGCAGGTCAAAATACTCATCTACGGGCGGGCGAAAGAGCAGCACGCCCTCGACCAGGACGACGGTATCGGGGCGGATGACGTACCGCCGCGTGAGTGTGAAAGCGTCGCTGTCCAGATCGAGCAGCGTGAGCGTCTTGTCCACGCTCGCGCCGCGCCGCGCCGGGGCCAGCAGCGCCGCTTCCAGCAGCGGAAGATTGAACGCATGGGCGATGTATCCGCGCACCGGGTCGGGGCCTTGGCTGCGGAGGGCGCGCGGATGGTGAAAGTCATCCCCGTGGATGAGGGTTACGTGCTGCCCGCGCGCCGCCAGGAACTCCGCCAGCGCGTTCGTGAAGACAGTTTTACCGGACGTATCCACCCCGTTGAGTCCCACGAGGCGCGCCCGTGTCGTGGGCATCCCGGCAAGGGTGTCCGCTATCTGGGCAAACAGATCGTCCCGGTACATTTCCAGTTGCGGAGCGTGATGGGCAGATAGACCCGGTGTGGGGCTACAATTGCCAGGATGGCCTGCTGCGGCAGCACAAACGTGGCCGAAACCGGGCGTTCAAGGTTGAGCCGGGCCGTGCGGCTGTGGGTGTTGGTGGGATCGTTAAGAATGGGGACGGTGAAAACCTGGGTGGTTACGCCCGGCGCGAAGGTCAACGTGCCGCCGGCCGATAGATAGTCGCGCCCGGCCAGCGCCGTCAGGTCATGGGTAGCATACGTCACCGTCGCTGTGATGTCGGCGGGTGGATGCAGGTTCACTGCGATAGCCGCCGCGCCAGCATCTTTCCACACCGTGTGAATGGGCTGGGCGAAGGTGAACGCGGGGTCGTGCGTGGTCGGGATCAGGCACCAGTGGTTGAGGACGCCGGTATCCCCCCCCGCGTGATCCGCAACGTGCAGCCGCCACGTCCCCGAAAAGTTCACACCGTTGAAGACGCTCAATGGCTCTTGCGGGCGGTAGACGCCGCCGGGCGGGTAAGCTGGCGTTTCAGCGCGACACGCTTCGCCGACGGACTGCGCGGCGCTGTCGTCCAGGAGGATGTCCATATCGTCGCCGGGACAGCCAACCATATTGGATACGGTGCTGCCGGGGCGCGCGAGCAGCGTGGTGGTAATTCCTGTATTCACGTGTTCCAGAATGACCACCAGATCGCCCACAAAATTGTGAGTGATGCTGATGGCGACATTCAGATCGCGCAGGGCGTCGAAGTCGGGCAGCAACAGACTATCGTTGACGCCGGGAGCGTAGTTGTCGGGAATGGCTGCATACGGCTCACTGCAAAATTCCGCCGGCGGCTGCGGCGTGTGGAAGCGCCCTGGCGCAGAATCCGGGCCGGCGCCGCAGGCGTTGCGGGCTGTCACCCGCCAGTAGTAATCGGTGGCATAGTTGAGGGGGAGAGCGAGGGTGTGGCTGACTATGTTGCCGGCGGCGGGTATGGTGATGGTGTAGAGCGGCGCCGCAAAATCCGCTGTGACCGCGACGCTGAGGTCATACTGCTGCACATTGGGGAAACCCTGCCAAACGAGGGTGGGCCAGGCTGTGGGGACTACCTGTCCGTCGTGGGGCGTCAACCGTGTGACTCCGGCTATCACCGGTGTGTAGACATCGAGCGTCGCGTGGGTGGCGTGGTGCTG
>Ga0209605_1004179_pt1 | contig 12003 bp, 12 predicted proteins | sample AD_UKC035_MetaG_FD_184408 | JGI IMG/M metagenome (GOLD analysis project Ga0209605, IMG submission 184408) | Active sludge microbial communities of municipal wastewater-treating anaerobic digesters from USA - AD_UKC035_MetaG (SPAdes) (version 2) | ecosystem: Engineered > Bioreactor > Anaerobic >...
GGCCTGGGGCCAAACAGGTCTTGCCCTTCGCCCAGCATCAGATCAGTCCTCTCGGTGCTCATGCCACTTCAACGCTCAGCTTCGCCCGCGGCTGTCGGGGTTATCCCAAATCTTCACAAGCTCTCAGTCCGACGCGCACCGCAGCGACGAGGATCTTGGCGGCCAGCCAGACGTCGATGATCCAGGTCTGCAGCGCGTCGCCGCGCAGTGAGAGCGCCAGCAGGATGGCGAAGGCTGTCGCCATCAGGGTTCCCAGCCGCGTGTGGCCGAGCACCATCTCGAGCTGCTGCGAGGCGAGGGCGGTGCGGAGCTCGTCCTCGCCTCGCGGCGGCTCGGGAGACGGGGTGTCGGCGCATGCGGGTGCAGGCCCGGGGAGTGACATCGCCGACTGGCTCATGGGCAGCGCACGCGCGGAGAGCGTTGGCGGCGGCTCGCGCTCAGGGCGCCGCCGCGCGCATCTCGAAGTCCTTCGGGACTTCGATGTGCAGGGCGGCACAGGTGCGCCGCAGCGTCGTGAGGCGCTCGGCGCGGCTGGCGGTGTCGCCTTGCGGACTCATCTCGGCGGCCAGGTTCTGCAAGGCGGCGTCGCGCCAGCGGTCCAGGTCACGCCGCCAGCCCGCGAGCACCTGCAACTGCACCAGAGTCGATGCCTCCAGGAACTCGCGCGGCGGGCGCAGCGAAGCGGCTCCGAGCTCGAGATCGGCGTAGAGACCCGGCAGCGGGAGCTGGAATTCGTCGACGTCGCGGGTGCCGCCGCCAAGCGCCTCGGCGGCATCGCCCGGCCGACAAGCAGCAGGTGGACAGGGGGGCAATTCCGCCAGACGTGCCGGATCCGCCTTGCGGCGTGCCGCCGCGCGCACGGGAGGTTTGCAGTGTGGGTGCATGGCGCGTGGGAGTTGGCAGGCAGCGGTTCGAGGGTCCGGACGCGCGACGGTGACCAGACACTTCCGCGTCCATGATGCCCCGTCGCATGCACGCGATGATGCCACCGGCACTCTCCGCCGTGCTACGCACTATTGCACGCGATCGATCCCTGCGCCCGGGCCGGCGCAGCCGCCCTCGGAGACGACGGGCGAGGCCGTCAGGGGTCGCCGAGGAAGTCGCGCTTGCCCACCGGCACCCCGTTGCGGCGCAGGAGGTTGTAGGCGGTGACGGCGTGGAAGTACACGTTGGGCAGCGAATGGCCGAGCAGCAGCTGCATGCCGCTGTAGCGCGTGAGCTTGCCCGTCACCGGGAGCTCGACGATCTTGTCCTCGGTGCCGTCGATGCGCTCGGGTGGGATACTGCGCATGAACTCGACGCTGCGCGCAATGCGCTGCTGCAGCTGTGCCAGCGTCGTCTCGTCGTCGACGTAGCCCGGCACTTCGAGGCCGGCCAGCCGCGCCGTGACGCTTCGTGCCTTGTCGCAGGCGATCTGCACCTGCTTGGAAAAGGGGTACATGTCGGCGATGAGCCGGTCGTTCATGAGGGCGTCCATGTCGACGTGTCCGGCATCGACATGCGCCTTCGCCTTCGCCAGAAGGCCGGAGAGGTTCTCCAGCAGCTTGGCCAGGCGCACCACGGCGACCTGATGCATCGAGATCTGCATGGCTCAGGGCACGCGCACGAACACCGGCACCTGCGACTCGCGCAGACAGTGCGCGGTCACGCTTCCGGCCATGACGGCGCGCAGGCCGGTGTGACCGTGGGTGCACATCGCCAGCATGGCGTCGCCCAGGCTGCGCACGAAGCTCGGGATGGCCTCCTTCGGCTGGCCGTGCAGCACCTCCCAGCTCGTCTCGACGCCGTAACGCTCGTGCAGTTCGCGCGCGCGGGCGCGGACGTAGCCCGACTCCTGCACGTCGCTGGCCGGCACGTCGGGGCTGATCTTCACCGAAGGCTCGATGACCGAGACGATGATGATGCGCCCGCCCAGCCATTTCGCCAGCTCCGCGGCCTGCGGCATGATCGACTCCGAGAGCTGGCTGCCGTCCAGCGGCAGCACGACGCGGTTGACCTTGGAGAGCGCCGGGGGGCCATCTGCGGTCGGCCGGAAGATGACGACCGGCTCGCCCAGTGCACGCAGCACCTCGAGCGCGACGCTGCCGAAGAGAGCCTGCATGGCGCCGCTGCGGCCATGCGAGCACATCGAGACCAGGGTGCCCGGCACGCGCCGCGCCTCGTCCCGGATCGTCGCCGCCACGCCTTCGAGCTGCGTCGGCAGGCAGATGGCCTGCGCGCCATGCGGCGCCGCCAGCTCCTGGACGTAGCGGGCCGCGGCGCCGTGGTCTTCGGCGTTGTCGACGACGCGCAGGACCGCCAGTTCGGAGCGCGTGGCGCGGGCCACTTGCGCCGCCGGCGCGAGCAGCTGCTCGGCGAAGGTGGAGCCATCGACGGGGACGAGGATTCGCTTGTACATGGGTCGGCCTTGGTCTCTGGGTTATGGAAGATCGGTCGGGAAACGTACGCCCGCCATCATAGGCTGGCGCGGCGGCCCTGTGCAGCGCCGCCGGCCGCCGCACGCGAGATCAGGGGCCCGCAGGCAGGCGGCAGCGCGTCAACCGCGCAGGTGGCAGCTGACCTGGTGTCCGCTGTCTCCCACCGGTTTCAACTCCGGGCGCATCACGTCGCACAGCCCCTTCTGCGCGATCGGGCAGCGCGTGTGGAAGTGGCAGCCCGAAGGCGGATGGATGGGACTGGGAACGTCGCCCTGCAGCCGGATGCGCTCGCGCTTGACCGTGGGGTCGGGTATCGGCACGGCCGAGAGCAGCGCCTCGGTGTAGGGATGCCGCGGGTTGCGGTAGAGATCCCTGGCCGGCGCGATCTCGACGATGCGGCCGAGGTACATCACGGCCACGCGGTCGCTGATGTGCTCGACCACCGAGAGGTCGTGGGCGATGAAGATGTAGGTCAGTCCGAGCTGCTGCTGCAGGTCCTCGAGCAGGTTGATGACCTGGGCCTGGATCGACACGTCGAGCGCGCTCACCGCCTCGTCGCAGACGACGAGCTTGGGGCGCACCGCGAGCGCGCGCGCGATGCCGATGCGTTGGCGCTGGCCGCCGGAGAACTCGTGCGGGTAGCGACGCATGTGGTCGGAGGAAAGGCCGACGGTCTCCAGCAGCTCGACGATGCGCGCCTCGTACGCGGCGCGCGTCGGCGCCAGCTTGTGGATGGTGAGCGCCTCGCCGATGATGGCGGCGACGGTCATGCGCGGGTTCAGGCTCGCATACGGATCCTGGAAGATGATCTGCATGTCGCGCGCGAGCGCACGCAGCTCCTCCTTGCCCGCGCGGGTGACGTCCTTGCCGTCGAAGTGGACCTCCCCGGCGCTGGGTTCGATCAGGCGCAGGATGCAGCGCCCGGTGGTGCTCTTGCCGCAGCCCGATTCGCCCACGACTCCCAGCGTTTCGCCCGCGCAGAGGTCGAAGCTCACGTCGTCCACCGCGTGCACGCGATCGACGACGCGCTGCAGCAGCCCGCCCCGGATCGGGAACTGCTTCACCAGGTTCCTGACCTGCAGCAGCGGCGTCGTCATGAAGTGCTCCGCAGGCCGTCCTGGATGCGCTCGGCGAGGATGCAGGCGACCTTGTGGCCGGGGCCGAGCTCGCGCAGCGGCGGCGTCGCCGCGCTGCACTCGGGCATGGCCCAGCGGCAGCGCGCGGCGAAGCGGCAGCCCTCGCGCGGCTCGATGAGCTTGGGCACGGTGCCCGGGATCGCCTCCAGCCGCGCCTTGTGCGTCGCGGCGAGGTCGATGCGCGGGATCGAGCGGATCAGGCCCTGGGTGTAGGGGTGCAGCGGCCGCGCGAACAGGGGCGCCACCGGCGCCTCCTCGATCACCTTGCCCGCGTACATGACGACGACCTTCTGCGCCACCTCGGCAACCACGCCCATCGCGTGCGTGATCAGCATCACCGCCATCCCGAGGCGCTGCTTGAGATCCTGCATGAGGTCGAGGATCTGCGCCTGGATGGTCACGTCCAGCGCCGTCGTCGGCTCGTCGGCGATCAGCAGCTTGGGGTTGCAGGCCAGGGCGATGGCGATCATCACGCGCTGGCGCATGCCGCCGCTGAACTGGTGCGGATAGTCCTTCACGCGGCGCTCGGGCGTGGGGATGTTGACGAGCCTGAGCATCTCGACCGCGCGGTTCAGGGCCTCGGCGCGCGAGAGGCCCTCGTGCAGGCGCACGCTCTCGGCGATCTGCTCGCCGATCGTGAAGACCGGGTTCAGGCTCGTCATCGGCTCCTGGAAGACGATGGCGATCTCCTTGGCGCGGATCTTCTGCATCTGCGCCATCGACAGCGGCACCAGGTCGCGGCCCTGCCACAGCACCTGGCCGGCAACGATCCTGCCCGGCGGCATGTCGATGAGCTTGAGCACCGTCTTCGCGGTCACGCTCTTGCCGCAGCCGGACTCGCCGACGACGCAGACGGTCTGCCCGGCGTCGATGGCGAGGTCGACGCCGTCGACGGCGTGCATCCAGCCGTCGTCGGTCTTGAAGTGGGTCTTCAGGCCGCGGATGTCGAGCAGTGCCATGCGCAGGGGCCCGTCAGAGCACGCGTCGCGGATCGAGCGCGTCGCGCAGCCCGTCGCCGATGAAGTTGATCGTGAGCACGGTGATGAAGATCGCCAGGCCCGGGAACATCGCCCAGTGCCAGGCGATGTCCATGAAGTCGCGACCGTCGTAGAGGATTCGGCCCCAGGTCGGGATGTCGGGCGGGAAGCCCAGGCCGAGGAAGGAGAGCGTGCTCTCGGCGATGATGGCCGCGGCGACGTCGATGGTGGCCGCGACGATCACCGGCCCCAGGCTGTTGGGCAGGATGTGGCGCACGACCTGGCGCGGCACGCTCGCGCCGAGCGCGCGCGCAGCCTCGACGAACTCCTTCTCGCGCAGCGAGAAGAACTGTGCGCGCACCAGGCGCGCCACCGGCATCCAGCGGAAGCCGCCGATCACCGCGACGATGAGGATGAAGATGCCGACCTCGAGGCCGAAGAGGTTCTTCAGCGTCTCGCGGAAGAAGAAGATCAGCAGCAGCAGCAGCGGCAGCTGCGGCAGGCTCAGGAAGAGGTCGGTGAGCCACATCAGCGCGGCGTCGACCCAGCCGCGCGAGATGCCGGCGATGGCGCCGATGATGATGCCGACGCTGATCGCCGTCAGCATCGCCGCCAGTCCCACGGCCAGCGAGATGCGTCCACCGTAGAGCATGCGCGCCAGCATGTCGCGCCCGAGGTCGTCGGTGCCCATCGGGTGCATCGCCGAAGGCGTGGCCAGGCGTGCCTTGAAGTCGATGTCGTTGATGCCGACCTTGTAGACCAAGGGGCCGAGCAGCACCGCCAGCGCAAGCGCCGCCAGCACCCACAGGCTCCAGTAGGCCAGGCGGTGGCGCTTGAAGCGGCGCCAGGCCTCGGTCCAGGGCGAGACGCTGGCGATCGCCTTGCCGAGCTGTGGCGCGGCTTCAGCGGTAGCTGATGCGGGGGTCGAGCCAGCCATAGACGACGTCGGCAAGGAGGTTGAAGAGGATGACGAGCGCGCTGAGCACGAAGGTGATGGCCATCACCACCGGCGTGTCGTTGCGCAGGATGGCGTCGATGAGAAGCGAGCCGATTCCCGGGATGCGAAAGATCTGCTCGGTGACGATGGCGCCACCGAAGAGCTGCGGCAACTGCAGCGCGATCAGCGTCACCACCGGGATCATCGCGTTGCGCACGACGTGCTTGTTGATGACGACGCTCTCCTTCAGACCCTTGCTGCGCGCCGTCGTCACGTAGTCCAGGCGGATGACGTCGAGCACCGAACTGCGCACGTAGCGCATCCAGCTCGCGGCCTGGAACAGCGCCAGCACCATCACCGGCATGATGCTCTGCTTGATCTGCTCCAGCCACCAGGCCCAGCCGGTCTCGGAGAGATCGGAGCGGAAGACGAAGGGCAGCCAGCCGAGCTGGATCGAGAACAGCAGGATGAAGAGGATGCCGGTGAAGAAGGTCGGCAGCGAGAAGCCGACGAAGGCGAGCGTGCTGGCGATGCGGTCGAACCAGCTGTAGGGCTTGACGGCGGCCAGCACGCCCACGGGCAGCGCGATCAGCAGCGCCACGACCTGCGAGGCGCCGATCACCGCGAGCGTGACCGGGATGCGCTGCGCGATCAGCTCGTCGACGTCGATGCGGCTGACGAAGGAGAAGCCCCAGTCGCCCTTGAGCATGCTGGTGAGCCAGTGCACGTAGCGCTGCCACACCGGGTCGTCGAGGCCGAACTGCGCGCGCAGCGCCATGCGCACCTCGGGCGGGACGTTGGGGTTGGTCGCGAGTTCCTCGAAGGGGTCCCCCGGCGCCAGCGCCAGCACCACGAAGAGCACGAGGCTGATGCCCAGCAGGCTGGGCAGGGCGATCATCAGCCGTCGCAGGATGTAGTTGAGCATGGGCGGGCAGGGTGAGCCGGTCGGAACGTCGGCGGCAGCCGCCGCCTGCGGCCGGCTGCGCTGTGGTTCGTTCTCAGGTGTCCTTGCTCCAGTAGCCCAGCGCCCAGGTCATGTTGTCCCAGGCCGAGAGGACGGGGTTCAGCTTGTTGCCGATGCCGTACGGACGCGGACGCGCGAACAGCGGAATGATGTGCTTGTCGGCAACGACGAGGTCGTTGAGCTTGACGAACATCGCCGCGCGCTTGGCCGGGTCGAGCTCGACCTGCGCGGCCTTGAAGGTGGCGTCGTACTCGGCGTTGCTCCAGCGCGAGAGATTGCGGCTGGCCCACTTGTTGGCCTTCTGCGCGATCTGCGCCGTGGTGAACTGTTCCATGAAGAACTGCGGGTCGGGTTGCGTCATCGTGGTGGTGTACATTTCCATGTCGGCCCAGAACTTCTGGTAGGTGTCGGGGTTGGCGAAGTCGCCGCCGAAGTACACCGCCGCCACCACGCTCTTGAGTTCGAGGTCGATTCCGGCCTTGCTGCAGGCGTCCTTGATGATCGCCTGGCACTTCTGGCGCGGGCTGCTGACCGAGGTCTGGAAGACGAACTTGAGCTTGACGTCGCCCTTGGCGCGGATGCCGTCGGCGCCCTTCTTCCAGCCCGCGGCTTCGAGCACCTGGTTGGCCTTGTCGATGCTGAACTCGTAGCTCGTGTTCGCGCTGCGGTAGCGCGGCGGGTTGTTGAGGAAATTGGCGGTCGTGATGGCGCCGCGGCCGTAGATCACTTCGGCGATGCCCTTGCGGTCGATGAGCAGGCTCATCGCGTCGCGCACCGCCTTGTCGCTGAAGGCGGGGTGCCTGCTCTTGGCGCTCGCGCGCTCGCCGTCGACCTCCTTCCAGGGGTCGGTGACGTTGAGCAGCACGAACTCGATGTCGCTGCCTTCGTAGAAGGCCATCCTGCCCTTGCCGGAGGCTTCCAGGCGCTTGAGGATGTCGTCCTCCACGGCGAGGTTCCAGCCGATGTCGTACTCGCCCGTCTGCAGCACCGCGCGCGCCGCGCTCGTGGCGTCGCCCCCGCCCTTGATCTCGAGCGCATCGAAGTAGGGCTGGTTGGCGACGTGGTAGCTCTTGTTCGCTTCGGCGCGCAGCATGTCGCCGGGCTTGAAGTCGACGAGCTTGTATGGCCCCGTTCCCACCGGCTTCAGGTTGGCCGGGTTCTCGCGCGACTTGGCGCCCATGAAGGGCTCGAACACATGCTTGGGCACGATGCAGCCGACGATGCCGGTGAGCGGCTCGGACCAGAACGGTGTCGGCCGCGGAAACTCGACGCGCACCGTGTAGTCGTCGACCTTGACGATCTTGATGTCCTTGTAGGCTGCCACCGTCACCATCGCCGCCGCGGGGTCGCCGGCATAGGCGGCGGTGAAGACGACGTCGTCGGCGGTGAACGGCTTGCCGTCGTGCCAGCTCACGCCCTGCTTGAGCTTCCAGGTGACGCTGCGGCCGTCGGCGGCGAGGCCGCCGTTGGCGCGCGTCGGGATGTCGGCGGCGAGGCAGGGAATCAGGTTGCCCTCGGTGTCCCAGCCCGCCAGCGGCTCGTAGAAGATGCGACTGGCGTCCTGGTCCTTCGTGCCACCGGCGTAGTGCGGGTTCAGGTGCACCGCGCCCTGCCAGTAGATGACCTTCAGCAAGCCGCCGCCGCCGCGCTTGGTCGGCTTGTAGGGCAAGGTCGACTGCGCCTGCGCGACGCCGGCGCTGAGGAGCAGCGTGCCCGCCATCGGCGCCGTCAGGCCCGCGGCGACCATGCGGCCGATGAACTGTCGGCGCGGCAGCGCCCCCTCGCGGACCTGTTCGATCAGCGAACGGATTTCCTTTTCCTGCATAGTTTCTCTCTCCGGTGTCGGGAATCGGCAAGTGTCGGCGGCGCGGCCGCGCTCAGGCGTCCTTGTACCAATGGGCCAGCGCCCAGAGGTCGTTGTCCCAGCCCGAGAGCTGCGTCACGAGCTTGTTGACCGCCGCCGAGGGGCGTGGCCGGTAGACGACGGGCTGGATGAAGGCGTCGCTGCAGACGAGGTCGTTGAGCTTGATGAACATCGCCGCGCGCTTGACCGGATCCAGCTCCTGCTGCGCCGCCTTGTGCGTGGCGTCGTATTCGGCGCTGCGCCAGCGGCTGAGGTTGCGGCCGGCCCACTTGTTGGCCTTGGTCGCCATCTCCCAGCTGCAGAACTGCTCCATGAACACCTGCGGGTCGGGCTGCGTCATCGTCGTCGTGTACATCTCCATGTCGCACCAGAACTTCTGGTAGGTGTCCGGGTTGGCATAGTCGCCGCCGAAGTAGACCGCGGCGGTGACGCTCTTCAGTTCCAGGTCGATTCCGGCCTTGCTGCAGGCGTCCTTGATGATCGCCTGCGTCTTCTGTCGCGGCTGGTTCACCGAGGTCTGGAAGACGAACTTGAGCTTCACGTTGCCCTTGGCACGGATGCCGTCCGCGCCCTTTTTCCAGCCCGCGGCCTCGAGGATCTGGCTGGCCTTGTCGACGTTGAACTCGTACTTCAGGTTGTTGCTCTTGAAGCGCGGCGGGTTGTTGAGGAAGTTCGGCGTGGCCAGGCCGGTGCGCCCGTAGATGAAGTCCTCGACGCCCTTGCGGTCGATGAGGAGGTTCATCGCGTCGCGCACCGCCTTGTCCTGGAAGGCGGGATGTCGGCTGTCGGCGTGGCTGCGCTCGCCGTCGATCTCGTTCCACGGATCGGCGTAGGAGAGCAGGATGAACTCGATGTTGCCGCCGTAGCTGATCGTCACCCGGCCCTTGCCGCCGCTCTCCAGGCGCTTGAGGATGTCGTCTTCGACCTGCAGGTTCCAGGCATAGTCGTACTCGCCCGTCTGCAGCACCGCGCGCGCGGCGCCGATGGCGTCGCCGCCGCCCTTCATTTCGAAGGCGTCGAAGTGCGGGCGGTTGGGGACGTGGTAGTTCTCGTTGGCGACGCCGCGCAGCATGTCGCCGGGCTTGAAGTCGACGAACTTGTACGGGCCGGTGCCCACGGGCTTCTGGTTCATCGGCGCTTCCCGGGACTTGGCGCCCATGTAGTCCTTGAAGAGGTGGCGCGGGAGGATCATGCCGACCGTACCGACGAAGGGCTCGGCCCAGAAGGGTGTGGGCTTCGAGAACACCACGCGCACGGTGTGCTCATCGATCTTGGTGACGACGATGTCGCGGTACGCCGAGATCACCGAGGCGGCGGTCGCCGGGTCCTTGCAGAACTCCCAGTTGAAGACGACGTCGTCGGCGGTGAAGGGCTGGCCGTCGTGCCAGGTCACGCCCTTCTTCAGCTTCCAGATCACGCTCGTACCGTCGGTGGACAGGCCGCCGTTCTCGCGCGAGGGGATCTCGGCGGCCAGCACCGGTTGGAGGTTGCCGTCCTTGTCCCAGCCCGCCAGCGGCTCGTAGAAGACGCGCGCGCCTTCCTGCTCCTTGGTGCCGGTCGCCCAGTGCGGGTTCAGGTGCACGGGCCCCTGCCACCAGAGCACCTTCAGCGTGCCGCCGCCGCCGCGCTTGGTCGGCTTGTAGGGCAGGGCGGTTTGCGCCTGCGCGATGCCGGCGTGCATCAGCAGCATCGAGGCCATGGGGGCGGTCAGGCCGGCACCGACCATGCGGGCAATGAAGCTGCGGCGCGGCAGCGTGCCGGCGCGCACGTCCTCGATCAGTTCGCGGATGTCTCGTTCCTGCATGCGGCGCTCTCCTGGGTTGACGGGGTTCGGGGCGCGTGTGCGCCGAGGTGGCGGCATTGTCTGTCGTGCGGCGATACTTGCCGGGCGTCGATGCCCCAGAAGAAACCCGTAGCCGCGGGGCCGCTGCCGCCACGCCCCACGCCCCACACCTCGGAGATCCGCCCTTGACCCAGCCGCCGCTCGAGATCCTGCCGCCGCGCATCGGACACCTGCGCCGCGGCAATGTCGATGTCGACTACGTGCACCGCCTCGACAGCGGCCGGCCCGGGCCCGAGGTGCTGGTGCAGGCGCTCACCCACGGCAACGAGATCTGCGGCGCGCACGCGCTGCTGTGGCTGCTCGGGCAGGGCCTGCAGCCGCAGCGCGGACGTCTGACGCTGGTGCTGGCCAACGTCGCCGCCTTCGAGCGCTTCGATGTGCAGGCGCCGCACCGCTCGCGCTTCGTCGACGAGGATCTCAACCGCGTCTGGAGCGACGAGGCGATGCAGGCCGCGGTCGACAGCACCGAGCGGCGGCGTGCGCGTGAACTGCGCCCCTTCGTCGATGCCGCCGACTTCGTGCTCGACATCCACTCGATGCACGAGGACTGCCGCCCGCTCATGGTCTGCGGCACCGCCGACAAGAACGCGGCCTACGCGCGTGAACTCGGCGTCCCGGGCGACCTGCTGATCGACACCGGCCACCCGGCCGGCCTGCGCATGGTCGAGCGTGGCGGCTTCTCGGATCCGGCGTCACCCAAGCGCGCGCTGCTGGTCGAATGCGGCCAGCACTGGGCGGCAAGCTCGAAGGGGGTGGCGATCGACACGCTCGTGCGCTTTCTCGCGCTCACCGGTATCGCGGACGCCGAATGGGCGCGGCAGCGGCGGCAGCTTCCGACGCCGCAGCGCCAGCGCCTCGTGCGCGTGACCGAAGCCGTGGTGGCGCAGAGCAGCGACTTCCGCTTCCTGCTCCCCGTGAAGGGGCTGGGCGTGGTGGCCAAGGCCGGGACGCCGATCGCGCGCGACGGCGATCGCGTCTGGGTGGCGCCCTATGACGACACCGTGCTGGTGATGCCGTCGATGCAGCACGCGCGTGCCGGCAACACGCAGGTGCGCCTCGGGCGCTGGGAGGATTGAGGGGCTGACGACGGGCCGGGCGCCTGCAGGCGCCCGGCGTCAGAGGCTGCCGAAGCTGCTGGCCGGCGCGGTGTCGGGGAAGAGGCTGTCCAGCCCGCGCCGCAGCCGCATGCGCGCGACGCGGCGCTCGGGTTCGCTCCCTCGCAGTGCGTCGAAGATCGGGCCGCGAAGCATCCACAGGTCCACCGGCTCCTCGGCGTGGTGCACCTGCTGGCGCAGCCACTCGGCCTCGACGCCGATGAGCAGCTTCGCGGCTTCCAGGAAGCTGAGCTTGAGCTCGACGAAGGACTTGCGCGCCGCCAGCCGCGCCAGTCGGTCATCGGGCAGGCCGGCGCCCGGAAGCGCAGTGCTGGGCAGGAAGTGGCGCGGCGTGGGGTGATGCATGGTCAGCGCAGGTGCAGCAGGGTGGCGAGAACCGTCCTCGACTCGAGGACGGGCCTGGAGTGCGCAGGCGCGCCGGGCCGCGGCGCGCGCGTGGGGAAGTGCCGGTTCAGGCGCGCCAGGCGCTCTTCGGCGACGTTCTCGCTGTGCATACGGCCGACGAGGCCGTAGAGGTCCGCGCGCAGGTGCCAGAGTTCGCGCAGCGAGCGCGCGCCGTCGATGGTTGTATGTATGCCTTCGGCGGCAGCGAGGGGAATGTTGTTTAGGTAGGTGAGGAAATTTTGCTTCACGCCAGGCAGGCGGTTGATCGGCGGTGCGGCGTCCTGCGGCGCCGGCGCCATGAGCCAGAACATCAGGCGCTGGCCGAGCGAGGCCGGCGCGTGGCGCAGCGAGGGTGGGCGCACTTCG
>Ga0209605_1004181_pt1 | contig 11999 bp, 19 predicted proteins | sample AD_UKC035_MetaG_FD_184408 | JGI IMG/M metagenome (GOLD analysis project Ga0209605, IMG submission 184408) | Active sludge microbial communities of municipal wastewater-treating anaerobic digesters from USA - AD_UKC035_MetaG (SPAdes) (version 2) | ecosystem: Engineered > Bioreactor > Anaerobic >...
TATAAATTCTAATAAAAAATATATTTCGTGGTTATAGAAACAATATTATACTGGTTAGTTAACAGAAGATAATTATACTAATGTAAAAGTATGGTTAGATACATATAATAAATTATCTGAAAGACAATTATTACCAACTGATATCAAGGATATTACTACATTAACTATACCTATGCTTGAAAATATCCATAATGAAATGAAAGATAAATTGACAGTTACAAGATAGGATGTAAATAAACAGGATGAATTAGAAAGATTAAAGTCAATATTTGGTAAACAAATTGAAACAGATAATTGGTATATAATAGATGTTAAAACTAGAGAAGATTAGATAGAATAGGGTAGGCATACCAAATGGTGTATTTAGGGAACTAATACTTAGGGTAAAACACTTAGAGATATATATTATCAGGAATTTCAAGATATATGGAAAGATGAACGATTAAGTGAAATAATGGATTATATTATGCGATCAATGGGAGTTTAGCCAACTAATGATGAAGATAAATTTGAATAGTTTTATGAAATGCAAAAACATCAAATCCCCCGTATGGAACATCAATATCTATCCAAATATGATATAAATAATTTAGATGAAGTATCAAAATAGTATAAATTGTTGTTTATACAATATATGGAATTTGAAAAAAAAGATGGAGATGGTCATATATGGTAGTAGATATATAAACCAAACCCATTTTATAAATTTTAGTTTATTTTTGGTATCGGTGAATTTAGAGACCAAGAAAACAATATGTTAAACCTAAATACTTTATCAAACTTTGTTTTATCAACTAAAAATGAAAATGGTTCTACTTAGGTTCAATATAAAATACCAAAAGATCACGTTAAAGAATTAATACAGGTATTTAATAAATATCCTAAGTAGAAAAGTGTTATTCAAAAATAGATTAATGGTGAATATATTCCAGATTATATAGATTATATAAAGGAACATATGATATAATTAATTATAAATGAAATAATTCATATCTCTTTTTTTGGGGCTTTTTGTAAATTTCATGTTACGAGTAATATATTTTATTACTTGTTTACAGTTTTTATATTGTTGTTTCCAACCTGTCTTTTTGAAAAAATCCATAAATTCAGTTAGAATTTTAATTCTATTTTTTGCATATATATTATCTGGAACATGTTTATATTCATTTCTTATTCTTTTTTCATTGAATATAATATCTCTTTTACCCGCCATAAATGGATGTATTAGATCAAGGCTTATTATTAATTGAATATCTGGATCGTTAGTATTAAAATATTCATTTATGTGATCCTTTGTAGCTAGTATTATTTTTTCTACTTTTGGAATATCAATATCATTTACTTCATAATATTCTATCAACTCTTTAAATTTTAAAACTGATTGTTCTTCGTTGTCATTCCGTTTAGGATCATATACTATATCGTGAAAAATAATTGCACATACTATCTCTTTTGTAATAATTTGATGATAATATAATTCTAAATCATTTAGCATCATATAAATATGATATATATTATGATAGAAGAATGGATTTTTACTATATTGTCTTAATGCTCCATCTGCTAATTTCCAATTTATATATTGTGATCCAATATATATAGCTTGTTCCATTACAATATCTAAATCATTATCTAAAATACTTTCCCGCCTATTAAACAACTTCATTTATAGTTCCTCCAATATAAAGTGAAATAACCTTATATTCAAAATATAAGGTTATATAAGTTTATTTTTTATTATTTCTCTTACATCAATAGTATCTCCATCATTTAGTTTGTCAAAATTATGTATGATATAAATTCCAGAAGTTTTTCTAGTTCTGTCATCATACATATATGGATCATATGTAGTTTCATAGGGATTATCAGCTAAAAATGTTAGTAATATTATTGGTGATTCTTGATCTGCCCAAAACCCACATTTTGATAATATAGATGAATTTCTCATATTTGATCTATTATCTATTTTTGTGGTCATAACTCCCATATCTGTCATTGAATCTAATACTCTAATTATTTTTGTCTCAATCATGATTGTTTCCTCCCATTATGTTGGATTAATTTTCTTGTTCTCTTACCATAATAAATGTATCATAATAAAATTTTCCAGTATTGTCATTTCGTATACCGTAAGTTACAATGAATTTAGATATATCTTGCTCACATATTCTTACGTATACAAAATCATATTTTCTAAAATTAGAATATTGAAGAGTAGTCATAAAATTATCATCTAATGCATTTAATATAGTATCTACTATAAATATATCTAAATCAAATACTTCTTCTTTACTTATTTCTCTAATAGTATCCATACAAGTAACCTCCTTTATATTAATATCGGAAATGCGTATTACTTATCAATAGATTTGATTATTTGATTCATTCCTTTCCAGTTTGCATAATCGGTTTGAATAAATACTTTAATTGCAGTTGGGATGTGTGGCTGGAATTTAAGATACATAGAAAGATGTTCGTTTTCTAATCCTGAACTAATTCTTTCAATTAATTCATGCCCCCTAGATTCCATATAATCTTTTGGTCCTGTTATTTTCAATTGCCCATTTAATTCCTTAACGTCTATCATGTAATATCGCCTCCTTAATAATAGTATAACCTATTATAGTTACGGCAATATTAATTAATAATAACAAAAATTTACATTAGCTTAAACATTATATTATGATTATGTGGTATCATTAATTATGTGGTATTATGTTTCTGCTCAATCTAGGTTGGCTCGAAACCGATTAAGTTACGTAATGTTTCTACTCAACCCAGGTTGGCTCGAACCGAGAGATCAACATATAGGACAAAACAAGCCTTCAGGTTTCTGCTCAACTTAGGTTGGCTCGAAACCCATTTGATTGAGTCGGGTTAGAGTTACCTAGGGCGGATTATCCGCATGGAAACCAGACTAAGTTCTACGAGAACTACGTTGTTTAGGTCATGACACCCACGAGTGCTTCTCCAGCTTGTGGCTCTGTCGTCTGCAATTAAAAGTTCTGTTTGAGAGGGACGGTGTTGCAGATGCAAAAAGCCTTTACAACTTTGTCGAGGAGAGATTATCGAAAGATAGCGTCACAAGCCCCTTACGGGGTCCCAATTTGGGAGTCTAATTAGCAGAGGTGCAAAATGGTATTTGTATTAGATACGCACAAGAAACCACTTATGCCTTGCAAGGAAAAAAGAGCAAGGCAGATGTTAGAAAAACAAAGAGCGGTCATCCACAAGATGTTTCCGTTCACAATCAGATTGAAAGATAGGACTCAGAAAGAAAGCAAGCTACAAGATATTAGGTTGAAGCTAGACCCAGGAGCAAAGACAACAGGCGTTGCGATTCTTACAAATGAAAATGTTATCTTGCTTGGCGAGCTTCAGCATAAAACTATGATTAAGAAAAACCTAGAATCAAGGCGCGCCTTGAGAAGGGGAAGGAGAAGCAGACAGACGAGATACAGAAAGCCTCGTTTCTTGAATCGAAAGAGAAACAAAGGCTGGTTGCCGCCTTCTTTGGAGGCAAGAGTAGATCAAACATTGCATCTCGTTGAGAAATTCAAAAAGCTCATGCCTATAACCAGTATTTCTTCTGAACACGTAAAGTTTGATACTTAGTTAATGGATAACCCAGAAATGTCTGGTGTTGAATACCAGCGGGGAAAACTTTTGGGCTACGAAGTAAGAGAATACTTGCTCGAAAAGTTCGATAGAAAGTGCGTTTATTGCGGGAAGAAAGACGTGCCGCTTGAGATAGAACATATAATACCTAAAGCAAGAGGAGGTACAAATAGAATAAACAACCTCACATTGGCGTGTGAAAAGTGTAATCGAGAAAAAGGCACAAAAACTGCTGCAGAATTTGGCTTTCCTAATATCATGAAAGATGCAAAGAAAACTTATAAAGATGCAGCTTTCATGAACGCAACTAGATGGAAACTTTATGAGAGATTGAAGAATCACGTTCCAGTTGAATGTGGTTCAGGAGCTTTAACTAAGATGAACCGCATCAGACATGGCTTACCCAAAGAACATTATTTTGATGCTGCTTGTGTTGGGTTCTCAACACCGAATAAATTGAATATCAACACGAAATACATTCAGGAATACAAGTACATGGGGCGTGGCAACCGTCAGATGTGCCGGACTGATGCTTACGGCTTTCCTAAAGCATTCAGGCAGAGGAAGAAAAACTACTTTGGCTTTTATACAGGGGATATTGTGAAAGCCGACAAACCGAAGGGTAAAGGTGCAGGAGTATACTTGGGGCGGCTAACTGTGAATAGTAGCCCAAGTAACTTTGTAGTTAAAGGTGTTACTTGCCACGCAAAGTATATAAGACTAATTCAGAGAAACGACGGTTGGAAATATGACAAACGTTGTATAAGGAGCGAGGTAAAGAATGATTAAAAGGCTGGAAGTCTATAACGCACTAGGAATCAAGGAGTGATGAGATGACGGTTGGCAGTCTTTTCAGCGGTATCGGAGGATTTGATCTCGGTTTAGAACGAGCAGGGATGACTATCAAATGGCAGGTTGAAATAGACGACTTCTGCAACAAAGTCCTTGAAAAGCACTGGCCTGACGTTAAGAGATACAGAGACATAAAAGAATTGAGAGGTGATGAACTTGAGCCAGTTGACCTTATTTGCGGAGGATTCCCATGCCAGCCCTTTTCCGCAGCAGGGAAGCGAAGAAGCAAGGAAGACGACCGTTATCTCTGGCCAGAGATGCTACGAGTTATCAGGGCTGTCAGACCGAATTGGATTATTGGCGAAAACGTTGCTGGAATCGTCAGTCTGGCACTCGATGATGTGCTTTCTGACTTGGAGAACGAAGGCTACGCCTGCCAATCGTTTATTATTCCAGCTTGTGCCGTCAATGCCCCGCACAGAAGAGATAGAGTCTGGATTATTGCCCACCGAAACAGCGAACGGCAATTACAACAGGAAGGGACTCTCGAAGAACAGCGGAGACGGATTGGCGACAACAATAAACAAAATGCTGCCGACTCCGACAACTCAAGAAGTAGAACATCCAGAGATGGAGGTAACAGAGAATGGCAGGAGAAAGACAAAGGACAAGAGGGATTCTCACAGTATGAATCTAGCGGATACAATGAGGCTACTTCCAACTCCGAGAGCGCAAGAGCCAGGCTGGACAAGCGACAATTATGGGGATTGCCTGAACAAGCGGATAAACCAAACGCTACTCCCGACACCGAGGGCAGTAGTAATAGAGGAAAGCTACGAAACAACGATGGCGAGACGCAAAAGAAGCCAAAACCCGAAGAACAACACAAAAACGAAACCAGACAGCATATCTCAATATCTGGAAATGTTACCGACACCCAAAGCAAGAGACCGGAAGGATACGGGCAACATGGACAACAACAAGAGAATGGACAATCTTGGAGTGACCGTCTGGCACAAATCGAAGAAAGCTACTGGCAAGAAAACTGGATACAAGTTGCAGCCAGCCTTTGTAGAGTGGATGATGGGCTACCCTCTTGGATGGTCGGACATAGAACTAAACGATTGAAAGCACTCGGTAATGCGGTAGTGCCACAGATAGTAGAGATTATTGGAAGGGCAATTATGAAAATAGAAAAGCACCATAAATCCCATAACGAAAGGCAGGTGAAACCTCCACTCTTAGCAGCCTGGTTTCCTGATGAGCTTCCAGGCAAAACAACAATTCAATAAGTAATGGACAAAGGCGGTTGGGGCATGTGGCCTCGCCGCCACTTTTTGGAGGTGAGTATTGAAATCTGAAGCAATGTTGAAGTCGCTCGGAAGGGCGTTCTTCAGAGAGTGCTAGACATAGTATTGAGAATTGACAACATCCAAGACAGGCAGATAGAGACAATCCTACACGACGCTTTCACGATAGCCACAATCAACCGCTTCTCGAATGAAGTTCTAAAACCGTTCGATATTCACACAGAGAGAAAGACACATCAAATGCAACTCTGGGTTGCATAGGGAGGGAAATTATGAAGATTTTGGAGAAAACTTATCAGCACAGGAGGGACTTTCGGGCCGATATGGTATGTGAGCACTGCGGCCATATTGAAAAGAACGTAAGCGGTTATGATGATACTTTCTTTCATACCGAAGTGATTCCAAACATGATCTGCAAGAAATGCGGAAAGAAATCAGGAGAAGTAACTTCTCGTCCGAACCAGCCTGATTCAGTAGTGCTTTAGAAGGGAGGAGGAAGAAGAATGAGAGGAACTTTTGACTGGCAGGAAGAAACCAGAAGGCCGCACCATGAAATCATCAGTTTTGAGTATCCGCTTTACGATGGGTATTCCACGCAAGAGGCTAGAAAGGTGTACGACGATGCGTTAAAAGAGAAAATTAACGTTCACTGGTACATAAACGGCAATCTCTACCGCACGAGTGGGAAGCCTTCGACTGTTGCGGTATGAAGACAATCTGGCAAGAGATTGAGGAGCTTCGAGAAGAGATCCAGGACCTCATCGAGAGAGAAGAAGCCTGTGTAGACCCGATCGAGAAAGCGAACTATACCGACTTGATTGCATTCAAGGCCGAAGAACTTGAGGACCTGGAGAGTATCTACAAGCCGCACATTCATGTATGAAAAAGACCGCTTCCCAGAGCGGCCTAGTAACAAATCTCAACAAAAGTATAGCACAGGAGAGGTGATTGACAATGTTCTATCGCAATTCACAGGGAAACATCATCAACCTGGATAACGTCCGGGAGATTGTAAAGTATGCAGACGTACCAGTTCGCGAAAGAAATTCAGAAAATAATCGCAGAGTCTCAGAGGCCGGCTACTACGTTGATAAAGAGACTTACAGGGTACTAGAAAAGTTCAAGGAATCAAAATTATTAGATGAATTCATGGTCTGGCTTTGGTATCAGATCTATACGGTAAGAGCCTGCTGCACATATGGAGACTTCTTAATGGAGACTGAGAGGTGCAGGAATGATAGACGGATTGCTACCACTTAGTTGGAGCCGAATTGACACCTTCTTGCGGTGTCCGAGACGGTTCTACATCGAAAGGGTATTGAAGATCCCACAGCCCGAAACTCCCGCAATGCTTCTTGGCAAGGCAGTTCACGAAGCATTGGAAACCTGGGTGAGGACTGGTGACAACGAGAAGGCCCTTGAGAAGATCGACATGATCGAAGACTACGAAACAGCAAGAATGAGGTACTACTCGGGGAGAAGCCTTCTAAAGGGGTTCACTCCGAGAGCGATTGAACTCAAGTTCGGCTTGACCTACAAGCTCGAACCTACCGACTTCTATGCCGACGACTGCTTCTTCAGGGGGATCGTGGATCTCGTCACGAAAACCGATTACGGCCTCGAAATCTACGATTACAAGAGTGGTTGGAGCAGACCTGATCCGAGACAGATCTTCGCATACGCAATGGCCCTTCATAGATTTGATAAGAAGATCAACAGAGCCGGATTCATACTTCTGGCTTCTCACGAGATCATCGACTTCGAGATTGGAGAGGATGAGCTTGAGACAGCGGCTCGAATCCTCTACAAGGTATACAACGATCTCGACTCAAGGGAAACAGAAGAGGACTTCCCGAAGAACCTGGAGGCTTGCGGATACTGCCCTTTCAGACAGAAGTGTCTCGAAGAAGGCGATGACTTCGAGGCCAAGCTCAACAATGCCTATCTCATGAATGAAGAGGCCAAAGAGATTCTGGAGAAGGCGAGAAAGATTGTGAAGGAAACAGGGGAGCCTATTCAGATCACAGAAGAGACGGCTTATGGTCCGGTCGAGACCATGAAATTAAAGGTAGTCGGGAAAAAGGATGAGAAAGCCGAAAACGAAAAGGTGTTCATGAAGTGGCTTCTTGAGAACCATCCGGAGTATCTGAACATCTCTCCATCTACGCCCGAAGATCTCGAACTGCCTCCAGAGGTAAAGACGCTCGTTCAATGGAAGCCGTCAACCACGATAAAGATGATGCCGAGAAAGAAAGCATTGGTAAAGGAGGCTTAGTATGTCAGAAAATGAAGGAGTAAAACTGCCAGACGGCTTGTTCAATCAGGCCAAGCCACAGCCCGTCAATGGAGAGGCTAAGACTGAAAAGAAGGAAAAGGTTCAGGAAAAACCGACTCAGAAGCCGAAAGAAACTAAGGAAGCCGAGACCGGGATAGATTCGTTCATCAAGTCACTCGAACTTGCATATGACGAGGATCTTGTCAACAACGCCCTCGAACACATCCACGTGAAATTGGCGACCGGAGAAGAAGTGACTCTCGGCCAGTACGAGAATCTAATCATGTACAAGGTCATTCAATACATCAAACTCGGAGTCGGCTGGAAAGTAACTCAGATGATGAGGGATCAGGACAAGCAGGGCACGGTCGATAAGACAGCACTCAAATGGATTCTCAAAGAAATGGCCGAGAAGGAACTTATGTATGGTCTGAAACCGATCGAACACGTGATACCTCTCGACAAGAATGTGTACGTCGGGATCAATGGCCGAAAGTACTTCGCAAGGAATACTGGTCAAACGTATTCGGTCGAGTATCAGATTAAGAAGGACGGCAATGAAGATAATGTCTGGGACGTTGACTGCGTTCTTACCGTCATCGACAAGGAAGGAAACAAGAGCGTCTGTCGGCCAAGGTCACGCCAGCGCCCTTCTAATGTCTATCGCAAGGACTGGATAAAGGATATGGCATATAAGAGATCCCTTGCGGATGCTCTTGAGTCGGCTTTCCCAATCGGTGCAAGCTACGAAAAAGCTCCAATGATTCAAGATTTTGAGGAATCAAGAGCGCTTCCTAACTCTAAACCAGAACTAGCAAGCAACGCCGAGTCTTTATAAAAACGCCGCTCCCGAAAGGGGGCGGTTACTTCTAAGGAAGTGATAATTTGAACGACGTCAAGTGGATTCGGATAAACACAGATATATTCTCAGATGAGAAGATTGTCTTCCTTCGCAATATGCCAAACGGCGATTCCCTATTGACTCTATGGATTTTTCTACTTGTTCTGGCAGGCAAAACCAACGACGGAGGTTTGATTTACTTCAAACCAAATGTTCCGTACTCAATTCAGATGCTTTCTCTAATAGCCAACATCCCACAATCTACCGTGGAGCTGGGGCTAAAGACTATGCAAGACTTCGAGATGATTGAAATTGACTCTGAAGGAATCATAGTCCTTAATTGGGAGAAGCACCAGAATACTAAAGGATTGGAAAAAATACGAGAACAAACTAAGTTCCGCACCAGAAGATACAGAGAGAGATTGAAGGAGCTCTCAGACGGAAGAAACATCCCAAACAATAGTTCAAACAACGAACGATGTGACGCGTCACGTGACGTCACCGTTACGCACCTAGATATAGAACTAGATATAGATAAAGATATAAGATCTTCTTCTCGTCAACAAGTTGACTCAATTTCTCGCGTTCCTTTTCAGAAAATTGTAGATCTATACCATTCTATCTGTTGTTCTCTTCCGCGTATAAAAGGACTTTCGGAATCTAGAAAAGCTCAACTAAGGGCAAGATGGAAAGAATACCCAAACTTCGAGTTCTGGGAAAGTTTCTTCCAAAGGGTAGAACTCTCAGACTTTCTAGCGGGAAGAGTAACTCCAACTAACGGAAGAAAGCCATTCATAGCTAATCTTCAGTGGATAACCAAGCAAGAAAACTTTCTCAAAATCCTGGAAGGCAACTACGACAATCGAAAGGGGGAAGAAAATGACAATAGCGACATTCTCGCAAACGCTGAACGGCTCGCGAGAAAGTATAGAGAGCAAGCTAACAAAGATGATTAAGGAACTAAAACCGCAGGAACAAGCCTCAGACGGAACCATCAAGGCTCTCAATGATGCTCTTAAGAAACTCGGAGTTAAGGGCGGGGAGGTAAAGAAAATCACTCGGGGCCAAGTATGGCAGTTTGAAGATGTGTATAAGTATCTCGATCAATGCTTGTGGCATTGCTTGTCGTACAAGTCGTGCAGATACAAAGGCATGGCGGCTCGCGCCAAGGTAATAGACGGGCAACTTGAATATGAGTATTTGGGTTGTGAAAAATTCTTCGCTATGAAAAAGTGTTTGGAATGGGTTCTGAAAAAAGAAAACAAAAGTACTCTCGAAGGACTGAAAAAAGCACTTGGAAAAGAACCCGAAGATCTTTCGTTGGACGAATGGAAAGAGGTAATGGGTAGAAGATTTTGGCAGGTGGTAAATGGAGAAGATGAATAATGGCTCAAACAGCAGTGTACAACTTCAATCCAGATAAACTATTGAGAATACGGTTAGAAAAAGGGCTCAGTCAGATTCAACTTTCGGAACGCTCGGGCGCCGCCCAGCAAACAATATGGAAACTTGAGAACGGAGAATATACACCCTCTAGAACTATGCTGGGAAGATTGGCTAAAGGCTTGGGGATAGCACCCAATGAGTTGATAGGCCCTGAACAGGAGATTGTAGAAGAAATTGAGGAGATAACAAGGTATTTTGAAATCGTTCGCAAAATGGCTTTATAGGAGGTTCACATGATATTCGTACTCACGATTAAGAAAGGCAACGAAAAGAAAGAGGTTGAAATTGAACACGTTGCACTCACAGACGCGTTCTTGGCTTGCAGAAAAATTTACCCTGAGTGGGTAATTTTAGGAGGGAAGGAAAAATGACTCTATATTTCACAGACGACATATTAGTTCCGGAGCACCAACACTTTGATGATGGGGGAGTGGACCTAAAAACAGATAGAGACATCGAGATACCGCCCAGAGAGCTGATAGTGGTTCACACAGGAGTCAAAGCCGAAATACCATTCGGATATGTAGGACTTCTGAAAGACAGGAGCAGTCTTGCATCTATGGGCTTGATGACTCTCGGGGGAGTAATCGACTCAGGGTACAGGGGAGAGATAAAGGCACTTCTCCTGAACACAGGGAACGAGACTCTGAAGTTCAACCGGGGAGACAGAGTGGTTCAACTCATTGTGGCAAGGATTGACTCTACTTTCTTCCTTCAGAGAGGAGAACCGAAAACCGAGACAGACAGGGGAGATAACGGTTTTGGAAGTACCGGACTCAAGAACGGAAAATACAGCTTGGAGGCGAGATGATGGGAATAAGCTACAACAAAATAATCCTGGTAGGCAGACTCACTCGCGATCCCGAGAGTAAATTTGCCACAAGCGGTACTCAAGTCTCAAATTTTAACTTGGCAGTTGACAGAGACTACCCGAAGGATGCGGATAACACAGACTTTATACGCATAGTGGCTTTCGGAAAAACCGCGGAGTTTGTCGAAAAATATATGACTAAAGGTAAGCTCATTCTCGTGGAAGGTTCTCTGAGAATCAACAAATGGGAGAAAGACGGAGAGAAGAGGTCGATTCCCGAAGTAGTCGCCTCTCACGTGAAGTTCATGGAGACGAAAGGTGCAAAGCATAGTGAGCCACAAACGAGTCATGATGAGCCTGAATCCGTCGAGTTCTTCGGTTCAGACGATACCGAAGGTTCAGACAGCGACGAGATACCATTCTAGGAGGTGAACATGAGACTAATCCTACCAGTGCCGCCCAGCGTCAATCATATGTACGTCGGGCCAAAACGTGTAATGGACAAGGTTGCAAGAGAGTGGTACTCAAACGCGGGATGGAGAACTAAGATGTGGACTCGGCAAGCCGAATGGGAGAAGACAACTGATACCTGGTTGTATGCCGATATGTGGTTTTTCATGCCCGACAAGAGGAAGCGGGACTCCCACAACACGCTCAAAATACTTCTCGATGTAATGGAAGGTTTTGTCTATGAGAACGACTTCTACGTGATGCCCAGAATCCAAGAGGTCGCATACGACAAAGAAAACCCGCGGGTCGAGATAGAGTTCTCGGAGGCTTAGATGTGGAAGATACCTGAATTGGAAGATCACATCATCAAGGTTGACGAAAACGGCATTCCTTACTATGAACAAGACAATGGCTGGTTAATAGACAACTTGCTGATAGCACCCAAAGAGCAGTTCA
>Ga0209605_1004184_pt1 | contig 11996 bp, 11 predicted proteins | sample AD_UKC035_MetaG_FD_184408 | JGI IMG/M metagenome (GOLD analysis project Ga0209605, IMG submission 184408) | Active sludge microbial communities of municipal wastewater-treating anaerobic digesters from USA - AD_UKC035_MetaG (SPAdes) (version 2) | ecosystem: Engineered > Bioreactor > Anaerobic >...
GACCGCTGCCTGGTGACCACATCACCCTCGCTGATGGCAAAGATCGCCCCGGTCTTGCCGCCCAGCTACCTGAGGGGCCTGCTGGATTTGAAGCACATGGGGGCGGTGGTGATGGTGCTGGCCCTCAAGCAGCGCCTCTCAGAACAGGGCTACTACTGGTACAACATGCCCAAATCCGCTGGCTTCCCCTTCCTGGCACTGGTAGAGCACACCAACTTCCTCAAGCCTGAATACTTTGGCGGCGACCACATTGTGTACTGCGGCGATTACCTGGAAAACGACCACGAGTATTTCTCACTCAGCCAAGAGGCCTTGCTGGAGCGTTTCTTGCCATCGTTCGAACGCATCAACCCCCAGTTCAAGCCCGATTGGGTGCGCAAAGCCTGGCTGTTCCGCTCTGCCTATGCCCAGCCCATTCCGCTGTTAAACCATTCGCAGAACATCCCCGCCATTCAAACCCCCATCCCTGGCCTGTATTTTGCCAGCATGAGCCAGGTTTATCCCTGGGACCGCGGCACCAATTTTGCGGTTGAGATTGGCCGCCGCGCCGCCCGCATGATCTTGCAGAGCACTGGCCAGGCCTGAACCAACCCCCAGCCGGGAAACCAAGATCCCTGTGCAGAGTGCCAAACCTGGAGCCGCATATGAAACAATACTTGCCACAGCTATTTGCACTGCTCACCGCCATGGCCTGGGGCATTGGCGGGTACTTTGAAAAGAAAGGCCTGCACCTGGGGGGGCTTTCACCTCAAATGGGCATCACCATCCGCACCGCGGTGGCCTTGCTGATCTTGGGTGCGGTCAGCTTCCCCCAGTGGAAGACCCTGCCCCAGGCTGGCCCCAAGGCCCTGCTGATGATGGTCATCGGCGGTGGCGTGGTGGCTGGGGCGGCAGGCATGCTGTGTTTCTACACCGCCATCAAAGGTGCGCCCCTGACACGCGTCATGCCCATTGCTTTCACATCGCCCTTCTTCGGTGCGCTGATGGGCACCCTGCTGGGCGGCGAACCGCTCACCCTTAAGACCGTCATCGGCACCCTGCTGACCATCGCCGGAATCATCGTCCTGACCGTGGGCTAAGAGCCTTTTACCGCCGAGACGCAGAAAACGCAGGGTTTTAAGCTTTTTCTCTGCATTCTCCCGGCTGTACTTCAGCCACTGCGTCTTTGCGGTTTTCTTTATTAATCCAAGAAAATTCCCCTCCAGGCGCGTTCTATTAACAAGATGTCTTCCTGTTCCATCGATGACCTGCTCCGCTGCCATCCCGGCGACGACCCGGCTGTGATCGAGGCAATCGTGACCGAATACCGCGCCCCGGTCTACCGCCTGGCCTGCGCCCTGCTGGATGATCCTGCTGAAGCCGACGACGCCACCCAAGAGACCTTCATCGCTGCCGCCCTGCACATAGAACGTTACCAACCTGGCACCAATTTTCGCGCCTGGCTGCTGACCATCACCGCCAACGCCTGCAAAGGCCGCCTGCGCAAGCGCAAAGTCCGCCGCAACCTGGAAAACCTGCTGAGCGGCTTGCACTTGCTGCAAGATCCGCCCCCCGATCCCGAATCTGCCGCCCTACATCACGAACGCGGCGCCCAATTGTGGCAGGCAGTCGGTGAGCTGGATGAGAAGTACCGCCTGGTATTGGTGCTGCGCCTGGTCCAAGAGCTGCCCGTCAGCGAGATCGCCCAGGTGCTGGGGATCAACGAAAAGACCATCTACACGCGTCTGTACGAGGCGACGCGCAAGCTGCGCCGGCGACTGGCAGTCCCCCAAAATGCAAATGGAGCAGGCCAGGAGAGAATACCATGACCATAACCCACCGCCAGGCTTTCGAACTGCTGCACCGCGACGCCCCCATCGACCCCGAGAGCCAACGTCAATTAGATGAGCACCTGGCCTCCTGCGCTGAGTGCCGCCAAGACCAGGCCTTCTACACCGGCCTGCAAGCCGCCGCGCCGACCCTTCCCAGCGCCATGCCGGACCCACAGGGTGCGCTGGTGGCTGTCGTCACAGAGCGCCTGCGCCGACAGCGTACCCGGCAGCGTCTCTTCCAGCCAATTGCCAGCTTCGGTTGGGCGTCGGCTGCCCTGCTGCTGGTGGCTTTCTTGGGGTGGGCCATCACCACCCTGCGCCCTGGCACCTCCGTCCCATCTTCGCAGCTCCCCTTCTTCCCCGCCCCGCCTCTTGCCAGCCAGCCACTCTCCACCCCCTCTGCCGGCCAACCCACGCCCGCCATCCCGTGCAGTGTTCCCACTTACTACACCGTTCAACCTGGGGATTCATTGGCAAGCATCGCCAGCCAGCACGACGTAACCATAGAGTCCATCAAAAGCTTCAACTACCTGTCAAACGATGCCACTCTCCAGGCCGGGCAAGTGCTTGAGATCCCCACCTGTGCGCATGAAAATTTACCTGCTCTGCAAAGATGGTTCTCGCGCATGTCCGAATTCCTACAGTGGACGCCGTGGATTCAATTCACCTGGGACCACCCCTGGCTGGCAGGCATGCTGCCCGCCATGATCCTGGCCCTGGTGGGGGTGCTGCTCTCGCAGCGCCGTGACTATCCCTGGGCTGAGCAAACCTGGCTGGCAGTGCTGCTGCTGGCGCTGGGATTGGCCATGACCCTCCTGTATATCGTTTCCAACATCACCAGCGCCAATCCCCTGCTGCCTTTCATCCTCACGCCCTTGGGCGGCAGCGCCCTGGCTGCCCTGATCTTGCACTGGTGGAGCACCCCCCAAGTCCGCACCCTCCCCATGAAGATCATCCTGGGTCTCTCGCTCCTGGCGCTGCTCATCCAGGCGGCCCAGCCCGGCTGGTCTGAGCTGGGCCGCCTGGAACAAATCCTCATCCTGCTGCTGGGCGGTCTGTGCGCCCTGCTGTGGCGGGCCTGGGAAAGCCGCAATTGGCTGCGCTTCCTGGCCTCCGGCTTCTTAGGGCTCTCCTTGCTGGCTGGCGCCTGCATGGCCCTTGGGGCAGATGAGATCACGGCACAAGAACTGCCCGAGTGGCTGAAAGCGACGATTGTGGTTTTCGTTGTCTTCAGCCTGCCAGGCAGCGCCTTGCTGGCCGGCCGGCTGGTCTACCTTCGCCTGGCAAAGCCGGGAGCGCTTGCCCTGCGTCCCCTGCTGTTCAGCCTGGCAGGCGTCTTACTGATCTGTGCCATTCTCTTTGCCGTCTTTTGGGTACTGGCAACCAGCGCAAAGGTTGGCGAAGATACCATCATTACCCTCTGGGTGTTCTACTTCATGACCGCCGCGGCGGCATTGATCGCCATGCTGGCCTGTGCCTGGCGGCTGGATGGTTGGCGCAAGCTGGCCGCTGCGCTCGTCCTGGCTGCCTTCCTGCTGGCCCTGGCCCCCGCCACGCGCGGCCCCGCCGCCACTGCTGACGAGATGACCCTGGCCCGCGCTGCCCAGGTGGACCAGGCCATCCAGCGCTTCCACGCCCGCACCGGCAGCTACCCATCCAGCCTGGGCGAGCTGACCCCCTGGAGCATGCTCTACATTCCGGCCCCGGTCACCTACTACCGGCAGGTCTGGTGCTACGAGGGGGGAGCAGATTTCTACCGCCTGGGCTATTATTACAGCCCCCAATTCGACCATTGGCCCTACGCGATGGAAGTGCGCATCTATAATTCTGCCGGCCCCCAGCCCACCACCCCCTCGCCCTGCGAGATCGAGCTTGAAGCGTACCGAGCACGATATAATAAGTGATCAATATGATAGATCAATCACCATAGACGGCATTTAAATTGATACAATACCGGCATGGATCTAGCCGCATTCCGCCTGCTGCTCACGCCTGCCGGGCAAGAAGCGCTTCACGCCGCCCAGTCCCTGGCGCCGCGCGAGGCAGACTTCCTGGCGCATTACCAGTCCCTTAGCAAGCGTTATCCCGCTGATCTGGCCCGCGCCGCCATCGAGACCGCCATCCTGCGCCTGGAAGCCGCCGTCAAGTTCCCCTTTGCTGGCAAGCTGTACTGGACACGCCCGGCCCTTGAGCAAGCATCCTCTCACCCCGTGGCGGCCTACCGCGCCGGGCGCTACCGCCCCTTTGAGCGCGTGGCAGACCTGGGCTGCTCGGCCGGCGGCGATACCCTGGCCCTGGCAGAGGTAGCCCCAACCCTCGCAATTGACCTGGACCCCCTGCGCCTGGCCCTGGCCCAGGCCAACCTGGCTGCCCTGGGCCTATCGGGGCGCGCCGCTTTCGTCCAGGCCGACCTGGCCCGGCCCCTGCCCTTCTATTCCAGCTCACAGACCGCCGGCTCGCAGACCGCCCTCTTTTTCGACCCGGCCCGCCGCGCCGGGCAGCGCCGCCTCTTCACGGTCGAAGATTATCACCCCCCGCTCTCCATCGTCCAAAGCTGGCTGCCGGGCTTCCCGGCCCTGGGCGTCAAGCTTTCTCCAGGGGTAGACCTGGCTGAGCTTTCGGGCTACCAAGCTGAGCTGGAATTTATTTCATTAAAAGGGGAGCTCAAAGAAGCAGTGCTGTGGTTTGGCCCGCTGAAGAGCACCACCCGCCGCGCCACCCTGCTGCCCGGCCCGCACACCCTGGCAGCCGAGAGCAGCTATGCCTCCGATCTGGACAACCTCTCCCCCAACCTGTCTCAGCCGCGGGCTTACCTCTACGAGCCCGACCCGGCCATCCTGCGCGCCGGGCTGGTACGCCCCCTGGCTGAGATGCTCGGCGCAGCCCAGCTTGACCCCGATATCGCCTACCTCACCGCCGGCACCCGGCAGCCCACCCCCTTTGCGCGCGCCTGGCCGGTCGAAGCCTGGTTCCCCTTCCAGCTCAAACGCCTGCGCGCTTACCTGCGCCAACACAATGTAGGCCAGGTGACGGTCAAGAAGCGCGGCTCGCCCCTCGAGCCAGAAGCCCTGATACGTGACCTGCGCCTTTCAGGAGAGGAAAGGCGCGTGGTGGTGCTGACCCACCTGAGCGGCGAGCCCATCACCCTCATCTGTCACGAATCGTAGTAACGACTTCAGTCGTTGCCCTAACGTTTACCCTGCCTGGACCCTGGCCGCGCCCAGCCCTTGCCGGCAGCAGCTACCAGAACAGGCAGGGCTTTTGGGTGTTTGGCCGGGCATGCCTTGCCGCCGCGACCAGGAAACAGGCCAGCCAGTTTTGCCTCGACGCCTATCCATAGACAGAACGCACTGCCGGCTGCCGCAAAACCGTGGAGGGCCGCCACCCGGAAGCCGTTGTTGTTCCATTCGTTGTCTGGGTGATCGTTGTTGCGCTCGGCCACGCGGGCGTTGTCATGATGATTGTTCCACGAGCCGCCCCGCAGCGCCAACCCTACGGCCTGTTCCCCTTTCACGCACTTACTTGCTTAAGCCAGGCGCCTAACAAACGGCCTACCTCGCTCAACAAACGCGCCGCATGCTCATACTGACGCAAGGTAAGCAGTTGAAAATCGCGCGCCAGCCGCACCCAGATGCGCAACTGCTCTAACTGCACATCGGCGCGCCCCAACGCCTGGCGGCGTTCAGACCCTTTGGACTTGCCAGCCAGCACCAGGGCATCCTGGAATTCCATCGCCAGGCGCTGGATGCGCTCGGCCAGGCCAAAACGGTGCGCCCGAGGGAACTTTTGTACCTGCGGGATCAGCCAGAGCAGCAGGTCATACGTTTTGGTATAGAGCGGCGATTCTTGCATCCCGGGTCTCACATGGGTGGTATGGCAAAATCCAACACTGCCCGGCGCAGCCCCCAGGTGTCGCCGTAGCGCACGTGGTTGACCCAGCCCTGTAAGCTGGCTTGCAGCCTGTCCAGGGGCAAATCTCCTCGAGCATACGCTTGCCGCAGGCTGTTCAGCCTGCGGCGGAACTGCACCACCTTGCGCCGCTTGACCAGGCGGTGATCGGGGTATATCCTGAAGCCCAAGAAGGGGATACCGGTGGCAGTTGGATATACCTGCGCCTGCCGCTCGTGCAGGGTCAGGCGCAGCCCGGCCAATTTCTCGATCACTGCCTGCCGCCAGGCCCAAAGCTGGCGTTTATCGTCGCTGAAGAGCAAGAAATCGTCCACATAGCGCAGGTAGCCGCCGCAGCCCAACTCACGCTTGACCAAATGATCCAGCGGGTTCAGGTACAGGTTGCCCCAAAACTGGCTGGTCAGGTTACCAATCGGCAGACCTCGAGGGCGCAGAGCGTCCAATAGATTATCCCCCGGAAAATAGACCATGTTGTAGGCTTCGGCGAGCACGCCCACGCCCGAATCCAGGATACGGTCGCACAGCCACAGCACGCCATCGTCTTGCAGTTTGTGGGCCAGCATGGTGCGCAGCAGTAGATGATCTATTGAAGGGAAGAACTGCACCACATCGCACTGCAGGCAGTAGCGGTAATGGCGGGCAAACTGCTGGCAGCGATCCAGGGCGCGGTGCGTGCCCTTGCCGGCCTGGTTGGCATAGCTGTCGGCAATGAAGCTGCGCTCTAAGGGCGGCTCGATCACATTGCACAGGGCATGGTGCACCACCCGGTCGCGGAAGGGTGCGGCGCTGATCAAGCGCTTCTTGGGGTCATGGATGTAAAACGAATGGTATGCGCCGGGCTGATACGTTTTTTGGCGCAGTTCATCCTGCAAGGCCAGCAGTTCGTCCTCCTGCACGCGCTCAAAGCTGGCCGCGCCCGGCTTGCCCCGCTTGCCGCGCCGGGCCTTGCGATAGGCCAGGTACAGGTTTTCAAAATCCCACACCCGTGGGTAGAGGCTGCGGTAGGTCTTCATACCCTTTTGGATGCAAGAAAGGTGCCAAGGGTGATCGGGGGGGAAAATTTGCCCCCCTTCGGGGGGATGAAAACACTGCCCCAAAGAGCGGGGCAGTGCACAGAACGCAGAAAACAGAAAACAGAACCACAAGTACTTAGCTGGGGAGGGCCGCCACCCGGAAGCCGATGTCGCCCCATTCGTTGCCTGGGCGAGCGTCGTAGCGCTCGGCCACGCGGGCGAGGCCATGAGGAAGGCACCACGAGCCGCCCCGCAGCGCCAACACGTCATGATCCTTATCGCGATAATTCGCCTGCCACTCCCAAACATTCCCCGCCAGGTCAAAGATGCCGTAGGGCTGGCTGGCACTCTGCGGGTACATCCCCACGGGCGTGGTACGGCCAATCCCGCTGGCATTCACATTCGCCCGGCGCAGAATCTCATCCACCTCTGTGGTCGCCTGTCCGGCTTTATCCCAAGGATAGCGGCCTTCCGGCTTCGCCCCGCCCGCCGCCAGCTCCCACTCGCCTTCCAACGGCAGCCTCAGCAAGCCCGGCTTCCAGCCGGGGTTACTCTCCCCTTCTTCCTGCTCCTCCCAATGTGCCAGCAGCCACTTGCAGTAGGCATTGGCCTCATACCAGGTGATGCCTATCACCGGCGCGGCGCGCCGGGCAATGCCCAAGCGCGGATCATTCCAATAGCGCGGGTAGACGCGCTTGCCATCCGCAGAGGCATCCTTATTCTTTAGAGCCATCTGCAGCCATTCCCAGCCTGCGCCTCCCCAATCGCCCAGGCGTTTATATTGACGCGGCTCGCCGTATTTTGGAAAACCCGTCCAATATACTTCCCGCCCAAAATCTTCTGCCTGCAAGAAACGGGCATACTGCGCATTGGTCACCGGGTAGCGCGCCAGCCAAAACTGCGGTTGGTCAGGGCCAGGGATGGGCGTGAATACATGCAGGTCAGACGGCAGCCAGAGCGTGTCCAGCACGTCGGCCAGATCAGCGCGCAAGGCCGGTTTCAAATCCGGGTCGGTCATGGCCGCGTGTAAAGCATCTTCCACCGCGGCATGTTCCGGCCCTGCCAGGTGTCCGCCCATGTCGCCCGCCATCCAGCCCGCCACGGTCAGCGCCTGCTGCCAGCCGGCCGCCCCACACTGGCTGGTTTCTGCCCGTTTCAGCAGCGCAGTGATCAGGTTTTCGCGCACATCATCGGCTGTCTTAGGATGCGCCCCGGCCAGCAAGATCACCTGCTCCCACCAGGGTTCATCCAGGTGCATCAAAACCGTTTCAACCAACTGCGAGCTGCGGTTAACCAGCGCCGTAGCCGCCAGGAACTCCATAAAGTTTTGGTGCACAAAAGCATAGCTGCCAGGGTTGCTTTCCACCAGCAGCCCGCTGCGCTCGTGCGAGTTGTACATAAAGTTCCCGGCCCAGTGCCAGGCGCGTTCCGCCTCGCCCACCCGCTCACGCTGCTGCATATACTCGGCCAGCACCTGCTGCACCGTTTCTGGCTCCAATTCGGCCTTATGCGCCACGTCTTGCATGTAATAAGCCACGTGGCTCAGGCGGCGCAGCTTATGCTGCACGGCATCGTCCAGGTCGCGGTACTGGCGCTCGGTGCCATCTTCTCGCGCCAGCTTATCTGAGTCGGGCACGCGCTGCTGGGCGTGCCAGTAGCCCAACAACAGGTCCACGATCTCGGCCAGCACATCCACTCGCCGCTGCGGCAGATCGGCGCCATGGTACTTATACACCTGTACCAGCGCTGAGCAAAACAAGGGCGTGCCGGCAATCTGGGTCAAATGCGGGCTGTTGAGAATGCTCCTGGTAAGACGCTCGCAATCCTGCTGGCGCTGCACAACATCAATTTCCAGCAAAAAGAGCAGGTTGGCAACCAACTGCCGGATGCCAGCCGGGTCGAGCGGCGTGACCTCGGCCAATGCCAGGTTAGCCGAGGCCAGTTGCAAACGCGCTTCACCCTCGTACCCCTTGGGGCGCGAGGACAACCCAAAGCGGTTCCCATAAGGATGGTATTTCTCAATGAATTCGCCGACGTGCTGGGCCACTTCCGCCCGGTTCTGCGAGACCTCATCCAACCCATCCAACAACACCAAGCAGCCGCCCTCCTGCAGCCGTTTGTCGAAAAAATCAGCCGGCAGGCTGATGCGCTCGCCCAACTTCAGGTGCTGCTCCAGGCAGGCTAACAGTGATCCAGAGGATGGTTGTGGAAAACGCTGGCGGTTTTCCGCCAGGAAAACGCCAAAATGGCGCAGGCGCAGAAAGACCGGCAGCAGCGGCTTACCCTGCCAGCCCAGATCTTCCGCCGCCCGCCCATCCGCAAAAGCCAGGGCCGCCCGCCGCAGCAGCGTCGTCTTACCGCAGCCCGGCGAGCCGATCAAGATGAAACGATCGTAATGTGCCAGCAGATCATTGAATCCAACTGGCTTGGCCTGCTCTTGCTCAACTTGCGCTTCCAATCCGCCGCGCCGCTGCCTGAGCTCAGCTTTCTGGCGCGCTTCGGCTTCAGCACGTTCGTCGCGGACATACAAGGGCGTGAACACCTGGCGCAAGTTGGCCTCGCGCACCTGCCCCGACTGCTTGCGGATCAGCGGCAGCAGCAGGCTGCCCCAATCCTGGCGCACACAAGCCAGGTAGCCCGCCAGCGCCTGCGGATCATCGCCCGACAGGCGGCGCTCCAGCACCAGCAGCTCCAGCAGGCTGGCCGCCCGGCGGGTATCTTCAGCGATGCCAGCAACTTCTTTGGCCAGCCCGGCCAGCAGGCCGCGCCCGGCCAGGTCATTGGCATAGCCGATCAGTTTATCGTAGCCGTCTTCCTTGGCCAATCGCCTGCGCAAGTAGTATAAGAAGCGCCCCAGCAGCTCACGCTGCCCGGCATCCATCTCCAGCGCCGCCAGCAGCTTTTCCGGCACAACGGCAGGGTCGAAGCTGGTCATCTCGATGACTATGGCCGCCATCAGTGTATACGTCTCGGCCGTCCGCCCGGTGATCTTATTGGTCAGCTTGACCTTGTCTATGCTGCCCTTCGGAAAATCTTCCAGCGCCTGGTCCAGCGCATCCATAGCCGCCTGGCGCACCTGTCCAGCCTTCCTTTGGGCCTCATAATCTTTGTGCAGCCAGGCCTTGAGCTGCGCATCGGCCGGCCCTAGCCCGGCATCCGCCAGCTTGCCCAACAGCTTCTCGCCGACAAGCGTTAATCCACTTAGCAGACCTGCTGTGATGATTGCGTCCATACGATTGCGCCTTTCATACCCAACTGTTTACGCGCCATCCGCCGCCGACAGAACACAGGAAACAGAAAACAGAACCACAAGTACTTAGCTGGGGAGGGCCGCCACCCGGAAGCCGTAGGAGTCCCAAACGCCGCCCGGGTGATCGGAGTGGCGCTCGGCCACGCGGGCGCTGCCATGAGGATCGCCCCACGAGCCGCCCCGCAGCGCCAAATAGTCGTGTTCAGCACGATAATAATTCGCTTGCCATTCCCACACATTCCCCGCCAGGTCAAAGATGCCGTAAGGCTGGCTGGCACCCTGCGGGTAAGCATCCACAGCCGTGGTATGCCCGATCTTACTCGCCTCCACGTTTGCCCTCTGCACAATCTCCTGCACCGCCGTGGTTGCCTTGCCAGGCGCATCCCAGGGGTAGCGCCCTGTGGGTTGGTCGCCGCCGGCGGCCAAGACCCACTCTGCCTCAGTCGGCAAGCGCACCAATGTCGGCCTCAATCCAGGGTTCTGTGCGCCTTCCGCCAGTTCATGCCAATGCTTCAACAGCCATTGGCAGTAGGCGTTGGCCTCGTACCAGGTCAGCCTCACCACTGGCGCCTTGGCCTGCGCCATGCCGAAGTTTTTGTCCTGCCAGGAGCGCGGATAAACCACCTTGTCTTTGCCCAGTTTCGATTGCAGCCACTGCCAACCTGTCTCGCCCCAATCGCCCAGTTCTTTATAACCTGGCGGCTCACCAAATTTTGGAAAACCCTCCCACAGCGCCCGCTCGGCAAAATCGGGCGCTTCCAAAAAGCGCCGGTACTGGGCATTGGTCACCGGGTATTTGCCAATCCAGAAATTAGGTAGTCTCCCTCTTGAGAGCAGGTGATAAAAGATGTAAAATTGCGGCAAACTGAATCCGAGGGAGACCGATGGAACAATTCGCCAAACCTGGAGATTTCTGTCCAAACCCAGCATGCCCAGATCACCAAAAGCTTCAAAGCAGCCAGAGCAAGCCGAACATCATCAAAGCGGGGAAGACCCGGCGAGGGGTGCAAAGGTACCAGTGCCAAACCTGTGGCAAGTATTTTGTAGCGACTACCGGAACAATCTTCTACCGCAAACGCAGAGAAGAAGATGAGATTCTGGAAACGCTGGCGTTGCTGGCAGAAGGCAACCGTATCAGCACCTTGACCCGTGTCAAGGGCATCAAAGAAGACACCATTCTGAAATGGTTGCGTGAGGCGGCTCAACATAGCGAGGTACTGGAAGACGTATTGATGAAGGATTATCAAGTTAAGCGCGGCCAATTGGATGGTCTGTGGGCCTATGTCTACAACAAAGGAGAAAAAAAACTACCCGGAAACCGCTGAAAGTGGCCAATTCATCCGTTCTACCATGCTGGACATGGATACTCGCCTACGTGTCGCGCGTGCGATTGAGAAAGATGAAACCCAAGCCAGCATCGGCGTATTCCAGATGCTCAAGCGACGTGGGCATCCCGATGGCCCACCCTCAACCATTTCGGATGGCTGGGGAGGGATTGATGAGGCGATGATTGAAGTGTATGGCATGGTGCCAGAATACAGTGGCTGCGGACGTCCACCCACACGCAAGAAACCTGGCACAGATTGGCTGTATCTGCAAATGGTCAAGCAGCATGACGAGAACGGTCGCTTTGCTGGCACGAGACTTAAAGCCATCTACGGCAGCCTGGAAGAATTGACCCAACTGCTGGGCGAAACGACCGCTTACATTGAACGCAGCAACTTGACCAGTCGCCTATTCAATGGCCGTCAGGTGCGAAAAACATTAGCGTTTTCCAAAGATATCGATTGCTTTCGTGCCGCCGCCACCTGGGAAGATATGTACTACAACTTCGTCAAGCCTCACAAGAGCCTCCGCAAGCGGGTGTATGATGTTCCCGGTCGTAAATGGAAACCGCAAACGCCTGCCATGACCGCTCATCTGACTGATCATATTTGGACTGTTAAAGAACTATTGACTTCTATCCCTTTGAGTTGCTAACTGCTCTCAAGAGGGAGACTACCAAGAAATGGC
>Ga0209605_1004186_pt1 | contig 11993 bp, 9 predicted proteins | sample AD_UKC035_MetaG_FD_184408 | JGI IMG/M metagenome (GOLD analysis project Ga0209605, IMG submission 184408) | Active sludge microbial communities of municipal wastewater-treating anaerobic digesters from USA - AD_UKC035_MetaG (SPAdes) (version 2) | ecosystem: Engineered > Bioreactor > Anaerobic >...
GTTTTGACCGGTTCCGGCCGAAGTATCCGCCAGCTCCCGGCACAACTCGGTGACCAGGTAGAGGGCCCGGGGCAGGTGAAAGCAGCCCTTGAAACGCCCCCCCTTGCACCGGTTGTTAACCTCGCCCCGCCGGTTGGCATAACCAAACCACTCGCCGTATTCCGGATCCGGGAAAACCCGCCAGGCGTACTCATGAACCTTCCGGAACCAATCAAGCAGTTCGGGATCCCCGGTCAAGCGGTACCCGAGCAGCGTCGCCACCAGCGCCTCCAGGTGCGGCCACCAGAGCTTCATGTCCCACTGCAGTTCGAAATGAGGCCGGTCCAGCCGATCCAGGAAATAATAGATTCCACCGTATTCCCGGTCCCAGCCCTTCTCGAGGCACCACTTCACTCCCTCGGCCGCCCGGCGCACCGTGGACCAATCCTTCGCGCCGGCCGCCGCCTCCATCACGAACCACATCGCCTCCAGACCGTGGCCGGGAATCAGATGGCGCCCTTCGTAGATGTCATCCCGGCGGCGGCCTTCCGGGGTCAGGTTCTCGTGCACCACCCGGCACTCCGGGTCGAGAAACCGGTTCATGATCCGGTCAAGGCTCTGTTCGATCACCCGGCTGTAAACCGGATTCGGCCGGACCTCGTTCAAAATCCGGCTGATGTTGAGGTTGATCATCGGAAAGGCCAGGTTTTCCAGGGGCCGGACGCCCGGCACCTGCTTGTTGTAACGACCCTTTGGGTTGGCCTGACGCTCCTGGATGCGACGGTAGGTGCGGATCGCCAGTTCCAGGGCCTCCTGGTCACCGGAGGCCCGGGCATACTCGGCGAAGGCGATCACCGCGAAGCAGTCGGAGAAGATGTTGTAGGGCTGAACCAGGGGCTGGCCGGTTTCGGTCAGGGCGAAGTACCAGTCTCCATTTCCGTCCCGGCCGTGCGCCTTGAGAAAATCGGCGCCCAGTTTGGCCAGCCCGAGCCATTCCGGCCTCTTTTCCAGCCGGTTGTAAAACCAGGCGAAGGTCCAGATCTGCCGGTTCTCCAGCCACATGTACTTGTCGGTGCAGATCACCGAACCGTCGCGATCCAGGCAGTGGTAATACCCACCCCGCTCCCGGTCCGGCGAATGTCTCATCCAGAAGGGCAGCGCATCATCCAGGAGCGCGGAACGATAAAGGCGTTGATACTTCAGGAACTCCGACCGTTCCTTCGTTTTCATCTTTTCCTCCCAGGCCCGGACATCGAAACCCGGCCGCCGGCGGACGGTCAGTAACTGGGCCGTCCCGCCAGGCGATCCCAGGCCTCGAACAGTTCCAGGCATTCGGAACGCAGGATCCCGCCGGCCACCGCCACCGGACTGCCGCCCAGCCGCTTCAGCTGGCGGTTGGAAAGGCGCAGCTCATTGAAGCCGCGGGCGGCCGCCGACCGAATCCCGGTGCCGTAGAAAATAGCCGAAATCCGCGCCCAGTGGATGGCGCTGAAGCACATCGGGCAGGGTTCGGTGGTCGAATAAATCACCAATCCGGCCAGGTCATAGGAGCCCAATTCCCGCGAGGCCATCCGGATGGCATTCACCTCGGCATGGCAGGTGGCATCGCCGGCCAGGACCGTGTTGCGGGCCACGGCCACCACCCGGCCGGACCTGACCAGGCAGGCGCCGAAGGGGCCGCCGGCCGGGTCTTCAACCAGGTTCTTCCGAGCCTCTTCGATCGCCCGGCGCATGAAGCGCGTTTCCGGAATCAATCCCTGCCGCCGCATGCCTATTCGGTCACCAGATAAAAGAACGCATTCAAAGGGTTGTGGCCCAGGTACTCCCGGCAGGGACCGGCCGGGTTCCCCTTGCGGACCAGGACTGACTGGTCAATCGATCGGGAATTATAAAATTCGTGGATGGTCCCGCTGGCCCGGAAGTGTTCCAGGGTGCGGTCCAGCGTCCGAAGACCGATCTCTCCGACCTCCTTCCGGTGGCCGTAACGATGGCTGCCCCGGAGGATCCAGAAGGTCCTCGAATTCCAGGCCGGACCGCGCCACATGTCGAAACTCCAGTCCGGTTCGTTGAGTGCCACGGTCGGAATCGGGTGGAAGGCATAAAATTCGGATTCGTTCATCAGGTGCTCGTGCAACCGGATCGACTGCGCCTCGGAAGCGGCCCCGAAGGCCATCGGCAGGAATCCCTCAAAGGTCTTGGGCCGACCCGGCCGGCCGACGTCATGAAAAAAACCGGCCCGCTCATCCCAGAATTCGGACTGGATGAACTCGGCCAGGCCAACCCGCTTCTCCCGGTAGGCGGCGGCGTCCAGCTCCAGTCGGCCGGCCCACTTCTCCATCATTTCGTAATAGCCGTACAGGTGAGAGGTGGCGTCCACGCAGGCAAACGGCCTTTCCGCCGGAGTTTTAAAGCGCAACCCGTCGTCAATTCCGCTCTCCCAGGTGCGGTCGAGGATGTCCCGGTAATAAAAACCGCCGCCGGCCACCCGGCGGTGCGCCTCCCACCAGGCCAGGTTCCGTCGGCCGAATTCGAAACACTCCTTCAAAAACTCCAGGTCGCGGGCCACCCGGAAATACTCCTCGGCCGCCTGGGGCCAGAGCGGCGGATGGCTCAATTTGTGATTGGCCCAGAAATCCGGCCGGCGTTTGCCCGGACCGTAAGAAAGTCCCGGCAGCATCCCGTCCGGTCCGGCCGTCTCGAAGAGATTCCGGAGCTGGTCGCGCACCAATTCCGGGCTGAAGCGGACCAGGTCCAGGCAGGCATGAACCAGGTCCCAGTGGCCGAAGGCCGGGTGGGCGATGTATCCCGGTCCCACCGTCAGCCAGGGCCGCCGGAAAGGCCCGGACGACGGCATTATCGAACGTTCGGCCAGCCCGCACAGGTAGACCAGCATCTCATGCCAGCGCGAGGCCGGCAACTTTTCCCGGGCCCGCTCCACCAGGTGGTAATGTTCCCGGCCGAACGATGCCTCAGACATAATCCTCCGCGTTCTTGTCCACCTCCGGATGCCGATCAATCCGGTGCACCCGAAATCCGAAAATGTCGGCCTTGATGTCGGAACCGACCAGCCGAAAAGCGAATTTTCCGTAATCGGGTATCGGCCGCCGGCCGGTATCACGATCCACCGCGGCGTGGGCAAAAGCACCGTCCACGAAAAACTGCAGGAACCCGGCGTCCTTGGTAAGCCGGATCCGGTAACGCCGTCCCAGTTCACGCACCGGGTCGTCCCCGTGGCCAACCAGCCGGGCGCCCGGATTGCGGCGCCAGTTCGAGGTGTTGGTGTGCATCCCCCGGTCGTTGAACCGGCTGAATGAGAGGTGGTAGCTCTGCAGCCCCCACTTGGCGGCGTAATAATTCTTCATCACGCCGGTCCTCGATTCCAGCCGATCGGAGTCCCGGATGACATCTTCGCCCTTCAAACCACGCAGGGCGATGTAATTGATGACCAGGCCCCCGTGGCTGTGGATGATGATATCGTACGAAACCGCCACCCGGTCGGGCAGGTCGGGCCGAAAGAAGGCCAGGCAGGCCTCCTCCCCCTGCCGGCTGCCCAGGCAATGAAGGCGCATACCGCCCCCCGGCAGCAGCTCCATGGTGCCGACCCCCTCGTGGTGCCAGTTGGCCAGGTCAGTCAGGCCGTCGCTGAAGAGCTCTTCCCGGTCGGCGTATTCCAGCGGCATTGGTCATCTCCTCCTTCGCGGGCCCCCCGACGCCAAACCCGGCGTCGAAGCCCCCCTACATCTTTATACACTTTCCGCCGCTTGCCTGGCAAGCGGCGCCGGCGGGACGGGAAAAGGGGGAGCGGCGCCGGACCGTCCGGACCGAAGGGTTGCCGGAGGCCTCAACGCGTCTGAAGGTGGGGAAAACGGTCTGAAAAAAGGAAACCGGAAGGCGGGTTTACTTCTCCGCGACCACCAGCATCTCGAAATCCTCGGTGGTCAGTTTATCCTGCCGGGAGTAGGCGCCCAACTTCGCTCCTAAAATTTCTATCTTCCGGTAGCCGAGCGTCTTCAAAAGCCAGGCGATCTCGCTGGGCACGTAATAACGCTCGTTACAGGTTAATTCCTTTTTAGTTCCCGCATCGTCCTCGAAGACGACGGTGCTGTGGTCCCGGAACGTCATCAGATCGAAAGAACAATTTTCATACGCCGCATTGCCTTCTTTGTTGGCCGCGGACTCATAAAATTCCTTCACGGAATGAAAAAGCGGGAACAACCCGTTCAAGGTCGTGAACATTAACTTGCCCTTCTCTTTTAACGCCTTGGTCGCATTCTTTAATATTTCAAAATTCATCTCGTCGGTTTCCATTAAAGGAAAACCGCCCTCACAGAGCATGATCGCCAGATCAAATTCGCCTTCAAAGGGAAGGTTTCTGGCGTCCTGCTTCTGAAAATCAATGTTCAGATCAAGTTTTTTTGTTTTTTCCCTTGCCCTTCTAAGTTGTGCCTCGGACAAATCAACCCCGGTTACGCGGTATCCTCTTTTTGCCAATTCGATCGAATGGCGGCCGGTTCCGCAACCGATGTCGATGATCTTCAGTGATTTATCCCGGCTTATTTCCTGCTCGATAAAATCGCATTCGCCGAGCGTCCCCTGGGTAAAAGGCTCTTGATCATACTTACGCCCGTAATTCTCAAATAACAGCTCGTACCATTGTTTCACGGTCTCCCCCTTTTATCCGGTAAAACCGCGTCATCTGACTTCGCTCCCACCAAATCCCTGCGTAAGAGTGGGGTTTTGCGGATCCGCCTCGTCTCGCCAGATTTTATGGCGGACAGGCGAGATCTCGCCATTTTTTGCCCTGCGAAAAATGGCGGAGAGGGAGGGATTTGGCGCCCTCGCCTCCCACTGCGGCTCGGGTCGGCCATTCGCTAAAGCTATGGCAGGTAAAATCGGCCTTTATCCGCCGAAACCTGCCTTTCAAGCACAGGCGGAACCCGCCGATTTGTCTGAATAAGATTCAGAAACAATAATCGCCATGAAGCAGAGCGAAGCACGCTTCATGGCCGTGAAGTGTGCGCTGAGCTCGGTCAAAGCGCTCTACTTCACGGCTCTCTTCAAATCCCTGCGTAAGAGTGGGGTTTTGCGGATCCGCCTCGTCTCGCCAGTTTTTATGGCGGACAGGCGAGATCTCGCCATTTTTTGCCCTGCGAAAAATGGCGGAGAGGGAGGGATTTGAACCCCCGAGGCGGCAAGCCGCCTACCGGTTTTCGAGACCGGCCCTTTCAGCCGCTCAGGCACCTCTCCAATTCCATCAACTAAATCCAACTCTCGAAACCAAGCTCAAAACAGATCCAAATTCCGTCTGAAAACCTGAAGGAGGGAGGGATTTGGCGCCCTCGGCTCCCACTGCGCCTCGGGTCGGCCACCCGCTGGCAACGCTCCCTATTCGGTCGCCTTGCCTGACTTCGCTCCCATCAAGTCCCCCCCCCTTGTCAGGAAGCCGCACCGGGGGGGACTTGAACCCCCGAGGCGGCAAGCCGCCTACCGGTTTTCGAGACCGGCCCTTTCAGCCGCTCAGGCACCTCTCCAGTTCCATCAACTAAATCTCAATTCTCTGAACCAGGCTCAATTCTTGTTTTCGATCCCGGAATCCGGCTTCGCTTTATCAATTCCGGCGCCGTTCTCCCCGGATCGCCCGGCGGACGGTTTCGCCCCGGAATCGGTAGCCGCGCCACCCTTCAGCAGCTGGGCCAGCGAAGAAGTCATGTCAATGACCTTGCTGCCCTCCGGCATCCGGAAGGTGAAGAGTTCCGGAGCGAGGGCCTGGCCGGTCTTGATGTTCTGAAGGCGGAAGAAGAAGATCGGCACCGACTGGGAACCGTAAAACTCGACGATCTCCGGCAGCAGCGATTCCCGGCCCACCCAGACCTGAATCCGCTTGAACGGCAACTGGCCCAGGACCGGGTAGAGACTGGCCGCCAGCTGGTTGCCCCGGGAGAATCCGGCCACATCGCGCGTCTCCAGGAGGTAATAATTCTTCCGATTCCGAACCTTTTCGCTGGTTGAGTAGGAAATCGCCGGCAACTGGAAACTGGCCGGGGTCATCTCCTCCGCCAGCCGGGTATCCAGCTGGGTCAGGTCGAACTTGTAGGCCAGGTTCCAGATCGGCATCGACTGCCAGAGGGTCCGCCCGTCAAAAAGTATCTGTATCCGGGAGGCGTCCCCGGTCAACTGGCGGTTCGGCGACAGTTCCTGGGGCACCGTCAACTCGCACCGGAATAATCTCTCCTGCTGCCAGAAACGTCCCCCGGTATTAAGGGTGTTCCCGAACATCTGGAAGCCGACGCTGAGGTCGGCCTGGAGGCTTTTAAGCGAGCTCCATCGGCCGTTGAGGTCCGAAACCAGGGACGCGGGCACCTCGGCCCGAAGCCGGCTGGCCGTTCCCGCCAGCAATAACAGCGCCGTCAGCGAAATCCCAATCCGTTTTAACGTAAGCAATCGCATTGTTGTCTCCCGCGGTCCGGACCGCCATTAAAAACCCCCAGCAAAAAAAGCGCGCCCAAGTGGACTCGAACCACCAGCCTTCAGATCCGCAATCTGACGCTCTATCCAATTGAGCTATGGGCGCAATTATATTATGATACCATAAAAGGCCACTCCTTTTCAGCCGCCGGGCGGCCCGGAGTCCGGCGTCGCCTCCCGGCGGTTACCAGTCCCGGCTTCGGGCGCCCTTTTCCAGGAGGGGCTTTCTGTGCTATTATTATTAGACAAAACTTGACCGACAGGAAACCGGCGCCATAAACGAATCCCGGGAATTTTCCCACTAAAATCCATTGGAAAGACATCGTTAAAACCTGTTGACGCCGCCCGTTTTTCCGAAACTCCCAAACCCAAAATGCGAAAAGGATTTTTGGCTTGTTTACCGCTGCTTCTCCTGCTGGCCGGCTGCAGTGCCGGTTTCTACGAGCGATCGGCCGACCGGGAGGTCGAGAAGATCCTGGCTGAAAAAAAACCCGTGGTCGAGCAGACCGCCCTGCCGGAGTTCAAAACGCCCCGGGAGCAGGTCGAAACCGACACGATTATCCTCTCCCTGCGTGATTGCCTGACCCAGGCCGCCAGCCGCAACCGCGAATACCAGTCCCGGAAGGAAGACCTTTACCTGGGCATCCTGGATCTCACCTACCAGCGCTACCTTTACCGCCTCCGCTACGGGGCGAGCGGTGACGTCGTCTGGAACCGGGACGGCCGGGAAAACTTCACAAGTTCGCTCAATCTCAACCTGGTCAAGTGGCTGGCCACCGGCGCCGAATTGACCCTCAATCTCGGCCAGAGCTTCCTGAAGTACCTGACCGGCGATCGGACCAAGGATTTCCAGACCTTCGCCTCGCTGAACATCCTCCAGCCGCTTCTCAGGGGGGCCGGCCGGACCGCCGCCCTGGAAAACCTCACCCAGGCCGAGCGGAACGCCGTTTACGATATCCGCGATTTTCTCACCTACCAGCGCGACTTTTCGGTGGACGTGGCCGAACGCTTCTTCAACCTGCTGCTGCGGAAGAATAACCTGGAAAACTACCAGACCAACTACCGCAACCTGAGCAACATCCTGGCCCGCATCGAGATGCTCTCGGAGGCCGGCCGCATTGATCCCTTCCAGGTGGACCAGGCCCGCCAGAACGAGTACAGCGCCTACCAGCGCTGGTTGAGCGCCTACAACGATTACCAGTCGTCCCTGGACAGTTTCCGAATCTTCCTGGGCTACGCGCCCGGCACCCGGGTGGTGCTGGCCGAGACCGAACTGGAAAGGCTCCTGGAGAAGGGCATCCCCCGCGAGTCGCGCGGCGCGGAAATTTTCCTGGACTCGGCCCTGGAAGGGCGGCTCGACCTTATGACCACCTTCGACAAGGTGGCCGATTCCGGCCGCCAGCTGAAGATCGCCCGGAACAACCTGCGCGGCAAGCTCGACCTTTCACTGGAGGCCGGCCAGAGCACCGAAACGGAATCCAACCCGACCGTGGACTTCCGGAACCCATCCTACCAGGCCGGCCTGGCCTTCGAACTGCCGCTGAACCGGATCTCGGAACGCAACGCCTACCGGCGCGCCCAGATCAACCTGGCCCGCAGCAACCGCAGCCTGCAGGCGAAGGTGGACGCCATCCGGCTCGAAGTCCTCGACTCTTACCGGAACCAGGAGGAGGCCTACCAGAGTTACCTGATCCAGAAAAGAAGCCTGGAGCTGGCCGAGAAACGCATCGAAAGCACCGACCTGCTCCTGCAGGCCGGCCGGGCGACCACCCGCGACCTGCTCGACGCCCAGGAATCCTATCTCAGCTCGCGCAACGCGCTGGCCGAAACGGTGGTCCGCAACCTTATTTCCCAGCTCCAGCTCCTGAAGAATGCCGAACAGATCGAGCTCGACGACAACGGAGTCTGGCAAGGAGAACTCTATGAAAAAATTACCCTGGAAAGCAATCCTTAAAATCCTGAAAAACCGGTTCGTGCTGGCCGCTCTGCTTTTGATTGTCGCGGGCGGGCTGGCCATTCATTTCACCAACAGTCAGAAGAAGATCCGCCAGCTGATCACCCAGGAGGTGAAGCGGCAGGACCTGCTCATCTCGGTCATTGAGGGCGGCAACCTGACCGCCCTGCGCTCCCAGAAAGTGATCAACAACGTGCCTGGCCAGCGCAACATCCTGGAGGTGGTGGATGAAGGCACCCGGATCACCGAGGAGGACGTCCGCAACGGCAAGGTGCTCGTCCGGCTCGACTCCGAAGACCTGAAGAAGAGCGCCGAGCAGCGCCGGATCGAAGTCGAAAGCAGCTGGGCCCAGTACCTGGACGCCCAGGAGAACCTGGAGATACAGAAGAAGCAGAATGAAAGCGACATCAAGCAGGCCGAACTCAAGGTGAAATTCGCCCAGATGGACCTGGCCAAGTACCTGGGTGATTCACTGGCCGACCAGGTGATAAAAGACACCCGGCTCGATTATGGACAGCTCATTTCCAGTCCCCAGCTGGGCGGCGAGTCACTGAACAAGAAGAAGGAGGTCGAAAACCGGATCGACCTGGCCAACGAGGAGCTCTCCCGGGCCCGGGACAAGGTGGAGTGGAGCAACCGGCTCTCTCAGAAGGGCTTCATCACCAAGACCGAATTCCAGGCCGATGAACTGGCCCTGAAACAAAAGAACGTCGCCCTGGAACAGGCCAATCTGGAATCAAGGCTCTTCTTCAATTACGATTTCCCCAAGCAAGTCGAGAAGCTCCTTTCCGATTACCAGGAGTCGCTCAAATCCCTGGAGCGGACCAGGGCCAACTGCCGATCCCGCCTGATCCAGGGCGAGGCCAGCCTCAAAAGCCGCCGGTCCACCTACCTGCTCAGCAAGGACCGGCTGGAGGAGAATGAAATCCAACTGAAGGAGTGTACGATCGTGGCCACCCAGCCCGGTTTCGTTACCTACGCCACCAGTTCGCGCCCCTGGGGAAACCAGAGCCCGATCCAGCCCGGCACCCAGGTGCGCCAGCGCCAGGACCTGTTGACCCTGCCCGATTTCGACAGCATGGGCGTGGAGGTCAAGATCCACGAATCGGCCGTGGAGAAGGTGCGGGTCGACCAGCCGGCGGTCATCAAGGTGGATGCCTTCCCGGACCGGGCCTTCACCGGCAAAGTCATCAAGATCTCGCTGATGCCCGACCCGACGCTCAAGTGGCTCAACCCGGACATCAACGTTTACGTCGCCCAGATCTCCTTCGACCAGAGTTATGATTTTCTCAAGCCGGGCATGTCGGCCCAGGTGGAGATTCTGGTTGAAAAACTTGAGAAGGTCATCGCGGTGCCGCTGGTGGCCCTGACCTTCCACGGCGAAACCCCTTACTGCACCGTCCTGAAGAACCGCATGCTCGAAACGCGCCGGGTAACGCTGGGCAAAAGTAACGATGAGATGGTAGAGATAAAGTCCGGCCTGGCCGCGGGCGAGACGCTGGTAATCTCGCCGGGACAGATGACCCCGCAGATCAAGAAGCAGGAACTCTCTGAAAAAGGGCGGATGGAGACCACCGCCCCGGCCATTCAGACCGGCAATCAGCCGGGATCCGGCCGTTCGGAATCCGGGGCCGGCCCGGCTTCACCGGCCGCCGGCAACCAGCCGGAAACCGGAGCCTCGTCCGCCGGCCGGGAAGGCGGCGGAGAAGGCGCCTCCAGCGGCCGTCGGGGACGCGGCTCCCGTTCGGGCGCGTCTTCCGAATCAACGCCCGCGCAACCGATCGTAAGGCCTCAACAACCCTGAAGCACGCCATGGCAGCCGAAGTCATCCGCCTGGACGGAATAAGCAAGATTTACCGGATCGCCGACGTGGAGGTGGCCGCACTCAAAAACCTCTCTCTCACGGTACGCGAGGGGGAGCATATTTCCATCGTCGGCCCCTCGGGCAGCGGCAAAACCACCCTGCTCAATCTGCTGGGCTGCCTGGACCGGCCCTCTTCGGGCAACTACTTCCTGGACGGCCAAGAAATCTCGAAACTCGACGATGACGCCCTCTCCCATATCCGAAGCCAGAAACTGGGCTTCGTCTTCCAATCCTACAACCTGATTCCCCAGTTAACCGTGCTGGAGAACATCGGCCTGCCCCTCTTCTACCAGTACGCCGACGAATCGGCCATCCAGGCCAAGGCCCTGGAACTGGCCCGGATCGTCGGGCTGGGCAACCGGCTCTACCACCGTCCCTTCGAACTCTCCGGCGGACAGCAGCAGCGGGTGGCCATCGCCCGGGCCCTGATCAACGATTCGGTCATCGTGCTGGCCGACGAACCGACCGGCAACCTGGACAGCAGCACCGGCCGGGAAGTCATGGACCTCCTGCTGGACCTGAACCACAAGGGCACCACCCTACTACTCATCACCCACGACCCCAAGGTCGCGGCCTTCGGCCAGCGGACCATCCACATGCTGGACGGGGAGATCGTCGATGAAACTTAACGCCTACCATCTTCTCCGGGTCGTCCGCTTCGGGTGGAAGAACCTCTACCTCCACAAACTGCGTTCGCTGCTGACCGTACTGGGCATCGTCTTCGGGGTCGCCTCGGTGATCGCCATGCTGGCCATCGGCGAAGGAGCCAGTTTCGAGGCCCGCGAGAAGATAAAGCAGCTGGGCAGCAACAATATCATCATCCGGGCCATCAAGCTCGCCGGCGAACCTACCTCCCAGCAGGAAACCCGGCTGGGCGTTTACGGGCTCAACCCGGAGGACTTCAGGCGGATCAAAACCATTCCGACCGTCGAAAAACTCGTCCCCTGCCGGGAGACCGACCAGGATATCTGGTACTACGAAAAAAACGTGTCCGGCCGGGTGGTCGGCACCGTGCCCGACTACGCGGCGGTGATGAATCTCAACATTGTCAATGGCCGTTTTTTCAACGAATTCGAACTGGAAGGCGGCAAGCCGCTGGCGGTCATCGGCGCCTCGGTCAAAAAGACGCTCTTCCTGGCCGAGAACCCGGTCGGGAAATTCGTCAAGGTGAAGAGCAGCTACTTCCGGGTCATCGGGGTAACCGGCGAAAAATCGGTCTCCGGGGCCGGCAGCCAGTTCGCTGCCGAGGATATCAACTTCGACATCTACATCCCGATGAGCACCGAACGCTCCATCTTCGGCGAGTACGAAATCGCCAAGGGCAGCGGCAACCTCTTCGACCGCGAGCGCAACCTGGTCAAGTTCCACCGCTTCGTGGCCAGGGTGAGTGAAATGGACAAGATCGTGGACACCTCGACCATCATCAACGGAATCCTCAATACCACCCACAAGAAGGCCGACTACGAAATCCTGGTGCCCCTGCAGCTGCTCCAGCAGGCCGAGCACACCACCCGCATCTTCAACATCGTCCTGGGCTCGATCGCCGCCATCTCCCTGCTGGTCGGCGGCATCGGCATCATGAACATCATGCTGGCCACCGTCACCGAGCGCACCCGGGAGATCGGCATCCGCAGGGCCCTGGGCGCCCGGCGCCGGGACATCATCAACCAGTTCCTCTCCGAGTCGGTTATCCTGTCGGCCCTCGGCGGCCTGATGGGCGTCTTCCTGGGG
>Ga0209605_1004187_pt1 | contig 11991 bp, 9 predicted proteins | sample AD_UKC035_MetaG_FD_184408 | JGI IMG/M metagenome (GOLD analysis project Ga0209605, IMG submission 184408) | Active sludge microbial communities of municipal wastewater-treating anaerobic digesters from USA - AD_UKC035_MetaG (SPAdes) (version 2) | ecosystem: Engineered > Bioreactor > Anaerobic >...
ACCGGCGCCGCGGATGCGGATCGCAGCATCGCGACCGAGAGCTACCGTCGATTGGCTCCGGACCTGGATCCCGGCTACTTTCCCACTCAGGGCATTGTTGACCGAAGTGGCTGGAATCTGCCGGAGTTGGTCTCCATCCACCTGTTGGGCGGAATAGGTTAATGACTTCTGGGAACGGCTGATCCCCAAGGCGGTCACCACGGTTTCCTGGAGCGTGATCCCTTCAGCGAGGGTCACATCAATGGTGGACTGATTACCAACGGTCACTTCCTGGTCGGTGTAACCGATATAGGAAAAAACCAAAATGGATGCATCGGACGGGACTTCCAGAGAATAGGTTCCGTCGATGTCGGTAGTGGTACCCGTAGTAGTACCTTTTACATAGACGTTAGCACCGATCAAGGGCTCTCCGGAGACCTCCTTGACCGTGCCGGTAATTGTTCGCTGGGCCAAGCCAATGGCCACTGCAAACAAAAACGTTGCAAAGGTTAGAGTAAGTTTTTTCATCATTTAGATTTAAAATTTAGCGCGAAAATAAAAAATAAATTAAGAAATGGTTAATTTCTTAACTTCAGGTCAAACGTACTTTAGTTTGAAAGCGCTGTCACTTTGAGTCAATTTCAATCAAAAAACTGTTATTTTTCGACAAACTGATCTTAAAATTCGTTCTTTTGTTAAAGAATTTCTAAAATGTTAAAATTTACTAAAATCGGTGTACTGGGGCTGATGCTCCTGACCATCCCCCTATCGGGGCAGCAACAAACCGCCAATTGCCGGGTCCTTTCGGCAAAATTACAGGGCACCTACCAGGGGGAATGCAAAAACCGCCTGGCTCATGGGGAGGGCACAGCCCAGGGTACGGATACCTACCAGGGACATTTTAAAGAAGGGGTCCCTCACGGCAAGGGGAAATATGTCTATTCGGACGGCTCCTATTATATCGGTGAATTCAAAAACGGGCTCCGTCATGGAGAAGGCACCCTCCATACCATGGATAAGGAAACCAGTACCACCCAATCCGGAAAACTGAGCCTGTGGAAAGATGATGAGTTTATCGAAGAGATCCTGGAAAAAAAATACAAGATCATCCAGTCGCTGAATACCCTGTCGACCCAGTTTGACAAACCCAACGAGATCCAGGACCGCGTCGAAATATTCCTCGGTACCCGGTCCATGATCAACGGGATCAATATCTTTGCATCCACCGGCAATCATTATGTCCAGGGTAAAAACCGGATCATCATCGAAAACGTCAGTTTCCCCCTTTTAGTCAGGTTGAATTATACTTCCCAAAAAGGAGTCAGCGAAGTCCTGCCGGTCAGAGTGGAATTCGAATTGGAATCAAAGGGGCACTGGAAGATTAATGTGAATAGTCAGTAATAATGAGGATTGAGGTTTGAGGTTTGAGGATTGAAGATGGATTCGATCAATCCTCAATCCTCACCCCTCACCCCAAATAAAAAAAGCAGCCGTCATATCTTTATACGTCCAGCTGCTTTAAAAAACTTACTCTAAGTCCCCGCATGGTAGTAGAGCGGAGCGGGAAATTCGAGTAGCGAGATACGAGATACGAGATACGAGCAGTGAGAAGCGAGCGGTGAGACCATTGACCACCCACTGGCCCCTGGTTACTGTTTCACCAACTTCACCGTCCCTTCATCCCCATACCCATTCACCCAATGGTACACCAGGGTCTTTGTGGCGGGGTCGTAGTCGCCGCTTCCGGATACATTTTCCCCAAAGGGTTCCTTGGTATTCTGGAAAAAGACTTCATTGCAACTGAAAGCAATTTCACCCGGGGAGTCTTCCGGTTTTGTAATCCCATAGACGTCATACCATTCAAAATAAAGCCCCCCGCTGAAATCGCTGAGTTTGAAAGAGGACGCCGTAAGTTTGGTAATCTTGACCACGATGCCCTTCACGGTGGTTTCAGTGGGACAACATCCGTCAGTAGAACTGCCGGTGGCATCCTCTACTTTATAATCTCCTGAAATATCCACCGCCGGGCAGGTGATAAAGGACTGAAACTGCAGGGTAAAGGAGGAAGCCGCAGCTCCGTTGATGGATGGGGCAAGGTTCAGGACCGAATCCGTCGCACTCAGTTTTACGTAGGAGGGATATACCCGGCCGTCGTTGAGCGTGACCTGCGGATTGAAGGTAAAGTTTGCCACTTTGGAACCATCCCCATACCCAGGCTCCCCAAACAGGGTGGCAAAATCCGACGCTTTCAATTCCATCCGGACCTTTCCCTGTCCCTGGTCAAAATCGGACTGGGTCAGGGATTTGGCGAGCTTTCTCACGCCCCCGGTGGCCGCAAAAATTTGTACGGAGGCCAGGTCTTTGTTTTCCGAGTACAGGTCGAAAGCCAGGAAATCCGTGGCAATTTTATCGGTAAAGATCCCGGTATGCGCCGGATCGACGACAATACGCAGGTTTACCCCATTAGCGATCTCCGGGATGCGGATCTTGCTCTCATCCGTACACCTTACCAGAAGGAGTAAGGCCGGTATATAAATAAGAATTTTTTTCATTTTTAGATTTTTTATAAATGATCGTTAAATCGTACCATCCGGTTAATCCACATCCCAGAATACCTTGTCCGTATACTGATTGTGCTGTTTTGCGTTGGGATTGGTCTGCAGGTCATCCCCATTGTACGGAAGGGTGACCGGATAAGGCCGGGACTGTGAGGAATGTACATTTGGATCTTTCGCCGGATCGCAAATTTTGGGGAACCCGGTTCTGCGGATATCATTATAAGACTCCAGCCCGTTGCCGAAAGAATGGATCCATTTTTGCGTAAGGATCAATTCCAGTTTGCGGGCATTGTCCGCCGCATCAAACAAGGCCAGGACCTTATCCACATAAGTGGTGATGGCCGCATCCGGGATCACCGGTGCTCCGGCCAGTCTGGCCACGGCATTGACCTTGGCAAAAGACGAACGGATACCCGTGTTCAGCAAAGCTTTGGCATCTTCGCCCGTATTTTTGGTCAAGGCCAGTTCCGCACGGATAAAGTTTACATCCGAGGCAGTAAGCAGACGCTGGGCGCCGGCTCCCTTCAGCCCTGAATTGAGGTCCCCATTGGCCCCGCTGCCATTGTCATAGGCTCCCCCGACCGGCCACAAGCCAAGCAGGGTTTGCGATTTGCCCTGGTCGAAACCTTCATTGGGATCCTTGTCGTAAGAACCAAACCAGATGGAGAGGAAAGATCCGTCCTGGTAAGAAACCGGGTTTTCGGCCTGCTCGTTGGGCCCAAGCTGATTATAAAAGAAATAAGGGATCCTTGGGTCCGCAATCCCTTCGAGCAAGGTGTTTTCACAGGCGGCTTCCCCTTTCATCATCAGGTAGAAATAGGGGCTGATGTAATAGGTGGGATTGCCGAGGGTGTATTCCCTGACAAAACCAGGGTTCCTGTTTTCAGGGGTGATGGAGGTCGTATAAGCCAGTTCAAAATCTTCACTGGTCCCGGAGATATGGCTTAATTTGAGTAATTCAGCCACTTTGGCGGCGTCGTAAAGGTCCGTCAGCCGGGCTTTGTTGTACATATTCAACAAGAGGGACCTCCCATACTTTTTCCATTTGTCCATATTTCCCTTGTACACCAGGTCATCGGTGGTGGGTTTCAGCGTACTGGGTTTATCCAGGTCAGCCAGGGCTTCAAATCCCAGGCGAAACAGATCGCGGTAGATTTCCTTATCGTCGTCGTATTTGGGAAAGGGCGCTTCGGCCCCCAGGGCGGCTTCGCTGTAAGGCATGTCCCCCCAGAGGTCCACGACCGAACTGAATATCTGCACCTTCAGCAACTTGGCCATGCCCACATAGGCGAAGTTGTTGGCCTCCGTTGCTTTTTGAATGATGATGTCGAGGTCAGGCAGGGCCACGGCATACATCTTTTCCCAGGCCTGGGTGAGGGCAAATTCATTGGCGGTGATCTTATAATCATCGTGATTGCCCCGTTGCACGGTATGGTGGCTGTACACCGAAACCAACTCTGAAATGCCCGCCGTACCAATACCCAGTGAACCGAAAACGACGGCCTGGCTGAAGGGCATCAGGTTGTTTACTCTGGCGTCCGTGGGATTATTGGGATCGTCGTTGATATCCAGGTAATCGTCACAGGAGGAGATGGAGATCAGACTGAACCCGCATATTAAAAAAATCAATCTGTAAAATTTCATGACTTTGATTTTAATGGTTAAAACTTGAGATTGATGCTGGCGCCAAACCGTTTGATCGACGGCAGGTTCTGGAATTCAAATCCCTGGTAATTGGAGTCGCCGAAGGTGCTGGTTTCCGGATCCAGGTTGGTGCCTTCGGGGAAATGCGGCGCCTTATACCAAAGGTTTCTTCCGATCAGTGAAAGAGTAACTCCCCGGATTCCTTTTTTAAACAGGCTGGAAGGAAGGCTGTAGCTCAGGGACAATTCCCTCAGCCGGTATACCGTAGCGTCAAATACGGACCACTCATCCTGGCTGTTGGTGCCAAAAGTACTGCCAAACCAGAGGTCATTGGTTTCCACCATCGTCTGGTTCCGGATGCTGCGTCCGGCTTCATCAAGTATGGGTTTCAGGGTCACCGGATCCCCATAGACGCCGGGGATCACGGCATTTTTTTCTCGGTCTGCCTGGAAGTTCAAAACCCCGCGTCCCAGCAAAGCGTTCACGGTCTCAGAATAAAGATCCCCACCCTGTCTCCAATCGAAAACGGCGCCGAGGGATAATCCTTTCCAGCTTATTGAATTTACAATGCCTACGGTAAAGTCCGGGTTGGGATCTCCCACGATGGCATCATCGATGCCGTTGATGATCTGTCCATTGGCTTTATCGATCAATAAATTGCCCTCATCGTCCCGGGCGCTTACCGTCCCTTTTAAAATGCCATAAGGCTGACCCACTCTCAAAACCGGGGTAATCCCGCCGGCGAACAGGGGGCGGATGACCATTTCTTCCGTACCTTCCCGGAGTTCGGTCACGATGGTTTTATACCGTGTAAAATTGGTGATGATGTTCCAGTTAAAATTTTTCTTGGATATGGGGTTCAGCCTGAGCGATACTTCCGATCCTTTGGTTTGCAGTGCCCCGAAATTGGTAAGCAACTGGTCGTAACCCGATACGGTCGGCAAGGCCAACTGGGAGATCTGGTCCACGGAAGTACTCTTGAAAACAGAGACATTGAGCTCTATCCTGCCCTTCAGGAATTCGAGGTCCAAACCGGCTTCAAGATCGGTGGTAAACTCCGGTTTGAGGTCGGGGTCAAACAAGGTATTGGACAAGGTGGAACTGGCTATGCCTGCAAAAGGAAAATCAATATCCCGGATACCCGCAGTGAGGTTGTCGGGCTCGCCCAGGTTGAGCAGGTATATGGGTTTCAGGGAATAGGGAGCTGCCGGGCTTCCCACTTTAGACCAATTCATCCTGATCTTACCGAAATTGAGGATCGGGTTGTTGATCATATTGAAAGCCTCTGAAAAAATAAAGGCTACGCTGGCCGACGGATAGAAATAATTGTTGTTTTTGACAGGCAGGGTGGATGACCAGTCATTCCGTCCCGATAGCGTGAGAAAAAGATATTGTTTGTAATCGGTAGTGAACTCACCAAAAAGACCAAACAGCCTTTGTTTGGAGAAGTTGCCGCCGGCTGAAACCTGGTTGACGGTATTGTCTACATCAAGGATATTGAAATCGAGCATCTGGGTGCCGGAAATACCCTGGGCCTTGCTGGTCCTTTCATTGAGGTTGTGGCCGGCCCTTGCTTCGATGGCCCAACTGTCATTAAACCGGTGCTTGGCTGTAAAGATTAAGGTCGATTCTATTTCTCTGAAATTGGTATTCAGGTCGGTTACGCTGCCGAGTCCCCCAGCTCCCCGGGAGCCTGGCCTGAACCATTCGAGATCACCCTGGTTATACTGGTTCAATCCTGCCCGGTAATCCACATCCAGCCATTTAGATAAGGTATACCCCGCATTCACATTGACCACGAAACGGTTCACATTGGACTCAAATCCGTTATACCTGGCAGACCAATAGGGATTGTCGGCCTGGCCCCTGGCGACCATAAACAGGCTCTCCCGGGTCAAGGGATCCTCATAGGGCTGGCCCTGGAGATCCCAGTTTCTGCCCTGGTAAAGGGTCCTGGCCATAAAGGAAGAAGTACTGACGGACCCGATCGCTCCGCCTTGGAGGCCTTCCTGGATTGAATTTACATAAGATAAGTTGGCGCCCATCCTCAGGCCCGATTCAAAATTGCTGTTTGCACCAAGGGAAAGAGAGGTTTTATCAAAATTGCTGTTGGGGAAGATGCCCGCGTGATCGACCCTTGAAAAAGTCAGGGCCATATTGGTGTTTTGATTGCCTCCGCTGATGGTGATCGAATTGTCCATAAGCCTGCCGGTCTCGAAGACGTCTTTTACATTATTGGGATAAGCCTGGTAAGGAACTTTCTGGGTGACTCTCGGGTCTCCGGATTGCACCAACCGGTTGAAACTCGCCGCATAACCGGCGCCCAGATACCAATGGTTGATGGAATCAATGGTGGGATAAGGGACGGTCCCTTTAAATGGGGCTCCCCAGGACCCGTTGGCTTGCTGATAGAGAAAACCGGTGCCGGTTCCGTACTTGTTTTGAAAATCGGGAAGGGAAGCGATTTTTTCAAAGTTAAGGCCAGAGGTCAATTCAACCTTCATCCTGTTTTCCCCCTTTTTAATAGTTCCGGTTTTGGTGGTGATCACCACTACCCCCCTGGAAGCTCTTGAGCCATAAAGGGCGGCGGCCGTAGCGCCTTTCAATACGCTGACGCTTTCGATGTTATTTGGGTCCAGGTCGGCCAGCCTGTTGGCATAGGCGCCTCCGCCGGTCAGCTGAAAGGAAACCCCATTGGTGGTGGCATCAAACGGGATCCCGTCCACCACATAGAGGGCCTGATTGTTACCGAAGAATGATTTGAGGCCGCGGATGGTCAACCGCGTGGCGCTGCCCGGCTGGGAACTGGAGGCGTTGATGTTGACGCCTGCAATTTTGCCCTGCATGGCCCTCAGGGGGTCTGTTTCCCCAACGCGCTGGATCTCCTCCCCTTTGATTTCCTCGATGGCATAACCGATTTCTTTTTTCTCCCGGGTAATCCCCAGGGCGGTGACTACCATTTCATCCAGGAGCACCCCTTCGGTGAGGGTGACGTCCAGGGTACTGGCCGTTCCGATTTCAATTTCCCGGGAGGTAAAGCCGGTGTAACTGAATACCAAGACCCGGTTTTCCGGCCGGACCTCAATGCTGTACGCTCCATTCTCATCAGAAACCGTTCCGTTGTTGGTGCCCTGAACCAGGATGTTTACACCGATCAGGGGATCTCCGTTCTGATCCGAAATGATACCGCTGATCCTGCGTTGGGCTTGAGCCGTAAAGCCCAGGCCAATACACAGGATCCACATAAGATACACTTTCATATCAATGCATTTAAGAGTTAACAGGAAATAAAACCCAGGGCCTGATGAATGCAGTTGGCATTCACAGACAATTAAAAATGCCTTATAAGGCCCGGTAGAGTAAGGTTTTTAAAAAGATTGAAATCACGCGCCCCTGAAACCAAAAGCCATTGACTTCAATGTAATTATTTAGAAGAGTCTGATTCAGGGAGTCCGGATGTTCAGCAGGTATTCTTGAACCCCTCAAAAATAAATGCGGTTCCGGTTTTTTAATATCTTTTCACAAGTCTTAACGAAAATAAAATATTTACCGCTGCTTTCACCCTTTGTTGATGTGATGAAAAAACCCGGCTTATTTTTTTATAAATATGGAAATCCCCCATTTGGGGTTAGCAGGAGTGAAAGCATCCACCTCAGCAAGGTAAGGTTAAAGGTTAATGGTTAAAGGTTAAAGGAAGATAAGTACAAGGCGGATGGCTTTCTATCATGATGGTGGATTGCTCAATAATCCGGGAGTGGCAAGATGGACAGCTTCCCACTGAAAATTATTTGCGAATTGCTGCAGGCTGATGGCCCCTTGCCCTGAAGGATGAATTTTGAGTACCAAATGGAAATTACAGGGACTTGCCAACTGACTACTGACTATTGACTATTGACTACTGACTACTGACTACTGACTACTGACTACTGACTACTGACTACTGACTACTGACTACTGAACCGACTACTACTTCAATTCCTGAAGATAAAGTCCTATTGTCTTTTCCAGTCCCATATACAAGGCATCGCAGATCAGGGCATGCCCGATGGATACCTCGAGCAATCCAGGGACCTGATCTTTATAAAACTTCAGATTGTGGAGGTTGAGATCATGACCCGCATTGAGCCCCAGACCGCATTCGGCGGCCACAAGGGCGGCTTCGCGGTGCGGCTTTACCGAGGCCTCGGGATCATCCGGAAACCGGTGCGCGTAAGGCCCGGTGTATAATTCAATGCGGTCGGTCCCGCTCCGGGCGGCTCCTTCCACCATCCTTGGATTTGCATCCACAAAAAGGGAAGTCCGGATCCCTTTGGATTTTAATGCCTTCACCACATCCTCCAGGAAGGCCGAATGAAGGACGGTATCCCATCCGTGATCGGAAGTCAATGCGCCGGGCGGATCGGGTACAAGGGTCACCTGGTCCGGCCGGTGGCTGAGTACCCGGTCCATGAACTCCTGGGAGGGATAACCTTCAATATTCAGTTCTGTCGCCACGGCTTCTTTCAATGGCTGGATATCGCTGTAGCGAATATGGCGCTGGTCCGGCCTGGGGTGAATCGTGATCCCTTCGGCACCAAACCGTTCACAGTCGCGGGCCACCTGGATCAGGTCTGGCATATTGCCCCCTCTTGAATTGCGGATCAGGGCGATTTTATTGATATTGACGCTGAGTCGGGTCATGGCGGGGACAGGTTTAGAATCTCATTTCAGCCCGGAACATCAACCCGGGGTTTGAAAAACCAAATATACTATCTTCGCCCGATGCGAATCCTCGTGTTGTTGGCCCTGGTGCTTACCGGCCTGTTTGCAGGCATGATCCTCATGATCGCGGTCTTGATGATTTCCGGGACCAGTATGCAACAGATTCTCGACGGGGGTTATATCAATAGTGAAAAGGTCAACCTTGCCCGCTTGGTCCTCCTGATCAACCACCTGACCATGTTTTTGTTGCCTGCCCTGGCCTGGGCCTGGATCTATTATCGCAAAAAATGGCTTTCCGGGCTGAGTCTGGACCGGGGTCTCAGCGGGCTTCAGGCCCTCGCAGGGATCTTCTTCCTGATCATGGCCTATCCCATCGTATCCAAATCCTTTGAGATCAACCAGTCCTGGGACCTGCCGGCCTGGATGGGGGAAATGGAAGGACAGACGGCCGAAATGCTGAAAATCCTGTTGAAGATGGACCATGGCGGAGAGTTGTTATTCAACCTGCTGATCATAGCCCTCATTCCGGGGATTGGCGAAGAATTGATCTTCCGGGGCATCATTCAGCAGGAGATCGACCGTGCCCTGAAAAAACCCTGGCTGGCTGTGGTTTTTTCCTCCCTGATCTTCAGCGCCATTCATTTTCAGTTTGAAGGTTTTCTTCCTCGGTTTCTCCTGGGCATAATCCTCGGCCTCTTGCTCATGTGGACCCGCAATCTATGGCTGCCCATCCTCGTTCATGCCTTCAACAACGGGATGCAGGTGGTGCTCGCCTATTTTATTCCTGAGATGTCAGATCAGGAACTGGAAGAATCGGTACCGGTGACCTGGCTGGCCCTGGTGGCATCGGTCATCGTGACCGCACTGCTCGGATATTGGTTTCATCGCCGGAGGGCCCTGCCTGAAATCCGGGAAGAGCCTGAAATCGCCGCGCCCGGAGCATCGGATCAAAACGATACGGTATGAAAGACCTTCCTCTGCGTTTCCTTACAGCCATGGTTTTGGGGATAGTAGTCATCGGCAGCATCTATTATTCCTACCTCAGCTTCAGCTTGCTCCTGCTTTTGATCTCCGTACTCTCCGGGTATGAATACCTGCGGCTGGCGGCTTTCGGGGCGGAAATCTCAAACCCGGAAGGGATTAAACGATTGGGGGCGGCGCTCACGGGATTGCCCCTGGCCCTTTCAATACTTCCCGGGTCATCGGATGTTCAGGGTTCCGCATTCATTATTTTGATGGTCACCTTGTTGGCCATGAGTTTCCTGTTCAGTTATTTTTTGTTTAAAAATGAAGCCGGGGACTGGAGGCTTTACCAGGCGGTGTGCATGGCGCTGATCTATATCGGACTGCCCCTGTTGTTATTCCGGTGGGTCGCTGCCGGGTCGGGGCAATACGAGTGGCTCAAACCCATGACCCTCCTGCTGCTGATCTGGTGCAACGACATCGGCGCCTATTTTACCGGGCGGACTTTTGGAAAACGAAAATTGTATGTCCTGGTATCGCCCAACAAAACCCTGGAAGGATTTTTTGGAGGGCTCATTTTGACCATCACCTGCGGCCTGGTCCTGTCGATTTATGTGCATCCGCTCAGCCCGGTGCAATGGGTTTTCTATGCCTTTATCATATCCATCCTCTCCACCATCGGGGACCTGTTTGAATCCCTGATCAAAAGGCGATATGGAGTCAAGGATTCGGGTAGCCTGCTCCCGGGGCACGGGGGATTCCTGGACCGTTTTGACGCGTTTATCTTTGTACTTCCGGCCTCCGGCCTCTTTTTATATTTGTTCTGGAATTCCTGAACGGATTCCGTAAAAACCCAACCATGAATATTCATAAAGAAGGATTTATCATCATTCCCGTCTGTGCCCTGGTTTTTGGGTTGCTGGCGACCCTGGTGATCAATTTTGTTCACGTGCTTACGGTGCCGGTGATCATCCTTTTTTCCCTGCTTTTTGCCTGGGTGCTTTGGTTTTTCAGGGATCCGGTGCGCATCATCCCCCTGCCCGGGGACGATATGGTCTACGCACCCTGTGACGGCAAAGTGGTGGTCATTGAAAACGTATTCGAGCCTGTCTTTTTCAAGGAACAGCGCCTGTTGGTATCCATCTTCATGTCCCCGCTCAATGTGCACGTCAACCGCGTGCCTGTTGCCGGACAGGTTAAATACAACCAGTATTTTCCGGGAAAGTATTTGGTGGCCTGGCACCCCAAATCATCGACCGAAAATGAACGTAACTACAGCGTGATCGACCAGGGCCAATACCAGGTCGGCGTGATGCAGATCGCGGGAGCCCTGGCCCGGCGAATCGTCAATTATCTCAAGACCGGGGAGGAAGTGAAACAGGGACAGGAACTGGGATTCATCCGTTTCGGTTCCCGCGTGGACCTCTATCTGCCGCTTTCCGCCAAGGTTGAAGTCAAAATCGATGAACTGGTAAAGGGCAATCTCACCTGCATAGCCCGAATGGAAGTTTAATTGAACGATCCCAAACCATACCGGCACCTCTTCTTTGACCTGGACCATACGCTCTGGGATTTTGACCGAAATTCGAAGGCCACCCTGGAAAGGGTATTTGAACAAAACCGGCTGGAGGAGCTCACCTCCGTGCCCTTCAACGAGTTTCATGCCCGTTATTCCATTCACAATCATTTTTACTGGGGCCAGTACGGCAAAGGCCTGATCGGCCAGGAAGAATTGCGGTGGAAAAGGATGCACAGCACCCTCCTAGAATTTGAGCTGGATGATCCCCGTCTGGCCAGGCATCTCAGCCATACCTACCTGGACCGTTTGCCGGAAAGCACCCTGCTTTTCCCGCATGCCCGCGAAGTCCTGCAGTATTTGAAAGATAAGGGATACCATCTGCATATCCTTTCCAATGGATTTGAAGAAGTCCAGCATAAAAAACTGAAATATTCCGGGATCCAAGGCTTTTTCGAGCAGGTGATCACTTCCGAAGCCAGTTCCTTCGTAAAACCGGATAAGGAAATCTTTCTTTTTGCCCTAAGACGTTCCCGAGCCGAGGCTTCCGACAGTATTATGATCGGGGACAATCCGGAAGCGGATATCCAGGGGGCCGCCAATGCAGACCTGCACAGTGTCTATGTGGAC
>Ga0209605_1004199_pt1 | contig 11971 bp, 8 predicted proteins | sample AD_UKC035_MetaG_FD_184408 | JGI IMG/M metagenome (GOLD analysis project Ga0209605, IMG submission 184408) | Active sludge microbial communities of municipal wastewater-treating anaerobic digesters from USA - AD_UKC035_MetaG (SPAdes) (version 2) | ecosystem: Engineered > Bioreactor > Anaerobic >...
ATCATCGGTGTTGATGATGAGGTGGTAGAGCAGGGGATCGTCGGGGTCGGCGTCGAAATACTTTCGCAGGTAGCGTTTGCGCCCGCGGTCTTCCTGCAGAATCCGCGCCCGCGCCACCGGGCGGGTGAAATGATCCAGCTCCTGCACGTGTTTAATCCGCTTCTCCAGCGAGCCGATGATGCGGACCCGGAAGACGTAGGGGAGCTTGGCGGTGATCACGGTGGCCCCGCGGCCAATCAGGATCACGTTGCCCAGCTCCGCCAGGCGGAGAATGGTGTCGGTGGTTTTGTGGACCAGCGTCCAGGAGGGGGGATGCAGGTCGAACAGCTCGTTCATGATGTCCGTGATTTCGGAGGCGCGGTCTTCCGGCATGAACCGGGCCAGGCGCTGGGGCAAATTGTGGTCTTCGAGGACTTTCTCCACAAGGTTGCGATCGAACACCGCCCACGGGCAGGCGTCTTTGGGTTCGTGCGCGTGCAGGTAGGCTGCCAGGTTCTGGGCCACAATATGCGCGCCCGAGCCGGTCTGGCGGGAAATGGTCACGGCGCGCCGCGGCGCGTCCGTTTCACGCGCGGTCTGCCCCGCGCCTCCCGGCTGCAACTGGCAATTGATGAAACTCAAAGCCCGCTCTAATCCAGCTTGTGTCTTCATGTGTATTTTTTGCTTCCTGCGTCCGTTTCCATTTCGCGTCCCGTCTGCCGTGCGCTCTCAAGAAACGTTACCACGGTTGGGCCGGCAAGGGAAGCCTGTTCCTGCGCCGGGCGGCCGGCTCCGCGTCCGGCGGTTTCCGTTCGCGCAGCCGCCCCGGTTTTCCGGGGCCGCGGCCGTATAGCCTCCGGGGGGCGGGCTTATGGCGGCGGTGGGTGCCCTGTGCTTTTCCGGGACACACTGTCTGAAAAACTTTCGCCGCCCGCCCGGCGGGGTTGCGCGGAGGCGGGGCACGGGGCCGGGGCGCGCGCCGTCAGCCCGTGGTGGAACCTCCAAAACGCGGCCGAATAATCCGTTTAACCGCGTTCGCGGGCGGGGCGTGTCTCATTTATAGCCAGGCCGCCGTATTGGCGCGGTTTGGGCCGGCGGCTCCAGCGGAGTTGGCAGCATTTATGCGTTGAGCGGGTTAGTGTATGTCGCACTCAGTATTGTTGTTCTTCCGGAAGCGCGCGGTGTCCCTCAGCCTGCTGGGGGGCCTGCTCGGCGTTCTGGCCCCGCGGCCCTCTCTCTTCGCCGCGAGCGTGACGCTGAACTGGGACGCGAGCCCGAGCCCCGATATCGTCCAATACCGGGTTTACTACGGCGTGGCCAGTGCCACCTACACCCATTCGGTTCCGGCTGGCACCAACCTGACGGTGTCCATTTCCAATCTCGCCGGGGGGCTTACTTACTATTTCGCCGCCACCGCCACCGACATCAACGGCACGGAGAGCGATTATTCCGCGGAGATTGCGGCACTCATTCCGCTGAACCAGGCCAACCGGCCGCCGACCTTGAACGCCCTGGCCAACCTGACGCTCAACGAGAATGCCGGCCCCCAGACGGTTAACCTCCTGGGCATCAGCTCGGGCGCCGCCAATGAGTCCCAGACGCTGACCGTTACGGCTTCGTCCAGCAACCCGGGCCTGATTCCGACCCCGACGGTGAACTACACCAGCCCCAACGCCTCCGGCACCCTCAGCTTCACCCCGGTGGCCTATGCCTACGGCTCCGCCACGATCACCGTCACCGTCAACGATGGCGCCACCGTCAACAACCTCATCTCCCGCTCCTTTACGGTCACGGTCAATTCGGTTAACCAGCCGCCGACGTTGAACGCCCTGCCCAACCTCACCCTCAACCAGGGTGCGGGCCGGCAAACGGTCAACCTCTCCGGCATCACCGCGGGGGCGCCCAACGAATCCCAGACGCTGACCGTTACGGCCTCATCCAGCAATCCCGGCCTGATCCCGACCCCGGCGGTGAACTACACCAGCCCCAACACCACCGGCTCCCTCAGTTTCACCCCGGTGGCCACCGCCAGTGGTGCCGCCACGATCACCGTCACCGTCAATGATGGCGGCGCGAGCAACAACCTCATCGCCCGCGCCTTCACCGTCACCGTCAACCCGGCCAACCAGCCGCCCACGATTTCCGCCCTGGCCGACTACGTGATGGCGGCCAACACCACCACGCCGCCCATCCCCTTCACCATCAGCGACCCGGAGACGGACGCAGCGAGCCTGACGCTTGCGGGCAATTCGGATAACCCGGGCCTGGTGCCGGTTTCGGGCATTGTCTTCGGGGGCAGCGGCAGCCACCGCACGGTCACCCTCACGCCCCGCCCGGGGCAAATCGGCAGCGCCCATATCACCCTCACCGTCAGTGATGGCGCAAACACCTTCAGCCGGGTATTTCTGCTGACAGTTCGGCTGCGGCCGGAAGCCCCCGTGGGGTTCCATACCGTTAGCGCCGGGTTCTAACGGCCCGGCCCCCAATCATTCTCATCCGCCCCCGGCGCGCGGGCATCCTGCCCGCTTAGCCGCCCCTCAAGCAGAAAGCCTCCCACCCGCCCACCCGCTGACCGACAAGATTTTCGTGCGGCCATGAAATGCCGTGCTAACGCTGCATGCGTGCGCGCCGCCTGCCAGCACCTCCTTCCATCTTCAGAAGGCCGCGTGCCCCCACGCGGCGCTTTCATCCCCGCCTCTCCCGGCGCGCGGGCATCCTGCCCGCTTAGCCGTCCCTCAAGTAAAAAGCCTCCCACCTGCCCACCCGCTGACCGACAAGGCTTTCGTGCGGCCATAAAATGCCGGGCTAACGCTGCATGCGTGCGCGCCGCCTGCCAGCGCCTCCTTCCATCTTCAGAAGGCCGCGTGCCCCCACGCGGCGCTTTCATCCCCGCCTCTCCCGGCGCGCGGGCATCCTGCCCGCTTAGCCGTTCCTCAAGTAAAAAGCCTCCCACCTGCCCACCCGCTGACCGACAAGGCTTTCGTGCGGCCATGAAATGCCGTGCTAACGCTGCATGCGTGCGCGCCGCCTGCCAGCGCTTCCTTCCATCTTCAGAAGGCCGCGTGCCCCCACGCGGCGCTTTCATCCCCGCCTCTCCCGGCGCGCGGGCATCCTGCCCGCTTAGCCGTTCCTCAAGTAAAAAGCCTCCCACCTGCCCACCCGCTGACCGACAAGGCTTTCGTGCGGCCATGAAATGCCGTGCTAACGCTGCATGCGTGCGCGCCGCCTGCCAGCGCTTCCTTCCATCTTTAGAAGGCCGCGTGCCCCCACGCGGCACTTTCACCCCCGCCTCTCCCGGCGCGCGGGCATCCTGCCCGCTTAGCCGCCTCTAAAGTAGAAAGCCTCCCACCCGCCCACCCGCAAGCGATTCCTCCCCTTCACCCCTCCCGCCAACCCGGAGAAACCCCGGGTTAAAATGCGCGATATTCCCGGGCTGCACATCCGTAGTCGCTGTTGTTGTCTTTGCCTCGCAAAAATGGTAAGTCTGATAGCCACGATAGCGCAGTTCCGACTGCGGAATGATGAATAATATCGCGAGCACGGGTGCCGGGGGTGCGGATCTGCTCCCGCGGGATGACCTTCCGCGGTCTGCCGGGAGGGAGAACGCGGTGCTTCCGGCGGCGGCGAACGCCTCGGCCCCGCCGGCCCGCCGTCCGCGCCGCGCCGAACCCGCCGGAGGAAACGGGCCATGAAAACCCTGCTGGTCCTGGGCGCACATCCGGATGTGACGGAAGCGATTCGCGCGGCCCTCAATCCCGACCTGTACCGGGTGCTGGACCGGGCGAACCTCGAAGAGGCGGAACCCTTTCTGGCGCACGGCCTGGCCGAGGCCTGCATCGTGGATTTTGAGCTGACCGGCGTGCAGGGCATCTGGCTGCTGGAAAAGCTGCGGCGCCGGGATCCCCGGTGCCCGATCATCATTTATGCCGGCGCCAAACAGCCGGAATGGGAAGAGGAAGCCTACCTGCAAGGCGCCACGCACATCCTGACCAAACCCGTCCGCGGGCGCCTCCTCGCCGCCCTGCTGGAGCGGTTGTGGCCGAAGTCCGCGGCGGCGCGCCCCGCGCCTTTGCCCGCGCCGCCGCCGCCCGAGGCCCCGGCGCCGATCGAGAAGGCAGCCCCCGCGGGCGCCGTTCCGACGCTGAGCGTCCTGCGGAACTTTTCAGGCATCCTGACGCACTCGCTGAACACCGAGGGCATGCTGCAGCAATTCCTCTTGCTGCTGCGCGAGATTCTCGGCCTTAACCGCGCGGCCATCTTCCTGCGCCCGCCGCTCACCGCCTTCGGCCACGCCCCCGCGCAGGCCGAAAGCCGGCGCCTGCACGCGGCGGGCTCCCTCGGCATCTCGCGCAGCTTGCTGCACCACTTCGAGCTGTCGCTCGAAGGCGGCATCGGCGGACACCTCCTGCGCCTCGGCCGCATCCTGCGGCGCAACAGCGAGGAGGCGCGCCATGACCCCGAAACCCGGAATGAGTTCGAGCTGCTGGGGGCGCAAGTGGCCGTGCCGATCCTGGACCGGGAGGCGTTGCTGGGGGTGGCGGTCTTCGACGGGCGCATCACCGGCGAGCCCCTCGTGAACGCCGAGCTGGAGCTGATCTTCCACCTGCTCGAACAACTGGGGCTGGCCATCAAGAACATCTGGCTCCACGACCAGTTGGCCGCCAACCACGAAGTCATGGCGGAAATCCTGCGCGAACTCAGCAGCGCGTGCGTGGTCGTCAGCCGGGACCTGGCCATCCTCCACGCCAACAAGACGGCCGTCCGCTACTTCGGCCGCCGCGCCCCGCGCCCGAGCGGGGAGCTGGAGTTCAGCGACCTGCCGTCCCCCCTCAGCGCCAAGGTGTATCAAGTCCTGCGGACCGGCGCCGCGATCGCCAGCTTCAAATTCGAGCGGGAAGACGCGCCGGGCGCGATCTACCGCGTCAGCATTGTCCCGTTCCAACGGCAGCCGGCCAGCCTGCCGGCCTCGGCGCTGCTCATGGCGGAAGACCTCACGCAAAGCGAACAGTTGCAGCACCTCGAAATCGAGGCGGCCAAACTGCGCCTGATCAAAACCATGGCCGACCGCCTGACGCATGAAATCGGCAATGCCATGGTCCCGCTGTCCACCCACCAGCAATTGCTGGCCGACAAATGGAAGGACGCCGAGTTCCGCGCCTCGCTCAACGCGGCCCTGGCCGACGGCGTCCGGCGCGTGACGCGCCTGCTGAATCAAATGCGCTTCCTCTCCCGCGATTCGCTGGGCGCGCAGGAAGCCTTCCCGCTTTCCCCGCTGATGGACGAGGCGTACCAGGAAGCCTGCAAACACCTGCCCGCCAAGGCCGCGCCGCTCAAACACGATCACGGCCGGACGCCCATCATCCTGACCGGCGACCGCCCGGCGCTCCGCCACGCGCTGGCCGAGGTGCTGCTCAACGCCCTCCAGGCCAGCCCGGCCCACCCCGGGGCGGAGGTGCGCTCACGGATGGAAGCCGCCGACAACGGGCAGCCGGGATTGCGGATCGAAGTGCGCGACCCCGGCGCCGGCTTTGCCCCGGACGACGCGCAGCGGGCAACCACGCCGTTCTACACGACGCGCCAGGTCGGCCTGGGCCTGGGCCTGACCGTCTGCCGCAAGATCATCGAAACCCACCAGGGCAAGCTGGAAGTCGTCGCGCCGGATTCCGGCCAGCCGGGCTGCGTGCGGATTTTCCTTCCCGTCCCCGCTTCCACTCCGCCCCCCGCCTGAGCGGCCCGGCGGCCCGGCGCGGCTCCCCCCGCGCGCGCCGCCTCCGCCGCGCCCCGCGGCGGCCGCCTCACCGCGCCCGGTAATAATCGCTCACCGCCGCCTGCGCGGCATCCGGATAATCGGTGGCGAAGCTGGCGCACCCCAGGTCCATCAGCCGATGGAAAACCTTGGCGTCTTTCTGCTTCCAGGGCAGGGTCTGGAACAGGATGCCATGCGCGCGCAACTCCCTCCCCGCCTCGCGCAGGAAGTCCTCGCTCGGGTAGAATACCCCCTCCGGGCTGGTGTTGACGTGAATCTGGAGCTGGTCAATGCCGGCGAAGTTCACCTCGCGGAGCGCTTGCAGCCGCTGGGCCAGCTTGGCCTGCGGGCCGTTGGGCGCGTCCGGCGGCCCGCTCATCCAGGCGGCCGGGCCGCCCATCCAGTGCAGGGTTCGGGATTTGGGGGCAACCTCCCGCCACAGCTTGATTTCATCATATTTCGTGCTGGCCAGGATCAACTGCGGATGCACCTCCGCCGTCGCCGCGGCCAGCTTGTGGAAATCCACCTTCTTGATGTCAATGTACAGCGACCGCTCCGGATGCGCTTTCAGAATCCCCACCATCTCGGCCAGGCTGATCACCCGCTGCCCCGCAAATTGCTGGTTCCGGAAGCTGCCCACGTCCAGTTCCTTGACCTCGGCAAACGTCAGGTCCGCCACTCCCTTCTTCTTCAACTCCTCCGGCGCGTTGGGCAATATCCGCGCAAAGTTGTTGTCATGGAAAGACACGATCACCCCGTCCCGGGTCTCCCGCAAATCCGCCTCCGGGATGCACCCCAGCTTCCACCCCAGCTCAAACGCCTCCTTCGAACCCTCCGGCGCCAGGTCGCCCGCGCCCCGGTGCGCCTGCACGGTGAACCGGGCCCGGGGAATATGGTCCCGGACGTTCCAGTCCGGCGGCCCGTTCCGGTAATACGCGCGCAGCGCGCGCAGCGCCACATCCGGCCGGTCGGTTCCAAACCCCTCGGTGCCCAGGTCCAGCAGCCGGGTGTAGGCCGCTTCGAGCTGGGGCACATTCCACGGCATGGTCTGAAACTCGATTCCCCGCGCGCGCACCTCCACCCCCGCGCGCCGGATGAAGTCGTCGCTGGGCACCATGCGGTTATTATTGGTGTTGAAATGGCAATGCACCTGCAGCCGGTCTATGTGCGCAAAGTTAATCTCGCGCAGCCGCGCAAACCGCTTTTCCACGTTCACATCATTCGTATCGCCCCAGGTGCCGACCCATAAAAACGCCTCGCTGCGCGGCGCCACCGCCTTCCAGGCCGCGCAATCCGCCTCCGAGCCGGTCGCCAGCACGATCTGCTCATGCACGCCCGCCGTCTCCCGGGCCATCTTGGCGAAGTCCACATTCTTGACGTCAATATACGCCGCGCGCCGCCGGTCTTTCTTCAGCGCCGCGCAAATCTCGGCCAGGCTCACAATCCGCTGCCCCGCAAACTGCGGCCCGCGAAACGCCCCCACGTCCAGTTGCTTCGCTTCCGCATACGTCAGGTCCTCCAGCCGCTTCTTCTTCATCTCCGGCGGCGCGTGGGGCATGATGCGCGCGAAGTTCTTATCGTGGAACATCATCAGGTGCCCATCTTTGGTGGTTCGCACGTCCAGCTCCGGAATGCAGCCCATGCTCCACGACAGCTCCAGCGCCTCCATGGTGTTTTCCGGCGCCAGGTCGCCCGCCCCGCGATGCGCCACCACCGAGACCCGCTCCAGCGGCTTGTCGCGAATGTTCCATACCGGCTCCGCCCCCTCGGCCCGCGGCAGCCCCGCCACCGCGCCCAGCACAACGCCGCCAACCAAACCATGCAATAATTTCATCCCCCCACAGTACACCACCCGCGCCCGCCAGGACAAGCGCTCAAGCCGGCAAATCTGTGGGTGGACAAACGCGCCGGACTTTGCCACACTGCGCGGGAAATGCCGGCGCGCGGCCGTTCCTGGCCGCGGCCCGGAGCCGGAAAACGTGAAACGCACAACGATCATCGCGAGGGCAAGCGCGTTCAGAGACAAAGGCGCCGCGCCGGAAATCTCCCGCCCCCGGAAGCCTTCGCCCGCCGCCAACCCCTGACCTGCCCGAAACCCTGTATGTTCATCGTCGAATCCTACCCGCTCGCCGTCGCCCTCTGCATCGTCACCATGCTCTGCTGGGGCTCCTGGGCCAACACCCAGAAACTCGCCAGCAAGGAATGGCGCTTCCAGCTCTTCTACTGGGACTACGCCGTGGGCGTGCTGCTGCTCTCGCTCCTCCTGGCCTTTACCCTGGGCAGCTCCGGCAGCGGCGGCCGCGGCTTCCTCGCCGACCTCCAGCAGGCCGAGCCCAAATGGCTCGGCTCGGCCTTCCTGGGCGGCGTCATCTTCAACCTGTCCAACATCTTGCTCGTGGCGGCCATTGACATCGCCGGGCTGGCGGTGGCCTTCCCCGTGGGCGTGGGCCTGGCGCTGGTGCTCGGCGTCATCACCACCTACCTCGCCACCCACCAGGGCAACGTCCACATGCTCGCCCTGGGCGTCGCCGCCATCGTGATTGCGATCATCCTCGATGGCCTGGCCTACCGGCGGCTCGCCGCCGGCGGCCAGAAAACCCCCGCCAAAGGCATCGTCATCTCCGTGGCCGCCGGCCTGCTCATGGGCTGGTTCTACAGCTTTGTCGCCCAGGCAATGGGAACGATTGACCCCGACACCCGCGCGCTGACCCCGGGCCGCCTCAGCCCCTACACCGCCATTGTCCTGTTCTCCGCCGGCCTGCTCCTCTCCAACTTCATTTGGAACAGCATCATGATGGTCAAGCCCTTCTCGGGTCCCCCGGTGGCCTTCGCCGATTACTTCACCAAAGGCAACATCCGCCTGCACCTCATCGGCATCCTCGGCGGCATGATCTGGAACCTCGGCATGGCCTTCAGCATCATCGCCAGCACCAAGGCGGGCGCCGCCCTGGCTTACGGCCTGGGCCAGGGCGCAACCATGATCGGCGCCTTCTGGGGCGTGTTCATCTGGAAGGAATTCAAAGACGCCCCGCCCGGCACCAACAAGTTCCTGGCCGCCATGTTCGCCTTCTACTTGCTGGGGCTGGCCATCCTCGTCGCCTCGAAACTCTAAACCGCCCCCGCGCCTCCTCCGCCCGCCACGCTTGCTATGACCAAACCTTCCATCCTCGTCGTCGGCAGCTCCAACACCGACATGATTATCAAGGTCCAACGCATTCCCCAGCCGGGGGAAACCATCCTCGGCGGTGAATTTGCCCTGGCCGCCGGCGGCAAAGGCGCCAACCAGGCCGTCGGGGCCGCCCGCGCCGGCGGCGCGGTCACCTTCCTCGCGCGCCTCGGCCGCGACATGTTCGGCGACCAGGCGCTCGCCGGCTTTGTCGCCGACGGCATCAATGTGAAGCATGTGGTGCGCGACCCCGCCGCGCCCTCGGGGGTGGCCTTGATCTTCGTCGCCCGGAACGGTGAAAACAGCATCGCCGTGGCCTCCGGCGCCAATGCCCGGCTGGCGCCCGCCGACCTGCAGCGCGCCCAAGCCGCCTTCCGCCGCGCCGCCGTGGTCGTCCTGCAACTGGAAACCCCGCTCCCGACCGTCACCGCCGCCGTCAAACTCGCCGCCCGCGCCGGCGCCCGGGTCATCCTCAACCCCGCCCCCGCCCGGCCTCTGCCCGCCTCCCTGCTCCGGCATGTGTATCTCCTCACCCCCAACGAAAGTGAAGCGCAGTTGCTCACCGGCATGGCGGTCCACAGCGAAGCCGCCGCCGCCCGCGCCGCCGACGCCCTGCTGGCGCGCGGCGTTCAGAACGTGATCCTCACCCTGGGCGCGCGCGGCGCGTTCGTCGCCGGCCCCCAGGCCCGCGGCCGGGTCCCCGGCTTCAAGGTCCGGCCGGTGGACACCACCGGCGCCGGCGATGTGTTCAACGGTGCTCTCGCCGTGGCCCTCGCCGAGGGCAAACCCCTGCTGGAAGCCGCGCGCTTCGCCAACGCGGCGGCGGCCCTCTCCGTCACGCGCCTCGGCGCCCAAACCTCGGCCCCCACCCGCGGGGAAATTGACCGGCGGCTCGCCGCGGCCCGTTCTAACTGAGCGGCAGCGGCGCCACCTGCCGTTGCCGCCGGGTAAAACGGCAGCACTGCGTGTAGCCCGCGCGGCGGGCCTGCGCCACCGCCTCCGCGAAATTCAGCCCCACCTCGTTCGGCGCGTGGGCGTCGGAGCCAAAAGTCAGGGGCACCCCCGCCTGCGCCGCTAATTGCAGCAGGTGGAAACCGGGGTAAAGCTCCCGGCAATCCTTGCGCAGCCCCGCGGTGTTGATCTCGATCGCCACCCCGTGGCGCCGGGCCGCCTGCAAAAACCGGTGATACAGCGGCGTGCAATCCTCCGGCGGATAAATGGCAAACTTCTTGCACAAATCCACATGCCCGAGAATGTCAAAAAGCCCCGACTCCGCCGCCTGCGTCAGGCGCTCAAAGTAAGCCGTCCACACCTCCAGCGGCGCGCGCTCCTTCCACCGGGCAAGCTGCGCCGGGTTGTCTATCGCCCACGACTCCGAAAGGTAATGAACGGACCCGATGAAATAATCCCAGGGATGGCGCCCCGCCAGTTCCCGAATCCAGTCCTCGCACCCCGGCAGATAATCCACCTCCAGCCCCAGCTTGATGACCAGTTGCGGATGATCCCGCCGCGCCCGCTCGACCCGCGCCACATATTCGCCCAGCTCGCCGGCCTTCATGCGCCAGTCGTCAAAGTCGTCCCGCGGCATCGGCCCGTGATCGGCAAAGCCAATTTCCGGCAAACCCAACTGCCGCGCCTGCGCGGCATACTCCCACGGCTCGCCGGTGGCATGGCGGCAGAGCGGGGTATGCATGTGATAATCTGCGGGCAAAACCATGCGCGAACTTAGAACGGGCCGCGCCCCCTGGCAAGGGCTTCCGCCGGCGTCCCGCGCCCGGAAGCCGGGAGACCGGCCCGGGGCTGGCGCGAACCCGCATCCGCCCGGGCGGCCCGGCCTCGCCTCACCGCTTACGGCGGCGGCCGGGTGGGCGTCCGGCGGACCAGCTCCTGAAGCTGGCGATGAACTTCCTGCGCCACCGCCTGCTGGGCTTCCGTCAATCCGGGGAGATGGACAATCTTGCGCGCCATCGCCTCCGCCTGCGCATACTGTCCGTAGCGCACCGCCAGGTGCACCCGGGAAACGCTGGTCTGCACTTCCGGCGCGGCGTTCAAAAATGCCTGTTGGAATTTGGCCAGGTCAACCTCCACTCCATTGATCACCGTTGGCTGCGGTCCCTTCGGTTTCTGCTCGCATCCCGCCAGCAGCAGCAAACCCGCGGCCAGAACCCAACTTGCGGCCGGAATAACGGAGTTCCAATGCATCATCTTCATACCGAGTTGCTTTGCTTTTGCCTGTCCTGTTCGCCCGCCCCGTCAGCAACGGGCCGCCGCCAGAAATGCCATAGCCGGCGCCCTCCGTCAAGCGTTCCCCCCGTCGCGGCAACAGGTTCCCGAACCAATCCCATCAATCATTCACCCTGCGCACATAGCCCGAAGATAAATCTCCAACCAACCTCACCCAACTCGGGCGAATACGCCGCCCGCGATGAGGGCAACGCAAGCAGTCGCTATGCGGCAACCTCCACCCGGGAGGGGAAATGTCCCCGCCAGCCTTGGCCCCATCCCGCCGAAAAACCAAGGCACGCGACAACACCCGGCCGCCCGTTCCGGCTTTGCCGAACGTTCGCGCCCTCTCCCTCCCGCCTTGAAACGTCGTTCTACATCATCCGCGACTCGTCCATCCTTCCAATCCGGCTCAGGCCCGCGCCCAAACCCGCCCCACCCGCCCCAGCCAGCCTATCGCTCCCATTAGGCCGTGTACAACGGGTGTACAAAGGAGGCTCAAGGGGGACTCATACTTATTTTCCGCGTGCTCCTGCCGGGCTTCCGATGTACTCCCCTTGTACATGGCTGGAAAGGACGGAGAAGGAACGGTCTTGTGGGCGGTGGTGGAGGCTGGGGCGGCGGAGGGCTTCGATTTCTTAACCATTGCCGTTTCAGCCGCTTGCTGAGATTTCAAGGTCGGCGGCGGCGGAACGATGGCGTTGTGAACCCGGCTTTGGCCTTTCCAGCCGTTCCGGGTCTGAACTACGGCGATAAATACCTTCTGCCCCGGGGCGGGTCGCCCAAACCGGGCGGCGTAGAGGTCCGTGATGTCGCTTTGCCCGTTCTGGCTTGGGCCCAACAGGCCCAGGTAATAG
>Ga0209605_1004200_pt1 | contig 11970 bp, 9 predicted proteins | sample AD_UKC035_MetaG_FD_184408 | JGI IMG/M metagenome (GOLD analysis project Ga0209605, IMG submission 184408) | Active sludge microbial communities of municipal wastewater-treating anaerobic digesters from USA - AD_UKC035_MetaG (SPAdes) (version 2) | ecosystem: Engineered > Bioreactor > Anaerobic >...
TATATATTTTCAATCTGGGGCACTTTTCTGGTTATAAGCACCTTCGGCATGTTCCTCCTGACTTGTCCCCCCCCTGACTAACTAAAAAATATTGATATTGTAGATCAGGTATTTGCATTGATGAAGTTGTAAATTTGTCGCACTAAGGCAAATTTATGCTGCGAACCAGAGTAGTAAAGACAGCATCCGGGGCTAGTGCAGTCCAGGTGGTTTATTATAGAAACCGTAGACGAGTTATATTTAAGCATATTGGTTCGGCTAGAAATAGTCAGGAGTTAGAGTCCCTGTTATTAGTTGCCCGGGATCTGATTAAAAATACCTCTGCAGATCTTCCTTTGTTTGAAGATGCCAAGTTTGATAATTTGCTATACCTGGACAAGTGCGAGTATTTGGGAGTGTATTCTACCTTTTTGTATGACGCCCTCCGAGAGGTCATGACTCAGATAGGATTCGACAAAATCAAAAAACACTTACTCCTTGACATGGTTGTAATCAGGATCGTAGAACCAGCTTCAAAGTTACGATCAATAGAGCTTTTAGAATCTCACTTTGGAATAAAACACAGAAGGCAAAGCTACTATAAGTCAGCCCCTCAATGGCTTAAGCTCAAGGGAAAGATTGAGGATAACGTGGTGGATTTTGCGATGAATCATTACGCCTTCAATTTTGATCTATTGTTTTATGATGTAACCACGCTGTACTTTGAAACATTTACAGAAGACGATCTTCGAAAAAATGGTTTTTCCAAAGACAACAAATCTCAGCAGCCGCAAATCCTGGTGGCCCTGCTGGTTACAAAGGAGGGTTTTCCAATAGCATATAGCATCTTCCCCGGTAATGTTTTTGAGGGGCATACGATATTACCAGTGGTGAATGGCTTTATTGAGAAGCATGCTGTTAAAGATTTTACTGTAGTTGCCGATGCGGCAATGATAAGCGTCTCCAACATGCAGGAGCTTTTGAGAAACAACATCAATTACATTGTTGGAGCACGATTGGGCAATCTCTCTGGTGAGCAGATCAAGCAGATCGATAGAAGTATGGTCAGAGAGGACGGCAAAACCATCAGGATAAAAACAGATCATGGATACTTAGTTTGCGATTACTCCACGGTACGTTACCGAAAAGATAAACATGAAATGGAGAAGCAAATTGAGAAAGCCAGATCCATTATCGAGTCTCCTTCAAAAATCAAAAAAACCAAGTTTATCAAAATCACTTCTGAAAAGGTTGTACTTAACGATGCATTGATTGAAAAGTCACAGAAACTACTTGGGATAAAAGGGTATTACACCAATCTGGAAGACAAAATTGCAACCAATCAAAGTATCATCGAGCGTTATCACGAGCTTTACAGGATCGAGCAAGCCTTCCGGATATCAAAACATGATTTACAGACAAGGCCGATCTTTCACTTCAAAGAAGACCCAATCAATCTTCATATATTAATCTGTTTCATGGCTCTTGTAGTCTCAAAACACATTGAACTGACTACGGGTGACTCAATAAGAAAATTTCTTGCCGAATGCAAAAAGATAACCGATGCTCGGATGCTCAACAAAATAACCAACAAAGAGGTAAGAATAAGGACAGTATACGGTGACAAAACCAAGGAATACATCAGATCATTAAACCTGTCGCACTAAAGTGGACAAGTCAGGAGAACCAATGTCACACTTCTCAAATCACCAGTTGAAGTTATTCTTTGCGTGTTTTTCACGCTTATAGGTATCGGCCTGATAATATTTGATGACAGGATCGGTCTGCATCCATTCAGGATTACTCTGGAAGATGAAAAGTTGTATTCAAGTTTCCGTGAGCGGTACTCTGATATTAACAACGATGGGACACTGGAAAGAATAGAATTCAATATTTATGGTGATTTTATAAATATTGAGATCTTTAATGAAAATAATGACTTCATCAATCAGGTAACACTTGATGGTAATTGGTTATCCAGAGGACAATTTTTTGTAATAGGCGATTATAACTATGATACACTCAAGGAGATTTATGCTGTTGCCATATCAAATGACAGTCTTATGCTCTACGCAATGTCTTTTGAGCAAGATGAAAGCATAGGTGTTGAAAGTGAATTGATTTGTGAAGTGAGTTCTCATAATGGTCAATATGATATTTCTGCTGGCAATTTAAAACTGGCAGACTTTGATGGGAGTGGCGAAAATGAAGTCTTTTTCTCCCTTTTCAGTGGGTTTTCATTGACACCGAGAAAGCTATATATATATCACCCTGAAAACCACAATTTAATTTCGTCAAAAGATATTGGCGTAAAATATACAGAAGCATCGTTTTTTGATATAAATGGCGATGGAAGCCTTGAGATTTTAGCAGGTAGCTACTCATCAGAAAATTATGATACTTTGTCCCCCATAGAATTTGGAGACAGAAAAGCAGGGACCTTTATCTACAATTCAGATCTTGAAATCTTATCCAACCCAATCATATTTGAAGAGAATAAGCCAACTGTGAATTTTTTTCCTTTAGAAAGGGAAAAGGACACCATGATAATCGCCGTGGTAAATGAGACCAGGTGCATGAACAATTCACGGATTTTGTTCCTCAATAAGTCAATGGATATTGTAAATGAGATCTCAATGCCACAGATGTTGTCACCTGGCCTGTTTCGTTTTCAAGAAAAAGGTCAAACACTCTATTATCTATCTGACGAGTATTCAATTTTTCTTCTGGATCATTTAAATTTCAATACCATTCCGGTTAGACTGAAAGGCGAAATATTTGATATGGTTGATGGATCCAAGGGGATAGGTTCAAAATATTTATTATTTTCAACTCTAAGTGGTATTGCGCTGGTTAACAGTAATTTAAAACTGGCAAGTAATAAAATTGCTGTTGCACCCAATTTCTCAGTTGTTGAAAAAATCTTTGATGACTATTCAGGTGATATGCGTTATATTCTGTATAACGACAATTTTAAAAAGTATTACACTTTAAGATTTACTTACAGGAAAATATATGATTATCGATACCTCTTATATCTGGTATCACTCATATTTATCTATTTAGTCATATTTATTATCGGGTCGGAAATAAGGGTAAAGTCTGCGATGCGCAGGTTAATTGAACAAAGATCCAGTATCCTGGAGTTACAACTGATGCATACACAACTACAGCCGCACTTTACATTCAATATCCTTAATACATTAGGCTCAATGATATACCATGACAATAAGGAAGAAGCTTATACGTACTTACATAAATTCTCATCTCTTTTAAGGATGGTTCTGGAAACAGACGTCGATTTGAAATGGACCTTAAATGATGAAATCTCGTTCGTTGAACAGTACATAAGTCTTGAGAATGAAAGATTTCAGGGAAAGTATAACTATAAATTTATCATTAATGATAATGTAGAAAGGAGTTTTTTGGTTCCTAAGATGATAATGCAGGTGTTTGTCGAGAACGCCCTTTCTCATGGATTAAGGACCAAACAATCAGACTGCTATGTAGTTATTACTATTTCTCTGTCAGATTCACATCTGAAGATTGATATTGCAGATAATGGAATTGGACGTAAGAAGGCTTCCAGCCTTAAAGCAAACAGGAAAGGGAAAAGCATAGTATTAATCAATGAATTCATAAACAGTTACAACAGAAATAACAAGAGTAAATTCGGATTAAGAATCTTCGACTTTCAACCTGAACAAAGTGAGACAGGGACAAGGGTTGAAATTGATATTCCTGTAGAATTTTGTAAGCATAAGAAATGAAAAACAGTGCGTTGAAAATTTTAATCGTTGATGATGAGGTCCATGCATCAGCACTTCTACAGAGAATACTTGAGAATATGCCTGAGTTCGATATTATTGGAACCGCCAATTCTGCTAAAGAAGCTAAGACTATTCTTACTGTGTCTCATGTTGATGTGATCCTGCTGGATATTGAAATGCCTTCCGAAGATGGTTTTAACCTGATCAGCTACCTCCGTTCCAAATCATATTATCCTGGAATAATAATCATTAGCGCCTTTGAAAAATATGCACTGAAAGCAATTAAGAATTCTGTATTTGATTATCACTTAAAGCCTGTTTCAAAGAATGACCTTCTGGCATCACTAAGGAAGTATAAAAGCATGGAACAAAAGTCCAGCTATCAGTCTTTGGAACAAATCTCAAGACTTCTTCAAAATGATAAAAAAAGAATGAAATTGCCGGACAGCGAGGGGTATCAAATAATCGATCCCGCTGAAGTCTTATTTATTGAGGGAGATGGTAATTATTCAGACTTCATACTTAAAAATGGTAGCACACTATGCATCTCAAAGAATATAGGCTCTATTGAAGATGATCTTCCTGATAATTTTATCAGGGTAAGCCGGAAACATATCGTTAATGTTGACCATATTTTAAGGATAAGGAAAAAGAGTGGAAAAACTTTTGCCTCTATTGAATCAGGTTACGATATTAATATATCCAGGGGGTATAAGAGTCTTGTTGAGTTAGAGTTAGCCAGATTCTTTCTATAAAAGTCCTTTAATCGGTTATTTGTGCTCCGGGATAATTATTTTATCCACCCTTTTCTAATGGATATACTCTGATCGCATGATCCGCTTAAAAGTACTCACATCGTGTGACAAAGCGACAAGTTGGTAGTGTTCCAATCAGTGTGTCCGGGGTAGCAGGTCTTCATCGAAGTTTCACATCTTAAAATTACACTTTTCAACTCAATTTTCTGGATTACGAAAACAATCCAACTAATTGTTGAGTAAATCCAGAAAATTGCCCGAGTCATCAGGGAATAATACTTTGTCCCTTTCAATCCCAGGTAATGCTCTGAAATATGCCTTTTTATCCATGGCTGTTTTTGCCATGAGAACGATAACAGACTCTTCCGTAGGCATAGCTCCACGCATGCGCAAAACTCTTCTGAAGTCTCTCTGTAGCCGCTCGATCCAGTTAGTCGTATAGATCATACTCTGAATCCTCGGATGATAGTTCAAATACGTGAAGTAATACCTGTAAAAGGGGTCATTACCCAGTCGCTTGATGCTACGGTAATCTTCTCCCCATTTGCTGCAGAGCGCCTGCCAGGCTTCCCATCCCTGCTCAGGGGTGTAGTGAGGATCTCCCGTGCGGAATACCTCTCTGAGGTCTTCTGCAAGTTCTCCTTTATCTCCGTGACGAACCCTGGCGAGCATATTACGCTTGAGGTGTGTAACACACTTCTGGAGAGGGGTCCCCGGGAAGATCTCCGTCAAAGAATCTTCAAGATATCTTATACCATCGGCAACAAGCAGACCTATATTTTCTACCCCTCTTTGCCTCAATGCCATAAACATCTCACCCCATCCGGTTGCGCTCTCACTGGGACGGTTGAATATGCCAAGTACCTCCCTGCTCTTGTCTTCCTTGACGCCCATGACAACGTAGAAAGCCTCATTCTCAACGCTACGCTTGCGGTGGACTTTGACATGAATGGCATCAACAAAAACAATAGGATAATAGGCCTCCAGGCTACGCGAGAGCCACTGCTGAACATCACCTCGCAGATACTCAATCATACGGCTAATACTCGCTTTGCTGTACTGCTTGCCGTATACTTCTCCAAATACTTCTCCTACCTGAGACTGCGTAAGTCCCTTGCAATACAGGCTGCTTGCCAGCAGCTCACACTCTTCTTCCTGATCTCGCAGAAGAGCCAGGATGGTAGGATGAAAGTTGCCGTACCGGTCACGAGGTACCCTGAACTCAAGTACTCTTCCCTGGCCGTAACTGCGGCCACGGCGAAAACCGTTGCCCTTGTTCCCTTCACTTTCGCTAAGAAACTCACGGCGCTCGGCCATCATCATACTCTCGATCATCAGTTCCATCAAATCCTGCAAGCCTTTTTCACGGTCCAAATGCTTGACAAATGCTTCAGAAAGCTGTTCCTTTGTAAAATCCATTGGGTCTTCTTTTTTGGTTTAACATTATTTGCTTGTAATGCAAAACTAAATCAGAAGACCTTTTCTTTTGACTACGCCAGACACACTTTATGAAACACTATCCATATTTCTGTTTACTTTTATACCTGCTGTTTGATCAATACGAAGTTATTATGAACAAGTATTTCTTTTCCAGACAAGAAATAGCTGCTGAATTGGGCATTGATCCAAAAACTCTCAACCGAAAGTTGCAAAAAGCAGGTATCATGTTACAGAAGGGTATGATCCCGGCTGAGAAGGTCAGGGAAATAATGAACCTTCTGCAGGTGAAACAGGAAAATCTCGATGGCACTGAGCAAATTGAACAGCCTGATTGAAATTTTAATAAATTTGATAGATCATCCTTTGATAGTCAATAGTGTAATAATCTCTTACCCGATGCAAAAAATGGGGGGGACAAACAAGAGAAAGTCTTATGTAAGCTAAAGATATTCAGAGTCAGGTAGTCTGCTGTCAAAAATGTGAGAGCTTTGAAGATTCAAAATTTTTAATAAGATGGCAATGAAAGAATTGAGGACCATTACTTTGGTGGTTTTGTCTTTTCTTATTGCTGCCTGTACGGGCAAAGGGAAGAGGGAAGATATGGTAAGCATTAATTTGATTCCACTTCTGAACAAGGATATCAGGGTAAATCTTTCTGACTGCACTGATAGTATTTTCTATATTCAACCTGAATTTACAATTGAAGCCATACCGGGGTCATTTAAAAAAGTAAAACTGTTTGAAGATAAGGTGATAATTTTAGATGAGTTTAACAGACTGTTCATCTATCTGACAAATGGGCAATACCTGTTTTCAATTACAAACACAGGCCGTGGACCGGGAGAGCATCTTAATATATGGGATTTTACCATTCAAAACGGAATACTTTTTATTCTGGATAATGGAATGAAAATTTTGAAATATAATCTTCAGGGAGAGTTTCTGGATGAACTTAGCCTTTCAACTGGATTTTTAGCTATGTTTTCTTTCAATGATGAGTTACTGTTATACACCCAATTACCATGGTCTCTTGATAATGACATGTATAAGATCTCTGCCTACTCTGAGGACCTACTCCTGAAAGGGAGATATTATCCTGATCATTCTGGTGAAACAAAGCTTGAAGCCGGATTAAACACATTTTTTAATTTTTACATCTTAAGAGATACTCTTTCAGTATGGGAAACGGATACAGACACAGTTTACAGGTTCAGCGACAAGATGGAACTAATTCCTGCTTACAGGTTTTATTATGGACACCTGTCAAAAGCTATTGCCCCGGGAGATAGCAAAAGTCCTTTCCCGTACTTTTTATTTGAGACAAATAGCTATTTTCTGATAGACTGTGGATTCAACAATACTATAAAAGCAGTTTTTTTAAACAAGAAGGATCTGAAAGGAGGGAATGTCATATTTGATTATGAGATTCTTGATCATGGATTTGTAAATGATATCGATGGAGGGTACCCATTCTGGCCAAAGGGCATTTCAGATCAGGGAGACTTGCTTACCTGGTTTGAGCCATTGACCTTAAAACGATATCTTGGATATGAGGAATTTACGGGAATTGAAATCAAAGATCAACAAACTGCAAAAAGATTACGAGACTTGATTAACTCAACAAATGATAAATCAAACCCTATAATTATGGTTTGCAGATTCAAATAGTTGCTTACTAAAACCTAAAACAATAACAAATTCTGATGATACGTACAATCTCGCTCTTTATTAATCAGGCCAGCAGTTTGCGTATCTTATATAGATAGAATTCGTGTAATTTATTTTAATTTTGATAGATCAATCCTGAATAGTCAATAATGTATTAACCCCGTTACCTGATGGAAAAAAGGGCATTCATTCAACGGCTTTTTGCAATCGCTCTTGGTTGCGCATTAATAATCCTCGTGTCATGCAAATCGAGACAGACAGATAACACTGAAGAACTGGCAAGAAGAACATCGCGGCCCGAGGCCGTAATCGTTAAAACAGTCAGACTCGAACCGTCAACATTCTATCACGAGATCATCAGCAACGGCAAGGCATTCTCCCTGAGAAAGGCCGTCGTACCGTTTAAGGTAAACGGAATAATCGAAGAACTGTATGTGAATAACGGCCGGAGGGTGAAAACCGGCCAGCTGCTGGCTGTCATTGAGGACTTCGAGTAAAAAACCAGCCTCACCAGCGCCAGACAGGCCCTTACAAAGGCCGACATAAACTTCAGGGATGACCTCCTCGGCAAGTACATGACTGCAGACACAAAAAGACCAAAACCTGATAACATCGAAATATTATATTCAGACATTTGACCTTCGATGCCAAACAAGTTCAATATCTACAAAATCATTCCCCAGGAACAGACTATAAGCCCAGATTACATTTATATACTGCAAGTGACAGATTGGTAAATCCAAGACAGTTTTGCTTAATTATTCCCGATAATTCCCGATAATTCCCGATAATTCCGGGATTTCTTATAAATATACTTTGTAGTTTTAAACCTGTCAAACTAACTGTTCTGGTATGTTTTTTAGCTCAGGCGGCGATAGTAATGTCATTGAGGTTGTTTATCGGGCTTTGTCATTCTATAAAGTAAAGGTCAGAAAGGCAACCATCAGTAGGTACTTGCAACCTCACCCTGAGTATCCCACCTTGAAGAGTGTATGTGATCTGCTTAAGAGTATTCATTTGGACTATTATCCACTGAAAGTTGATGAGAATGAACTCTTGGGACTTTCAAAGCCATTTATTGCCCATACAAATGAAGGGGGTGGGAAGATTTTGCTTATTTATAAAATAGGTAAACATAAAATTGTATATGCTGATTCGTGCAGAGGCAGGAAAGTGGTAAGCACTAAGAGTTTCTTTGAATTATGGAGCGGAGTAGTAATCCTTCTTGAACCAACAGAGAAGTCAGGAGAAAAAGACTATAAGGAGAACAAGAGAGAGGAAATCTCTAAAAATGCAATTGTTCCCTTTGTTTTTATTCTGTTTCTTTTCACATGTTTATATGGTCTGGTTTTAAACGTAGTAGAAAACGAAACCCTTTCGAGCAAGTTCATAATCCTCGTATTGATAAATTTGACGGGGGTTATCATTTCTCTGCTGTTACTCCTTAGTGAACTTGATATTCATAGTACCCTTACTGATAAGTTGTGCCACATAAGTACAAATGTGAATTGTAGTGCTGTTACCAGAAGCGGGGCATCTAAAATATTCGGGGCCATTGGCTGGGCAGACATTGGAGTAGCATTTTTCGGTAGTGGACTTTTACTTCTGTTTAATTTGTCTTATACTGAAGCAATACCCCTTCTTTCCATATTTGCAGTTGCTGCAGTGCCATACCCTTTTTTTTCAGTCTTATATCAGGGACTTAAAGTAAGGAAATGGTGTCCCCTTTGTCTTTCGGTACAAGCATTATTGATTTCAGAATTCATACTATTAGTGAATTCTGTTTCAGTTGAAATGATCACAATACGGGCCATAGGAATGACTGTTATTACTTTCGGTATCGTATTGGTTATCACCCTTCTCATTAAGGTCCTTTACAGTTTGGCCAAGGAGACTGACAGCCTTCACCTAAGATTGGCCAAAGTGAAGAGAGATCCGTCGTTCTTTTTCACTCAGTTAAAGCGGGGCAGAAAGATAGAGATCCCGGTAAGTAAGCATTCTCTGATCTTTGGTGAACCAGCGAGCAAAATAACATTAAGTGTTTTCTTAAGTTTCTACTGCACCTATTGTGCAAAGATGTACAAGTCAGTTATGGGCTTGATTGAAAATAACACGAAAATCAGGATCAGACTAATATTGGGATCTCCCAGGGATGAATTATCCACACAAATGACAGCTCTTCTCATTTCCTTGATTGAGACTGGAGAAAAAAGATTGATTCCTGGTCTTATTGAACAATGGTATGTTGCTTCTCCAAATCAGCGGAAAGAACTATTAAGTGGAAATCAAACAGTCAAAGATAAAAATTTAATCTCCGAGTATATTTTTACTAATTCAGAGCTCTTTAAGGCAAATAATATAGTTGGAGTGCCGGCTGTATTTGTAAATGACTATCCTTTACCGAAAATATACGATTTGGAAGATCTCAATTTTCTTACTGAGGAGATTGAGGGCGAAGTAAGTGAAATAAAGGAAGCTATGATTCAAACCTGAAGAGAAGGGCAGAAAGCATTACAGGATTTTGCTACCGTAGCTCTCTGCCCGGACCTTCCTTAAAAGAAAGGAGGTGAAGAGGCAAAGATAGCTTAATTCTATTATGGGAAAGTCCCGGTCATTGAAAGGATAGACATGACATCTGAAACTAGAATTAACAGATTAATTTTTACTAAAATGAAAAAGAATAATGAGATAAATATTAGTTCTGAAAGGGTGCTTAGAAATGAGGACCTGCTATGTCTTGTAGGAGGGGTTAAAACCCCTGGCGGCGTTTGCATCTGTCTTAATTCTGAAGGTCAAATTGTTATTAGCGGATCTGCTCCGAGTTTAGACGATTGTAAGGATATGTGTTCTGCCTATGGGGCAGAGCCTACATACTATCCGTAGGGTTCTGAGACCTGACTATGAATTAAAACTTTCGGTAACAGAGGTTGATCACCGATGATCAGCCTCTGTTACCTTCAGACTATGTAAAGTGATTTTAATGAATTAAGTCTACTATTGGATAAGTCCACAAATTCACTCGCATCATGAAAATATCTTGTTTCCTTTTTATAATATTTTTTATCACTTCCTGCAAAAGTTCTGATAATGAAATCATTCAAATTGATTTAGGCAAGACTGCTGGCCATGAAATCACATTATCTTCATTAGCCGATGAAATAACTTATGTCCCTTTGGATAACAGTTATACTATGAGTATCTACTTTCAGAGGACCGAAATAATCAATGATACGATTTATCTCAACGAGAAAGATAACGGGATGTTTGCACTGGATAAGTCAGGCAAAATGGTAAGAATGTATGGAAAACGGGGACGCGGCCCCGGGGAATATATTTTAGGTTTCAGATACGCCATTGACCAGGATGGTCGGATCCTATACCTGCTTGACAAAAAGAAAATACTGAAATTTTCTTTGGATGGATCCTACCTTGGGGACATATCTCTCGAAAAATATCCCGGGCATTTCTCTGAGATCAGATTCCGGGATTCAAAATTAGTAGTTTTCGAGTATATTTCTTTTGGAGAAGCAGTCTATGATTGGATCGTGATTGATACTGCAGGTAACCTTATAAAGGAAAAGTATAACTATGTGCCATCATTCAAAACTAACTATGGTTCACCCGGAGGTGTGTATGAATATGGAGACAAGATTTATTACTGGAACAGCATTAATGACACAGTTTTTTCGATTTCTCAGGATTTGAATTACCAGGCATCTTTTCTTTTTGAACCTTCGGATCTCAGATCGCCCAAATATGACCATACTATGGAAGTCGATGATTTTAATAGATATATTAACCTTTCAACTGTTCTTGAGTCGGATTCATTTATTATACTAAGATATTTCTTTGAAAAATCAATAATGCTATTTGTTGACAAAAGTACCGGGCAATTATTCAAAGCAACCTGGAATATTAATGAGGGTGGATTAATCAATGATTTGGACGGGGGAGCATCCTTTGAGCCCAAACACTATTTTAAGAAAGAGGGTAGGGAGTATTTGGTAGGTTACACGCAGGCAACAGACATAATTTCACGGGTTCACTCCGATGATTTTAAGAACTATACTCCAAAATACCCAGACGGGAAGGAGGCTTTAAAAAGTTTAGCCGAAAATTTGAAAGAAACAGATAATACATTGCTAACTATAGTTAGACTTAAGGATTAATCATGTCTGTTTTCCCCTTTTTCAAACAACTTGATTCTATGGATTGTGGGCCATCATGCCTTAAAATGATTGCTAAACATTATGGTAGGGTTTGGTGAAAAAGTCGCATTATTCTGGCATTATGTTGATAGTCAATATAATAAGTTAATAACTATAGCTCCAGGAATTAGCAAAAATGCAAGTAAAAGC
>Ga0209605_1004201_pt1 | contig 11969 bp, 9 predicted proteins | sample AD_UKC035_MetaG_FD_184408 | JGI IMG/M metagenome (GOLD analysis project Ga0209605, IMG submission 184408) | Active sludge microbial communities of municipal wastewater-treating anaerobic digesters from USA - AD_UKC035_MetaG (SPAdes) (version 2) | ecosystem: Engineered > Bioreactor > Anaerobic >...
GCAGGTTGGCGATCAACTGTTGGCTTTCGTGATCGGCCAGGCGCTGCAATTGAATATCTTGCCAGTGGTTTTGAAGGGCCTGGCGGCTGGCGTGAGTCAATTCCCAACCGGGGGAATCCGTCTCGGGCCTGGTAATAATGCAGAAAAAGATCGGTGCGGCCTGCACAATCGGGATCAAGCCTTGTAGTAGGTCGGCTGAGGATGGGTCGATCCAGTGGAAATCTTCCACCACGAGTACCAGGGGGGCTTTCTGGGCAATGGCAATCAGCAGCAGGCGGATGGCCTCGAGGTATTGGGTATGCAGGGCTTGTGGTTCCAGGCTGCTGAGACGAGCGCTCTCTTTGGGGCTGGTGGGGAGTGACAGTAAGTGCGCCAGGGGTGCTGTTAGGGCGGCGGCCCTGGCTTCGGCATCTGCGAAGTCCGAAAACAAGCGCTCAATTTGGGCCGCAAGCTGTGCCGATGCTTCGAGTTCGGCAGTGTTATCGGGAAGGGCAAGCACTGAGCGCAATAACATGGCGACCAGGTGATAAGCCAGCCCTCGTTCGTACGATAAGCAGTGTCCGCCTCCCCATTGCATTCCTGGAAGCAGTGTGCGCAGTTCGACCTCTTTACGCCACTCCATCACCAGGCGGCTCTTCCCCAGGCCTGCTTCTCCAGTAATCAGGGCGGCTGCACCAACCCCGCTGCACAAAGCTTTTGTCAGATCTATCAAATGGGTTAATTCTGCCTGCCGGCCCACCATGGGGCTTTTGAGCCCCGCCAGGCCGCGCAGCGATTCGGGCTGCGACCGGGCTTCTAGCACGCGGTAGATGGAGACGGGTTCGTTACGGCCTCGCACCTGGACAGGATCCAGGGCCTCAAATGTGAACAGTGGCGCGGTCAGCCGGAAGGTGTCGGGCCCGACCAGGATTTCGCCAGGCTGAGAGGCGCTTTTCAGGCGAAAAGCAACGTTAACCGCATCGCCTAGCACAGAGTAGGTCTGGCGGCCCTTTGAGCCGATGCCTCCGGCAATTGCCAGGCCCGTATTGATGCCAATATGGAGTGATAGCTGTATGCCGCGCCCGTCATTGTGGTCTTGCTGGGCTTTCATCATTTCTAAGGCGGCTCGCAGGGCACGCACGGGGTCGTCTTCGTGAGCGTAGGGCGCGCCAAAGAGGGCCATGATCTCGTCGCCGATGAATTTGTCGATACTGCCCCCGTACTTTTCAATGATCGGCACGAGGATATCGAAGCACTCATTCATCCGCATGAGCACCTCTTCGGGATCCATGCTTTCGGCCAGGGAAGTAAAACCGGCAATGTCTGCAAACAAGACGGTGACCACCCGGCGTTCGCCGGCAAGAGGCGTGGGGGCTTTGGTGTCGGGTATCATCCCAGTTTTCTGAGCTTTTCGACAAGCGGAGGAAGTACTTTTAGAAGCGCTTCGATATCGGATGGTTGGTTGGCATGGCCCAGGGTAATTCTCAAGGAGCCCAAAGCCCAGGAGCGCGATAGACCCAATGCGGTCAGCACCTCGCTGGGTTCAGGGCTGCCCGTCTTGCAGGCCGACCCTGATGAGCAAGCGAAGCCTTCCATGTCCAACGCCATGAGCAAGGCATTGCCATCCAGCCCTTTGAACACGAAGCTGGCGTGGTTGGGCAAGCGCTGCTCGGGATGCCCCGTGAGCAAGACATCGGGGATTTCTTCTAAGACCTGCCCAAGCAGCCTGTTGCGCAAGGGTACCAACTGGGCGGTACGCGCGGGGCTTTCGGCCTGGGATAGGGCAAGGGCCTCAGCCAGGCCGACAATATAGGGGATGTTGTGCGTTCCGGCGCGGCGGCCACGTTCTTGCCCGCCGCCGGTTTGAACAGGCAAGAGCGGGGTGCCCTGGCGCATATATAATACGCCGATGCCCTTGGGGCCATAAAACTTATGTGCCCCAATGGACATTGCATCGACATGAAGGGCATTGACATCCAGGGGCAGGTAAGCCGCAGCTTGAACAGCATCTGTGTGAAAGGGGACCTGGCGGGCATTGCAAACGGCGCCAATTTCTGCGATGGGGCTGATGGTTCCGATCTCGTTGTTGGCATAGATCACAGAAACGAGGGCTGTGCTGGGTTTCAGGTGCTCGGCAACCACCTGGGGCTGGATCATGCCGTGCCGGTCAACGGGCAGGTATTCCAACTCGAAGCCGAAGTATTCGGTCAGTTGTTGGGCTGTGTGGGAGACGGCATGGTGCTCAACCGGGCTGATCAAGATGTGGTTGGCGTTGCGCTGTTGGCGCGCAGCCAATGCCAGTCCGCGCAGCGCAAGGTTGTCGCTTTCGGACCCGCACGAGGTAAAGATGATCTCTTTGGGCCGGCAGCCCAGGGTTTGGGCTACTTTCTCGCGGGCGTTTTCCAGCGCTGCTTCAGCTTGCTGTCCGTAAGTGTGAACCGAAGATGGATTGCCAAACGTTTTTTGGAAGTAGGGCAGCATGGCTGAGAGCACGCGGGGATCGACCGGGGTGGTGGCTGCATAGTCCAGGTAGATGCTGTTTTGCGGGGTCATGGGGAAAATTATAACCTACATGGGCCAGAATATTGCATAGTACGCAACCTTTTTCTTGCCGGGGCGTATATTTGTTTGAATGCAATCATTTGGTTGCATTAGAATGAAACTAAGGCTATAATCAGTGCAAAGAACCAAACCAAGCGAAAGATTTTGAAATGGAGGCTAACGATGAGCGATCTCGCTAATCAAATTTTTGACAATGTGACCGGTGACCAGGATCTCTTCAAGAAAATCTTGGGTAAGATTCCGGGTTTCAAAGGATACATGGAACGCCAGTCGCGTCGAGATTCAGATAAACTGATCCGCGATACGATCTTCAATCGTTTCCGCGAACTGGAGTCTCAGGTTTCGGCAATTCAACGCGATTTTATCAGCCACGGTGAAATCAGTTTTGTTGATGACCTGGAAGCGGCCGCGATCAAGCTGCGCACCTTCGCTGACCGTGTGCGCACGGCGCCGCGCGGTTATTCCAGCCTGTTTGAGGCCGTCAAGATCAACGAGGAAGAACTGGCGAAACTGTACGAATATGATGCCGCGCTGCTGGAAAAGGCGGATGCGGTGGGGAACGCGATCGGGAACGTGGAAACTTCTGTGGGGACCGATGGCTTGAAAGCTGCCATCCGCAACCTAGAGACGGTTGCCCTGTCGTGCATCGAGGCTTACGATCGCCGTGAAGAAGTGGTCGTGGCGCAGTAATGGCCCGCGTGGGCGCACATAACTTTATATAAAGAAATCTTTCAGCAGGAGACAAAAACATGGCTAGAATTTTTGATGTCATTGAATACCCAAATGAGATGCGCAATGAAATTGTGCATCGTTTCCCCGAAAGCGGGCCGGGCGACTTCCGCATTGGCTCGCAGGTGATCGTGCGCGAATCGCAGGTGGCAGTATTCTTCCGCGATGGCAACGCTCTGGATACTTTTGGCCCCGGGCGCCACACGATCACGACCTTGAATATTCCCCTGCTGATCGAGAAGATCGGTAAGGCCGTATTCAGCGACCGCACGCCCTTCCCGGCTGAAGTTTACTTTGTGTCGATGCGCGAGTTCGCCGAGCAGAAGTGGGGCACTCCCCAGCCCATTATCGTGCGCAACCCGGGCATGGGCCTGGGCGTGGCGCTGCTGCAGGGCTTTGGCACCTTCAGCTTCCAGGTCAAAGACGCACAGCAGTTTGTGACCCAGATCGTTGGCGCACAGGGCATGTTCCGCACCGACGATATCGAGGCTCGCTTGCGCTCGATGCTGCTCTCAAAGCTGCAAGACCTGCTGGGCGAGACGGCTGCCAAGCACTCTGTGCCTGAATTGATCGGTTTGACCGAAGAGCTGGGCGCAGGTGTGCGGGCAAAGGCTACGGATGACTTTGCGGCCATCGGCCTGACGCTCAAAACCTTCTACATGGAAAACCTCAAACCTTCCAGCAAATCGGCGGAGGAACTGCGTGCTATGGGTATGTTGGACATGGCAACCTACACCCAACTGCAGGCCGCGGATGCGCTGCGCGATGCGGCCCAGAATCCCAGCGGTGGCGCTGGTCTGACGGCTGGTATTGGCGCCGGCGTTGGTTTGGGCCAGGTAGTCGGCCAGGCATTGACGGGCATGACCCCGGCTGGCGGTGCGGCAGCTCAGCCGCCTGCGCAACCGGCTGGTGGCGCCCCTGCGGCTGGCATCCCGGCCGTGATGACCCCGGCAGAGGCGGCTTCCTTCTTGAAGGTCTCTGAAGAGGATGTGGTGGCGGCAATCACCGATGGCAGCCTTAAGGCGCGCAAGCTTGGCAATGCATTTCGCATTAGCAAAGAATCCTTGGAAGAGTTCCTGAAGGGTTAATGGATTAATCCGTACGGAAATCGGAGTTCTCCGAAAAAGAGAGTGGCGTGGTGTGTTTAGCACCGCGCCACTCTCTTTTTGAAGGGAAATATTGATGTTTTAGCTTTGCTCTTGGGCAGGGATGTCAACCGCAAGCGCATCTTGGACGAGCTTGATCTTGTCTGGCGTAAAGCCTTTTTCCTTTACGTTCTTGCGCAGCAGTTCTTTCAGTTTTGCGGCCGGCACGGTGGGGATGGGGGCATCGGCAGCCTCGATCTCGGCCTTCTCGCTGGTAAAGACCAGGGCGGCGTTTAATTCGGGCATCTCTTCTTCTGAAAGACGCTTCTTCAAGAAGCGCTGGAGCGCATCGAGCTCGGCAGGAACTTCCAGGTCTGGGCGCCCGATGCCTTCTTGGGCAAACAGCCGCAGGTAGGCCTGCAAAAAGCCACCGCCCTTCTGTCGCCAGCGGCCCTTTTCGTAGACGATCTTGCCGGTTTGGTGATGGGGCATCAACACCCATAAACCAGCCGGGCCAAGCAGCAAATTAGAGACTGGGGTGCAGTAATTATAGAGCGTATAACGGTCATCCATGCTCTTGAGCGCCACCGCCAGGTGTTCATCGGGGCGTGGCCTTCGCCCCCAACGGTTGCCGTAATACAAGCCGATCTGTGACATTGCAAATCCGGCAAAGAGAGCTATCCAGGCGACCCCGACCTGTTCAGGATAGCGGAAGGAAACGTACATGCCGCCAGCTAAGACCAACAGGCCGCCCATGCTGGTGATCTGCCCAAGACGGCTGTTGCGGCGGACAAGCTTTTCGTTGGTGATGATCTTCATGGTAGTGGCTTACTCCTGGAAGCGCTTTAGCACCAGGCAGGCGTTTTGCCCGCCCAGCCCGAAGGAATTGGACATGGCCGTGTTGACCGGCTGTTGGCGAGCTTTGTTGGGCACGTAATCCAGGTCGCACTCGGGATCAGGATTCTCGTAGTTGATGGTGGGGGGGATAATGCCGTGGGTGATGGCTAAGGCGCAGGCGATGGCCTCAAGCGCGCCGGATGCACCCATGGCGTGCCCGAGCATCGATTTGGTAGAGCTGATGGCCAACTTGTATGCATGCTCGCCAAACAGGGCTTTGATGGCACGCGTTTCGGTCGAGTCGTTCAGGGGTGTGGACGAGCCGTGGGCGTTGATGTAATCAATTTCTTCGGGCTTCAGGCCGGCATCATTAATGGCCCAACGCATGGCGCGCACAGGGCCGGCGGCTTCGGGGTCGGGTTGGGCAACGTGGAAGGCATCGGTGGAAGATGCGTGACCGGCCAGCTCGGCGTAGATGCGTGCGCCGCGCGCCTGGGCATGCTCGAGACTTTCAATCACCAATGCAGCTGCGCCTTCTGAGAAGATGAAACCTTCGCGTTTGGCATCGAAGGGGCGTGAGGCGGCTTCGGGGTTGTCATTATAGTTGACGGGCAGGGCGCGCATGGCGCAGAAGCCGGCGATCGAGAAATCGCGGATCAGGGCCTCAGTTCCACCAGCGATCACCACGTCTGCCACGCCTCGGCGGATAAACTCGGCTGCCTCGCCAACAGTCTGGGTGCCTGTGGCACAGGCAGTGACGATCGTGCTGTTGGGTCCCAGGCATTGGAATTGGCGGGCGATCAAGAAGGCAGACAGGTTTGGAATACCGGCAGGCACGGTGAAGGGATTGACCCGTTCGTGGCCCTGGGCGCGTAAAACACTGATGCCCTCGTCAAACTTTTCCAGTCCACCGACCGCGGTGCCAAAGACGACGCTGGAACGTTCTTGATCGAGTAATGGGGTGGGCAAGCCCGCATCGGCCACGGCCTGTATAGCGGAAGCCAGGGCTATTTGCGAGGCGCGGGACACGCGCCGGGCCTCTTTACGGTCCATGTATTGATCGGGATTGAAATCGGGGATTTCGCCAGCAATCTGGCAGGGCAAGGCACTGGCGTCAAACTGTGTGATTTTGCGAATGCCAGAACGTCCCTGGACCAGTCCTTCCCAATATTGGGCCAGGGTGGACCCAAGCGCGGTGACGGCGCCTAACCCGGTGATAACAACTCTGCGTTTCATTCAGCCTCCTTTGGCGTTGTTGGTGTAAGTTGTTCTTGTATTGCGGTTTTGATGGCGTGTAGTAAATTTGCTTCAACTGCCTGGCGCGCAACTCGGATAGCGCTCACCAGGGCATGTGCGTTTGAACGGCCATGACCGATGAATACCAATCCATTAACGCCGAGCAAGGGCGCGGCGCCAACCTCATCTGGGTCCATCATGGCCTTGATTTTTGCAAAAGCGGGCTTCGCCAGTACAGCACCCAAGAGCATAAGGGGGCTGGACTTTAATTCTATTTTAAGCGTGTCGGTGATCAGCCTGGCAACCGCCTCGCTGGATTTTAACAGGATATTGCCAGAGAAGCCATCTGTAACCGCCACATCCACAGCGCCGCCGAATAACTCCTTGCCTTCTACATTCCCCACGAAGTTGATCTGGGTGTTTTGCAGTAAGGGGTAAGTGGCGCGGGCCAGTTCGTTGCCTTTGCCGCCCTCTTCGCCGTTCGAGAGCAGCCCGACGCGGGGATTGGAGATGCCGCGCAGTTTTTGGGCATAGATCGAACCCATGATGGCGAACTGCTGCAAAAACTCAGGGCGGCAGTCGGGGTTGGCGCCGATGTCGGCGACAACACAGGTGCCGCCTTTGACCGGGAAGTTGGCCGTGAGGGCAGGGCGCTCAACGCCAGGGATCGTATCCAGGCGGAAATAAGCTGTTGCCAGGGCGCCGCCGGTATTGCCGGCGGTGATGAAGGCATCGGCCTCGCCATTCTTCACCAGGTCGATGCCGACCGCCATCGAAGTTTTGGACGTCTTACGCTTGGCTTTCAATGCCAGGGCCATGCCCTTGTCTTCCATGGTGATTGTGTCGGTGGCATCTACCAGGCGCACACCAGAGGCCTTCATTGCATCAAGGCGAGGGCGAAGTTGTTGTTCTGGGCCTACCAGGATGATCTCGTCGCCAAACTGGCGCGCAGCCTGGACCGCAGCTTGAAGTTCGGGTTCTGGGCAGTCATCGCTTCCCATTGCATCTAACACGATCCGCATGTGGAATTCCTCCAAAGTAGAAATCATTGCTTGACAATAATGTGCAGGCGATTATAATACCATATACTTTTGCGCTGGTGCTGGAATTGGCAGACAGGCATGGTTGAGGGCCATGTGCCGCGAGGCGTGGGGGTTCAAGTCCCCCCCAGCGCACAGATAAGCCGCCTTTTGGCGGCTTATTGTTTTTGTGGTCAGGAATATGGTAGACATCAGGTATCAAATGTAGTAGACTTAACTTGCTTAATCATAACAGGAATCGGTATTCTTTCACAGGTACCTAGAAGTTGTGATGAGCATTCAATCTGTTCTTAGGAGGTGCCGCGGAGACAGTTTATCAGTATCGTAACCTCAGAACCTCAATCGCCGTTTGAAGTAAATAAACCTGAATAACACCCAAGGAGAATCGATCATGAGACGCCCATTTGTTTTTCTGTTTGTCGGCTTGTTGCTGGCAAGTATGGTGCTGGCAGGCTGTGGGGGAACTACTACAAAGGTACGCGTGGGAACGGATGCCGCGTGGATGCCTTTTGAGTTCGTGGACGAAGAAACCAAGGCTATTACGGGCTTTGATATTGAGCTGATGCAGGCAATTGCGGATGAGGCTGGCATTGAAGTGGAATTCATCAATGTGGGTTGGGACCCGTTGTTGGCGGGTATGGCCCAGTGCCAGTATGATGCGGCAATCTCAGCCATGACCATTACCGAGGAACGCGCCCAATCATTCAACTTCACCGAGCCGTATTTTGCAGCGGGCCAGATTGTGACTGTGCGGTTTGACAATACGGATATTACCGGGAAAGACACGCTGGACGGCAAGGTGGTGGGGGCACAGATTGGCACGACCGGGGCAATTGAAACGGAGAAAATTGCCGGGGCTATTTTGAAGACTTACGACGATGTCGGCCTGGCATTCCAAGATCTGATGAATGGGCAGATTGATGCTGTGGTGGCTGATAACCCCGTGGCGCTTGGTTATGTGGGAAAGAACCCCGAACAGCTCAAAACGGTAGGCGAGGTCTTTACCGATGAGTTTTACGGGATTGCGGTTTGCAAAACTAATACCGAACTGCTGGATAAGTTGAATGCAGGATTGGCAGCGGTGCAGTCTCAGGGGTTGATTGATACGCTGACCCAAAAATGGATTGTAGGTAAGTAACCTGTTCATAAAAGAGTCTGCAAGGTCACGGCCTTGCAGACTCTTTTTGGAGGAATGCCGATGACCGAGCAGCTCAAGTCAAAACCACCTGCAGGCGATAAACCATTAGCGAGGATACCTGGGGCTGAACCCAGCGCCCGAATCGATGCCTGGTGGTGGCTGGTGGCAATTGTAGTTGGCCTGATCATTCTCCTCGTAGTTATTGACAACGAAACATACTGGAATTTGATCGTCTTTGTTTGGGATGGGATCCAGATCACATTTGGGGTGACTGTGGTGGCGTTCGTCCTGACCCTGCTTGCCGGTTTGTTGGGTGGGTTGGGGCGTTTGTCGAAGAACCGTTTTATTTACGGCGCTGCTACCTTGTATGTAGAATTGATCCGCGGCATTCCGCTGTTGGTTCAGTTGATCTGGTGGTATTTTGCTTTCCCGGTCATCATTCAAGGCCTGGGACGCTCCTTGGGGGTTGATGCGCTGAGCAATTACCAGGCTCCGGCCATTGCGATGGCGGTTTTGGGTTTGGTTTTTTGTTATGGCGCTTATATGAGCGAAATTTACCGCGCTGGCATCCAGAGCATTCCGAAGGGCCAGATGGAGGCGGCTCGCAGCCTGGGGATGAACTATTTCCAGGCCATGCGCTATGTTATTTTGCCGCAAGCGGTGCGGGTGATCTTGCCGCCGGTCGGGAATGAATTCATCGCGCTGCTGAAAGATTCTTCCCTGGTCAGTGTGGTCGCAGTTACCGACCTGACCCGGCGTGGGCGGGAATTTATGTCGACCCACTTTAACCCAATTGAGACCTGGACGATGGTGGCTTTGCTGTACCTGGTGATGACCTTGCTCTCGGCGCGTATTGTGGGTTGGCTAGAGCGCAGGAATAAGTTTGAGAGGTAGGCAGTGATGACAAACGAACCGATCATTCGAATCAAGAACGTGCACAAGTATTTTGGCCATGTACACGCTTTGCAGGGCGTGAGCCTGGATGTGAGCAAAGGTGAAGTGGTTGTGATCGTAGGCCCCTCGGGTTCTGGAAAATCTACACTGCTGCGCTGTATCAACCGCCTGGAAGAGTATGATGAAGGCGAGATCGTTGTGGATGGCATTCCCTTGGATAGTGCCAAAAATATCAACGAGGTGCGCAAAGAGGTTGGTATGGTCTTTCAGCAGTTCAACCTTTTTCCGAACATGACCGTTAAGGAAAATCTTACGCTGGCGCAGCGTGTAATTCGCAAACGCACGGCAGAAGAAGCAGGTGAAATTGCTGACCAGCTTTTGATCAAAGTGGGTATCCCTGAGAAGTCAGATGCCTACCCGATGCAGCTTTCGGGCGGGCAGCAGCAGCGCGTGGCGATTGCCAGGGCCCTGGCAATGAGCCCCAAGATCATGCTGTTTGATGAGCCGACCAGCGCGCTGGATCCGGAAATGATCAAAGAGGTTTTGGATGTGATGTTGGCGCTGGCGCAAGAGGGGATGACCATGGTGGTGGTCTCGCACGAGATGGGTTTTGCGCGCAACGCTGCGAACCGTGCCATTTTGATGGACGCGGGTCAAATTGTGGAAGAAGCAACGCCGGACATTTTGTTCACGGCGCCGACCCACCCGCGCACGAAGGAATTCTTGAGCAAGGTCCTTCATTAAAACTGTGTTGTTAACCAAAACGATCGGCGCTCGCGAGCGCCGATCGTTTTGGTTTTAAAGGCTCAATGCAGTGCGGATTCGAGCAGCTTTTGAATGCGGGCGATCATGCTGGCGGGGTCTGGGTGCAGGCCCTCGATCAGCAGGGCGTTTTCGTAGAGCTGGTCAATGGCTATTCCACTCAACTCGTTTTCGGAAGCAAGGGAGTTGAGCTGAACCAGGATGGGGTGGCGTGGATTGAGCTCGAGCACTTTCTTGGGGGGGTCAAAGTCCTCTTTAAGCATGCGGTAAACCCGCTGAAGCTCTTGATTGGGAGCACCCTCGGGATCTACTAACCTGGCTGGCGACCCTGAGAGCCGGTCGGTCATGCGCACGTCGGTCACCTTATCGCCAAGATGGTTTTTGAAGCGATCGATCAGCACCGCCCATTGTTCCGTGGGAATTGTGGGGGTTTCTTCGCGGGCCGGCTCATTTTCTTGTGGGGGCAGCTTGAGGTCGGCCGCGGCAACGTTGGTCAGTGGATGATCTTTGTAATTTGCCAGGCGGACCAACATAAAGGAATCGATGGGCTCGGTGAGCAGGAGCACTTCATAATCATGCTGGCGCATCATATCCAGGTGGGGGCTTTGCACCAGCGAACGGGCATCATCCCCCAGGATGTAATAGATCTCTTTTTGATCGGGCTTCATGCGTCTGATGTAATCATCCAGCGATGACCAGGTGCTGAGATGGGTGATGGTGTGGAAGCGCAGCAAGGGATAGAGTTCTTGGGATTCGGTTTGCTCGGTGGCAATGCCCTCTTTGATATAACGGCCAAATTCATGCCAGAATTTTCCATAGTTTTCTGGCTCATCATTGGCCATTTTCTTGAGCGTCTCGATGATTTTGGATGCCACCAGCTTTTTCAATTGGGCCATTACGCGCGAGGCCTGGATCGTCTCGCGCGAAACGTTCAAAGGCAAGTCTTCAGAGTCGACCACGCCTTGCACAAAGCGAAAATTCTCGGGCAGGAGGTCTTTACAATATTCCTGGATCAGGATTTTGCGTGAATACAGTTTGAGGCCGTCTTCTTTGCGCAGGGTAAACATGCCGCGCTCGGCCTTGGCGGGTATGTAGAGGATGGCATACATCTGCACCGGGGCGTCAACGGCCATGTGGGCATAGGTCAGCGGCGGGCTAAAATCCAGGGTGAGCTGGCGGTAGAACTCTTCATAATCTTTCTTCTCTACCTTGCGCAGCGGCTGGCGCCAAATGGCCGTCTGGCGATTGATTTGCTCGCGCTTTTCGCCCAGGTAAATTGGGAAGGCGATAAAATCTGAGTGTTTGCGGATGATATCGCGCAGGCGGTATTCTTGGGCGAATTCTTTGGCGTCTTCTTTGAGCTTAATCACAACCTGGGTGCCACGCGCGGTCATTTCAGCCGGCTCGATGGTGAAGGTGTCGGTGCCGGTGCAGAACCAGGCCGCGGCTTGAGCTTCTGGCTGGTGAGAATGCGAGATCACACGGATCCATTCGGCAACCATGAAGGCAGAATAGAAGCCTACGCCAAACTGACCAATGACATCGGCCAGGTTTTTGGTGCCTTTTTGAGCGGCGGCGACAAAGGCCTTGGCGCCAGAATGGGCAATGGTGCCCAGGTTCTCTGCCATTTCCTCGGCGGTCATGCCAATGCCGGTGTCAGTGATGGTGAGGGTATTTTGTTCGGGATCGGCGGTGATGGTAATCGCC
>Ga0209605_1004202_pt1 | contig 11969 bp, 9 predicted proteins | sample AD_UKC035_MetaG_FD_184408 | JGI IMG/M metagenome (GOLD analysis project Ga0209605, IMG submission 184408) | Active sludge microbial communities of municipal wastewater-treating anaerobic digesters from USA - AD_UKC035_MetaG (SPAdes) (version 2) | ecosystem: Engineered > Bioreactor > Anaerobic >...
ATTGGAGCCGGTCAGATAGATATCGGCCATGCCTTCAGCGAGAATTGAATTGACCGCCTTTTCCCAACCGGGTATTTCCTGAACTTCGTCGATGAACAGGTATTTCTTCTGTTTGCCGCGCGCGAGTTTCTTTGCGATGTAGTCATAAAGGATTTTATGATCGGTGATGAAGCTGAATTCCATGAGTTCCATGCTGATGTAAAGAATATTCTTCGCGGCCGTGCCGGAATTTGTGAGATGCTCGATCAGCAGTTTAAGAAACGAGCTTTTGCCGCAGCGACGTATGCCGGTGATAAGCTTTATCACCGGTTTTCCGACAAACGGGGCTATTTTGTCAAAATAGCGTCTGCGCTGAAACATCTCGCCACCTCTGCCCAAAAAGATTCGACTATAGTCGAAACTTTTTTAATTATAACACAAACATTCGACTATAGTCGAAGCTTAAAAACTATGTTAAAATACCAACAGGTGCTTGAAATGGAGACCGACAGATGAGCAGGGTTTCGATAAGATTTTTTGACGATAGAGAAGTTCGAGCCGTATGGGACGATGAAAAATCCAGATGGTGGTTTTCCGTCATCGATATCATCGGCGTTCTGCGTGCTACAAACGATTACGAAAAAAACCGAAATTACTGGAAATACCTCAAAGCCAAGCTGAAACGCGAAAACAATCAACTGGGTAGCGTGACTACCCAGTTCAAATTTACCGCACCTGACGGCAAAAAGCGCGCAGCAAACGTTCTTGATTATGACGGCATTATCAAGCTTGCTAAAAATTTCCCGGGTAAACAAGCGAATCGCTTTATCGAGTGGTTCACGTACAGCGATGAAACGATTGACGGAAAGAGCAAATCCAAAGCGTATGCCCTTTTTGAGAGTTCGATTCTCGAGAGCATAGAAGTTGGCACAGTTAAAGGCTTGCAGCAGATTCACGCCTATCTGTTCGGCGGTCTTTATGATTTCGCCGGGCAAATCCGGACGCTGAATATCGCCAAAGGTGGTTTCCAATTCGCTATGGCGAGATTTTTGCCTGACTCATCTTTCCCATTATGCAGCTAACTCCTGTGTCGATGATTCGTTAGCCGGACCATAAAGTACAGAAGCGCACCAGCAGTTGATTTGCTCGATTAGCTCCTGCGGGTTTCTTTCCAAAATTTTGTGAAGTTTTCGCATCTTTATGTTCAGATTTCCAGAGCAATCTTTTATCGCCTGGGCAAAAACGAAGCACAGATAGATTCTGACAAGAACCCTGCTTTTGTTCTGATGATGAATGGTCGGTAAACCCAGAAGTTGCTTCAGGTTCCAGAAAACCTGTTCCAGTTGCCAGCGTCTTCGTGCTACTCTCCTTAATGTTAAGCTTTTCATCTTCTCATCATTGGTGAAGTAGCATTTTGTTTCGCCCCCAATGCGCATCAACACACTCAGGACGTCGCCGTAAATCTTTATTCTCGCTTTGTGCCGGTAATACTGGATTTCAGATTCCCCCGTGAGTGTCTTGAACTTCTTCTGGTTCAGCGTTTCAACCACAAAGAAATACAGATGGGCCGGTAGCCACAGAATGTTCTGCCAGATGGTTTTAAGATTTCCTTTCACTTCGGAAACAAGCTTGAGGCCATTCTCATTGGCATAAGACAATACATAGCCCGGTGCGTATGCGCTGTCAACCGACAGATAACTGCCTCGTATTGTTAACCCAAGCCGATTTAGTTCACATTCTACTCTTTTCAATGATGCTACAAGCCACTCACCCTCTGTATATCGAGGTCTTCCTGGCCCTGAAAGCTTTGGAGGAACAACATGAACATCAAGAATAATATGCCTCGAACCCTCTCCAATAACCGCTATCAAAGCTCTTGTTCTCAAGCCCTTAACAGCGCGTTTTTCTGCCCCGCTGTAGCATGGGTGAGCCAGACCGCCAAAATCGCCACAGACAGTTCGAGTCGAATCATCGGCACAGAGTGTTACGCATTCTCTGCTTCGAACAGACGAATCTGCTTCTTTAAGGCGCCACAGATGGATAGCCAATCGATCGATACCTTCCCGGCGAAGACCAGAAAGCCATGCAGACGGCGAGCGTGAATCGAGAACACTGTAAAAACTGTTTTTCCCGACCATACAGGTTTCGGCAAGATCGTTCAGACTACGAGCCGACATTATCGGAGAAAGTATTATCAGAAGAAGAAGGCGCTTCTCTTTCAAAGAAATCCGACAACGAATGACTTTGACTATTGCCTTCAAAAGAGCTTCAGAGTAAAATGAAGTCATAAAGGGGTCTCCTTGGTTAAGTTTGTCTGCTAACAAAATTATACTTTGGAGATCCCTTTTCTGTACAGACCCAATGCGCTTCTGCACAATTCGTTCTATTTCTTTCAGCTCTATCACGTTAAAATAAATCCTTCAGGTAAACATGAGTAAAGGTATCTCTACTGCGACAGCCAGCAGAGATATCAGACTATTGCTGGATGAAGGGAAAATTGAATCGGCAGGTTCAGGTCGAATGACAAGGTATAAAAATTTGCTATACACACAGATAAACATGGCGGACTAAACGGCCGCGGGTTACCAGGCACTGGTCTAAAATGCGGAATTCAGCTTCTTCGATCACTGCTCGCAGGTCTTCAAAGGCCAGAAAGACGACCCTGTGCGCTATTCGCCGGGCCCGGCGGATCAGGTCTGCAACCTGCCCCGGCTTAACCGGCGTAAAAAGGCCATAGGGAAGGTCGAGAACCGCGGCGTCCCAATGCCCTTCCTGCTGGTGAATGTCTCCAACGGAAACCACCGGAGGCCAGCCCATGGCCTTCAGGTTATCCATTGCCTGGCAGGCCACCTGTGGGTTGATGTCAAACCCCTTAACATCCAGCCCAAGTCCGAGCGCAGCAATCACCACGGTTCCCACGCCACAGCAGGGGTCGACAAATGATTGGCCCAGATCCGGCCCTACCGCAAGATTCACCATGCTGCGGGCGATGGCAGTTTTCAATGAATGACTGTTGTTCATCGGCTTCAGGCTGTGAGTTCTCCATTCAATGCGGCTTCGCTGATACTGCCCAAGAAACCACTCGCGCCGCCAAGGCAGAAAAACCAGTTCACAGCGGGGGTTCTTCATGTCAGGCGTGCCCTGGATGGCCTCGCCCAGATTTCTGGCTGTGCGCATCCAATCTGGATAATCCAGAACTATTCCCGGATGCTTCAAATAGACAAACTTGAATCCATCAAGACAAAGCTCCTGTTCGATAAGCCAGTCTAATAGGGCCTGCTGGCTGGCAGCCCTTTTCCAGACAGCTATTCTCTGTCTCAGATAGGGACTGCGGTCAACCGGAATATCCCGCTGGCTCAGAAAAGCAACGGGAATTTCTGCCGCAACATTTTCGGGCAACCGGCCAAAACCAGCCGCTTCCCATTCCCATTCTTCTGAAAAAAGCGCCCGCAGCTCCATACGGCAGAGTTCCCGCTCAAGATCATAAGCGGTGGGAAGGTATAGCCAGAGGTTTTGCTGGTTCTGATTCTGAACAGCTGTTGCAGCACTCACCCTGTAATCGCCTACCAGAATAGGCGACCGCTGAATTCGACGCCGGAAGGGGTAATATGCAACTGGTCGAGCGCGGCCTGGTATGGCAGCGCCGAGAAGTCCCACAGCGGGTTGAGCCAGTCGAAAAACACCTTGCTGAGTTCGGGCGTAAACGGTTGCGAGTTCATCTGGCCGCTGATGATATCGAGCATGATCTGGCTGCCTTCGGTTCTGACGCTGAGAGTGGCGTCAAAAGGCGACATTTCCTGGGGCAGGAAGCTGAACGGGTTGCCGGGCACTTTTTTCATGTCGATCTTACCGGTGACCCTCACCTGCCCGACAGCAAACTCGATTGCGACATCAGCGAAAATCCGCCGTTTTGCCGGAAGGCGGCTGATTTCGCGGCGCACCAGCTCGTTAACCGCAGCGGCTTCGATAAAGGCGGCGACTTCGATATTTGCAGCATTTTGCAGGCCGGCGAAATCGAAATCGCCGTTTTTAAAGGTTTCGAGATCGCCCTGTTTGAGGCCGGAAAAAGAGATTTTCGCAATTTTGATCATGGTTTCGCGGATCGGCTGCTGGTTGAGCTCGACGACATAATCGTTGCCGACATACTGCCCGGGGTGTTTAAATACCTCACGGGCGCAGCGCAGCGCCTCACGTTCGAACTGCGCGATCTGGCGCGGCCCGGTCGTCAGTGCTGCAACCGTCGAGGCCAACAGCAGAATAAACACCAGCGAAAAGCCTATCTGTCTGATCTTCTGCACAAAAATTTACCTCCAGACATTCAATTACCGAACTCTATAACTGAGAATGACATCGTCAACATTATATACCGAACTTTTCGCCGAACACAGAATTCTCATTCTTTTTAGATATTGTGACTGTCTTGAATGCCACTAAGTTAACGAAAGGTCTAAGCTCAGATGTTTACTCGTGCTCAGCGAAGCGGTGCTCGTGAGTCGATGCGCGCTGTATCCACAGGCGCATCGACACTTGGCCATCCATAGCCTGCGTCGAACGAAGTGGTAATCGTAATCAAAAAATCAACAGCGCAAATCGATTAAGAGCACGATTACGCGCACGGTTCACAAAATTCAGCTTCTTATCTTATTGCCATTCGCGGCTTTCTTCTTCGCCGGCCATGCTCCGCCAAGGCTACGCATGGCGAAATAGCTACAAAAAACAGTCCGCCGGAATACGGCAAAATCCGCGCCAATCAGCGAAATCTGCGGTTTCTGCTATTTATCCACTGATTGTTGATCAGGAGGCAGAGGTTTCTGGATGGCTCTGACGCAGAATGCCGGCGGCTTCCCATGCCAGAATTGTTGCAAGCAGCAACAAGATGCCGCTGAGGCCGGCCATCAGGTAGCCCTGTCTGCCGAGATTGTCGATAATGACATTGATCAGCGCGCAACAGGTTACGAGAAACATCGCAACCATCGGAACCAGTATGAACAAAGGCCTCTTATGAAACGAATGAAAATACCAGACAGTGATGCTGAGCAGCGCGATCGAAGCCAATAGCTGGTTTGCCGAGCCGAATAGCGGCCAGATCGCCTTCCATTGGCCGGTGAACATCAGAATTGCGCCCGGCAGAATGGCCAGCATGGTGGCGACATGCTTGTTGCGACAGATTGCGCGCGGCTTTTCCGGCATGAATTCAGCTAGTTCCTGGAAGGCGAAGCGACCGAGGCGGGTCGCGGTATCGAGGCTGGTCATTGCAAAAGCTGAAACGACGAGCGACACGAAGCCGACCAGTACCGCCGGATCGAATTTAAGACCGGGAATCGCATTGATTGCCTGAGCCATACCGTTCGAAAACACACCAACCGGGCCTTTTGCCGCGAGATCGGCTATATAGCTCTCGCTGCTGAGCATGGCAGCCGTCAAAAGCGCCAGAATGGCGAGAAAAGTTTCGATCAGCATACCGCCAAAAGCGACCGGCTGTGCGTCACTTTCGCGGTCGAGCTGCTTGGCGGTAGTGCCCGAGGCGACCAGCGAATGAAAGCCGCTGATGGCGCCACAGGCAACGGTTACGAACAACATCGGAAACAGATAGCCAAGCGACTCAGCCTTGAAAGCGGTAAATGCCGGAGCGACTATTGTCGGGTTGTAGAACAGCATGCCGATGAAGCCGGCAAACAACATAATATACAGTAAAAACGAATTGAGGTAGTCGCGCGGCTGCAGCAGAATCCAGACCGGCGCCACCGAAGCAATGTAAATGTACACAAGCAGAATGTAAATCCAGACCGGTTCAGAAATGCTCACCGGAAAAACCTGCCCGAGCCAGACCATGGCCAGCAGCAGGGCGACACCTACGATCGATGCCTGCCCGAGCGGCATCTTGAAACGATTCAGGGCAAGGCCGAAAACGACAGCCAGAGCGATGAACATCAGCGACGAGCTCGCCGCCGCCGGTACTGTAGCGAAGGTCTTGGCAACGATAATCGCGAAGGCTGCAATCACAAGCGCCAGCGTGAACCAGGTGAACAGCAGAAACAGTATGCTGCCACGGCTGCCGACGTGCTTTTTGATGACCTCGCCGATCGAGCGCCCGTCGTTGCGAACCGACACGAAAAGCGCGGCAAAATCATGCATGGCGCCGAAAAAGATGCCGCCAAGCACCAGCCACAACAGAACCGGCACCCAGCCAAATACGGCCGCGCTGACCGGCCCGATGATCGGGGCCGCGCCGGCGATCGAGGCAAAATGGTGGCCAAGCAGAACCGGCGCGCGTGCCGGCACATAATCGACGTCGTCACGCAGGCGATGCGCCGGCGTCAGCAGTGTATCGTCTACACCGAACTTTTTAGCCACCCAACGACCATAAAGCGCATAGGCAGCGATCAACAGAACAAGCGAAGCAAGCAACAATAACGAACCGCTCATTTCCCTACCCCAGCAAAGTTTTCAACCATCTTACTCCTGCCCGCATTAAATTTCAGCAATTTTATCAACAGGCTGCCTTGTTCTGGTTGTCTGGCAACATTGAATCTGGTGTTATCAGTCATTGCGATGAGTTCACCAGCCCGAAGAAGCAATATCATGGTCAAAGAGATTGCTTCTTCGCTGCGCTCCTCGCAATGACCATTTTTTACCATGCGATTCAACTTTGACAAAGTACTGGCTGTTTTCGCGCCGACAGTTCATCTGCGAAAATCGGTGAAATCTGCGGTTTCTGCTGTTCTGCCTGAGAATTACCGGCAACCGCAATCATTTGGGTGTGAACGGCCGGAAGTTGTGATATCTTTTATGTGAGCTTGAAAAATTACGGCAAAGAGAGCATCAGCCATGGAACGCAAAGAATTCGAACAGGTTTTGAAGAGAGCCCTCGAACTGAAAAGCCTTCAGAAAAAGCAGCCCGACGACAGCTTTGCGCTCGAAGACCTGCAGTCGGCGGCAACGCGTCTCGGCATCGAGCCAGAGATACTTGAGCAGGCACTTCTCGACACCAGAAAGCAGTTCAAAAAGTTTCATCTCGCCGACAGCCCTGAAGAAGTGCGCGAGGCCTTCATCAAGCATTTTTTAATGACCGAAACCCACACCGGGCCGGGCATGGCCATGGTCAAAATAGACCACCCCTCGATCAGCGCCGGAAGCAGCAGTCCGGTCACAGTCTTCCACCCGCAGGCAAAAGCAATAAATGCGCACATAGAGTTCACGCCGGCGCCCGGCGGCGGCACCAACGTAACCTGGACCGGCAACTCAAAAATGCCGACCAGCACCAAAGTTCTGGTCGGCGGCTGGCCACTGCTCATACTCATTCCGCTATGCATTTCGGCATTCGCCCAGGGAGCCGCCCTGCTTTCCCTGCTGCCGATCGCGCTGATCTTTTTGTTCACCTCGCTGATCATGCTGGCGGGCATGAAACACAACACCGGCCGGCTCGAAGCCTCGCTGGTCAATTATTTCGAAAACTGCCAGACACTCGACGAAATCGAAAAGCAGAAAAAGCTCAAAGTTGAGCTAGAGCATCTCAGGGAAAGCGCCGCCGCGAAGCCTGCCATGGACGAAAGCGTACTGCGCGCCCCCATGCCCGAGCTGAACGAAGACCCCGGCGAAGAGCAGCCCGATCCCGCCCGCCCACCAGCAGGCAGGCTCAGAGAGTGAAATACCCTGGCATTCTGCTGGCAATTCTGATCGCGATACCTGCGATTACATTGTCGCCCGCAATCTATACTGCAGAGCAACATGGCCCTGCGACCGATGTTATAAATAAAAACACAGGAGAGATCGAGAGCATGACCTGGTTTGAAACTCTGACCGGATTTAAAGAAGAATCGCCTGAACAGGTACGCAAAAACCTGGTTGTCGAAGGCGACCGGCTCAAATCGCTGGTTAACGGCAAAAGCTACATCTGCGGCACCCTGACGACACCATCGCTGGCTGAGTTGCGACAGCAGGTCGCCGCTGTTGCCAGCCCGACCGGGCGGCTTAAGATGCTGTCTATCGTCGGCAATGTACAACACATGCACAAAGACCCTGCCAACGCCAATGCGATGTTTCAGGTCGCTTCGCAGTTCAATCTGCTCGAAATGGTCGGCCCGCAGGTCACACCGGAACGCGGCGTCGGCATTTACGAACACGACCGCACCCAGGGCCCGGCCTGCGCCATTTCAGCCGGTGCCGGCACAATTTACCGCAACTATTTTGCGCCGGTCAACGGCAAAATCGGCCAGACCGCCGACAACCAGATCGACTGCCTCGCCGATCTCGGCGCCACGCTGGGCAACGACAACAACCGCCTCTGGAAAATGCAGAACGGCTACGCTCTGCCCACCCGGGCGGCTCTCACAGAAATCAGCGAGCGCCTGCAGGCGGCAGACGAAGCTGAGCGCGACCGCCTGCGCAGCCTGCTGCGCATCGGTGTACACGCACAGGTCGAAGTAACGTTCGACAACGCCGGGCACCTGGTCTCGCAGGCTTACTGCTCGGCGCTGCCGGTCGCCTATTCGGGCATCTCTTCGCGGCACTGGGAGAGCTTCGCACGCCTCGTGCTCGAAGCCTCCTACGAAGCGACCTTCTGCGCGGCAGTCGGCAACGCGCAGCAGACCGGCAGCAAACGCCTTTTCCTCACCGCTCTCGGCGGCGGCGCCTTCGGCAACGACAAACAGTGGATCCTCGACGCGATCAGGCGTGCAGCCGGCCTCTACCGCGCATACGACCTCGAAGTCTACATCGTCAGCTACGGCAGCGCCGACCCGGCGTTTTTGAAGCTGATCGAAGAATTCAACCGGGCGCAACAGCATGACTGATATTTCAATGCCAGCCATGAAGATCTACCACCAGCCGGTGCCGCTGCTGCAAAAACTCATTCAATTCGACACCACGAACCCGCCGGGAAACGAAGCGGCGTGCATAACTTTCATCAACGAGCTGCTGCGCGACGCCGGCATCGAGACGAAGCTGCTGGCAAGGTCGCCGGAGCGCCCGAACCTCATTGCCCGCCTGCCGGGCCAGGGGCACGCGCCGCCATTGCTGCTTTACGGGCACGTCGATGTGGTTACCACCGCCAGTCAGCAGTGGCAGCACCCGCCATTTGCGGGGAAGATCGCCGACGGTTATCTGTGGGGCCGCGGAGCCCTCGACATGAAAGGCGGCGTGGCGATGATGCTGGCCGCTTTTCTGCGTGCAAAGACCTGTGGCCTGGCGCTGCCGGGCGATGTCATTCTGGCTGCGGTTCCTGACGAGGAAACCGGCGGCGAGTTCGGCGCGAAGTTCCTGGTCGAACAGCACCCCGAACTGTTCAGCGGCGTGCGTTACGCTATCGGCGAGTTCGGCGGCTTCACTTTCACCATCGAAAACAAAACCTTTTATCCGATTCAGGTGGCCGAAAAGCAGCTGTGCTGGATGAAAGCGACCGTCCGCGGAATGGGCGGGCACGGCTCGATGCCGGTTCGCGGCGCTGCCATGGCCAGGCTGGCCAGGCTTCTGCAGCAGCTCGACCGGCACCGGCTGCCGGTTCATGTTACGCCGGTCCCGCGCGAAATGATCAGCCGGGTAGCGGCAACGACCGGCGGAATCAGCGGCCTGTTGATCGGCCTGCTCAAGAATCCGCTGCTGACCGACCGGGTGCTCGACCTGATCGGCCTGCGCGGCCGGCTTTTCGACGCGCTGCTGCATAACACGGTCAGCCCGACTGTGTTGCGCGCAAGCGAGCAGATGAACGTGATTCCATCAGAGGTATCGGTCGGGCTCGACGGCAGACTGCTGCCCGGTTATCGCCCGGAAGACATGCTGAAAGAACTGCGCGCCATCATCGGCAACGACATCGAACTGGAAGTCGTACATTATTGTGAGGGCCCGGGCAAGCCGGACATGGGCCTTTACCCCTCGCTCGTCAACATTCTCCAGGAAGCTGAGCCCGGCTGTGTGCCGATACCTCTGCTGATGAGCGGGGTAACCGACGGGCGGTTCTTCTCGCGCCTCGGCATTCAAACCTACGGCTTTCTGCCCATGCCGCTGCCGCCGGGCTTTGATTTCACCAGAACGATTCACGCCGCCGACGAGCGCGTTCCGGTTGCCGCCCTCGACTTCGGCACCGATGCGATATACCGCGTCCTGAGCCAATTCGGCCAATAGCGCTCAAGCTTAATCGCACAATTCCGCCAGACCCAGATTGCCGAAACCGCCTTTGCATGCAAAAGTATGCAGCAGCCCAAATTTCATTGCAACAACTTATCAAAAATGATCTTTTAATCGCATGAATATTGAAGAATCCCTCTAATTACATTAAAATTATAAGTATCGAAACCGGAGAAAACTCAATGACTCCAAACGTCGCCAGTTCCGGGCCTTTCGGGGTCACGAAACAAATTGATTTTCTGGAGGCGTGGTATGAATTCTTCGGCTCTTAACGCAGGCGAAATGGTTAAAAGCGGCATGCAACACCGGCACAAAGAAAGAACTGGAAGATTTCCGGTGGCGGCTTCGGCATCCGCTGGGAAGAGATTGACGAAGACCTGTCGACAGAAGGCCTTCTGAGAGGCGCTCCGGCGCCTGGTGTCAAAAAAATAAAAGGCCGGCAATTTTCAAAACGCCCGCCAGCAAAGGTCTAGAAAGAGGGCTGCTCTTATGGATTCTGCGACTTCGCCCGCCTACGCTGACGCTTCGGCGCGGCTCGCGCAGAATGTGCTGTGTTAAAAGTCAAGTCGTTTTTGCTCCACACAGGCTAATTTCCTTATAATTTTCAGTGAAAGACTCTCCTTTCCTGGCTAGCGCCATTGCCTGTCGAAGAAGTTTATTCGCAACAGCTATCAAAGCTACTTTTGCAGGCTTCCCTGCCTGTCTTAGTCTTAAATAGGTTTCCTGGCAAGCATCATTGCACCTGGCCGCCGATAAGGCAGCCATATAAAGCAACGTTCTGAGCATGGAATTTCCCTTTTTGCTTATGCTGCCTCTTTTATCCACACTGGATCCTGATTTGCACACTTTTGGACATATCCCGGCAAAAGCAGCTGCTTTGTTTGAGTCAGAAAACCCTGAAAAATCACCATAGAAGCAAATTATTGCACCGGCAACAGCAGATCCAATGCCAGGTATACTCTTATACTGCTTATAGAGTTCAGGGCAGTGTTTGGTGAGAATCTCCTCAATATCCCTATTTATCTCTTTGATGGTGACATTCAGATGGTTAATCTCATTTTTAACGAGATTGATCAAGCTGGGTGCATTACATTCAAAGGAGTTGTTATTGAGCGCCTCAAGGTAATTGCGATTTTGAGCAATATTTTTTTTGAAAAAGCCGATCAGTTTTAACTTGGCCAGGACTTCGCATTGATAGGCTTCTTTAGGCTTTGTGGGCGCGGGTTCATTTGTAAATCCGTATTCTGCAATGGTTCTGGCATCTACCGGGTCGGTTTTCGTTCTCAGCAGGCTTTTCATCATTGCAAAAGAGTGGATTCTGAGGGGATTTTCAACTGCCACATCAAAGCCTTGGCTTGTAAATCCAACAAAAGCAGCCGAATGATACACGCCGGTGGCTTCCAGAACAACGCGGCATGAGTCTGGAGAAATCTTGAAATGGGTTATGATCTTTTGCACGGTCGAAAGTTTGTTGCTGTTAAAGCTGCGTGTCTTGTGCTCTGTTCCGTTATACAAGCAGCAATCAAGACTTCCCTTGGACACGTCTATGCCAAGATAGGTCGGGCGATCAGATTTTTTCATTACACACTCCACATCTGTTCAAACTTGTTGTAGAATGAACCCTACCTTAAACTATCATTATTCATTATGGCTGAATGCGTCTAACACAAGGCCTAATGTGCTGTTCAGTTTTAAGGTAAGGGGAAGGTGGGCTAAACATTCTGCTCGGTATCAAGGTACCAATGACAAAGATTAGCTTATTCACCTTCCTTCTTTCTACCTGAAGCTTATCGGTAGAAAGCTCCTTACAAATCACTGTTCATGGACATGCAGCACATATATTCACCACAAGGTGAATATATAATGAC
>Ga0209605_1004207_pt1 | contig 11954 bp, 10 predicted proteins | sample AD_UKC035_MetaG_FD_184408 | JGI IMG/M metagenome (GOLD analysis project Ga0209605, IMG submission 184408) | Active sludge microbial communities of municipal wastewater-treating anaerobic digesters from USA - AD_UKC035_MetaG (SPAdes) (version 2) | ecosystem: Engineered > Bioreactor > Anaerobic >...
AGAGCGTGTCCATGGACGACAAGGACAAGGGGCTCCACAAGATGGCCATCGACATCGTGACCACCATCCTGTCCGCCCTGGTTATCGAGGAAGGCCTCGAGATATCGGACTATTTCATGCAGGACCTGACGCTCACCTACATCAACGTGGCCGACGAACTGATCAAGAAGTACGCCGACAACTCCTCCTTTTCGGACCTTCACTACGACCGGAACGCCGAGGAAGCCATCGTGCGGCGGATATTCAAGGACGCCATCCTGGCGGCGGGGGACTACCTGACAACCCCCCAGCGGTCGACGGAACGGTTTCTCCGGGTGCTGTCGAGCCACGAACGGTTCCGGAAATACCTGGAGGCGGGAATATCCGAGGATCTCATAGCCTACGAGAAGGAAAACCGGACCCAGCTTTTCGAAACGCCCCAGACCGTTTCCTGGGAACGGATCATCATGAAGCTCCCGAGAATCCTCTACGATATCGGCGATGTGGTGGAAAAGCAGAGATCCTTCTACACCAAGGCCTGATGAACTCGTAAAAACTCGAAAAATCTTCAGTTACCGACGGCTTTGTAAAAGATCCAGGGGCAAGGCGCCCAAATCCCGAAATAAGAGGGGACAGTTTTCAAATCTGTCCCCTCTTATTGTTCTTGACGAGCGATGAAGGGCAACGCAGCATATGGACTTTACAAAGTCGTCAAGCCTGACGGCCCCGCAAAAAAAGGTCCCCCAGCACCTCCTTTCAGGGGACGATGACGATTCGGAGATCCATGACGTTCGTCATTGTCGGTCCCGTTTTCACGAGATCCCCCAAGGCCTCGAAGAAATGATAGGAATCGTTGTCTGCCAGGTACCTTGCCGCTGAAAGGCCCCGTTCTTCCGCCCGGGCCAGGGTTTCTCCGTCGGCCACGGCGCCGGCGGCGTCGGTGGGGCCGTCGGTCCCGTCGGTCCCGGCACTGAAAACGACGATGTGGGGAAGCCCGCTGATTTCCATCGCCGCCGCCAGGACGAATTCCGTGTTCCTGCCGCCCAGGCCTTTTCCGCGGAGGGTCACCGTGGTTTCGCCCCCTGAAATGACACACCCGGGACGGCTCACGGGCTGGCCCGTTTTCAGGATTTCCTTGCCGACGGCGGCGTGAACCCGGGCCACATCCCGCGTCTCGCCTTCGATCATGGACGACAGGACCAGGGTATTGTAACCCCTGCGGCGGGCCTCCTCCCGGGCTGCCGCCACGGACAGGCCGGCGCTCCCCACGATGACGGCCTGGGTCTTCTCGAAAACGGGGTCCTTCGCCTTGGGCGTTTCAGGCTCTTCGCCCCTGGCGCCCCGGCTGAAACGGGCCAGGACGCTTTCGGGGACCCGTTCCTTCAGGTCGTATTTATCCAGGATCTCGAGGCAATCGCGGAAGGTCGAGCGGTCCGGCACGGTGGGGCCGGAGGCGATGGTGTCCAGATCGTCGCCGATGACATCGGAGAGGATGAGGGAAACGAGGGTTCCCGGCCAGACGGCTTTCGCCAGTCCTCCCCCCTTGATGGCCGACAGGTGTTTTCGTATGGCGTTGATTTCGTGTATCGTCGCCCCGCTGGCGAGAAGCTCCCGGGTGGTGGCCTGTTTTTCCGGGAGCGTGATGCCCGGGGCCGGCAGGGGAAGAAGCGCCGACCCGCCGCCGGACAGAAGGCAGAAAACGAGGTCTTCCTCCGTCACGTCTTCCAGGAGGGACAGGATGTCTCGGGCCCCCCTCTCCCCCGCCTCGTCGGGAACGGGGTGCGCGGCCTCCCGGAGCCGGACGGTTTCGAGGGGCATGTCATGGCCGTATTTGGTGACGACGAGCCCCTTGGCGATGCGGGAGCCGAACCGGTCCTCGAGGGCACGGGCCATGGGGGAGGCGGCCTTGCCGCCCCCGATGACGAGGATGCGCCTGTAGCGCCCGGCGTCGTAAGACTTGTCGGCTACCGTAATGCGGTTCTCTTTCACCTGAAGGGTTCTTTCCACGGCGGCGAACGGGTCGGCCGCCTTCAGTCCCTCTTGAAAGATGGCCAGGGCGTCTTTTCGTGGATCTTTCATCGTCACCCTCCTCCGTCTTCGGTGCCCGGCTCAACGCTCCTCTTTTTCCGTTACCGTTTTCTTGATCTCGTTGACCCCGTCCATGAGACAGGAAAAGACATTTTCCCGAAAATCGCCCGCCACGACGACGAACATGATGTCGTCCCCGGGGTGAAGAACCCCTTCGTTCACATGGACCTGGACATCCAGGATGCCCGGCCTTTTCTTCAGTCCGTCGGCGATTTCCCTGAGCCGGTCATGACGGCACCGTACCGTCAGTTCCCTGACGGGACGGCCGTCCCGCGACGTGGCCCGCACCACCCCGTTGTGGCAGAGTATCATGCCCGCCTCGTGATACCGGGGATGTTTCTTGATCTTTTCAATCATTTTTGCGATCATCCTGGTCGATCCTTTTTATTCTGAGTCGTTTTGTAAGCCCCAACGGGCGTCCAGCCAGTGAAGGGAAGCGGGAAAATCCGGCCCATGAAACGTAAAGGCAACCCCAGGGATCCTCTCCTCCCCGTCGGGGAGGTTCTCCGCAAGTGGTTCAACAAGCGAAAATTCAGGGTCCATTTCCTGGACCGGGCCGTCCTCGACGGGTGGAAGAAGGCCGTCGGCCCCCAGATCTCCGGCAACACCCGCCCTTACATGCTAAAAGATCGCGTCCTCTTTGTAAAGGTGTCCAGTTCCGTCTGGATGCACCAGCTCCATTTCATGAAAGATGACATTCTCGTTAAGCTTAACGAGCGCCTCGGGGGAAAAACGCCCGTGGCGAACCTTTTCTTTTCCATCGACAAATTCGACAGGCCCCCTGATCCCGTTTCCCGTCCCCACCCCCACCCCCTCTCGGACAGGGACCGGAAATGGATCGACTCCCAGGTATCCAGCCTTCGCGACGAGGAACTCAGAGAAATCCTGAAAAAAACAATGGCCAGGTCGCTTACGTCGGGGAAGGAACGGAACAGGCGCTGATGCTCCCGAAAAGGGCTTCCGCTTCCGCGGAGTAGCGGCCGTCGTCTCCGTAAAGGAAAAGCGGGGGCAGGATTCTCAGTTCCTCTCCCCCGTTTTTGACCCCCCGGGCCAGGATGAGGTCCCCCCGGGAGCCTTTTCGCGAATGAACCACCCGGACGGTCTTGGGTTCCAGGGCGGTCTCCCGCATGCGGTGAAAAAGCTCCACCGCCCGGGCGGCGGGATAGACGAGGTAAACCTCGCCGCCGTCCCGGAGTGCCGTGAAAGCGGCTTGAAGAAACAGGGCAAGGGATCCGCGGACTTCATGACGGGCCAGCGTTTTTTCCAGGCTCACGTTGGTCCGGCCCGTCCTGTTTTTGCGATAGGGGGGGTTGAAAACGACGACATCGAAACTCTGGGGAGGGAAGAGGGTCCCCATGTCAGCGGCATCTCCCGTGAGAATCCGGACGGTGTTCCCCAGGCCGTTCAGAATCACGGTGCGGCGGGCCATGTCGGCCAGGGTTTCCTGGATTTCGATCCCGACGATTTCCCTGGGTCGGAAACGGACGGCGAGGAGGACGGGCAGGATGCCGCTTCCCGTTCCCAGGTCGAGGACCCGGTCCTTTTTTCGCAGGTTGACAAATCCGGCCAGCAGAAGGGAGTCCACGGAAAAGCGGTATCCCCGGATTTTCTGAAGGACGGTCAGCTTTCCGCCGCACAGGATGTCGGCCGTTTCATCATCGTTGATCATGCTCTTTCGGGGTCGGACCAAGTTATCCTACTGATATCTAATAATAATCGCCCCAAAAACAGGCGTTTTTAAGCCTTAGAACGGCTATTTCAAGTGTAAAATTGGCCCTCTAAAGAAAACCTGCACCGCATTCACTGATGACATGTTAAACGCATCAGGAGATGAAACGTCTATTTACCCCTGGCATTTTATGACTCCGATCTTAAAAAGCCATTTTTGATGTTAAAAATGTCGGTTTAAGCCAAATAATCGTAGTGAATTTGTGTATTATTGAAGTTATATTAAATCGTTATCTTGGTCCGACCCCAACCCCCCTCTTCATTCAACGATCCGGGCGATTCGGTCCCTGACCGGTATATTTTCCGAGTGAAGACCCGGGATCTGCCCGTTCAGATCAAATTCCAGGTTGACCCCTGGCCTGAAAACGAGGCAATGGGTGGACCCGCCAAAGTGGAACATTCCCAGTTGATCCCCTTTTTTCACGTGCTGTCCCTCGCGGACGGTGATTTCATTGGACGACACTTCGGCCATACCGATAAAGACGGCGCACATGAGACCGATGGCCGGATTGTCGGCTTCGATGAAGATCAATGCCCGCGACGCCACCTGGGCGATGTAACCCTGGGAATCGTTGGGGCCCGCCGGATCGAACCCTTCGGACAGGGCTTCGGCATAATAGGAGCCGTCGATCACGCGGGTCTTGACAATCTTTCCACTGACGGGACTGTGCCATCGGTGGTAGCTCAAGGCACTCAGAAACGCCTGATAAACCGTGCCGCCCACAAACCGCCCGGAGAGGGGGTCCATCGCCATCATGTGCTGCAGCGAATAAGGTTGCGCCTTGATCCAGAACCGGTCAAGGAGCTTTACGTTTTTGGCGATCCTGTACGGGGCGGACTCGCAGGCGTTCGCTATGACCGAATTGTCATCGGGACTCGCCACCGGGCGGCGGCCCGCCCGGAAGGTCCTCGTGAAAAAATCATCCCACGAGGAAAACCCGTGGTAGGGCAAGGAGGGATCGCAAAGGAAATCCTCCACGAAAGATGGCATCGCCGCCCTGGCATCCCTCCCGAACCACCCGCTTTCGGGATCGTCGTTCAACACGTAGCGGGATTCGGGGGAACTCAGGAAGATGGCCCACTGGTTCAGGACTTTTTGCAACTGGCGGTTTACTTTTTCATTCAGGAAAACGGACGTCCCCGCGGGGGTGCCCATTGGCCAGGCTAGAATAGCGTTAATGGGGAACCCGACGAGGCCCGTTTTGTTGAACCCGGGGGACATGGTCAAAATCCGGTTCATGACCTGAAGCATCTGGTCGTAGTTCCGGATCCTGAGGTTTCCCGTGGGGTCTTTCCTGAAAGACGCGCTTTCGGGGACCTGCTCGAACATCTGGTTGAAAAGCATGTAGAGTCGCGGGTCTTCTTCAATCAAGGTTTTGAATTCCTGAATGACGGGCGCCAGGGGTTCGTCTACCGATTTGTTGCCCTTGATCAGGTTTTCCATCCATTGATCAAAAAAAGCCTGGTCCGACGGCAGCCACGTCCCGGCGAGATAAGGCGCCGGCTTTTCGGGGGATCCGGCGACGCCCTCCCGTCCGGAAAAAAGGCTGAAGAAACACAGTGTCAGCAGGAAAATAACGATGACGACTCGTTTTGTCATGACTTTTTGCCTCTCCATGTTTTCGGTTTCATGCTGGATTTTTCCCGCTGAATTATCGAACGTCGTTGTTTCGGTCGGGTCAACCCGGATCCGTTCCGCTAATCGTAGGAAAGACGCGTTTCTTCATCGGCCAGTGTCGGCGCGATGATGTCTTTCCACCGGGGAGCATCCCACGTGCCGAGCCGGTCGTGCATGTCCAGGTATTTTTGAGGTATCGGGTGGGTGCCGTACACGACCTCGAGGCCGTATTTCGTTTTTATGAAGTCATGGAAGTAGGCTAAGTGCGGGCATGGGGGGTAGCCGACCACGAGCCCTGTGGCGAAGTGTATGACCGTCGCCCCGTTTCTTTTCATTTCATCCACCGCATATTCGATATTGCCTCCGGGGCACCCGTCGCAGCTGGTGTAACCGACAACCTCGACTTCCGTCTGCCCGTAGCGGCTGAAAGCCCCTTCCCTGTTGCGCAGTGACCTGAAGCATTTCCCGCCTGCGCACCGGCGGTAACGGTCGCAGATGATGATCCCGATCTTCGTTTTTTCTTCCATCTCGTCTCCTCCGGACATCGGTTTTCGTGGTTTCCTTACCCTGGTTCAAGTCATTCTCGCCGAAAGCACGATTTTAATCAACGGCCTGACGGTACCCCCTTCAGGCACGCTGGCGGCGGCAGCCCTCTAAAGTATGATCTCAATTCGCACCGTCACGGATTTTCTTTGTCGTGAGTCGACACGTTCCCTTCCCCGGGCTTCAATTATTCGGCGTAATGTCTTCAATGTCCTGTTTCCTGAGAGGTTCAAGAGTCAGGTGGACAAGACCGTCGCCGGTCCGTGAAAAATCCAGTTCCTTCAAATGCAGGGCCCGGACGCGCCGGTTGTGCTTCGTGTGGTAATAAAGGACCTTTTCGGAAAGGTCCCACGCCGTCGTCCATATGGTGGAACTGCGCATGCCTTGCGTACCGGCGGAACCCTCGGACCCTTCGGCGGCGCCCAGGGGTATGTTGAAATTATCGAGGATCCTGAAAACCTCGTACACCGTTTCAGAAGATGTCGCCGTAGGGCGTGCCGTCTGTGTCCAGGCGACGGCGCGGACAAACCGGGAAGGAGGCGTGTTGTCACCGGGCAACCCGATCATTCCGCTGCCTCCCCCCAGGGGCTCGAAATCGAGGTTTTCAATTTTCTTGTCCGGCAGGGCGACGGGCGAGAGATTCAAATAATTCCTCAAATTGGTCATGTGCCAGTCGTAAGTAGGCCCGTTCGTGATGACACCGAGGGGATTGTCAAAAATCTTCATCCCGCCGTCCTTGAACTCGATGACGATGGATTTTCCCTCGGGTCCTGTGATCATCCAGTGCGCGTAAACGGGGATTCCTATGGCGTCTTCCACGACAGGAACGACCCGGACTTCTCTCAAGCCTGCGAGGGCCTCATCCACTGTTGCAAACCGGGTGAGAATGAAGTTCGTCACATCGAGGGCCGTGATGGACGTTGCCGCCTTGTTCCTTTCGTATTCCGGGTAATCCGCGAATCCCATGTGGTAGAAGAGGCCCGCAGCCAGCCCTCTCTCGTTCATGCCGTCGGCGACATAATTTTTCCCGAGCATATCCAGCCCGACGACGCCATACTTTGCTTTCCAGGTTATGCCGTTCGTTCCATCCGGTGTCAGGCCGGTAAGGGAAAAACCGCGTGGGATGATCATGACACGGGATTGGAGGTCAAATTTCCCCCACTCCATGGTGCGACCATAAACGATCCCCCCATCGGCGGCCGTCAAACGGATTCCGGTGCAGGCCTGGCCCGGGTTCACGGAGATTGCGAGAAGAAACGGGAGAAGTAGGAGCCCTGGAATGAACCTGATTCTATTCGTCTTCATTTTCCCTCCTTTTGCATGACCGATGTGTCTATAGGACGGCTCATCCAATGGCCGGGAATCCTCGCAGTTCATTTCCCGTATTCCGCATCCAGAAAAGCCTCCAGACGCTCCATGGTTTGTTCGGCAACCTTTTTTTCTTTGGCAAAATAGCGCCGCAATCGCTCAACAAGCTGTCTTTGTTTTGCCCTGTCATCGGAATAATATTCATGCTTCAACAACTTTTCCGCCCAGGCCAGATTGGATCCCACCTCTTCAGGAATACGTTCCCCGTCATGACGGACGGCGTCGTTCGGGCAGATATCGTGACAGACTCCGCACCGAATGCATTCGTCTTCTTTTATTAAAGCCACGTCTTCCTTCATCGAAATCGCGCCTACGTAACATTCATCGATGCACATCCCACATCCGTTGCAGAGTTCTTTTTTGATCCAGGGCATCTCGATGTCTCTCCTTATTTTTCGGTTTCGAGTGGTTTCGGGGTCGGACCAAGTTATCCTATAGTGGTTTCGGGGTCGGACCAAGTTATCCTATTGATATTGAAAAATAATCGCTCATAAAACAGGAGTTTTTAAGCCTTAGAACGGCAATTTCAATATTAAAATCGATCCTGTAAAGAACCCCAACCCATTATTCATTGATGACACATCACACATATCCGAAGATGCGAGGTAGATTTACCCATGATATTGTATGACTCGGACCTTAAAAAGCCATTTTTATCGTTAAAAATGTCGGTTTAAGCCAAAAAATCAGGGAAAATTTGTCTACTATTGGAATAATATTAAATCGTTATCTTGGTCCGACCCCAATGATCCCAATAATCGTGACTCCTGCGAGCTAAGGGGCTTTTTTCATTACAAATCAATCCGGGGCTAAACCTTTATCCTCCGCTGAAATAAATTGCCGGTACAGGTATTCGATCACTTCCCGGTCCAGCGGGAATTGGCCCGGCCATTCATGGGTCTTTGCCCGTCCTTTTGAAAGTTGCTCGCGGGGCACGACAACACGCACACCGAAGGGGGTTTGCACCTCTACGGCATTTTTTTCGGCCACCTGATGGGAACCGTCCAGTTTCAGGGCAACGGTCCCCGAACGCGTAATGAGCTTTTGGTTGGCAAGCCTTTCTTCCCGGCAGGGCGCACAGACACTGCGACAAAAGCCGCATACCGTATAGTAGAACCAGTCAGGATCGAAAACGGCCTTCCGATAGTTGGAGAAGTAGCTTCCGGCGTCCTGCATCTGGGGATCTGCCTTCTGCAGACTGATACACAGAGCGTCAAGTTCCCTCTTGTCCTCGGGTATCGATCGACCAAGGCGGTAGGGACTCCAGTTCGACCATGTACCTGAAGCGGCAGACCCCTCATATCCGGTGCAGCCTATCCAGCAGCAGGTATTGGGCCGTTTGCGTGATATGGTTTCGGTGACGCCTGCGACGGTGACCTGGGTCGAAGCCTTGGGGTGAATCATCCCCACAGGGCACACGAGGCTGCACATTTTGCACTTGTCACAGGGGTGTTCGTTGTCCGGGATCGGCACGTCAGGCGTTAAAATGGCAGAGGTCAGGACACTCCCAAGCTCAACCAGCGCACCGTATTCCCTGGTTAGCAAATTGCCGCTCCAGCCTAACCGCCCTATTCCAGCTGCAACAGCACCGTAACGGTGAGAAAAAACCGGGTGAAACTCCGTCATCTCAGTGATATCGGCGGCGTTTTTCTCAGGCCGAAAGTTGTTGTTGAGGTCCACGTTGATGGCTTCAAAGTCTTCTGATTGCAGCTGCCCGGCAAGCGCGTCGCCGATTTTATAAAGTTTCCGCGCAACGGCTTTTCTGTTTTCGCAGTGAGGACGCCATTTTTTCTTACTGATAAAATCGTTTGCCGTTTCCCTGTCCAGTGAGACCGCGAAAGAAATAACCGAGTTTGCCGACGGCAAAAGATAGCGTGGATCGGCGGAGGGCGGCCCGTCTGCCAAAACGCGCCGCGAGGTGATACCAACCAGATCGGCACCACAATCCATGGCCAGGGATTTCAGTTTCGTTTCAGCATGCCCCATCGCTTTATTCCATCGCTCTACTTTCGGGGTCTTTCGGGGTCGGACCAAGTTATCCTATTGATATTTAACTATAATCGTTCAATATACAGCAGTTTTTAAGCCTTAGAACGGCAATTTCAAGGGTAAAATTGATCCTGTAAAGAAAACCAACCCTGCATTTACAGATAACACATCAAACGCATCAGAAGATGCAACATCGATTTATCTGTGGCATTTTATGACTGCAGTCTTAAAAAGCCATTTTTAATGTTAAAAATGCCGGTTTAAGCCAAATAATCAGAGAAAATATGTCTATTATTGAAGTTATATTAAATCGTTACCTCGGTCCGACCCCCAGGTCCCAGGAAATTCGAAGACGAATCGGGAATGAGACCTGTCCTGCTGTTCATGGAAGTCCCCGCCGTGGTTCTGCATGGTACGCTGAATGATGCGCAGTTGTCGTCCTTCCAGAGGAGCGGTTTCCGGTGATGTCGCAGCCGAGATGCGGAGCCACGATCTCCCGCGAGTCTCTCCGGAAATGAGTTCTATGCGCTCGAATCCCCTGACGGCAAGCCGCTCGAAGAGGATCAGGAGAAGATCCTGGAATACGGCCCTGTCCATCCGAACCTGCGCCGCTTGACGGCATGAGGGGTCCAGATCAAACCGGACCCCTTCAAAGAGCGGATGCTCGGCGATCCGGGACGCAAGCGCCTTGAGAAAGGGTTCGCCCGCTCCTGTGGCCTCCAGGACGGCCTCGTCGCTGAAAAGGGGCTCGCGCGCCTTTTCCACCACCTCCTCCACGGCCTCTGACAGGTCGAATCCTTCTTCCGGAAGAACGAACCGGAAACCATAAGTCGCGTGATAAAACTCGGCGAAAAGGGTCTTTATCCGGCGCAGCAGAAGGGGGTTCATCAGATAGGAAACGCTCTCCGGGGAGAACGTCTTGTCGAACCTGGCCATGAAGTGAAGCGCCCGAACCAGGATGACGTTCTTGAGTTCCTTACCCTTGAAATCCTCCACAAAGTAATGAAAATCATCGATCAGGCGTTCCACGGCCGGCAGATCGATGGCGTTCTGAATGTTGCCCGCCTCATCCTTTTCGTCCAGGATTTCCAGCCAGTGTGCTGTCTTGAGCAGCCGGGCGGACACGACGGCGAAGAGGACGCTGATCTCATCCAGCACGATGCCTGCGTAGTCCAGCAGATCAAGCAATCGCTGACGGTCCATGGGGATCAGATCTGAGAGTGTCTTAAGCTGCCGTTCCTGGCGGTGGGTTATTTTCTCGAACTGGTCGAATGAAAACGGCTTTCCGTGCCCCGGAACGACCCACTCGATCTCCCGATTCCGGCCCAACCAACGCAACAGGTTCAGCGTTTCGTCGAGCGCTTCCGGATCCCACCCCACGGCACCGGCCACGCCGATGTCGGTCGCAAAAGGGAGATCTCCCACAAAGAGGTACTTCCCCACAAGGAAACTGACGCCGTCCGGGCTGTGTCCGGGCGTCTGAAAGATTTCCATCCGGTCGTGACCGTTGACGGCCACCTGAACCGTGGGGACAGAAAATCCCGCCTGAATCTCTACCCGTTCCGTCTGAAACATTTCCTCGAAGGGGTGGTAAGCCGAAGGGGACGCCTCAACGGGTTCCTCCGGTCCGAAAATACCGGCCCACACGCTGCAGGCCGGTACGTCGAGCGCGTGCAGGTCGGACACCGTCACCGCACGATCCCGCCTGTTCAGCACCCGGGCTCCCTCGGCATGGCAGATCAACCGCGCCCCCAAATCCGCTTCAAGCAAGAACGGTACCGCGAAAAAATGATCGATGTGGCAATGGCTCAGGTAGACAAACACCGGTCTCGAAGCTTCCGCCAGGAGGGACGTCAGAATCTTCCCGATCTCGGCGATCTGAAGGGTGTCGGCCCCTGGATCCATGACAATGATCTGAGAGGACGTGGCCAGAACGAAGCTGTTCGAGCAGAGGATGCTGGGCTGTCGGATCAGCGGATAAATCTGCACCTCCCGTGTCCCTGGAACCTGAATCCATTTTCCGTTTTCAATCAAGGGATTCTCCTTTCCCCCCGAATTCGGGGCTACCGACGGGAGCCGTCACCGGTCGCCCATCATGCGCTTAACGATCCTGCAGGTTTCACATCGAGTCGGCATGATAGCTCGTGCTTAAAGTGACTAATTGTTTGGTGATGCTGACGTTCCGGTTCAGCGGCGGCGCGCCGGCGATGTCCGCCGGAACCGGTTGTTGTGGCGTATTCCAGGAGCAGGTTTTTTCGCTCTGGAACGTCACAAGCCGGCCCGTTCCAACCAATACAGCAACAAAAGAATCAGCCCCGCCACGGAAACAACGACGAACCAATCGTGGATCTTAAACAGCCGCGGCAGGGTCAGGTCGCCGAAATCGCCTTTCTTCAGAATACCCTGATTGAGTCGGGGATAGAGTGCGGCGAAAAGACTGGTGCCGATCAGAATGCCCGCCAGCCCTCCCACCGCCGCGTCCAGATAGCCATTCCCGATGGCGCCGGCGATGGTTCCAGGACAATAGCCCAGCACCGCAAAGCCGACCCCGAAAATCAGCCCGCCAATGACGTTCATGCCCGCCGAACCAGTTTTGGGATTCAGTTGTACCCAGCCCAACGATTTCATGGCATAGATCCCG
>Ga0209605_1004209_pt1 | contig 11951 bp, 12 predicted proteins | sample AD_UKC035_MetaG_FD_184408 | JGI IMG/M metagenome (GOLD analysis project Ga0209605, IMG submission 184408) | Active sludge microbial communities of municipal wastewater-treating anaerobic digesters from USA - AD_UKC035_MetaG (SPAdes) (version 2) | ecosystem: Engineered > Bioreactor > Anaerobic >...
GATGAGGCGGAAGCTGGAGTGGGTGTCGCCCTCGAAGTAGAGCACGGTGTCGACGATGTGCTCGAGCACGCGCGGACCGGCGAGCGTGCCGTCCTTGGTGACGTGGCCGACGAGGATCAGGCTGGTGCCGCTCTGCTTGGCGAAGCGGGTGAGCTGGGCGGCGCACTCGCGCACCTGGGCGACCGAACCCGGCGCGGACTGCAGGGCCTCGGAATACACGGTCTGGATCGAGTCGATCACCGCCACCCGCGGGCGCGCCTCGCGCAGGGTATGGAGGATGCGCTCGAGGTTGATCTCGGCGAGCATCTGCAGCGGCGACGGCGGCAGCTGCAGGCGCTGGGCGCGCAGCGCGACCTGCTCGCCGGATTCCTCGCCGCTGACGTAGATCACGCCCCCGGACGCCTTGCCGCCCTTGGCCGAAGTGCCCTCGCCGCCTGCGGCCGGGGTGGTCGCGGCCAGGTTGGAGAGCGCCTGCAGCAGCAGGGTGGACTTGCCGATGCCCGGGTCGCCACCGATCAGCACGACCCCACCGCAGACCAGGCCGCCGCCGAGCACGCGGTCGAATTCATCCAGCCCGGTGGGCTGGCGCGGCTCCTCGCGCGGCTCGAGTGCGGATAGTGGCTGCAGCCGGCTGCTCTCGCCGGCGAGCGCGGCGAAGCGGCTGCCCGCGGCCGGCGCGGCGGGCTCGAGCACGGTCTCGACGAGGGTGTTCCAGGCCTGGCACTGCGGGCACTGGCCCTGCCAGCGCACGGCCTGCGCACCGCATTCGGTGCAGACGAAAGCGGATTTCTGGCGTGCCATCAGGGTCTTCCGAAACGGCGACAGGGCTCCGGCTGCAGCCGGAGCTTGCGGGTATCAGTCCTGCTCCTGCTCGGCCGCGATGCGGGCGAACTCCTCGCACACGTGGTCGGCGAAGGCGTTGATCAGCCGTGAGCGGAACTTGTCGCGCGGCAGGATCACCTCGAGCGGAGTGTGCAGGCGCGGCTGCAGCGGGATCGCCACCAGGCGGCCCTCCTCCACGTCGCGCCGGATCGCGCGCCCGGAGGCGATCGCGAAGCCGAGGCCCGCAGCCGCGAGCTGCTTGACCGCGGCGAGGCTGCCGAGCTCGGCGCACAGGGTGATCTGGCTGCCCGCGATGCCGGCGGCCTCGAAGAACTCGTCGGCGATCTGGCGGATGCCGTTGCCCGGGTCGCGATCGATGAAGGGGTGGCCGACGAGGTCACGCGCGGTGAGCTCCTTGAACTTCGCCAGCGGATGGTTCGGGCTGCAGATCACCAGCAGGTCGTCGCTCGCGGCGCTGCGGCGCTCGATGCTGGGCTGCTCGGTGGCGATCTCGATGAGGCCGAGGTCGAGGTCGCGCGCGGCCACGCGGTCCTCGGTGAGCTTGGAGGTGCCGACCACGACCCGCGGCAGCACGCCGGGGTAGCGGCGCTTGAAGCTCTCCAGCACCTGAGGCAGCCAGTAGGCGGCGATCGTGGTGCTGGTGCCGATGCGCAGCTGGCCGGCGAGCTCGTCGGTGAGCTCGGAGACGCGCGAGTCGAGCTCGGCCGAGAGGCCCAGGATGCGCTCGGCGTAGGCGAGCACGAGCTCGCCCGCGGCGGTGAGCGTGATCTTGCCGTGACCGCGATCGAGCAGGCGGGTGTCGAAGTGCTCCTCGAGCTGCTTGATCTGGAAGGTGACTGCCGGTTGCGTCATGTGGAGGTGTTCCGCGGCACGCGTGAAGGAGCCGTGCTTCGCAACCGCGTGGAATACCTGGAGTCTGCGATCTGCCATGGTGTGAATAAGTACGATTTATATAAGTGGATTAAAGCACAATCCAGCGCATTCGGGTGGATCACGGCGCGTTCGTCGCGAGGCCCGCTCCGCTGCCGGCGCAAACCGTTGCCATACGGGCGTTTGCGCGCCCCCGCACATGCGCTGAGCGAGATCATCACGGGGCAATCCGCTTCGTGATATAAACCGCGCTTCGACCTTCCGCCGCGACCCGACGATGCCGCTCGGCTTCTACATCATCATGGCAGCGCAGTTCTTCTCCGCGCTGGCCGACAATGCCTTGCTGATCATCGCCATCGCCATGCTTCGGGACATGGCGGCCCCCTCCGAATACGAGCCACTGCTCAAGCTCTTCTTCACTGTCTCCTACGTCGCGCTCGCCGCCTTCGTCGGCGCCTTCGCCGACTCGATGCCCAAGTGGCGGGTGATGCTGATCAGCAACACGATCAAGATCGGCGGCTGCCTGATGCTCTTCCTGGGTACGCATCCGCTGTTCGCCTACGCGGTGATCGGCCTCGGCGCGGCAGCCTACTCGCCGGCCAAGTACGGCATCCTCACCGAGTACCTCCCCCACCGCCTGCTGGTGGTGGCCAACGGCTGGATCGAGGGCCTCACCGTGGCGGCGATCATCGTCGGTACCGTGGTCGGCGGCATCATGATCCGGGGCGACGTCTCCACCTGGCTGATGGGGCTGGGCCTGCCCGGCGTCGGCTCGGCCTTCGGGGCTGCGGTGCTGATGGTCGGTACCCTGTACCTGGTGGCGGCCATCTTCAACATGTACATCCCGGACACCGGGGTGGACCACAAGCCGCTCAAGAGCAACCCGCTCTACCTGCTGCACGACTTCAACCACTGCCTGCGCCTGCTCTGGCGTGACAAGCTCGGGCAGATCTCGCTTGCGGTCACCACGCTGTTCTGGGGTGCCGGCGCGACGCTGCAGTTCATCGTGATCAAGTGGGCGGAGCACAACCTCGGCATGAACCTGTCGCAGGCCTCGATGCTGCAGGGCGTGGTGGCGCTCGGCGTGGCCACCGGCTCGGTGCTGGCGGCACGCTACATCACGCTGCGGCGTGCGGTGAACGTGATCCCGCTCGGCATCGCGATGGGCCTCGGGGTGATGACCATGGTGGGCGTCACCGAGGCCTGGATCGCGATGGTGCTGATGGTGATCGTGGGCGGCCTGGCCGGCTTCTTCGTGGTGCCGATGAACGCCCTGCTGCAGCACCGCGGCCACATCCTGATGGGCGCGGGGCACTCGATCGCGGTGCAGAACTTCAACGAGAACCTGTCGATCCTGGTGATGACCGGAACCTATGCGCTGCTGATCGTGCTCGGCCTGTCGATCAACACCGTGATCGTGATGTTCGGCCTCTTCGTCGCCGGCACCATGCTGCTGGTCAAGCGTCGCCACGACGCCAACCAGCGCGAGTTCGACAACGTCGCGCTGCTCGAGGATCGGCTGCACTGAGGACCGGCCGTGCGGAGGCGACGCCCCCGCACGCCGGCTCCACCGCCGATCTGCGCCCTTCCCTCCGTTCGCCCCTCCGCCCTCAACCTGTCCCGGCCATCAGCCGGCGCGCGAAGCAGAGGTCTTCCCAGGCCTTGGCCTTGTCCTGCGGATTGCGCAGCAGATAGGCCGGGTGGTAGGTGACCACGACCGCAACGCCCGCGCGCTCGAAGCGCTTGCCGCGCGCCGCCGAGATCGCGATCTCGCGATCGAGCAGCGCCTGCGCGGCCGGACGGCCGAGCGCGATCAGGAGTTGCGGCTGCACGAGCGCGATCTGGCGGTCGAGGTAGGGCAGGCAGGCGGCGATCTCGCCGCGCTCCGGGGTGCGGTTGTGCGGTGGCCGGCACTTGACGGCGTTGGCGATGTAGACGTCCTCGCCACGCTTCAACCCGATCGCCGCCAGCATGTTGTCGAGCAGGCGCCCGGCCTGGCCGACGAAGGGCTCGCCGCGCTGGTCCTCCTCCGCGCCCGGGCCCTCGCCCACCAGCATCCAGCGTGCCTGGCGGTCGCCGACGCCGGGCACGGCCTGCTTGCGGCGCTCGCACAGAACGCAGGCCTTGCAGTCGCGGATCCCGGCTTCGAGGGCGTCCCAGTCGAGGGTGGCGATGCGGGCGCTGCGCGCCGGGTCCGGCGCTGCAGGCGCAGCGAGCGTGGCTGCAGGCGTGGGGGTGGCCGGGGGCTGGGGGCGAGCGGCGTGGATCCGTGGCGGCTCGGCGTTGCGCGGCGCGGCCGGGTGCGCCGGCCTCGGCTGCGGCCCGGCGGCCGGCTCAGGTTCGACGGAGCGTGCCATCGGCGTGGGTGGCGCCTCGGCGCGTGGCGTCGCGATCGCCGCTGCAGTCCCGGTCCACGCAGGCGCGCTGTCTTCCGGCGCGGAATCCTCCGTCACGTCCGCCTCCGCCTTCCGCGCGCGCAGGCGCCAGATCGGACCCAGGCCCATCTCGCGCAGCACCGCGTCGCGGCGGGAAGACAGGCGCGGCGCGCTCACAGCGTGCGCCTCATCACGATCGCATCCTCGCGCCCGTCGGCGCCGGGGTAATAGCCGCGCCGGCGACCGATCTCGACGAAGCCGCTGCGCGCATAGAGGCGTAGCGCGGCGGCGTTCGAGGGCCGCACCTCGAGGTAGAAGTCGCAGGCGCCGCGCGCCTTTGCGCCCTCGGCCAGCCAGTCAAGGAAGCGCATGGCCAGGCCCCTGCCCTGCAGCGCGGCGACGATGCCGATGTCGAGCAGGTGGGCCTCGTCGAGCACGTTCATCACGATCGCGTAGCCGGCAGACACGCCATCGCACGTGAGGACCCACGCGTCGTAGCCGCTGGCGAGCGAGTCCGCAAAGTTGCCGCGCGACCAGGGGTGGGCGTGGAGCTCCGCCTCGCGCGCGCTGACCCAGTCGAGGTCCTCCTCGCGCATCGGCGCGAAGGCGAGCGCCTGCATCAGGCGCGCCCCCCGCGCGCGCGACGCTCGGCGGTGGTGAGGGCGACCTTGTCGCGCACATAGAGCGGCGCGGCCAGTTCGGGCGCCACCAGCACAGCGTCGCGCGCCTGGATGGCACCGAGGCGGGCGACCTCTTCGGCGCGCGGGTACAGGTCGGGCTGGCAGGCGACGAGGCGCCCGGCGGTCCTTGCCTCGAGCTCCTCCGGCCAGGCACGGAAGGCGGACCCGGCCGCGCTCCACTCGCCGGGCGGCAGTTCGAGGTCGAGCGGTGCGCAGCAGCGCAGCGTGCCCTGCAGGCGCGGCACCCCTTCGCCATCGCAGACAAAGGTCGCGCAGTAGATCTCCCCCATGCGAGCATCGGTTGCCGCGAGAACCCGCGGTGCGCCCACCTGGAGCGCGAGCGCCTGCAGGCTGCCGACTGCGGCCACGCCAAGATCCGCGGCGAGCGCGACACCCTGGGCGACGCCGCAGGCGAGGCGCAGTCCGGTAAAGGCCCCGGGCCCGGCACCAAAGGCGACGGCGTCGAGCTGCGCGACGGCGAGCCCAGCCTCGGCGAGGAGTTCGCGCAGGTCGCGCAGCACCGCCTCGGAATGATTGGCCGCGCCCTGGATGCGCCGGACCAGCAACTCGTCGCCATGCAGCAACGCGACGCTGCCGTGCTCGGTGGCGGTTTCGATGGAGAGGATGTTCATGGGGCCGCCATTCTACCCACGGAGCGCCGTTTCGTACGCCGATGGGCCCATACAGAAGCGGTTGCCACGGCGAATGCAGCGGTTCCGATACGTGCCGCGCTGAGCTCACCGCCTTGTTCGCGCCCGCAGGCGCGCGGACATGACCGCTCAGCGCTGCGGCTTGCGGCCCGGCTCCTCGCGGTAGGCGCCGCGGGCGGCGTCGCGCATGTGGCGACGCAGGTCGCTGCGCTCTTCGTCGCTCATCCGCCGGCGCTCGCGCGCGCCTTCGCGATCCTTGTGCTGTTCGCTCAGCGTGTCGCGCCACTCGGGACGCTCCCCGGCACCGGCCGGGCGGAAGCGCTGCGCCTGCTCCTCACCGCCGACGATGAAGCGCAACTGCGCGCTTGCCTCCGAAGGCGCAAGCGTACAAACCAGGAGCGCGCCACATACGATGGAGGTGCGCACGCCCGAAAACCTGCCCGGGTTCGGCAGCCAAGGACCCAGACAAGGGGAAACCGGTGAATCACTCATGACAGCGATGCGCGGCACCGGCCATCGCGAAGAGGCCTGCGCCGCAGGAGAAAGTCGATGACGGCACCTTACGGCAAACCGGCCGGCGCGCAAAGCCTCCGCCCGTCGCACCGAAGTGGCTTTGTAAGGCGATATTGCCACCTCATCCACGCCTTACGAAGGGTTACCGGGAAAGCCACGCTGCGCGCTCCGGGAAGGCTGGCACGGGCTCGCGAGTCAGGCTAGCATTTCACACATGAACCAGAAAAATCGCTATCGCATTCTCGTGGTGGATGACGACGCGCGCCTGCGCGAGTTGTTGTCCCGCTACCTGCAGGAGCAGGGTTTCTCGGTGAAGGCCGTCGGCGACGCGCCGATGATGGATCGTGCCCTGCACCGTGAGCACTACGATCTGATCGTGCTCGACCTGATGCTCCCCGGCGAGGATGGCCTGTCGATCTGTCGTCGGCTGCGCGCGGCCGAGAACCAGATCCCCGTCATCATGCTGACCGCAAAGGGCGACGACGTCGATCGCATCGTCGGACTGGAGATGGGCGCCGACGACTACGTCGCCAAGCCCTTCAACCCGCGCGAGCTGGTTGCGCGCATTCAGGCGGTGATGCGCCGGCAGCCGCAGACGCTGCCTGGCGCACCCACGCCCGAGGACGAGATCGTCGTGTTCGGCCGGGTCAAGGTTAACCTGGGCACGCGCGTGCTGGTGCGCGACGGCGAGGAGATCCAGCTCACCACCGGCGAGTTCTCGCTGCTCAAGGTGCTGCTCACCCACCCGCGCCAGCCGCTTTCGCGCGACAAGCTCATGGAGCTTGCGCGCGGGCGTGAATACGGCGTGTTCGACCGCGCCATCGACGTGCAGGTCTCGCGCCTGCGCAAGCTCGTCGAGGACGACCCCGCAAAGCCGCGCTACATCCAGACCGTCTGGGGCTTCGGCTACGTCTTCGTTCCCGACGAACAGAAGAACGGCGAGGACAAGGACGGTGAGCCCGAATCCCCCTCGGGCAGCGAGGCCTGATGGCCGAATCCGTCGAGACCATCGCCGGTCCGGTACGCCAACGCCTGCTGCCGAGCACCCTGCTCTGGCAGACCTTTCTGCTTGTCGCGCTGCTGCTCATCGTTGCGCTCGGCAGCTGGGTGCAGATCTTCCGTTACTTCCAGGAACCGGCGCGCGCCCGCGACGTCGCGCAGATGGTCGTGTCGGTCATCAACCTGACCCGCACGGCGCTGATCAACGCCGACTTCGACCGCAGGGTCGATCTGCTGATCGATCTCGCCGCGCTCGAAGGCATCCGCATCTATCCGGCCGAGGCCACCGACGAGCTCGAGCCGCTCGGCGACACCCGGCCGCTGCGCCTGCTCACCGCCGACGTGCGTCGCCAGCTCGGCGACCACACCCGCTTCGCCTCGCGCTGGAAGACGCTCGACGGCTTCTGGGTGAGCTTCCGCCTCGACCCCGACGACGCCAACGACGAGTACTGGGTGATGCTGCCGCCCGAGCGCATCGAGAACCCGGACGACTTCGGCTGGCTGGGCTGGGGCGGTGGCGCGCTGCTCGCCGCGCTGCTCGGCGCCTTCCTCATCGTGGCCCGGGTGAGCGCGCCCCTGCGCCAGCTCGCGCGCGCCGCACGCATGGTGGGCAGCGGCGAGCGTCCGCCTCCCCAACCCGAAAGCGGCCCGCAGGAGATCGCCCTCGTCGCGCGCGCCTTCAACCGGATGGCGGACAATCTCGCGCGCATGGACGAGGATCGGGCGCTGATCCTGGCCGGTGTCTCCCACGACTTGCGCACGCCGCTGGCGCGCCTGCGCCTCGGTATCGAGATGTCGGGCGCGCCCGACGACGAGGTGAGCGCGATGGTCGCGGACATCGATGAGATGGATCGCATCATCGGCCAGTTCCTCGATTTCGGCCGCGGCGACGCACAGGAACCCACCGCGGCGATCGACCTCGCGACCCTGGCGCGCGAGGTGACCGAGCCCTACCGCCTGCGCGGCGTGGACTTGCGGCTCGACATCCCCGAGAGCCTGTTCGCCCAGGCGCGCGCGCTGTCGATCCGGCGCGCGCTCGCCAACCTGATCGACAACGCGCTGCGCTACGCGGGAACGGACGCTCCGCTGGAGGTGACGGTCTCCAGCGCGGGGGGGCAGGCGCGCATCGAGGTCGCCGACCGCGGACCGGGCATCCCAGAGAGCGAGATCGAGCGCATGCGCCAGCCGTTCACACGGCTGGACAAGGCGCGCGGCAACACCAAGGGCGCAGGCCTCGGCCTCGCCATCGTCGATCGGGTCATGCGCGCGCACCATGGCCGGCTCGAGCTTTCCGCCCGCGCCGGCGGCGGCCTCCTGGCCGCGCTCTGCCTGCCACTCGCGGCGCCCGCAGGGGAACAGGATAGAATGCGGCGCTCCGTGCCAAGCGAACCGGACCGACCATGAAATTCCTCTTCGATCTCCTGCCGGTGATCCTCTTCTTCGCCGCCTACAAGATCGGCGGCGCCAACCCCGAAGCCTCGCACGCGCTCGCTGCGGGCTGGCTGGGCGACGGCATCGCGGTCTCGCAGGCCCCGATCCTGATCGCCACCTTCGTCGCCATCCTCGCCACCTTCCTGCAGATCGCGCTGGTGTGGGTCAAGCACCGCAAGGTCGACACCATGCTCTGGATCAGCCTGGCGATCATCGTCGTGTTCGGCGGCGCCACCCTGTTCTTCCACAACCCTACCTTCATCAAGTGGAAACCGACCGCGCTGTACTGGCTGTTCGGGGGCGTGCTGCTGGGCTCGGCCTGGCTGCTCGGGCGCAACCTGATCCGTGCCATGCTGGAGGCCCAGATCAAGCTGCCCGACCCGGTGTGGGCGCGGCTCAACCTCGCCTGGGCCGGCTTCTTCATCGCGATGGGCGTGCTCAATCTCTGGGTCGCCTACAACTTCAGCGAAGAGGCCTGGGTCAACTTCAAGATGTTCGGCGGCATGGGGCTCATGCTGGCCTTCGTGCTCGCCCAAGGGTTCTACCTGTCCCGCCACATGGAAGAGGAAAGCAACTGATGTTCTACGCCCTGATCGGTGAGGATGCTCCCGGCGCCCTCGAGACGCGCCTGGCCGTCCGTCCGCAACACGTCGCACGCCTCGAGGCCTTGCGCGACGAAGGCCGCCTGCTGCTCGCCGGACCGATGCCCGCGATCGACTCGCCCGACCCCGGTCCCGCAGGCTTCGCCGGCAGCCTGATCGTCGCCGAGTTCGACTCGCTCGCCAGCGCCGAGGCCTGGCTGCGGGAAGACCCCTACGTGCAGCAAGGCGTCTTCGCCCGCACCACGGTGCGCCCGTTCCGGAAGACCCTGCCATGAGCGCCACAAGGGTCGAACGCATCCGCGCCGCACTGCAGGACCGCTTCGCGCCGACACGACTCGAGATCGGTGACGACAGCGCGCTGCACGCCGGTCACGCGGGCGCCCGCGAGGGCGGGGGGCACTACCGGGTTTTCATCGTGGCGGAGGCCTTCCAGGGCTGCAGCAGAGTGCTCCGGCAGCGTATGATCTACGACGCGGTCGGGGACATGATGCACAAGGACATCCATGCCCTCGCCATCCGCGCGCTAACGGCCGCCGAGGCCGAATCACAAGGACATTGAAGGAATCTCCATGAAACATTTTCCGAGCCGTCTCGCCATCACCCTGCTCGCCGGCTTCCTCGCGCTGCCCGCCCTCGCCGCCTCCCCGGTGGCCAAGGTTAACGGCGTCACGATTCCCGGCGAGCGTGCCGAGGCCATGCTGACCGAGCAGCGCGCCCAGGGTGCGCCGGATGGCGAGCAGCTGCGCAACGCAGTGCGTGAAGAGCTGATCCGCCGCGAGGTGCTGAGCCAGGAGGCGGGCAAGAAGGGCCTGGACAAGAAGGCGGACGTCAAGGCGCAGATGGAAATGGCCCGCCAGGCCATCCTGATCCGCGCCTACCTGCAGGACTACGTGCGCGCCAACCCGATCAGCGACGCCGACCTGATGAAGGAATACGACGCGATCAAGGGCCGCATGGGCGACAAGGAATACAAGCCCCGCCACGTGCTGGTCGAGACCGAGGACCAGGCCAAGGCGATCATCGCGCGCCTGCAGAACGGCACTGCCTTCGAGGAAGTCGCCAAGGAGTCGCGCGACCCCGGCTCCAAGGAGCGCGGCGGCGAACTCGGCTGGAGCAACCCCGCCATGTTCGTGAAGCCGTTCTCGGACGCGATGGTCCGGCTCGAAAAGGGTAAGTACACGGCGACCCCGGTCAAGAGCGACTTCGGTTACCACGTCATCCAGCTCGACGACGTGCGCGACGTGCAACCGCCCCCGTTCGATGAGGTCAAGCCGCAGCTGCAGCAGCGCCTGCAGCAGCAGAAGGTCGAGCGTCACGTGCTCGAGCTGCGCGAGAAGGCCAAGGTCGAGTAAGCACTCGTCCGGGGCGCGCCTTGCCGGCGCGCCTGCATGAAGCCGGTACCGGAGTGCTTGCGCGCGCCGGACCCGACACAACAAAAACCGCTGCGGACGAAAGCCCGGCAGCGGTTTTTTCGTGCGGCCGCCCCGTCGCTCTCGCGCCGGGGACTGCCCGATCAGAACAGCTCTTCGCTCAGCTCGAGCGCGCCCGGCGCGCCATTGACGACGGTGTAGGCCAGCCCACCGGCCTGCGCAAGCACGTGGTCGGCGTAGAAGCGCGCGGTGACGATCTTGGCCTTGTAGAAGCCCGCGTCGCCCTCGCCCGCCTCGAGCTTGCGTTTCGCGACCAGCGCGGCGCGCGCCATCTGCCAGCCGCCGGCGACGATGCCGAGCAGCTTCAGGAAAGGCACCGAGCCGACCGAGGCCGCCTTGATGTCCTTGGAGTAGGTGGCGAGGATGTAGGCCACGGCCTCTTCCAGCGCTGCGATGCCATTGCCGAGCGCACGCGCGATGGCCGCGAAGGCCTCGTCCTGCACGCCGCCGAGCTCGGCCTCGACAGCACGCATCGTCTTGACCACGGCAGCGACGGTGGCGCCGTTCTCGCGCGCGATCTTGCGACCGATCAGGTCATTGGCCTGGATCGCGGTCGTGCCCTCGTAGATGGTGGTGATGCGGGCATCGCGGAAGTGCTGCGCGGCGCCGGTCTCCTCGATGAAGCCCATGCCGCCGTGCACCTGCACGCCGTCCGAGGTGACGTCGATCGAGTTCTCGGTGCACCAACCCTTGACCACCGGGATCATCAGGTCGACAAAGGCCTGGTTCTGCGCACGCACCGCCTCGTCGGCGTGGTTGTGCGCCTTATCGAAGGCGGCGCCGACGACGTACGCGAGCGCGCGCATCGCCTCGGTCTTGCTCTTCATGTTCATGAGCAGGCGGCGCACGTCGGCGTGGTGCAGGATGTTGACCTTCGGACCGCCACGCACGCCGGCATCGGTGCCCTGGATGCGGTCCTTGGCGTACTGCAGGGCGTGCTGGTAGGAACGCTCGGACAGCGCCAGCCCTTCCATGCCGACCGCGAAGCGGGCCTCGTTCATCATGATGAACATGTACTCGAGGCCGCGGTTCGGCTCACCGACGAGGGTGCCGATCGCGCCGCCCTTGTCGCCGAAGGCGAGCACGGCGGTCGGGCTGGCGTGGATGCCGAGCTTGTGCTCGATCGACACGCAATGCACGTCGTTGCGCGCGCCCAGGCTACCGTCGGCGTCGACCATGAACTTGGGCACGACGAACAGCGAAATTCCCTTCACCCCCTCGGGCGCGTCCGGCAGGCGGGCGAGCACGAGGTGGATGATGTTGTCGGTGAGGTCGTGCTCGCCGTAGGTGATGAAGATCTTCTGGCCGAAGATCTTGTAGGTGCCGTCACCCTGCGGCTCGGCCTTGGTGCGCACCGCGGCGAGGTCGGAACCGGCGTTCGGCTCGGTGAGGTTCATCGTGCCGGTCCACTCGCCGGCGATCATCTTGGGCAGGTAGAGGTTCTTCTGCTCGTCGGTGCCGCGCAGCATCAGGGCCTCGATGGCGCCGCTGGTCAGCATCGGGCACAGCGAGAAGGCCATGTTGGCCGACTTCCACATTTCCATGACCGCGGTGGCGA
>Ga0209605_1004218_pt1 | contig 11929 bp, 11 predicted proteins | sample AD_UKC035_MetaG_FD_184408 | JGI IMG/M metagenome (GOLD analysis project Ga0209605, IMG submission 184408) | Active sludge microbial communities of municipal wastewater-treating anaerobic digesters from USA - AD_UKC035_MetaG (SPAdes) (version 2) | ecosystem: Engineered > Bioreactor > Anaerobic >...
GTCTTCCCCCGTCGATTCCGCCGTCCTTGCGGCCACCGCCAGAACCCGCAATCCCTCTTCGGCCATCCTGTCGTTCCTGTCCAGCCAGTCTTTTCGTTCCCCGTCATCCAGATCCCTATCCCCCTCCTCCGTGCGGATGCCGGTACAGGCCTCGAGGACCGCCTCGGGGGCCCCCTTGACGGCCACGAGGTACCGGGAATCGCTTCTGTGATAGGTGGCCATCATCATGACCTGGGGATCGAAGGACTCCTCTCGTTCCATCGGCAGATCCCGGAGAAGGGCCTCGCGGGTCATGCCCGCCTGGCCCCCCGCTCTCAGGAGGGCGATTTCCATGGGATCACCCACTGCTTCCCCGTCCTCCCGGGATTCGCCGCCCAGTTCGGCGCCGTTGCAGAGAACCCCTGTTTGCAGAACCTCCTGGAGAAGCGGGTGACCGGACGGGTCCACCGGCTCGCCGTTCAGTCGAAAAAGGGCCCCGTCCTCCTTCCTGTCACCGGCCGCGATCTCGACGCCGTCGCTTTCACCAGCCTGAACGGAGGGCAGGAGAATCCTGGAAAGGGTCATCCGGTTTTCCGTCAGCGTGCCCGTCTTGTCCGTGCAGATGACGTTCGTGGAGCCCAGGGTTTCCACGGCCGAAAGCCGGTTCATGAGGGCGTTCCTGCGTGCCATCATCCACATCCCCCGGGCCAGGGCGAGGGTGGCCACAATGGGCAGGCCTTCCGGTATGGCCGCCACGGCCAGGGCGACGGATGTCTCGATGATGAGCAGGAACGCCCTCCCGGTAGCGAGACCGATAACGACCATGAGCAGGGCGATGCCCAGGGTCACCCATATGAGACGGTGCGCCAGGCGGCCCAGCCGCTTCTCCAGCGGCGTCAGGTCACTCTCCGCTTCCGCAGCCAGGGAGGCCACCCGGCCCAGTTCCGTCTCCATTCCCGTGGCGGTCACGATTCCCCGGCCGGACCCCATGGTCACCGCCGTCCCCCGGAAGACCATGTTCCGTCTTTCCGCCAGGGCCGTACTCGCATCCAGGGGTGCCGGCTCCTTGTTCACCGCCACCGATTCACCGGTGAGGGAAGACTCGTCGGTCTGCAGCCGGGACACCTCCTGGAGCCGGATGTCGGCGGGGACCACGTCACCCGCATCGAGAAGAACGATGTCACCGGGAACGATTTTTTCCGACGGAATCTCCCGGGCCTCACCACCCCGGAGAACCCGGGCCTCAACCCGGCCGAGACGCTGGAGGGCCTCCATGGAGCGGGTAGCTTTCAGTTCCGTGAAAAAACCAATGGCGCCGTTGATGACAATGGCAACGGCAATGGAAAGGCTCTCGAGGAAACGTCCGAAAGAAAAGGACAGGATCGAAGCGCCGAGGAGAAGGGCCATGACCGGGTTTCTGACCTGGTCCCACAGGATCACCCGGGCCGGTTTCCTCTTCCTGCTTTTCAGGCGGTTGGGGCCAAAACGGCGGCGCCGTTCCGCCGCCGCCTCCGGTTCCAGTCCTTCATGGACGGAAACCCCGAGGTCTCCGGCCACATCCTCCCACGGGCGGGACCATGGTTTCTCCGTTTTCGGTCGTTTCTTTTCGGTCATTACAGGAATGGACGGAAAGGCCGTCCGCCTTTCCGTCATGGTTCATTTATACGATCGACCTACTCGTGAGGGCGATAGGGGTTCCATCATTCATTTTTCCCATCGCCGGCTTCCAGGGCTTCGAATCCCGAAACGATGTCCAGAAGTTCCTCCGTTATGGACATCTGTCTTTGCTGGTGGTACTGAACGTCGAGTCCTTTCAGCTGTTCCCGGATGTTTCTTTCAGCCCCTTCCATGGATGCCAGGCGGCTGGCGTTCTCGCTGGCCAGCGACTCGGCAAAGGCGCGGAAAAGAGAACTGAACAGATACTCCCGGATCAGGGCGGAAAAAAGGGAATCCCAGTCCATGGTGAACAGGGGCAGGGACCGGCCCGCCCACCCCTTCTCCCGGACCCGGGCAAGCCAGAGCCGGTCTATGGGAAGCAGGTGCACGGTCCGGGGCCTGTAGGAGGCTCCGGAAAGATGTTCACTGTAGTACAGGAAGACCTGCTCAAGGCCCTTTTTCTCGTGCCACCCTTCGATCCTCGAAAGGACATCCTGAACGAGCGGCGTGATTCCGGTCACGGAACCGGGCACCGAAAAGCCCTCGTTCACTGCCTGGCCGCCGTCTTCCAGCCGGCCCTTGAGGCGGTCCCCCACGGCCAGGATGACCCGATTCTCCGAATTTCCCCGGTTAAACCGGTTCATCTCGGCCAAGGCGTGGGAAGCGACCTGGTCGTTCAGCTGCCCGCACATCCCCTGATCGGAACCGAACACGACGGCGCCGATCGTATCCCTTTGCCCCGGTCGCGCCGTCACCATCAGGCCGGGACGGTTCAGAAGAACGGCACGAAGTCCTTTTTCCACGGTTTCCGTGTAATCGCCCAGGGATTCCACGGCTCTTTCATACTGGCGGATCCTGACGGCGGCGAGGGCCTTCATGGTCTTAACGACGGACTGAAGGTCCCGGGTGCTTTCTCTTCGCCGGTTCAGCCTTTCCAATGTCTCCATTCAAAAAACCTTTTTTTTAAAGATTTGCCGGTCTTGCGGGCTTTTTTGGGCGTCACGGCAGGACGCCTCACCGCTGTTCCAGAGCTTTCCGCGCCATTTCGGCCAGTTTTTCCATATCCTCATCCCCCATGTCCTCACCCTTCTCGATACGGCGACACAGGGTTTCCTGCTCATCCAGAACGGCTTCGACGACCTTTTTTTCAGCTCCGGCGATCTCATCCAGGGGGACCGGGTCGAAGACACCCTCGTTCACGGCCACGAGAACGGCGATCTGGGCCGCCACCCTCATGGTGGCGTACTGGGGCTGCTTGAGGACCTGGCGAACCCGCCGTCCCCGTTCCAGGGTCCGGTTCGTTTCCTCGTCCAGCTGGGTTCCGAAACGGGCGAAAGTCTCCAGTTCCTCGAACTGGGAATAGGACAGGCGCAGATCGCCGGCCACGGCCCGGTAAGCTTTCAGCTGTGTTTTACCCCCCACCCGGGACACCGATTTGCCGACGTCGACGGCCGGCAGGAGCGCCTTCTGGAAAAGATCCGGCGAGAGATAGATCTGGCCGTCGGTGATGGAAATCAGGTTCGTCGGGATGTAGGCGGAGATGTTCTGGGCTTCCGTCTCGATGACGGGCAGCGCCGTCAGGGAACCGCCGCCTTTGTCCTCCCGAAGGTGCGTGGATCTCTCCAGGAGGCGCGAGTGGATGTAAAAGATGTCGCCGGGGTAAGCTTCCCGTCCCGGCGGCCGCCTCAGGAGAAGGGAGAGCTCCCGGTAGGCCCGGGCATGCCGTGTCAGGTCGTCAAAGACAACGAGGACGTCCTCCCCCCGCTCCATGAAATACTCTCCCATGGTCATGGCGGCATAGGGCGTCACGAACTGGAGTCCCGGCGGGTCCTCTTCCGTCGCCACGACGACAATGCATTTCTCCAGGACCTGTCCCTGGCGAAGGTCCGAAACGACCTTGGCCACTGCCGAAGCCCTCTTGCCGATGGCACAATAGATGGAGACGACATCCGTGTCCTTCTGGTTGATGATCGTGTCGACGGCGATGGCCGTTTTACCGGTCTGGCGGTCGCCGATGATCAGCTCCCTCTGGCCCCGGCCGATGGGTATGAGGGCATCCACCACCTTGAGACCGGTCTGGAGGGGAACCGTCACGGGAAGACGCTCCATGATGGTCGGGGCGGGGCGCTCGATGGGCCAGCGTTCCGCGCCTTTCAGGCCCTCCCCCCTGTCCAGGGGCCGTCCCAGGGGGTCGATGACCCGGCCGACCAGGTCGGTTCCCACGGGAACGTCGAGCACCCGGTTTGTCCGTCGCACCTCGTCCCCCGCCTCGATATGGACGCTTTCATCGAGCAGGACCACCCCGGCTTCCGCCGGGGCCACATCGAAAGCCATCCCCAGCCGGTCGCCGGGAAAACGAAGAAGCTCCTGGGACCGGACGCCTCTCAGGCCAGCCACACGGACGACACCGGAACCGACGAAACTGACCGTCCCCACGTCCCGGACGCGCAAGTCCGCCGGGGAAGCTTCGAGGGCCCCGGACAGGGCCCGGGACACCGCGTCAAGGGCCCTTCTCAAATCATCCGCCTGCGCCTTCATCTTCCTTTGCCTTCTCGTCCTTCCCTTTCTTTTCAGCGCCCTGCTCCAGGATATCCCGGGTCCGCTCCTCCAGGTCCTTGAGATACTCGCCGAGATTCCAGGCCAGTTTCCGCCCGCCGCCCTTGATCTCGATCCCCGGAAGCATCTCCGGCACCGTCTCGTATTCCATCTCCAGGTTTTCAGAGACCTGTTCATGGAGGGCTTTCGTTATTTTCCCCCGCTGCGCCGGAGAAAGCTCGAAGGCACTTCGAACGGTCGCGCTGCTGCCGTCGCCTTTCAGGGCCTCCGCCAGTTTTTTCCGGTCTTCTCCGCCCAGGTCCTCCACCCTGTCGAGGAAAACCCGAACGACCCGGTCCTCCACGTCGCTATCCGCAAGATCGCGGAGGGCACGTCGGGAAATGTCAAGAAACTGCTGCCCCGCCAGCTCTTTCAATTCCCCGAGGAAAGATTCCTGTTCCCTCTGGAGAGATTCCCGCCACTGGGTCCGCAGGGATTCCACGTTCTCCCGGGCCTGGCGGACCAGTTCCTTCCGCTTTTCTTCCGCCTCGTCCCGTGCGGCGTCCAGGATTTCCTTTCGCTTATCCTCCAGTTCACGGTTTTTCCGGCGATAGGTTTCCGCCTCTTCTTCCCGCTCCCTCTTCTTTTCCTCGGCATCCTCCAGGCGGCCCCGGATCTTCCGCTCCCGCTCATCCATGGCCCCGATGATGCGGTCGTAGAGGAAGTGCTTGAGCAGGAACACCAGGATGAGAAAGTTGAGGATCTGTGCGGCTACGGTGAACCAGTCGATGAGCATGGCTTACCTGCCTGCCTGGGAGATCACGTAATCCCAGAACGGATTCGCGAAAAGCAGGATCATGGACACCACGAAAGCGTAAATGGCCGTGGACTCGATCATGGCGAGTCCCACGAAGAGGGTCCTTGTGATCCTGTTGGATTCGTCGGGCTGCTGGGCCATGGCGCTCAGAGCCTGGGCGACCGCCCGGCCCTCACCGAGGGCCGGCCCGATGGCCCCGATGCCGATGGTGAGGCCGGCGGTGACGATGGAGGCCATGCCGATGAGTGCGATGCTTTCCATTATGCGTTCTCTCCTTTCTCTTCTCCCTCGCGCGATCTCTCATCCTGGGCCCTGGTCGCCGAGGCGATGTAGACCATGGCAAGGACGGCGAAGATGTAGGCCTGAATCACCCCTGTCAGGAGTCCCAGGGCGTGCACGAACACGGGAAAAAGCAGGGGTGCCAGGGCCAGAAGAATGGCCACGATTTTCGTGCCGCTCATGATATTTCCGAAAAGGCGGACCGCCAGGGCAAGGGTCCGGGACAGCTCGCCGATGATGTTGAAGGGAAGCATGAAGAGGGTGGGCTCGATGTACTGCCGGAGATACCCCCGAAGACCCCGTCTCCGGATTCCGTAGACGGGCACGACGACAAAAACGCAGATGGCCAGGGCCGCCGTGGTGGATAGGGAGGCCGTGGGAGCGAGGAACCCGGGGATGACTGTCAAAATGTTGGACACCAGGATGAAAAGAAAGAGGGTCCCAACGAAGGGCAGGTAGGGTCCCGGGTCCTGGCGGCTGATCTCGGCGATTTCATGGCCCATGCCCCCCACCAGGACCTCGAGCAGGTTCTGCCACCGTGACAGGCTGACGCCCGTCGAAAGCCTCCGGGTGATGAGAACGGAACCGACAACCAGAAACAGCATGAGGCCCCAGGTAAAGACAATGGTTCCGCTCACGGAGACGATTCCCCACTGCCAGAAAATGACCTGATCCGGGCTTATTTCCTTAATAGTCATGAAATCCATGGGTTGTCCTTTTTCTTTCTTTCATCTCGTTTGTTTCCGTTTTTCCCGGACAGCGATTTATCCGGGGGACGCCCGCCTTCGGACAGTGCGAACCGTCAGGAACCGGACGCCCAGAAAACCCAGGAGGAATGCCGCAAGCCGCCGCCAGTCTCCTCCGGCCGCGAAAAAGAGGACCCCGAGAACCACGGCCGTGCGGACGAGAAAGCTCGCCGTCATCACCAGGGCCGGCCTTCCGGTCCCGTCAAGCCGCCGTACCGTCCACCACAGGCCGCCGAAGAAAAAGAACCCAAGCCCGGCCCCCAAAGCAAACAGAAGAAGTATCTCCTTGAATAAGCTCATCCTTTTCCCTCACCTTCAGGAAACTGCCTTTTCAGAAGCCAGCGCAGCAAAAGGGGCGACAGGACGCAGGTCGCCGCCGAAACCACCACCATGGCAGCGTAAGCATCGGCCGGGACGGCCCAGTCCCCCAGATCGAGTCCCCTTTGCATGATCACCATGGCGATCTCCGCCCGGGGAGCCATGCTGAAACCGATGAGAACCGCGGTGCTGACCCCGGTCATGAAAAAAAGCGGCAGGGCGTTGGCAATGAATTTCCCCAGGACGGCCATGACGAGAAGGATACCGCCCATGCCCAGGGTGGTACCGAGAACCGCCGGATCGAGATCCATCCCGATGCCGATGAAGAAAAAGGGGCTGAAGAGAGAATACAGGGGCAAAAAAGATGATTCCATCTTCAGGGTCTCGGGGTCCCGGCTGAAGACCAGCCCAGCAAAGAAAGCGCCGATGGCGAGGGAAAAACCGAGAGCGCCGGCCACGGCCGCGATGACGAATCCGATGGCCACGACCACGAGCATGAGGTCGGGGCGGGATTCGAGGTTTCCGAAAAAGTGGACCACGTGTCTTTCCACGTATTGGGAAAAAAGAAAGCAGAAGGCCCCGAAGGCCAGGAGCTTGAGAAGGAAAAGACCCAGCGTTCCCGAAACCAGGGGGAAAAGGGAGGCGGCCGTTCCCGATCTGAGCGTGGGAAGAATGGCGAAGAGGATGGCCATGAGAACCACGGCGGAGATGTCGTCCATTTCCGCCACGTCCACCAGGAGCTGTCCCTGGGGCGTGTCCAGGACCTCCGCCTCTTTCCACACGGCCACCGTGATCCCCACGCTGGTGGCGGTGAAGGCCGTGGCGACAATGAGGCTCGTGACCCAGTGGAAACCCAGCAGTCCCCAGGCCGTGAAGAATCCCACGGGACCGCTGATAAACACGTTGCCGAACCAGACGATTCCGGCCCGGCGCAGCTGGCCCGCGAGGCCCCGTATGTTGCTTTCCAGGCCGACGCGAAAGAGAAGCGTGATAAGGCCTATGTTCGCCATGAATGTGAAAATCTGCCTGTAGCCGGCGGTAAAGAGATCGAACCGGGTGTCAGCGAGACGGATGAGAAACCCGAGGACGAGGAATCCCACGAGAGCGGGCACGCCCAAGCGCTCCAGCCCGGGTTTGATGAGCATCACCAGGAGAATGACCCCACCGACCAGGAAGATGATCGAAGGGTAATTGAGATGGTATTCACTCACGGCGGCTCTCCCGTTTCACCCAGAACCAGGCGTTGAGGCAGCCCAGCGTCACGCCCGCCACAAGACCCATGAGTGTCCACGAGTAGGCGCTCGGCCAGGTCCTGTCGATCCAGATGCCAAAAGCGATGCCCATAAGGGTGGGAATGGCCACGGACCACCCGACAAGCCCGAACATGCCCAGACCGAACCAGAGGCTTCGGTCCTTTTCTTCCCTCGCCTTCATTTTACGGACCTCCCGGCTTCCTACCTCTTCCCGGAGGTCCTTTAGTCCGGCTTTATCGCTCCGGGTGCTTCGCTCAGACATTTTTCTGGATCTCCAGGAAGCGGCGGACAAAGCCCGCTTCGATTTTCGCCGTCGCCGACCGGGCCCGCTTCTCCCGCTCGTCGAGAACCTCGAATTTTTCTTCCACTGTTTTTCGAAGCCGTCCCAGGTCCGGCCCACGAACGGCATTGCCCGTGGAAACCGTCACCAGCGGGCCCTCCTTGACGAGAATCCCCCCGTCGATGGCAAGAAAGACTTCTTTTTCTTCTTCTTCCGTTTCGTAAGAAAGAAGCCCGGGAACGAGGGCGGTGACGAAATCGATGTGGGCCGGAAGAAGGCAGAAAGAACCGTTTGGGGCTTCGGCGGTCACCTTCCGGACCGGCTCGTGAAGAAAAATTTCCGTGGGAAGGAGAACCTTGAGCTGCATGTCATCTCTCCTGCGAGGCTTCCGGTGGGTTCCAGACAGGGTGCCTTTCCCCTTCAACCCGGGTCCTGGAAACGGCGTAATCGCCACTCCGGTCCCCCATCGGATCCACGAGACCTTATTGCGGCCTTTTTTCCGCTTCGTCGATCTTTCCGATCATGTAGAAAGCCCTTTCAGGATGATCGGTGAATTCGTCGTTCAGGATCCGTTCACATCCCTCGAGAGCATCCTGCCGGTCCACCATCTTTCCCTTGTGACCCGTAAAGGCCTCGGTGACCATGAAGGGCTGGGTGAGAAACCGTTCCAGCCGGCGCGCCCGGTTGACGGTCCGCCGATCCCGCCGGGACAGTTCCTCGAGTCCAAGCATGGCAATGATGTCCTTCAGGTTCTCGTATTCAGCCAGGGTGTTTCGAACCTCCTGGGCAACGCGGTAGTGCCGCTCCCCCACGACGTGCGGAACGAGCATCTTGGATCCCGACTGGAGGGGATCGATGGCCGGGTAGAGGCCTTCGCTCGCCTTTTTCCGGGACAGGACGATAGAGGCCGAAAGGTGGCCGAAGGTGTGAACGGCGGCGGGATCCGTAAAATCATCGGCGGGAACGTAAACCGCCTGGATGGAGGTGATGGCTCCCGTGGCGGTGTTACAGATTCTCTCTTCCAGACCCGCCAGTTCCGTCCCCAGGGTGGGCTGATATCCCAGCCGCGAGGGAAGCCGGCCCAGGAGCCCGGAGACCTCCATGCCCGCCTGAACGAAACGAAAGATATTGTCGATGAGAAGCAGGACGTCCTGTCTCATGTCGTCCCGGAAGTATTCCGCCATGGTCAGGGCCGCATGGCCGATCCGGAACCGGGCCCCCGGCGGCTCATTCATCTGGCCGAAGAGCATGACGGTATTCTTCAGGACATCGGCCTCCTTCATTTCCCGATACAGCTCCTCGCCTTCCCGGACCCGTTCGCCGATGCCGCAAAAGAGGCTGACGCCATCGTGGCCGGCCACCATGTTGTTGATCATTTCCATGATGAGAACCGTCTTGCCGACCCCGGCGCCGCCGAAGAGGCCAGCCTTGCCGCCCCGTTCCAGGGGCGAGAGAACGTCGATGGCCTTGATCCCCGTCATGAAAATGTCCGTGGCCGTGGACTGCCTGTCCAGGGCGACGGGTTCCCGGTGGATGGAGCGCCATTCCCCGCCGGTAACCGGTTCCCCCCTGTCAATGGTTTCCCCGAAGACGTTGAAAACCCGCCCCATGAGCCTTTTTCCCACGGGCACCCTCTGGGGGAGGCCCGTGTCCCGGATGGGGGAACCCTGCGCCAGTCCCTGGGTGGACGTGAGGGCAATGCCCCGCACCGTCCGGTCGTTCAGATGGCTTATCGCTTCGATGACCACACTCTCCTCGTCCCCGGCCCGCATAATGTTGAGGAGAACCGGGAGCCGCCCAGGGAAACGGGCGTCCACCACGCTGCCGCGAACGGAAATCACGGTTCCCTCGTTTTTTCCCTGTGGGCGTTCCACTAAATGACACCTTCCTCTTTCATCGGATTATCAAACTTTGCGGTACCGGCGTTCCACCCGGAACGGCAAAAGAAGTCATCCTCCTCTTCGCCCATTGCATCCCGAAGGCAATCCGCCTTTCACCCATAACCGGCATCCCGGCATTCTCCCATCCTGCGTACAGGGCGCCGGAATAATCGCCCGGCGCGTGATTCTGTAAATTCTTTAAAAATCACAAAATAATCTTAAACGAATCGTCCCGGGAACGGACATGGGGTCAAGACAGTATTTCCATAAAAAGGCACGTTAATGATGGTTCTTTCATCCGCGGGCGGGAACAGTCTCACGGCATACTTCCCCGAAGGGACGAATGGGAAGGGAAACCAGGAAGAGCCGAGCCACGACACGGGAATCCCCGGGCCGGGGTTTCCCAGGACAGGTTTCCCGGTATTGCCGGCCCGGTCCGGCAGGGCCCGGGGACGGGATCTTTCTGAAATACAGTCAGAAACCCATAGGTAATTGAGAGAGAAAAATTGTAGTTTTAAACTGGTGGTGCACTTTTTCGTGGAAGGCCGACAAACCTGTCAAAGGATGACGGAAACATTGAAAGAAAGGAATGAAGACATGCTGCAAATCCGCAAGATACTGTGCCCGACAGACTTCAGCGAGCCGTCTTACCTGGGATTGAAAAAGGCCCGGGATTTCGGGGAGCATTTCTCGGCGGAACTTCTTGTCGTGCACGTGGTTCCCCTGGCCCACTTTATCTCTTATCCGGGTTCGGGGTTCAATGTGGCCGCCGATTATTTCGAGTCCCTGACCGATGCCGCCCGAAGTTCTCTGGAGGAAGTGAGGAAAAACAGGCTCCCCCCGGACCTGGTCGTCCGGACCTTCATCCTTCAGGGAAGCCCGGCTGATCAGATCATCGACCTGGCCGGATCGGAAAAGGTGGACATGATCGTCACGGCGACCCACGGCTGGACAGGCTGGCGCAAATTCGTCTTCGGCTCGGTGGCGGAAAAAGTCGTGCGCCTTTCCCCCTGTCCGGTCTTTACCGTTCCGGCTCCGGAGGGGGCTTCGTAGACGACAGGCACCGTGAGGCGGCCCGGACTGCCCGCGTTTCCCGCAACCACCCCGAGGGAATCAAGGGCGCCCGGGCCGCCGCCGAAACTTTTTCGGTCTTCTTCCCGAGCTGTCGCGCACAAGGTCCGTGATTGCTTGACAGCGGATCTCTTGTCGATCACTGGCAAATTCTACAGAAGATATGGGACCGGCGGCGAAAAGGGAACAAGTGACGAGACCCTTGAATCGATTCGTCATTCTGCAAGGTAAACCCGGAAAACACCGATGACGCCGACAGCCTCGGGAAAACCTGCCTTGGGAAAACCTTGACATCTTCCACAAAAGGGTATAGATCGGCCCGGCTATGGGTTACCCCGAAAAATCATGCCATACCGGGAAACGGTTCTGCGCCCTGTCGCACCCCCCGGAAAAGGAAAAAGGAACCATGAATATCACCTCCCCCAGTCCCAGCCTTGGGGAAATCGACCGCCGCCGCACCTTCGGCATCATCAGCCATCCCGATGCCGGGAAGACCACCCTGACGGAGAAACTTCTCCTTTTCGGCGGGGCGATCCAGATGGCCGGATCGGTGAAGGCCCGCAAGGCCGGCCGACAGACCACAAGCGACTGGATGGCCATCGAGCGGGAGCGGGGAATTTCCGTCACCAGTTCGGTCATGAAATTTCACTATGGTGATTACGAGATCAACCTTCTGGACACGCCGGGACACCGGGATTTTTCCGAGGACACCTACCGGGTTCTGACCGCCGTGGATAGCGCCGTCATGGTCATCGACAGCGTCAAGGGGGTGGAACCCCAGACCCGCAAACTCATGGAGATCTGCCGGATGCGCAACACGCCCATCCTGACCTTCATCAACAAACTGGACCGCGAGGGCCTGGCGCCTCTCCATATCCTGGACGACATCGAGGAAACACTGCAGATCGAATGCGCGCCCCTTTCCTGGCCCATCGGCATGGGCAAACGCTTCAAGGGCACCTACAACCTCCATCGGCGGGAACTCCAACTCTTCACGCCGGGCCAGGAACGCCTGCCCTGGAACACCCGGGTCATCCGGGACCTCGCCGACTTCCGTCTCGATGAAGCCCTGGGAAGCCAATCTCACGAACTGCGCGAAGAGGTGGCCCTTCTGG
>Ga0209605_1004219_pt1 | contig 11924 bp, 6 predicted proteins | sample AD_UKC035_MetaG_FD_184408 | JGI IMG/M metagenome (GOLD analysis project Ga0209605, IMG submission 184408) | Active sludge microbial communities of municipal wastewater-treating anaerobic digesters from USA - AD_UKC035_MetaG (SPAdes) (version 2) | ecosystem: Engineered > Bioreactor > Anaerobic >...
ACTGGCCGCTGGCCGTCAAGCACTACACCGAGGCCCAGCGGCGCCTCCACCTCTCGCCCCAGGTCATGTACAACCTGGCCCTGGCCCACGCCCAGGCCGGCAACGAATTGCTGGCCGACGTCTGGTTTCGGGCCTACCTGGGAGCGGTGCCGCAGGCGGCCAACGCCGACCAGGTCCGGGCCGAGATCGCCCGGCTGGAACAGGCGGCCGATGAAAAGGTCCAGCGACTCTTCAAGCAGGCCGAGGATCTGGCCGAAGCACTCCCGCTGGAGGCGGGAGAGTTGAAAGAAGAAGGCCAGCGGGCCGGGTCCTTCAAATCCATCGCCTGGCATCGATTCGGCCTGGGCGATTTCAAGGGCGGCGAGGAGGATGTAAACAAAGCGAAACGGTTTGCGGTTGCGCAAGGGTATTTAGATCTTTATTCTCGCCCCGAATACCGGACCTCTCTTTTTGCCGAAACCCTGGCCGAAACGGACATAAACGAAGCCTTGAGGTTTTTTGATAATCTGAAATCGGATTACCGTCGGAAAGACATGGCGAGCTCGATAATCAACGCGATGATTGCCTCAAAGGATTTGAAAGAGTTAAAAGCCTTCGTGCAAAGCAATAAAGTGGAACTGAACTATTATCAACTGAGATCCATTGTCAGGATTCTCGCCGAAGCCGGCGACTGGTCGGCCGCCGAGTCATGGGCAAGCAGGGAAAACGGCGGCCCGGCATATGGCGAACTGGCGGAAGCGCAGCTCAAGCGGGGCAACCTCGCCGAAGCCGTGAGATGCGCCCGGCTATCCGAAACCTGGATAGCAATGGCCATACGCGGAGAGTCGGACGGAGCCTTCAAGAAAATGATGTCAACGGATCCAAAGGAGGCTTTTTTTTATGATCTGGACATAGAACAAAACTTCATTTTCGTAACCCAGACCCTTGTTCTTCTGAACGATATCAACCGGGCTGAAAAGGCCGCGGCGCTCTCCGCCCAATTCGTCGCTTCGCAGAAGGCCGTGTACCCTCCGGCAATGAAAAAAATCGCCCTGGGCTACGTTGACCTTGCCCGGGCCTGTCTCGACATCGCGAACGGAAAGGACTCCGAAGCCGTCAGGCAAATCGAGGCGGCGTTAAAAATCGTACCGGATCAAATCCTGTGGCGCCGCGACCTGGCCAATTTCGCGATTTCCCGCGGGAAACCGGCGGCGGCCGAAAGAATCGCCGATTCCTTCGCCGAGAGCCGGGAGCGGATCGAGTTCTTAAGGCGGGTGCTGGCGCTTTACGATTCGAAGGCCGACCGCGCCAATACGGAGCGCCTGACCAAAAAACTGGCCGGCCTGCTGGCCGAGGTGCAGGCCGGCGGCTGGGATCCGGAAAACCCCGGCCGCGAGTTCGTGGTCAACGCCTGGACGAACGCGGCCTATGCGCTGGACGCGGAATCGGCCCTGGTCAACCTGCCGGGCCGCATCGCCGAAATCAAAAAAAAGGCATCCCCGGATGTGATGCCCGTCCAAATCGCGGTTTGCGCCAGCAAGATCGGCAAGGGACTTCTGCGGATCCGGGCGCTGGACCGGATCTACCGGTAAGACGCTTCTCTTTACCAAAACCAAAAGAGGGGATCGCATGCGGAGAACGAAACTGCTTCCAGCCGCCATCGCCGGCCTTCTCGGCCTCTGCTGCCTGTTGCCGGCGCCGGCCGCCGGCGCGGAATCGCGCGATCCGTCCATCGCCGCCGGCCAGGCGGCCCTGAAACAGGGAATGGCCGCGGCCGGCAAAAAGAACTGGCCGCTGGCCGTCAAGCACTACACCGAGGCCCAGCGGCGCCTCCACCTCTCGCCCCAGGTCATGTACAACCTGGCCCTGGCCCACGCCCAGGCCGGCAACGAATTGCTGGCCGACGTCTGGTTCCGGGCCTACCTGGGAGCGGTGCCGCAGGCGGCCAACGCCGACCAGGTCCGGGCCGAGATCGCCCGGCTGGAACAGGCGGCCGATGAAAAGGTCCGGCGGCTCTTCAAGCAGGCCGAGGACTTGGCCGAAGCACTCCCGCTGGCGGGGGAATCACAGCTGGATGTTACCGGTAGGCGGGCCGCGGCCTTTTTCAGCATCAGCGTCTTCAGAAGAGGCGTCGGTGATTTCAAGGGTGCCTATGACGATTACGTCAAAACAATAAAATACCAGGTCAAGAATTTGCATTCAGAACCGGACCCGAAATCGCGGGCTCTCTTGGGAGCCGACCTGTTCGTGAAGACCCTGGCCGAAGTGGGAGACATAGAGGGGGCACTGCGACTTCGCGATCAACTGGAAAATGGTTATGAACGCAAAAATTCGACAGAAAAAATTTGCTTCGTGCTGCTCTTTGCCGGAAACCCGAAAAAATCGATGGAAATAGCCGCGGAAAATGATATCCGTTTTGATGCGTTTGATTGTCACTGGTTTGCTGAGGCCTTCGCCCGGGAAGGCGATTATGCAAATGCCCGGATTTTCGCGGAAAGGGCCGGGCGGGAAAGCACCTACCTCTTCATCGCCGAATCACAGTTGTCACGCGGCGACATCGCGGAGGCCGTCCGGTATGCCCGGCTGGCCGGCGATGACGCTGTCGGCATGGCCATCCGAGGCGAACCGGAGGCGGCTTTTCAAAGTTTAAAAAACTCCAAACCAGGCGTTGTTTCTCCTTATCTCTACATCAAAGATCTCAACCGGATCATCATGAATCTGATTCGCCTGGGCGATATGGGAAACGCCCGGAAGGCGGTTGGGCTCGCTCCGGAACTGATCAAACAAAAATCCCGGAATGACCGGTTTGCTTCCGGGCTTGCACTGCTTGGCAATCTTTATCTGGATGTGGAAACCGGAAAAACTGATGAAATTCTCAAGACGATGGACAGGGGATTGCTTCTGACGAACCTTTACCAGGATTCACGGGAAAAAGAAAGAAAGGGAACCGAACAAGAATACGCAAAAGAACGCGCTGAATGGTTAAGCGAACTCTGTAGTTGGGCAATTGAACGAAAACAACCGGCGGCGGCCGAAAGGATCGCCGATTCCTTCGCCGAGAGCCGGGAGCGGATCGAGTTCTTAAGGCGGGTGCTGGCGGTTTACGATTCGAAGGCCGACCGCGTCAATACCGAGCGCCTGACCAAGAAACTGGCCGGCCTGCTGGCCGAGGTGCAGGCCGGCGGCTGGAATCCGGAAAACCCCGGCCGCGAGTTCGTGGTCAACGCCTGGACGGACGCGGCCTATGCGCTGGACGCGGAATCGGCCCTGGTCAACCTGCCGGGCCGCATCGCCGAAATCAAAAAAGAGTCATCCCCGGATGAGATGCCCGTCCAAATCGCGATTTGCGCCAGCGAGATCGGCAAGGGACTTCTGCGGATCCGGGCGCTGGACCGGATCTACCGGTAAAAACCTCCGTTTCCTCCTCGGATTCCCGCCGGCCGGGCCACCGGAAAAGGGATCCGGGGCCGCCCACCTTTCACAACAAAGACCGGACTACTTGAAGAGCAGCTGGCCCGGGCCGCCCGAGCCGGCCGCCCAGCGGTAACGGGTGGTTTCCTTGCCGTCTTCGGAATCGCAGTCGTCAAAGTAGAAATCCAGACCGATCACCCGGCCCGGAGCCGCGGCCGACAGGCCGAGCGCCGCCGGCGCCGCCGCCACCTCGACCTGGTATCCGGCCGCCGTCTTCTTGAACCGGGCCGGAATCGTAATTTCGCTCCCGTCGGCCTTGACCAGCCGGCCGCGCTCTTCCCCGGCCTTGACCAGCAGCTTGACCGGCTTTCCAAAAGCGCCGGCCGGCCAGTCGGACCAGAGATGGATCTCCAGGCCGTCGCGGCCGGGGATCACCTTCTCGTCGTTGAACCGGAAAGCAAAGGCCAGGCGCTCCCCATCCCAGCAGCTGTTCAGGTAGGCCTTGAAATCCCGGTTGTTGTTGTAGGAGACGAACTCGCCCCCCTCGATCACCTGGTCGTCGCTGCGCGACTGGACCTGGCCGCCCGGCCAGCCCCAGATGGTAAAGACGCCGTCGCCGGCCGGCAGCGCGTCGTACTCGGCCAGGTCGCCGTCCAGGGCCAGGTTCTTCGGCGCCGGGTAGGCGTTCAGCAGCCAGAGGCGAGCCCGCCGGTAGGGCTGGTATCCGAGCGAACGGTTCGGAGGCAGCGGTACCGCCGCCGAGTCGGTGGCGGTCCCGTCCGGGTTCAGGGTGTAAACGATCCCCTGCCCGTTCTCGACCCGGGTGAAGCCGAAGAAGGCGGCCGGCGGCGCCTCGAAGGCCTCGTAGGCGGCCCGGACTGCCTTGAAGAAGGCGGCGGCGCCGGCCGGGTCGGTGCTCTTGATGTAGATCGGGTCTTCAGCCAGGGTCAAGGCGAAACCGCCGCCGACATCGGCCGGACCCTTGACCGGGTTGCCCAGCCAGTCGAAGAGGCGCACCCGGCCGGCCGGGTAGTTCAATTTCAGTTCGTTGGCGCCATAGGCCAGCACCGAGGGCCGCCCCTCGCCGTCCAGGAAGCCCATCAGCAGCATCCCCTTGCCGTTGAGCATCAGCTCGTCAACCGGCCGGGCCCCGGCCAGCAGGCTCCCGGCCATCATGAAACCGATGCCGTTGCTCTTCAGGGTGCCGTCGTAATCCAGCATGCTGCGGTCGAAGACACTCTTCATGGAGACGGAGTCGGTGAATTGGGTCCGGTAGGGGGCCACCGTCTCGGAGTGGCCGGCCAGGACCAGCCGGGCCACCTGGTTGTAAGCGCCCCGGGCGGCCGCCCGCGAGGTCGAAAAGGGAATTTTTTCGTGGGTACGGTAGAAGGTGTTGCCGCGCAGGTGGGCATAACTGATGACCCCCTTGTTGTATTTCCTGACCAGCCAGGCGGTCTTGCGCAATCCCCACCAGTGGCGCTCGGCGCAGGGAATGACGTCGAAGTAGTCGCCGTAGCCGAGGTCGATCAGCTCCTCGAAGAAGTTCTGGGTACCCGGCATGCAGGTGACTTTGGCCTGGGGGTCGGCCTTGCGGGCGGCCAGGGCCGCCGTCTTCATCACCGGGCCGAACTCCTCGGCCGTCACGGCCGAGTCGAACTCGTCATCGATGACCCAGTAATCGATCTTGCCCCGGTAGTGGCTGACGATGTTGTAAACCAGTTCACTCCAGACCTCGTCCTTGAGGCGGCTGCTCTCGGCGCCGTAAGCCCCGCGGCCGACGAAGTACTCCCGGCGGGGCGCGACCACCTGCTCCTGGGCGTACCAGGCCGGCTCATAGATGTAGTGGCAGAGAAGGCCGACGGCCTTCGGCAGGTACTGGTTGATCCGGGCCACGTTCTCGTCGAACCAGACGTACTCGCCCTTGTTGGGGGTGATGGTGTAGCCCCGGAAGATGCCGTCGGTAAGCGGGTGGTACCAACGCACGTTGACCCGGTTAAGGTATTTGAGTTCCGGGTTGTTGGAATGGGTGAACATGCCCAGCGGACCGACTCCCTTGACCTCGGGCAGGACGGCGTAGACCGCCTCGCCGGTGTAACCGCTCTCCTTCGCCTTGAAGACGAGCGAAAAGAGGCCGTTGGGATGGTTGGCCAGGGTCTCCTTCTTCTCTTGATAACCGCCGGCGGGCACCGCCGGCAGTGAAAACTCGCCCTGGTAGACGGTCCGACCGGCGATGTCAACCACGTCGTAGGCCAGGGTCACCGGCGCCGGAGCGGCGCCGTGGTTATAGGCGGCCACGGTAAGTTGCACCGGCTGGCCGCTGTAGAAGGTGTTGGCCAGCACGTCGGCCCGCACCGCCGGCTCGACCGGGACCGGCGGCGCGTACCCGGCCAGGTTATCGGCGGCCGGCGCCAGGCAGACCGCGTCCAGTGCCCAGTTGTTCCCGAAGTAGAAGAGGGCGTAATCGTCGCCGGCGGTCACCTTGAAGTCCCGGCTGAAGAGTTGCCATTCCGTTTTGGCGGCCAGCGTGGCCCGGAAGAGGTCCTGGTGCTTGCTGTTCTGGAGGGCGAAGACCAGGCTGCTCCCGGCCGGCGCACGGTAGGCAAAGGAGACCCGGTAGTCGCCCGGGGCCAGCCGGTAAAAGGCGCTGGAAATGCCGCGGTTGCTGATCTCCTTCACGCTCAGGCAACGCTTCCCGTGGTGTGGATTTTCGGAGGAGATCATATCGTCTTCGAAGAGTTTCGCCCAGCTGTCCTTGGTCACCCCGAGTTCGAAGGAGCCGTTGTGGACCAGGTTGGCCGCCCGGACCGTTCCGCCGGCCAGCAGAACAAGGCAGAATGCCAGGACCGGGAGAAACCGCCGCGTCTTCATTTGACCTCCTTGAGGTTCAGGTCGGTGGTGATCAAGAACCGGTCTAGGAGAATGAACCGCTGGTTGAAGTAATTAGGATGGTGGTTGAGGCCGACCGAACCCAGCTGGACCGCCTCGAAGGTCAGGCGATCGCCGGCGCTCCTGGTCTCGAAGACCGGACCGATCACCCAGCCGCCGGTTCCCAGCCAGACGAACTCCCGGGTGCAGTCATTCAGGGTCACCCGGAGGACGTTCTGGTCGATGCGGTGGCGCATCCGCTCGGAAGAGAAGAGCAGGCTGTACCGGCCGGGCGGAAGGCTCCGGGGCAGTTTCGTCTTCCAGACCTTGTCGGCCGCCTTCTCCTGGCAGACGGCCACGCCGCGGCCGGAGGCGGTGTTGAACTCCCGGGCATACCAGGCCGGATGCTCCGGTTCCCAGTCGAGGAAGTACTTGAGACCGGGCAGGTCTTCGAACTCCGCCTTCAATTCCAGGGCCGGCGTCTGGTTCTCGAGCTTGACGGCGGGGTCCGGCAGGTCCTTGAACTTGTCGAGCCGGGCGACGGTCTTGAAAACCTCGCTGCGGCCGTCAAAGAAGGCGAGGTCGGCCTTCAATCCCTTGAAGCCGAACATCGGCAGGCCGCCCGGACCGGCGCTCTTCTCCACCTCCGGCCGGCTGAAGGTCACCAGGCAATTAAGCCGGCGCATCCGGTAGAGTTCCTCCAGCGTTCCCAGAGTTTTGGCGTCGCAGTCGAAGGCCAGTTCGAAGCCCATAATGCCCTTTTCGTTTCCGGTCGTCAAGCGGTAGACCAGGCAGGCGACCATCACCGAATTGTCGGCCTGACGGCGGGGCGGGCCAAAGACCAGGCTCTCGGGCAGCGGGCCATGCGAGCGGAGGCTGGTCCGCATCTGGCCGGCCTGGTCCCAGGTCCAGAACTGGAAGGAAAGGGGGCCGGCCGCGGGTTCCCCGGCCAGGCATTTCAAAAAGAACTCGTTGGCCTCCCGCGGCCAGGTGATCCGGCCGACCGGACTGGCCTGGGCCGAGGCCGACGGCGGCTGGGCCAGCCCGTTGAAAAGAAAGCCCAGCAGCAAAACCGCCGCAAAGAAACCGCGCCCTCTGTTCATCTGCCCCCCTGTTGACTTCTCAGGCCGGATGATAAACCGGCAACCCGGGAAAAACCCGGTTAATCCCGGTTTGATTAGCTTGTGAAAACCGTGGACAATCCTGCAATAAACTATAATAAAGGCGAGGTACCTGTCAAACCCGGCCGGCCGCTGATTGAAAAAGGCGTTTTACGGACGCCCGCCTTTTGCCTTATAATTTTAAGCATGGAATCGAAGGAGATGCTGGCACTGGCCGCCGAAGTCGGTGAAGGGCTGCGGGGAAAAGGACTGAATCTCGGAGTGGCCGAATCCTGCACCGGCGGCCGGCTGGCCGCGCTGATCACCGCGGTGCCGGGAAGTTCCGATTACTTCCTGGGCGGGGTGGTCGCCTACCACAACCGGGTGAAGCGGCGGGCCCTCAAGATCCCGGCCGGCCGGCTGCGCCGCTTCGGAGCCGTGAGCCCGGAGACGGCCGCCGCCATGGCCGGAAACATCCGCAAGGTCACCGGCGGCCGGATCGGCCTGTCCATCACCGGCATCGCCGGACCGGCCGGCGGCTCGCCGGAGAAGCCGGTCGGCCTGGTTTACCTGGGATTCAGCACCCGTAAAGTCCGGAAGGTCTTCGAGTGCCGGTTTCCCGGTACCCGGGAGGAGATCCGCCGGCAGGCCTGCCTCGAAGCCCTCGAGATCCTCAGGGATTACCTGGCGGACGGGCCCCGCTTCCAGGCGGCGCCGAACGCCGGTAAAAGGCCCTGACCGCCACCATCACCGCGTTGTCGAGCGAACGCTCGATCGGCGGCACGTAAAGCCGCACTCCCCTACCCTGCGCCCAGGTCTCCAGCCGCGACCGGAGAAACCGGTTGGCCAGCACCCCGCCGCCGGTCAGCACCGACTTGACCGGGAAGCGGCTCAGCGCGTAATCAAGTTTGCCCGCAATCCCCTCGGCCACGGCCGCCTGGAAACCGGCGGCCACGTCGGCCGCCGCCGCCTCCGGGTGCCCCTGCCGGTAGTAGATCACCGCCGTCTTCAGGCCGCTGAAACTGAAGTCCAGCGAGTTGCGCACGCCCGGCTTCGGAAACCGGACCGGGTGGCGGGCTTGAAGGGCCAGCCGCTCGATCGGCGGGCCGCCGGGATAGGGAAGGTCCATGACCCGGGCCACCTTGTCGAAGACCTCTCCGGCGGCGTCATCCCGGGTCTGGCCCAGGAGACGGAAGGTGTCCGGATCTTCCACCAGGAAGATAGAGGAGTGGCCGCCGGAGACGACCAGCCCCAGGGCCGGGAACTCCGGCAGGCCGTCCGGGAAACCGGCTGAAAGGTGGGCCTCCAGGTGATCGATCCCCAGGAAGGGGCGCTCCAGGCCGGCGGCCAGGGCCCGGCCGAAGGACTCGCCCACCAGCAGTGACCCGGAGAGGCCAGGCCGGACCGTGGCCGCCACCAGGTCGATCGCGGCGGCCGGTTGGCCGGACTTCTCCAGGCAGAGGCGGTAAAGGGGCAGGAGACTCTCCAGGTGGCGGCGGCTGGCCAGTTCCGGGACCACGCCGCCGTAAGGAAGGTGGAGCTCCGCCTGGCTGGCCACCTCGGAAGCCAGGATCCGGCGGCCGTCGGCCACCAGGGCGACCGCGGTCTCGTCGCAGGAGGATTCGATACCCAGCACCAGCATCTTCGGCTCCGGGTTCCGCTCAGCCGGCCAGCAGACGCTGGTAAAGGCCGGGTATCGAAACCCGGTGGTCGAGGTTGAAGTGAAAACCCTTGCCGCCCATGCTCACCGGCCGGTTGACGATGTTCTTGCGCGGCCGGTAGTAGTAGTGGTAGACGTCGTCGGCCACCTTGCTCCGGTAGTCGCCCAGGTCGATCAGGTCGAAGTTGGCGGTGGTGAACTTCTTCACCTGGAAGCCGAGATTGCGGGCTATGGAGAGGGCCTTCAGGAAGACCTCCGGGCCGATGACGGCACTGCCGAAGTTCAGGAAGACGCCGTTCTCCAGGCGGGCCACCGTTTCGCAATACTCGTGAAAATCGATCCCGGAGGCGCCGCCGATGGCCGAAAAATCGACGATCGGGTGCTGGTGGATGATGTCGGTCCCCAGCGCGATGTGGTAGGTGGCCGGCAGGCCGAGCCGGGCGGCCTGGTAAAAGAGGCAGATCTCCCGGTTGGGAAATCGCTCCGGGTGTTCGTCGACGAAGGCGGCCAGGCTCCGGCCGTAACCCAGGCCCCGCTTCCAGCCGGCCTGGATCGCCTCGTTCATCCAGCGGCCGGTCTCCTCCCACATGCCGAAGGAGCCGTCCTCGATGGCGGTGGGCACGTCCTCGGAGGTCCCGCCCAGGCAGGCCAGTTCGAAATCGTGGATGCTGGAGGCGCCGTTGCCGGCCAGGTGGCTCAGGTAGCCGGCCTTCATGAACTCGACCAGGTAGCGGGAGAGGCCGCACTTGACCACGTGGGCCCCGATCGACCAGAGGATGGGCGCGCCGGCCTCTCGGGCCGCCCGCATCCGCTCGGCCAGTTCCTCGAATTCCGGGTTGACCACCGGCGCAACCTGGTCCCGTCCCGGCTGCATGAGGTTGCCGAGGTGGACCAGGTTCTTGCGGCCGGCGGCGGTGCTGGTTTTGATCCGGCTGAAGTCAACTTTTTTTTCGGCCATCGGGTTCTCCCGGTTCTTTCGAAAAAGAAAAGTAGAAGGTCTTGATCTCGAAGGGTCGGACCTCGAATTCGACGGTCTCCCGGTCGACCTGAAACGGGCGGCGCTCCTCCTCCAGCAGGTTGGTCTCCCAGGCCGCGACCGGCGCCGCCGGCAGGAAGAGTTTGGCCCGGCCGGACTGCCCGCCCGGTTCGTAAAGGCGGATGACAAAACCCCGGCCGTCCTCGGCCGCCTTGAAGGCCGAGACGACCACCGGCACCCCCTCGGTCCGGAATAAGGAGACCGGCGGGCCGGACTCCGGAGCGGATTCCGCCAGGGACCGGACCAGCGGCGGCCGGTTGAGGGAGAAGCCCTGTTCGACCACGCCGGCCTCCGGCCAGCGGCCGGCGTGGGGGTAAAGCGCGTAGGTGAAGAGATGGCGGCCGCGGTCGGCGTCCGGGTTCGGGTACATCGGCGCCCGCAGCAGGGTCAGGCGCAGGGTCTGCCCGTCAAAATCATAGCCGTACTTGGAATCGTTAAGCAGGGCCACCCCGTAGCCGGCCTCGGAGACGTCGGCCCAGTGGTGGCCGGAGACCTCCCGGCGGAAGGCCCCCTCCGGGCCGGCCGGGACCGCCGGCCGGGCGATGGCGCCGAAGGGTATCTCATACCAGGCCTCGCCGGCCTTCAGGGAGAGCGGGAAGGCCGCCTTGATCATCCGGCGGCGCTCCTGCCAGTCGACCTCGGTCCGGAAATCGATCCGGGGCAGGCCGGCGTAAATGATGATATCCTGAACCAGCCGACTCCGGCCGTCGCTGAACTCCTGGCGCACCGCGGCCCGGACCGGGCCGGCTTCCAGCACCCGGCGCCGGACCAGCCGTCCGAAGGAGCGGCCGGTGACCTCGTAATCGGCGTCGATATCCCAGGCCTCGTAATGGACCGGGGCCTCCCGGAAGATCCGGAAATCGTTGCCGGCGGCGCCTTCGGCCAGGACCTCGCGGCGATTGACCTTGTCGTAAAGGCGGGCCAGGCGCCCCTGCCGGTCCAGTTCCATCCGGAAGAACCGGTTCTCCAGGCGGGTCGGACTGACCCGGGGCCGATCTTCCGGCCGGCCCGACTTGAGGCCGGACCCGGCGGTAACCAGGTACCCGCCGGCCGGCAGGGCCAGTTCCACCGGCCGGCCCGGTTCCAGTTCCACGACCTCCCGGCGCGGCCAGTTGAGGGTATTGAAGACCAGGAAGGCCGGCCGGCCCCGCCGGCTCTTGCGGCCGGCGGCCGGGGCCAGCTGTCCCAGTTCGGAATCGAGAGAACGCTTCAGACCGGCCAGGAGCTTCCGGCAGCGCGGCTCTATCTCGGCGTAGGCCTCCGGCACCGAGGTGCCGGGCAGGATGTCGTGAAACTGGTAGGTGAGCACCTCGCGCCAGATCTCGTCCAGCCCGGACCCGGGCCGGCGGCCGGAAAGGAGCGCCTTTAAACCGCGGAGCGTTTCGAGTTCGACCAGGGCCTCCTCCAGGCGACGGTTGGACCGCTTGATGAAGGCCTGGGAGGTGTAGCAACCCTGGTGGGTCTCGTAGTAGAGTTCGCCGCGCCAGACCGGCAGGCCGGCGCCCCGCCGCTCGGCCGCCTTGAAGAAGTCGGCCGCCCGGACGAAGCGGACCCGGGGCAGCCCGGGAAAATCCCTGAAACGGCGGGCCGTCTCCAGCATCTCCGGGGTGACGCCGCCGCCGCCGTCGCCGTGGCCCATTGGAAAGAGGGTGGCCGGATAAACTTCGGCGTGGCGGCATTCGGACCGGGCCCGGCGCAGGTCGGCCGCGCCGGGGAAGCCGCTGTAGCCGCCCTTGAGGTAGGGAACGTGGGCCAGGACCCGGGTACCGTCGATCCCCTCCCACCAGAAGAGGGTGTGCGGAAAGCGGCTGGCCACGTTCCAGTAAAGCTTCACGGTGAAAAAGTAATCGATCCCGGCCCCCTTCAGGATCTG
>Ga0209605_1004222_pt1 | contig 11921 bp, 9 predicted proteins | sample AD_UKC035_MetaG_FD_184408 | JGI IMG/M metagenome (GOLD analysis project Ga0209605, IMG submission 184408) | Active sludge microbial communities of municipal wastewater-treating anaerobic digesters from USA - AD_UKC035_MetaG (SPAdes) (version 2) | ecosystem: Engineered > Bioreactor > Anaerobic >...
TGGCTGACCTGGATGCGGGAACAACCCGCTGGACGGCTTTTGAGACGATCGATACCCTGCCGCCTGCCCTGCGAGAGACCTTCTCTCAAGATGGCGCAGCGCGCCTGGAGAAGATTTATCCCTGGTGGGGCGATTCGGGCTGGCTCTTGCCCGTGGCGACTGCTCCGGCTTTCAACGGCGAGGGAGGTGAGCTGGAGGTGCTTTCAGATATCACCTACGAGGGCGGGACGCGCGTGATCATCCTGGCGGTGCATACAGATGCGCCAGAGGTCGATCTGATCATCCCGGTCGAGACCCTGGATTCTGTCAAGGTGGGTGAAAAAGAACTGCTCGATCAGACCACCGACGAGCCCTGGGATGGGATGTATTACTTGCAATGCAGTGGTCACTGCGAGGGCTTTGAAGTCAGGCTGGCGTTCAAAACCCCCAGCAACTCGGCTGCCCAGCCCATCACCGTTTACTTGCGCGAGGTCAGCTCAGGCCTGCCGGCAGCGGCTGGCGAAGAAGCTGCCCTGGCTCTGCCGCCGCGCCCTGCCTTAACCATCCCCATCCACACTGGCGACCAGACGGTAGTATGGAAGTCTTTTGATCTATAAAGAAGTGGAGTTAAAGAAAACCCGGGATCGTTTCCACGATCCCGGGTTTTCTTTAAAAGATAAACACCAGCAGTGGGGCGATCACGCTCACCAGCGTCCCCAGGATGGCGCCTACAATACCCAGGCAGGCCGGTATGACAAAGACGACCACTAAAACGATCAAGAGGATGCGCAGCCACTTGGCAGTGTCACCGGTAGAGGTTTGGCCCTGCGGCAGGTAGGGTTGAGGGGCTTCCTCTGCGGCGGGGGCTTGGGCCGGACGGTTGGGCTGCTCTTCGCGGCTGTCCGGCGGCACCACCTCCACCCACGTCACGGGGCGCGGGCCGGCTGGCCTGAGCATCTCAGGCACGGGCACCGCGTTGCCGCAGTAGGCGCAGCGGACTTTCTCTTCATACTCGCTGTTCAAAATGATCGGCGCCCCGCAGGCAGGGCAGGTGAAAGAAGGGGTCATGTACTTGCCTTTCTTGAGCGGTTTTCTTCCCTATTGTACCCTGTTTTCTGAATATCCAAGCCGGTCGCAGCAGGCCAGCCAGGGGAATATCGCTGGCTGTCGAAAACGCTGTTTTTCAGAATTTATTCAGATTTCCTCCAGATTCGGTTTTTATAATATTGCCTCAGGAAAATAATCCGCCTGCCGGAGGGCTTGGATCCCGGGCGGGTCTGTCATAGAGGAGACGATATGAAAAAAAAGATCATCATCATTGGGGGCGCGGTTGTGCTTGTGATTGCAGTGATACTGGGCTTCGGGATCTATCGCCAGGCACAGGTTGCACGGGCTGCTGCCCAGGGTTTTGAGACTGCCGAGATCCGCCTGGGTTCGCTGGCGGCTACAATTGATGCCGCCGGTTCGGTGCGCTCGAACCAGAGCGCCGTTCTCTCCTGGCAGACCTCAGGCACCCTTGCCCAGGTAAACGTCAAAGTCGGAGACGTAGTCCAGGCCGGCGATATCTTGGCTGAATTGGAACAAGCTTCGCTTTCGCAGAATGTGATCCTGGCCCAGGCCGACCTGTATTCGGCCCAGCAAGCCTTGGAAGATTTGCAGAACTACGAACTGCAGAGCGCCCAGGCCTTGCAAGACCTGGAAAACGCCCAGCAGGCTTTAGACGACTTGCTCAACCCAAACGTGGCCTTAGATATGGCCCAGGCCCAGGTCTCTTTGCTGGACTCTGAAGAAGCCCTTGCCGAGGCGATCAAAGATCGCGAGCGCCTCAATTACCAGCGCTGCGAAAACAGCACAGTCGAATCTTATGAGGCCCAATATTACCTGGCCCTGGATCGCTACCAGAACCAAGAGGATTTTTACAACGAACATTACGCTCCCCTGCCATCTACAGATCCCGACCGCCTGAATGCCCTGGCTACCCTGCTGGACATGGAAGAACAAACCCAGATGGCCCTGGCGAACCTGAACTGGTGCAAGGGCATGGCTACTGAAGCCGAAATTGCCCAGGCCGATGCCGACGTGCTCCTGGCTCAAGAGCGCGTCGCTGACATCCAGACGCAGATCACCGATTTGCAGGCCGGTCCTGATCCCGTGGAAGTGGCGCTGGCTGAAGCCCGCCTGGCAGAGGCCCAGCGCACATATGATGAGATCAAGGATGGCCCAAGCGCTGAAGAGCTGGCGGCGGCTGAGGCGCGCGTGGCGGCTGCCCAGGCCACCCTGGACGCGGTGCGCATCACAGCTCCCTTTGACGGTGTGATCACCATGGTAGAGAACAAGCCCGGTGACCAGATCAACGCCGGGATGCAGGCTTTCCGTATTGATGACCTCAGCCATATCTTGGTGGACCTGGGCGTATCTGAGGTGGATATCAACCAGGTTGAGATTGGCCAGCCGGTGGTCCTGACCTTTGACGCCATTATTGGCAAAGAGTACCACGGCAAGGTGGTGGAGGCGGGGTTGGTGGGGGTTCAGAACCAGGGTGTGGTGAACTTTAACGTGACCATTGAAATGACCGATGCCGATGCCGATGTGCTGCCGGGTATGACCTGCGCGGTAGGCATTGTGACCAGCCAGATCGATGATGCCTTGTTGGTGCCTACCGAAGCCATCCGTACGGTCAACGGCCAGCGAGTGGTTTATGTTTTGGGGGCGCCTGCTGCCCAACCAACTCCTGCTGATCCAGAAGCCACACAAGAAGGGTTTGGCCCGATGGGGATGGGTGGGGGCGGCGCGGCGGTCCCCGCCGGTACACGCATGGTCGAGATTACCCTGGGGGCCACCTCGTTCACATACTGCCAGGTGACCGGCGGCGATTTGAAGGTTGGCGATATTGTGATCCTGAACCCGCCCGACAGCCTCACGCCAATGATGGAATTTGGGAGGTAGAGCATGTCTGAATGGGTGGTAGATGCACAAGGCCTGACCAAGGTCTACCAGATGGGCGATGTGCAGGTGCATGCCCTGCGCGGCTTGAGCTTGCAAATTGCCCAGGGTGAGGTGATTGCCATCATGGGGCCCTCTGGCTCTGGAAAGTCTACATTGATGAACATCTTGGGATGCCTGGACCGGCCGACAGATGGCGAATATTACCTGGGCGGCGAGCGGGTCTCTAAGCTGAGCGATGATCAACTGGCCAGTATTCGCAACCGCAAGGTGGGCTTCGTATTCCAGGGCTTCAACCTCTTGCCGCGTTCGACCGCGCTGGCGAATGTTGAGATGCCCCTGCGTTACCGGGGTGGCAACAGCATCAACCGGCGCCAGGAAGCCCAAGAGGTCTTGGAAGCGGTGGGGCTTGGCGAAAGGCTGCATCACCGCCCCAGCGAGCTTTCGGGAGGCCAGCAGCAGCGCGTGGCGATTGCCCGCGCCCTGGTGAACAAGCCTGCGATCATCATGGCTGATGAACCGACCGGCAACCTGGACACAAAGTCGGGTAATGAGATCATGGAGCTGCTCTTGGCCCTGAACAAAGAGCGCGGCACCACCCTGATCATTGTGACCCATGACCCCGATGTGGCAGCCCGTACACAGCGCACAGTGCACATTCGAGATGGCGTGGTTGATGAGCGCCTGGAAGCGCAAGGATAAGCCTATGAATCTGCTGCAATCATTCTTTGAAGCCCTAGAGAGCCTGGCGGCCAACAAGCTGCGCTCAGCCCTGACCATGCTGGGCATTGTGATTGGCGTGGCGGCGGTGGTGGCGATGTTAGCCATTGGCAACGGCGCCCAGGCTTCTATTGTCGGCGAGATCGAGGGCATAGGCACCAACCTGTTGTTCATCAGTGCCAGTGGCTATGAGATCGCCAATCCCAAACCTTTGACCCTGGACGATGCCGAAGCGATTGCCGATCCGCTGGCGGTCCCCTCGGTGGCGGTGGTGGCGGCGGTCATCCAGGGCTCGGCTGAGATCAGCTACGGCAAAGAGAGCACAAACACCAGTGTCATCGGGGCCACCCCCGAGTATTTTGCTTTGCAGAACCTGGAGCTGGCTGAAGGCGAGATGTTTGACGAGACCGACCTGGCAGGGCGTTTTACGGTGGTCATCTTGGGGGCTGGCGCGGCTGAAGACATCTTTGGACGCAGTACAGGCATGGTGGGCGAAACGGTGCGCATTGGCGGGCAGCCCTTCCGCGTGATCGGCGTGCTGCCCGAGCAGGGCGGCTCGCAGTTTGGCAGCGCCGATGACCAGGTGATCATCCCCCTCACCACAGCCCGGCTGCGCCTTTTCCGCTGGGGTGCTCAGGACCAGGTGGATATGATCTACGCTTCAGCCGTCAGCGCAGAAGCGGTAGAGAGCGCCACCAGTGAAATTTCGAGGGTCTTGCGCCAACGGCACCGCATCATTCTGGATGAGGATGACTTTTCGATCATGTCGCAGCAGTCAATGGTGGATATGATCTCTACCATCACCGGTGTGATGACGATTTTCTTGGGGGGCATTGCCGGCATTTCGCTGTTGGTGGGCGGCATTGGCATCATGAATATCATGCTGGTTTCGGTGGTCGAGCGCACGCGTGAGATTGGCCTGCGCAAGGCCCTGGGGGCGCGCAAGCGCGATGTCTTGCTGCAATTCCTGGTCGAGTCTTCGATGCTCAGCCTGGTGGGTGGCGTGATTGGGATCATTTTAGGTTGGGCCCTGGGCTTGTTGGTAGGGCAGATTGCCTCAGCCAATGATATGGAACTCACCCCCTTGATCAGCCTGGATGCGGTGCTGTTAGCAACCCTGTTCTCGGCCGCGGTCGGTGTGTTCTTTGGCCTTTACCCTGCCAACCGGGCTGCCGGCCTGGAGCCTGTAGAAGCTTTGCGCTCAGAGTGAAAATTCCCGGCGTGTACAGCCGAAGAATCGAATGCAGTAGGTGTACAATTCGAGGTGATGATGGAACACATCCTTTTAGTCGATGATGATAAAGAGATTGTCCGGCTCTTGCGCTCTTACCTGGAAAAAGCTGGTTATACGGTTCTGCTGGCATACAATGGTGAGACTGCCTTGCACATCCTGCGGCAAGATAAGCCCGATCTCTTGGTATTGGATCTCATGTTGCCCGATCGCGATGGCTGGGACATCACGCGCCTGATCCGCTCTGACCCTCACCTGGCTGCCACCCCCATTATCATGCTCACTGCCCGGGTAGAGGATAATGATAAGATCATCGGCCTGGAGATCGGCGCAGATGATTACATCACCAAGCCGTTTAATCCCCGCGAGGTGGTGGCACGCGTGCGCGCCCTGCTGCGGCGCAGCCAACTGGACCGCGGCCTGGGGGTGCAGCAAGTGCTCCAGATGGGCGATCTGCGCCTGGACGTGGGCCAGCACATCCTCACCCTGCGCGGCGAGCCGGTTGAGCTGACCCCCACCGAATTCAAGCTGTTGTGGGTGCTCATGGAGAACCCGGGTTACGTCTTTACCCGCGATGAGTTGATGGAAAAAGCCCTGGATTATGCCTTTGAAGGCGCCGGGCGGCCTTTGGACAGCCACATCAAGAATTTACGCAATAAGATCGAGCCGGATCCTAAGAACCCATCCTATATCCAAATGGTCTATGGGATTGGCTACCGCTTCAACAAGGAAATCAGATGAACCGCTTATGGGTTCGCATCAGCCTGACGTTTGTGGGGGTGGTGTTCTTTGTGATCGCCATACCGATCACGATTGTTCTGACATCGGCTGTGTTTGCTGGCGCCTTCGATAACCAACCTGCCGGGCTGGTTTCTTCAGATGGCGAGGCTGCCAGGCCGAGACCACTCTTTGAAGATGCTTCTGAATCCCATCCGGTTTTTGATTTCTTGCATTTCTTCGCCTTTGTGGCCTTGTTGGGCGCGGCCGTGGGGGTGCTCAGCACGCGTGGGCTGACAGCGCCCTTGAACAAGCTGGTGGAGGCCGCAAAAGCCGTGGGTGCCAAGAACCTCAGCCGGCGTGTGGATGTCAAGGGCACCGACGAGATCAAGGCCGTGGCGCAGGCTTTTAACGAAATGGCGGCTGAGCTGGAAAAAGCCGAAACCTTGCGCACCAACCTGCTCAACGACGTGGCGCATGAACTGCGGACGCCGATCACGGTCATCCAGGGCAGCCTGCGCGCCATCCTGGATGATGTGTATGAGATGGACAAGGCCGAGATCGCCCGCCTGTACGACCAAACCCGCCACCTATCGCGCCTGGTGGATGACCTGCGCGAGTTGGCCCAGGCCGAGGCCAATCAACTGCCCCTGAACCTGACCAGTGTGAATGTGGAAGACTGGGTGGAAGGGACCGCGGCGGCTTTTCGACCCATCTCGGCTGAGAAAAACGTCACGGTGTTGGTCGAGGTATTGTCCCAACCGCCTCAAATCATGGCAGACCAGGCCCGCCTGACCCAATGCTTGCACAACCTGCTCAATAACGCTTTGCAGCATACACCTGCTGGGGGTACAATTGCCATCCGGGTGGACCCGGCACCTGATGCGCTGTTTTTGCGGGTGCAAGATACGGGCGAGGGCATCGAGGCACAGCACCTGCCCTACATCTTTGACCGTTTCTATCGTCCAGATCTGGCTCGCAGCCGCCAGGCGGGGGGCACTGGCCTGGGCCTGGCGATCACGCGTTCCTACGTTGAAGCTCACGGCGGCACGATCGAAGTGGCCAGCGAAGGCCCGGGAAAAGGGACAACATTTACCATTCAACTTAGAGGAGTACCAAATTTATGCTGCGATTACTCAGATACTTAAAACCCTACCTGCTGCCTCTCTTGCTGGCCGCAGGGTTGCTCTTTGTCCAGGCCAATGCTGACCTGGCTCTGCCCGATTACCTCTCTCGGATTGTGAATACGGGCATCCAGCAGGGCGGGGTTGAGAATGCTGCGCCCCAAGCCATCCGCCAGGAGCAAATGGAACGAGTCTTGCTCTTCATGAGCGTCGAAGATAAGGCTGCGGCCCTCGCCCATTACACCCTGGTCGCACAAGACTCGCCCGATTATGCTCGATACCTTGAACAGTACCCGGCCCTTGCCGATGGCCCCATCTATGTGCTGAACGATGTTGAAGATGCCGCGATGGAGCGCCTGAACCTGTCGATGGGCAGGGCCTTGTTGGTGGTTTTTAACCTTGAGCAGGCCCTGGCAGACCCGGCAAAAGCAGCCGAGATGGACAGCGGCATGGGCTTTGATCTTACCCAGATCCCGGCCGGGATGGATTTGTTTGCCGTCTTAGGCCAGATGCCAGAAGCCCAACGAGCGCAGATGAGCGCCGCCATTGACGAGAAATTTGCCACCCTGGGCGACCAGATGATCGTACAGGCCGCCATCCCGGCAGTTAAGGCTGAGTACGAAGCTTTAGGCCTCGATACCGCCCGCATGCAGAACCAGTACATCTTGCGCATGGGCGTTATTATGCTTCTGCTATCTCTATTGGGGGTGGCTTGTACGGTTGCCGTGGGCTACCTGGCTTCTCGCGCCGCGGCTGGCGTGGCGCGCAATATGCGCCGGGATGTCTTCGAGAAGGTCGAATCTTTTTCCAGCACTGAGCTCGATAAGTTTTCCACCGCTTCGCTCATCACTCGCACCACCAACGACATCACCCAGATCCAGATGTTGATCATTATGATGGTGCGCAACGTCTTCTATGCCCCCATTATGGGTGTGGGCGGCATCATGCGCGCTATGAGCAAAGGCTCTTCCATGTGGTGGATCATTGCCCTGGCGGTAATGATCCTCATCAGCCTGGTGATCATTGTATTCTCCATTGCTTTGCCCAAATTCAAGATCATCCAGAAGTTGATCGATCGCCTCAACCTGGTGGCGCGCGAGAATCTCTCGGGTATCTTGGTGATCCGGGCCTTCAATATGCAGTCTTTCGAGGAACAGCGCTTCGACAAGGCCAATACCGATCTGACCGCCACCATGCTCTTTATCAACCGCCTGATGGTGACCATGATGCCGCTGATGATGTTCATCATGAACGGCCTCTCCCTGCTCATCATTTGGGTCGGTGCACACCAGGTGGCGCAGGCCAAAATGCAGGTGGGCGATATGATGGCCTTTATGCAGTATGCCATGCAGATCGTTTTCTCTTTCTTAATGCTGTCTTTTATGTTCATCATTCTGCCGCGCGCCGAGGTTTCAGCAGACCGCATCGCAGATGTGCTGGAGACAGACCCCAGCATCACCGATCCCCAGGCTCCCAAGGAATTCCCCACCCCCTTCAAGGGCACGGTCGAATTCCGCGATGTTTCTTTCCGCTATCCGGGTGCGGAGGCCAATGTGTTGTGCGGCGTCAGCTTCACCGCCCAGCCCGGACAAACCACAGCCATCATCGGTTCCACCGGTTCGGGCAAATCTACTGTCGTCAACCTCATCCCGCGCTTTTATGATGTGACGGAGGGGGCAATCTTGGTGGATGGCGTTGATGTGCGGGATGTGACTCAACACGCCCTGCGCGCTAAGATTGGCTATGTGCCTCAGAAGAGCACCCTTTTCTCGGGCACCATCGAAAGCAACCTGCGCTATGCCGACAAGGATGCCAGTTGCGAGAAGCTGAGCCTGGCAACTCAGATTGCCCAGGCTGATGAATTCATCAACAGCAAACCCGAAGGGCTTGAATCTGAAGTAGCCCAGGCCGGGGCCAACCTTTCGGGTGGGCAGAAACAACGCCTATCGATTGCGCGTGCCATGGTCAAGCAGCCGCCCATCTATATCTATGATGACAGCTTCTCGGCCCTGGACTTTAAGACCGACGCCGCCCTGCGCAAGGCGCTCAAAGAATACGCCGCCTCCAGCACCTTGCTGGTGGTCACCCAGCGCGTCTCGACGATCAAGCACGCCGAGCAGATCGTCGTTCTGAACGAGGGCGAGGTGGTGGGGAAGGGCAGCCACCAAGAGTTGATGGAAACCTGCCCCACGTATCAAGAGATTGCGCTCAGCCAGTTGAGCATGGAGGAGCTGCTATGAGCATGCCACAGAGACCTGTGCAACAACAACGCCGCGGCCCTATGCAGGGACCCATGGGACATGGCCCTATGGGCGGCATGATGAAGGGTGAGAAGGCGCGCGACTTCAAAGGCACCATGCTCAAGCTGCTCCAGTACCTGGGGCGTTACAAGCTGGCGGCGGGCATTGTGATCCTCTTTGCCATCGCCTCTACCATTTTTACTATCGTTGGCCCCAAGATCTTGGGCAAAGCGACCACCAAGTTATTTGAAGGGGTGATGGCACAGGTGGCTGGGGCGGGGGAGATTGATTTCCGCTACATCGGCGGCATCTTGCTCACGGTGCTGGGCCTCTACCTGGCCTCAATAGCCTTCTCTTATATCCAGGGCTGGATCATGGCGGACGTTTCTACCAATATCACCTACCGCCTGCGCAAGGATATCTCCCAGAAGATCAACCGCCTGCCGCTCAAGTACTTTGACGGCACCACCCACGGCGAGGTGCTCTCGCGCATCACCAACGATGTCGATACGGTCAACCAGACCCTCAGTCAGAGCCTGACCCAGATCATCACCTCAGTGGTTTCTGTGTTGGGCGTTTTGGTGATGATGCTGAGCATCAACTGGATCATGACCCTGGCCTCCCTCTTGATCATCCCGCTTTCCCTGGGTTTTGTGGGCCTGATCGTGGGCCGCTCGCAGAAGTACTTTAAGCAGCAGCAAGATTACCTGGGCCATGTTAACGGGCACGTCGAAGAGATGTACGGTGGGCACATGGTGATGAAGGCCTTTAACGGCGAGGAAGACAGCATTCAGAAATTTGACCAATACAACACCGTGCTTTACGATGCGGCCTGGAAATCGCAGTTTCTCTCGGGCATGATGATGCCAGTGATGGGCTTCATCGGCAACCTGGGTTTTGTGGTGGTGAGCATCTTGGGCAGTTACCTGGTGATCCAGAAGGCCATTGCCCTGGGTGATGTGCAGGCATTCATTCAATACGTGCGCAACTTCACCCAGCCCATTGCCCAGTTGGCCAATATCTCGAATGTGCTGCAGCAGACCGCCGCGGCGGCCGAGCGTGTCTTTGCCTTCCTGGCAGAGGCCGAGGAAGTGCCTGATACGTCTGATCCAATCAAGCTGGAGAAGGTTGAAGGCCGGGTTGAGTTCAGAGATGTGCACTTTGGCTATTCTCCTGACAAGATCATCATCAACGATTTCTGCACCGAGGTCGAGCCGGGCCACAAGATCGCCATCGTTGGCCCCACCGGCGCCGGCAAGACCACCATGGTCAAGCTGCTGATGCGCTTCTACGATGTCAATACAGGCTCAATCCTGGTGGATGGTCACGATATTCGCGATTTCACCCGCCATGACCTGCGCAAGATGTTCGGCATGGTGCTGCAAGATACCTGGCTTTACAATGATACGATCATGGAAAACATCCGTTATGGCCGCCCCGAAGCCACCGACGAAGAAGTGATCGCAGCCGCCAGGGCCGCTCACGTAGATCACTTTGTGCAAACCCTGCCTGATGGCTACAACATGGTGCTCAACGAAGAAGCCAGCAACATCTCGCAGGGGCAGATGCAGCTCTTGACCATTGCCCGCGCCGTGCTGGCAGACCCCAAGATCCTGATCCTCGATGAGGCCACCAGTTCGGTTGATACTCGCACCGAGGTGCTGATCCAACGTGCTATGGACAGGCTGATGGAGGGGCGTACCAGTTTTGTCATCGCCCACCGCCTCTCTACCATCCGCGATGCTGAGAGGATCCTGGTGATGCGCGACGGCGACATCGTAGAGCAGGGCAGCCACGAAGAGCTGCTGAAGCGCGGCGGCTTCTATGCCGAGCTGTACAACAGCCAGTTCGAAGGCGCAGCGGTTACTGCGTAAACCTTTGGATCGCGAAGGGCGCTAAAAAACGTGGGACTGCAACAGGATGCAAGGATATAAACAAAAATCCTTGCATCCTGTTACTCAGATTATTGTAACGACTTCAGTCGCCGTGGGTAGGCCACTAGGCTACCTAAGGGTCGCTTAGCGCGATAGGATCTTTATGATCTCTTTGGCGAGTTTTTTTATGCTTGGGTGTTTGTCCTTCAGCAGCGGGCGAATCTCATCCACGGTTTCACCAGCCCTGAGTTTTCCGAGGGCGTCCAAAGCCCAGTAACGAACGGGGGCTTGGGGGTCTTTCAGAGCCTTCACTAATCCGGGCAGGGCGCGCTGGTCACCGATCTCGCCTAAGGCGATGGCCGCACCAAAGCGGGCATCTGGGTCTGCGTTGGTCAACAGCTTGATCAATGCCTCAACTGCCTCTGGGCCGAACATACGGATGCTGGGAATGGCGGTGGGGTGGTTACTGGGGTCGTCTAGCTGCAGCAGCAGCCGTTCCAGGTAAGCTTCTTGCGAGCGAGCCGCAGCTTGCAAGGCATGCTTGCGCTCAAGATCGTGTTTCTCTTTCTCTTCCAGCCAGGTCGTTTGCCGCTGCCATGCCCTTTGCAAGTTGGCCCCACATTTTTTACAGTGGATGGCAGCAACACTGTTCATCGTGTAGCAAAAGGGGCAACCAACCTGGAGCACCACACCGCAAGCCTCACAAAATTTGTTGAAACCCGCATTGACAGCATCGCATGCCTGGCAGATCAATTGTCCGGTCTTGGTCCAATCTGTCATCACGATTGTCGAGCCGCAAGCCGGGCACTTGAATGGATGATTAGGATTGACGGTCTCTCCGAGAGTGAAATTACAGGCCGGGCAGTTCAATAGCTCTAGCTTCATCGTCGATTCCTCTCATCTTTGAATACTGTTGAAGTTTAGCCCAAAAGAACGCCTCTGTACAGGAAAATTTTGAGTTGGCGAAAAAAAAAAGACAATTCCAGAAACTCTTGCACTCAAATTGGCGTTAAAATACCTGTATTGCGGAGGTGAGAATGAAGATCGCGATCATTGGAACCGGGGGCGTGGGCGGCTATTACGGCGCTTTGCT
>Ga0209605_1004228_pt1 | contig 11903 bp, 7 predicted proteins | sample AD_UKC035_MetaG_FD_184408 | JGI IMG/M metagenome (GOLD analysis project Ga0209605, IMG submission 184408) | Active sludge microbial communities of municipal wastewater-treating anaerobic digesters from USA - AD_UKC035_MetaG (SPAdes) (version 2) | ecosystem: Engineered > Bioreactor > Anaerobic >...
TACGGCGTCGCCACCGAGATCGGCATCTTCACGCAGGCACTGCCCGAGCGGTTCCTGCGCCTGGAAGGCGTCAACACCGCGCAGGGCAACGCCAAGGTGCTGGTGGAGCTGTACCGCGTCGCCTTCGACCCCTTGAAGGAAATCTCCTTCATCTCGGACGAGTACAACAAGTTCGAGCTGGAAGGCTCGCTCCTGGCCGACACCACCAAACCCTATGACGCGGTGCTGGGCCAGTTTGGCCGCATCGTGCAACTGTGATGGGGACTGCCATGAGCGATCTGGAAGCCCTGATCCCGCAGGCGGTGGAACTGGTCATCGATGGCGAGCCACTGGCCATCAAGCCGCTCAAGGTCGGCCAGATGCCCGCCTTCCTGCGCGCCATCACGCCGGTGATGCAGCAAATCGGTGGCGACGGCATCGACTGGCTGGCACTGTTCGGCGAACGCGGCGACGACCTGCTGACGGCGGTGTCGATTGCCGTCGGCAAACCGCGCGCGTGGGTCGATGAGCTGGCCGCCGACGAGGCCATCCTGCTCGCGGCCAAGGTGATCGAGGTCAACGCCGATTTTTTTACCCGGACGGTGATGCCCCGGCTCGACGGGCTGATCGCGCGGACGGGCGCGACGGCAGCAATGGCCACGGTTGGTTCGATACCGTCCAGCACCTGATCGCCCACGGCCACCGGCTGCCCGACATCCTCGACTACAACTTGGCGCAGGTGCGTGGCTTTGCCGCCGCCACCGTGCGCGAGGACGCCGCCCGCGACGCGCGGCTGCTGTCGTTGATCGCCATCGGCGCACGGGGCGACGCCCGCCACCTCGACCAGACCCTCGACAGGCTCCAAGACCATGCGCATCTCCGTTCGCATCGATAGCAAGGCCGCGCAGGCGCAGTTGCGCCGCTGGGGTGGCGAGTACCGCGAGAAGGTCAAGAAGGCGGTCGCGCGCGGCATCGCCAGCGAGGCTGTCGAGCTGAAGCAGGACGTGCGCAGCCACGTCGCAGGCCAGATGACGGTGGTCAAGAAGTCCTTCGTCAAAGGCTTCACCGCCAAGGTGCTCGACAAGGATCGGAGTCGGCTGCCCGCGCTCTATGTCGGCTCGCGCATTCCGTGGTCGGGCATCCACGAGCGTGGCGGCGTCATTGGTGGCCGGATGCTGATCCCGCTGCACGGGCGCGTGGGCCGCAAACGCTTCAAGGCGCAGATCGCCGAGCTGATGCGCGGCGGCAACGCCTACTTCATCAAGAACGCCAAGGGGAACATCGTGCTGATGGCCGAGAACATCAAGGAACACGACCGGCCACTGTCGGGCTTCAAGCGCCGCTACCGCAAAGCAGAAGGCATCAAAAAACTGAAGCGCGGCGCGGACGTGCCGATTGCCGTGCTGGTGCCGCGCGTGCAGCTCAAACGGCGTCTGAACGTCGAGCGCATCGTCGCCGCTCGCATCCCGCGTCTGTCCGCGACCATCGAGAAGCAGTTGCGGCTGGTGGACTGAGATGGCAAACCGCATTTCCATCCTCGTTGCGCTCGAAGGCGCCGACGAGGGGCTCAAACGCGCCATCACCTCGGCCGAGCGCAGCCTCGGCGGGTTCGGCGCAAGCGCCAAGACCGCAGGCGACAAGGCCGCCGCCGGGATGGCCGAGGTCAAGGCCGGGATGAACGCCTTTGGCGATCAGGTCGCCAAGGCCAAGACGCAGCTGCTGGCCTTCCTCACGATCAACTGGGCGGCAGGCAAGGTGCAGGAGATCGTCCAGATCGCCGACGCCTGGAACATGATGTCCGCGCGCCTGAAGCTCGCCACCGCAGGTAGCCGCGAGTACACGGTCGCGCAGAAGGAACTGTTCGCCATCGCGCAGCGCATCGGCGTGCCAATCCAGGAAACCGCCACCCTCTACGGCAAGCTGCAGCAGGCGGTGCGGATGCTGGGCGGTGAGCAGAAAGACGCGCTCTCGCTCACCGAGAGCATCTCGCAGGCGCTGCGTATCTCGGGCGCATCGGCCGCCGAGGCGCAGTCGTCTCTGCTGCAGTTCGGGCAGGCCTTGGCCTCGGGCGTGCTGCGTGGCGAGGAATTCAACTCCGTCGTCGAGAACAGCCCGCGTCTGGCCAAGGCGCTCGCCGATGGCCTGAACGTGCCCATCGGACGGCTGCGCAAGCTGGCCGAGGAAGGGCGGCTCACCGCCGACGTGGTGGTCAACGCGTTGATGAGCCAGAAGGACAAGCTGGCCGCCGAGTACGCGCAACTGCCGATGACCGTCAGCCAGGCCTTCACGCGCCTGTCGAACGCCTTCGGGCAGTGGATCAGCAAACTCGACGAATCGACCGGCTTCACCAAGAAGCTCGCCGAGGCGCTGACGTGGCTGTCGGAGAACCTGGACACGGTGATGAAGTGGCTGGGTCGGATCGCCGAGGTCGGCCTCGCGGTGCTGGTCTACCGCCTGATCCCGGCGCTGATCATCGCGTGGCAGACGGCAGGTGCGGCGGCGGTGACAGCGGCCAGCACCACGGCGGCGGCGTGGGCGACGGCGAACCTGTCGCTCTCCAATGCCATCGCCACGGTCGGCAAGCTGCGCGTGGCCTTCGCCGTCCTCGGCGCGGCCATCGTCGGCTGGGAGATCGGCACGTGGCTGTCCGAGAAATTTGAGATCGTCCGCAAGGCGGGCATCTTCATGGTGCAGGTGCTGATGACGGGCATCGAGCAGCTGCAGTACCGCTGGGAAGTGTTCGCTGCCATCTTCAGCTCCGACACCATCGCCGAAGCCACCAAGCGCCACGAGCAGCGGCTCGCGGAGATGAATCGCATCTTCGCCGAGATGTATGCCGACGCCACCGAAGGCGCGAACGCGGCCAAGGGCGCAATGAACACCGCCGCGACCGCCGCCGAGGAGATCGCCAAGCGGTTAGAGGCCGTGCGCCAGGGCACGCAAGAGGCGGTCGGGCGCGGCATCGAGGCCGTTCACGCCGCGCTGGAAAAGCTCAAGTCCCGGCTCGGCGAGGTCGAACAGGCGGTGGGCAAGGCGCAGGCGCAAGTCAACGACGCCACCGCCAAGATGGCCGAGGCCTACAAGGGGCTGACCTCCATCGTCGAGGCCAGCCTCGTGCAGCAGGTGCAGGCGGTGAAAAACCGCTACGAGCAGGAGAAGGCGGCGCTCGACCTCACCCAGCAGTCCGAAACCGCCAAGATCACCCAATCCACCCAGCTGCTCACCGACGCGCTGACCCAGCAGGCAACCCTGCGCCGTCAGGCCACGACCGAGACGCTCGGCCTGATCGATCAGGAAACGCAGGCGCGCAAGGACGCCGCTGCCCGGCAAGGGCAGACCGAGGAGGAGCGCCGGGCCAACGTGCACCGTGTCGAGAACGACATCCTCGCCACCAAGCGCCAGACCTTGACGCAGGCGCTCTCCGAGTACCGCCAGCACATCGACGCGCTCAACGCCGAAGCCAACCGGCATCTGGCCGAAGTGCAGCGCATCGAGGAAGCCAAGCGCCAGTTGTCGATGTCCACGGAGGAGCGCATCCGCGACATCCGCCGTCAGGGCATGACAGAGTACGAGGCCACCGAGGATCGCAAGCGCCAGATCGCCGAGATGCAGGAGCAGGCGCGTCGGGCGCTGGCCAACGGCGAGTTGGAGCTTGCCCGCCAGCTCGCCCAGAAGGCAATGGACATGGCCGCGCAGGTGGCCACCAGCCAGACCAACGAGGCCAAGCGCGGCGAGGAAGCGCGCAAGCAGTCCGAGCAGGCGGTGTCGCAGGTCACGCAGCTCGAAGCGCAGTCGCGCGAGGCCTACCGCAGGCAGGAGTACCAGCAGGCCGCCGATCTGATGCGGCAGGCCGATCAGTTGCGCGCCGAACTGGCACAGAAGGCTCGGGACGCTGACACGCAGGCCGCGCAAGGCAAACAGGGCGTGCGCGACGCCATCGACCGCATCCGCCAGTCCGAGGAAATCCTCAACCAGACGCTGGATGCCGAAGCGAAGGCGCACCAGACGGCGGCACGCTCGGCGATCACCGCACGCGATGAGATTCAGCGCACGCTGACCGAGACCACGCGCCAGATCGACGACATCACCGCCAAGCTCAAGGACGGCCTGAAAGTTACGCTCGATGCCGACACCACGCGCTTCGACAAGGCCATCGCCGATCTGGACAAGGCGCTCGCCGAGAAGGAGTACCTGCTGCAGATTCAGGCCGACTTGCAGGAAGCGGAGAAGAAGCTCAAGGAATACGAGGCGCTGCTCAAGGAAGGCAAGACGCTGCCGGTCGATGCCGACGTGTCCAAGGCGAAGGAAGCGCTGGACAAGCTCAAGGCCTACGCCGACCAGAACGCACAGTTCGAGCTGAAGGTGGCGACCGAGAAGGCTCAGGCGGCCATCACCAATGTCGAGGGGATGATCAAGGCGCTGGATCGCATCCAGACCGAGTCACAGCATCAGGTGGCCAGCAACGTCGGCGCGGTTCGCGGGGAGATCGACAGCCTCAATGGGCGCAACACGTCCAGCACCCACACCATCTACGTCACCAAGGTGGAAACCAACGCCACGGGCGGACTGGTCGGTGGCGCGGGTGGTGGTGTCCGTCGCTTTGCCGACGGCGGCGCGGTGGCTCCGGCCTTTCCCCGGATGAGCGGTGGCTCGGTGCCCGGCTCCGGCCACCACGACACCGTGCCGCGCACCTTGGACGCCGGTGCTTTCGTGATCCGCAAGGCAGCCGTGCAGAAGTACGGCAGCGGCGCGCTCTCGCGGTTGGCCAGTGGGGTCGCACACTTTGCACGCGGCGGCCCGGTGGCGATGTTCGGCGGCGGCAAGACGCCAGATGCCGACCCGAACGACAAGCCAAGCAGGCCCAAGAAGAACCGCGAAGCGTTCGAGGCGCTGAAGATGATCGATCTCGGCCTGCAGGGGATGAACGAATACACCAGTTGGCTGCAGTGGAATTACGGCGCATCGGTCAGTCTGGATATGCGCAGCAAGACGATGGACAACTACGGTAAGCAGGCGCAGCAGGATCGCCGCACGCTGGAAGAGTTCATGAGCCGCAAGACGCTCACCGGCAACGAGCGCCAGAACCTCGAACGCATCAAGCAGACGTGGCGCTCTGCGATGGCGCAGCCCCTGCTCTGGGGCAAAGACCTGGAGCGCGAGCTGATCGACTACATGGAGCAGAACCAGGGCGAGTTCTACCGGCGCGGCGGCTTGGCGAAGTCCGACACCGTCCCGGCGATGCTCACCCCGGGTGAGTTCGTCGTGAACCGGCAGGCCGTCTCTCGCTACGGCGCAGGGTTCTTCGAGGCCATCAACAACCTGAACGCTCCGGCGCAGGCACTGGCCGGACGCGCGCTGGCAGGCATTCAGGGTTTTGCCTCGGGCGGTCTGGTGCAGCCCGCCAGCCGCAGCCTGCCGCGTCCGTCGCTGCCCGATGGCACACCCGCTCGCACCGTGCGCGTGGAGCTGTCTTCGGGACAGCAGAAGGTCAACGCCACGGTCGATGCGCGCGACGAAGCGCGGCTGCTGCAACTGCTGGACGCCGCCCGCGCCCGCACGGCTTGACCGTGCGTTCCTGTCTTTCTGCCTGAAGGTTTCCCGATGCAACTGACGAACCTCGACACCGGGGTGGCTCTGCCATTGCCCGACGACTTGCTGTGGAGCGACGAGCACGCGTGGTCGCCCGCCGTGGCGTCCACGTCCTACCTCATCACGGGTGCCTTGTTGATCCAGTCCGCCACCCGGCAGGCAGGACGCCCGATCACGCTGGTGGGCGCACCCGACATGGCGTGGGTGACGCGCGCCACGGTCGAGCAGTTGCGGGCGTGGGCCGCGATTCCGGTGGGCGGCACCACGGGCCGCTTCGAACTGAGCTTCACCGATGGCCGTGTCTTCACGGTCGCCTTCCGCCACGCGGAGACAGCCATCGAGGCCGAACCCGTGCTGGGCATTCCGGCGCGATCCGGCTCCGACTTCTACCGCCTGACCCTTCGATTCCTGGAGATTTGAGATGCCGATTCAATCCGGCGACGTGAAACTGCTGAAGTCCGCCGTGATGGCGGACGTGCCCGAAGGCGGCGGCGCGCCCACGGGCCTCGTGATCGCCGACGGCGTCTCGAACGCGATCTTTCCGGACATCTCCGAACTGGATCGCGCCGGAGGCCGCGTCAATCTGCGCAAGAGCTTCGTGCAGGTGGCCACCGACGACACCGACACCTACTTCGGGGCCAACGTCATCGTGGCCGAGCCGCCGCAGGACGCGCGCGTCAGCGTCACGCTGTTCTCCACCAAGAAGACCTTCGACACCCGCGAGCAGGCGCAGACCCGCATCGAGGCCTACCTCAACAAGGGCCCCGAGTGGGCGGGCTATCTGTTCGAGAACCACATCGCGGGCCAGCGCGTGGTGCAGTTGTTCCAGCGCCCGAGCGACGCCGTGCCCAACGTCGGTCAGACCCTCGTCCTGATCGAGAACGAAGGCCTGCCGACGCAGAAGGAGCAGTACATCCGCGCCACCGCCGTCTCGGTGGTCGAACGCACCTTCACCTACAACACCGACCAGGACTACAAGGCGGCGGTCGTCACGGTGGCGATCAGTGACGCGCTGCGCTTCGATTTCACCGGATCGCCCGCGACGCGCACCTTCACGCGCGCCAACAACGCCACCCGCACGCGCGACACGGTGGTGGCCGATGCGGGGACCTACGTCGGCGTGGTGCCGCTGACGCAAGCGGCCAATGTGGGCGACTTCACCCTCAAGGGCGCGTCCATCTACACGCAGCTCGTGCCCAGCGCCCAGACCGAGACGCCAATCTCCTTCGTTCCACCCTACGCCGCAGCGGGCTTGCCGGTGCCGGGTGCGGCACCCGTGAGCTACACGGCCAGCCATGCCTGGAACACCACCCTCAAGTTCAATCTGCCGGGCGGCTGCCTGCCCGGATCGCTGTCCATCGTCACCGACGGCGTCACGATCTTCGACGACGCGGGCCTGCTCAAGACCGCCAGCGGCACGCTGGGCACCATCGACTACGCCAACGGCATCCTGAGCCTGAACTCGGGCTCGATGTCCAACAGCAAGTCCATCACCTACACGCCCGCCGCGTCTTTGCAGCGCGCGCCGCAAAGCTCGGAGATCGCGGTCACGCCGGAGTCGCGCAGCCAGTCCTACGTCGGCACCGTGAACCCGGTGCCGCAGCCCGGCACGCTCTCCATCAGCTACATGGCGCAGGGCCGCTGGTACGTGCTGTCGGATGGCGGCAACGGCTCGCTCAAGGGGCTGGACGCCAGCTACGGCGCAGGCACCTTCAACAAGAACACCGGGGCCTTTGTCGTGACCTTGGGCGCGCTGCCCGACGTGGGCTCGTCCCTGATCCTGACGTGGAACGTGCCGACGCAGGAAACGCAGCAGCCGACCGCGATCCTCAAGGCATCGCAGGCCTTGCAGCTCGCCCCGCCCGAAGGCAAGAGCGTGCAGCCGGGAACGCTCACCATCACCTGGCCGCACGAGAGCGGCACCGGCACACGCACGGCGTCCGCCGCCACCTCCGGCACGCTCAGTGGAGCCGCTACCGGCAACCTGAACGTCGCGCAGAACCTCTTGAGCTTCGCGCCCAACGTCCTGCCGCCGGTCGGCGCGCTGCTGACGGTGGACTACGTCGCGGGCCCCAAGCAGGAAGACAGCTTCGCGCACCCCTCGCGCGACGGTCAGGGCAAGGTGCCGGTGACCGCGACCCTGGGCTCCATCGAGCCGGGTTCGCTGGAGATCGAATGGAACACCCTGACCGACACCGCCGTGCTCGGGGTCTACACGCTGCAGCAGATTCAGGCGATGGGGCTGGGCCTGTGGAACGGGGTCGATCCCACGCAATACGCCCGCGACGATGGTGCGGGCAACGTGCTGCGCTCCGGCGTCGTGATCGGCACCGTCAACTACGCGACCGGGGCGGTGCAGTTCCAGCCCGACGTGACCGTCAAGATTCCGAGCCCTGTCTATGGCGCGCAACGCCTCGGCTGGGCCTCTGGCGTGGGCCAGATGTTCCGCCTCAACTACGGCGGCATCAGCTACGTGGACGCGCCGTCGCTGTACCCGAACGACGAGTCCGGCTACGTCAAGCTGCGCTACAACAGCGCGGGCTCGACCAGCAACCACAGCGAGACGTTCGCGTTCAGCCCATCGTTTCGGCTGGTGCCGGGCGTGAACGCGCAGGTGGTGACCGGCACGGTGCTGCTGGCCATCGCAGGCAGCCAGCCCTGGGGCGACAACGGTCAGGGCACGCTGCGCGAATTCACGCCCAGCGGCTGGGTCACGCGCGGCAGCATCAACTACCTCGCCGGGGCGGTGACTCTAACCTCCTGGTCGGCGGGCTCGGCCAACAGCATCACGCGCGCCAGTTGCGTGACCACGGTCGGCGAGAACATCTCCAGCGAGTACGTGTTCCGCACCGGTGCCGCGCCGCTGCGCCCGGGATCGCTGTCCATACAGTTCGCCCGTGCCGTGGGTGGCACGCAGACCGTGACGGCAGGCATCGACGGCGTGATCAGCGCGTCCGGCGTCAGCGGGAATGTCGATTACGACACCGGCCTCGTGCGCGTGCGCTTTGGTACCGTGGTCACGGCGGCGGGCAACGAGAGCGAGCCGTGGTTCGACGCCGAGAACGTCCGACCGGACGGCAAGATCTTCCGACCCGAGCCGGTGGCGGCCTCCAGCCTGCGCTACAGCGCCGTGGCCTACAGCTATCTGCCCCTGGATGCAGCGCTGCTGGGCATCGACCCGGTGCGCCTGCCCAGCGACGGACGGGTGCCGATCTTCCGGCCCGGTGGCTTTGCGGTGGTCGGCCACACCGGTCGCATCACGACCTCGGTCAGCAACGGCCAGACCATCGACTGCGCGCGGGTGCGCCTGTCGCGGGTGCGCGTGGTCGGCCACGACGGCGTGGTCATCCACACCGGCTACGCCACCGATCTGGAGGCAGGCTCCGTCATCTTCACCGACGTGACCGGCTACAGCCAGCCGGTGACCATCGAGCACCGCATCGAGGACATGGCCGTGGTGCGCGATGTGCAGATCAACGGCGAGATCAGCTTCACGCGCCCGCTGACCCACAACTATCCACTGGCCAATCTTGGCGATCCCGGCTCCGGCAGCTTCGTCTCCAGCGCCTTGGTGGCCGGTGATCTGTTCGCCCGCGTGAACCTCGTGTTCGACCAGAGCACCTGGAACGGCGGTTGGTCGGATGAGCTGGTGGGCAGCGCCGCCACTGCCACCTTCAACCACACGCAGTACCCGATCACGGTCACCAATCGCGGGGCGCTCACCGAGCGCTGGGTGGTACGCATGACCAACAGCACCTCGTTTGAGGTCATCGGCGAGAACGTCGGCGTGATTGCTACCGGCAACACCAGCGCCGACTGCGCACCCATCAATCCCGCAACCGGGGTGCCGTACTTCCGCCTGCCCGCGCTCGGCTGGGGTAACGGCTGGGCCACCGGCAATGTGCTGCGCTTCAACACCATCGGCAGCCAGTTCCCGGTGTGGGTGGTGCGCACCGTCCAGCAGGGGCCGGAATCCGTGCCCGACGACCACTTCACGTTGCTGATTCGCGGCGACGTCGACACCCCTTGACCATAAGGAATCAATGCAATGGCTGACCTCACCGTCAAATACTTCAACAGCGGCATGACCGGCGCGCCGCAGATCAGCAACAACTGGGGCGATCTGGTGACGATGCTCGATGCCTGCCTCGTCAACGGCTTCGCCTTGAAGGCCATCGACACGCTTACCATCGCCGATGGCGTGGCTACCGCCACCATCAGCGCGGGCCACGCCTACCGGCCCGAGCAGGTAGTCGAGATCGCCGGAGCCGACCAGCCCGAGTACAACGGTGAGGTGAGGGTGATCGCCGCCACCGCGACCAGCTTCACCTATGCGGTGATCGGCACGCCCGTGTCGCCCGCGACCAGCGCCACCAGCCTGTCGGCCAAGGTTGCGCCGCTGGGCTGGGAGAAGGCGTTCGCGGGAACGAACAAGGCGGCGTACCGCAGCCAGAACCCGCAGTCACCGCAAAACCTGCTGCTGATCGACGACAGCCTCAAGACGCCCGGCTACACGACGACCTGGGCGAAATGGGCCAACGTCGGCATCGTCGAAGGCCTGTCGGACATCGACACCATCGTCGGTGCGCAGGCTCCGTTCGACCCGAACAACCCGACGCAGAACTGGAAGCAAGTGCAGGCCAACCAGTGGGGTTGGCACAAGTGGTACCACGCACGCCAGGGTGGCTACGACAACACGGGCGATGGTGGTGGCGGCAACCGCAACTGGGTGCTGATCGGCGATGACCGCCTGTTCTACCTGTTCGTCACCAATGCCGCCGGGTACGGCTGGTACGGGCGCAACGGCTACTGCTTCGGCGACATCACAAGCTTCAAGCCCGCCGACAACTACGCCACGGTGCTGTGCGCCGATGACATCTACTGGAGCAATAGCAACCAGCATTCCAGCTATCCCGGCCAGTACAACGGCTACGGGCTCACCCATTCGCTGGACTTCGCAGGCAAGGTGCTGCTGCGCAACCACACCCAGCTCGGCAACCCAGTGCGCTTCGGGCTGACATCCCTGAACACCAACAACGGCCAGCAGGTCTGCGGACGCGGGCCGATGCCGTTTCCGAACGGCCCGGACTACAGCCTGTGGCTGCTGCCGACCTACGTGCGCGAGGAGTCGGGTCATATGCGCGGCCTGATGCCCGGAATGCTGTGGATGCCGCAGGATCGTCCGTACTCGGATCAGACCATCGTCGACAACGTCGTCGGCCAGACGGGCAGGAAATTCCTGCTGGTCAGGACGCAGTACAGCTCGGAAGCCGAAGGCGCGCAGATCGCCTTCGACATCACCGGGCCGTGGAGATAAGCCGTGAGCTGGTGGGACAGCGTGGCGTCCTTGACGCCGGTCGCGGCGTGGGATGCGCTGCACTTCTCGGGCGGGCAACTGCAGGATCAGGTGGGCAGCAATGCCATCACCGTGCAGGGTGGCGTGGCCACGCCATTCCCGCTGTACGGGCTGTACGGCCAGGACAAGCCCTGGCCGTTGGCCACGCCGATGTCCTTGTCCGGCGACTTCGTGCTGGCGGGCTTCGTGATGCACGTCAGCCGAGGGCTGGTGTTCTACAAGACCCTCGGCGACAGCAACAGCTACTTTCTGGATCAGGAGTCCAACGGCGTGATCTACCAGTACGCCAATGGCAGCGGCGGTCAGGTGGGCAGCGGGCCCGCGTGGGGCACGCCGAAATTCATGGCGCTGGTGGTCAGCCCGGCCAGTGCGCGCGTCTACATCAACGACGACTGGGCGGGCGCGGCGTTCGCGCGCTCGTGGGTCGCGGACAGCGTGGGCGGCATCGGCTACTACGCCGATGGCAACGAATACAACATCGGCGGCAGCGAGCGGTTCTTCGCGGCCGGGCTGTGGTCGGGTGCCGCAAGCCTTGCCGACTTGCGCGCGCTGGAAGCCGCCTGCCGCGTTGCGCTCGCCGGACCGCCGGTCGGTGTTCACGCCGCAGCTTTGCATCGCCTGAACAGCCCGAACTCCGAGCAGTGGAACCAGCCGGGCAGCCACCCGCGCCAGTACCGAGGCGTGGCCAGTGGTCGCCGCAACATCCATTTCGGCGGCAACGGTCAGATCACCGGAACCGTCAAGGAGAAGGGCCAGCCCGACCAGCCATTGGTGCGTGAGGTGCTGCTCTACAGCGAAAACACCCACGCCCTGGTGGCGAGCACGTGGTCTCAGGCTGACGGCACGTACCGCTTCGAGCGCATCGATCCCCAACAGCGCTACACGGTGATCAGCACCGACTACCAGCAGCTGTACCGCGCGGTGATCGCGGACAACCTCAGGCCGGAGCCGATGCCATGACCGTCGCCATCACGCAGGA